>NFZD01003833.1_pt1 | contig 39488 bp, 47 predicted proteins | sample 1095381 | NCBI WGS metagenome assembly NFZD01 (sample SAMN03609891, study PRJNA323583) | gut metagenome | isolation source: feces | host: Rattus norvegicus | place: Denmark: Riget | collected 2013 | reverse complement strand
CCGCCTGTAAGCTGTTTGATTTTCTCCTCGTCCAGCTTGCCGTACTCATTCGACTCGGACATAGTGACAAAGCGTTTTCCCTTGAGTCCGGCGAGAGTAGGAGAAGCGGCTTCTGCGTCCTTCTGCCTGTCACCACGGCAAATCATACCGACAGGAGCAACCTTCGCATAGTCACCGAGCATGGTTTCGATGGTGTTGAGAAGGGTGGACTTACCGTTTCGAGTCGTTTTGCCGTGAAGAATGAACATACACTCCTCGTTGCTCATGCCGAGAATGGAGTAACCCAAAGCTCTTTGCAGGAAGTCAGCCTTGTCGGTTTCTCCCTGCGTAACCTCGTCAATGAACTTCTCCCAACGCTCACAGCGAACGTCCCTGCGGACAGTGTGGCGGAAATTTGTCTGCATGGTAAGAAAATCGTCCCATCGTGCTTCCCGGAAGGAGAAGTCTTCGAGAGAGTATGTACCATTCAGACAGTTAATGAGGTAGGGGTTGGAGTCGAACTGAGTGGCAGAGATACGAAGTTCACCTGTTGCGTCCTTGAGGATTCTGTCTCTCATTCTTCTGTCACCCATTTTGTTGACGAAAGCGGTGTAGGACTTTCGGGTTTCATCGTCAGTGATTTCTCCGCAGTAGAGAATCATGAGTCGCACGAAGTCCTTGATTTTCTCGGAAACGAGGATTGCACCCTCGTCCTTGCGCCACGCACCCTCGAAGTAGGTGTACCAGCTCTTATGCTCGGTACAGTATCGGGCTTCCTCGTTGTAGAGCATACCGAACAGGTTTGCCATACCCATTTCAGACCACTCAAAGCCGGAGGAAGTCTCGTCAGCTTTTTCCGGGTGATATGACTTGATGATATACATTTTCTCCGACAGGTCTTCGTCCATAATGACTCTACCGTTTCGAAGTTCGAAAAGTTCTCTATCACTTACCACGTTTTTCACCTCCCATTGCTGTGATAGCGCATTTCTGTTTGTCCTCGACCCACCATGCACAATGAGATTCAAGGCAGTAGACAGGTTGAGTTCCTATTTTGACTGTTCCGTCCTCCTCAACTACCGTATTGGTAGTGAGGAGAGGGCAGATAATTTCATTCATCGGTATTACCTCCTGTGATGTATTCGTGGATAATCTTTGTGCCACGTCCTTTGCACTTGGTATAGGGACGGATATACACGACCTTGCCGGACTTATAGTGTCTCATGTGACCTCGAACATCGAACTCGTGTTGAGGTTTCGCACCCTTGCCAGTAGGTGTAGCAGGAGCGTGTTCGCAGGAGATATAAGCCTTGAGCTTTCTGTAAATCAGTTCGTCTGAATCGGAGTTGCTTTCCACATTCAGTCTGTGCTTCCCGGAGCTTTCCACGAATACTCGGTCAGCATACAGAATAGAGTAGGCAACCGTCATACTTACCGTCACAGTCATAAGTGCGACTTCCTTGAGCCACTGTTCCTTCCCTCGTTGGAGAGCTTTCACCTTGTAGGAGGTAGCCCAATCGAAGGAAACAGGGTCGAAGTCCTTCATGGTACAGCTTACGACACCTACGCACCTGTGACGGTAAAAGACGGTGCATTTGAAAACATGATAACCGAGGTGTGCTTCAATGATGGTGTCAATCTCGTATGTCTCTCCGGGATTGATGTTCTCGAAAACATAATGAATTTTGTGTAAAGGGAACTTGTCTTGAGTGGCAATATTGAAACTCGCCGCCAAATATCCCTTCTTTTCTGTGAGCAGAGCCAGCCTGTCAAACTCAGAACGATTGATTCTGATTACGTTTTCAATCATTTAGAACACCTCCGTTCGTTTTAGATTACTTTCCGCAAGGTTCGTTGCAGATAATTCTCCCACTCTTACACTTGGGTACGAGCATGAACCACAGGTCAGCGTTCACACAGTAGACCATCTGCTGAACCAGCTCTCGGATTTCCCACTGCGCTCTGCGGCACAGACGCTCGTTGCTCATGTGGATAAGCTCTCTCAGATTACAGGACAGGTAGAGAGAGGTTTCACAGGCATTGGGGAGAACATAACGAGCGTCCTCATTCGGGACACCGCTTTTCTGATACTCCTCATACCAGTCCTTGATGTCCTCCATGTCATTTGCGAAACGTCCTTCATCAACAGTGGAAGGTGTCACAAAACCGAAACCGTCCTCGGAGCAGTAACGCTGACTGCGCTGAGTGAAGCTACAGTGGCGGTGTCTCACAAGCTGGTGGGAACAGGCACGAGAGATACCCTCGATTTTGAATGTGAAGTAGATATGCTCGAAGACACTGTGGTGTCCGTTGCGGTACAGGTGCTTCACAAGTCCGAGAGGGTTCTTCGGGTCACTGTCGTAGCAAATGCTGGCAATCTGAGCAATGGTCTCAATGGGGTTTGGGGTAGCTTGGATAAGAGTAACTTTCATTGGATTTTTCCTCCTTCATTTTTCTGTTGATACTGCAATAGCAGACCGACTTGCAGTACCTTCTGAGTGCAACTCTGCACGTTTGATTATTGGGGCAAGAGCGGCACAGACACCGCTTCCTGCATTGCTCACACTTGTTCAAGGCTATTTCATCACCTTATCTAAAAGTTGCTCGTACAAAGCCTTGTACAAATTTCTTTCGACCTCTGCTTCCGAAACAGCTTTTGGAACTTCGGTTTCTTGAGTCCCCCCCCCGACAACGGAAGGAGCTTCGATACCGAGAGAATGAAGCAGAGCCTTGTCTATGGCTTTCATTTCGGAAGTGGTACAGGAGCGAATAAAATCGCTCAGACGTTCCTTCGAAACGGTCTGAATGTTCTCGCACAGGGCGGTCGAAGGAACTCTTGCAATCACCTCAACGTGGGTCGGAAGGGCTTTCTTCTCCTGTGAGGTGAGGAACACAACCTCCACGTTGGGAGAGTGCTTGTTCGCAAGGTCATTGGACACGATGATACCCGGTCTCCCGGATTTCTGTTCAGAGCCAACGTAACTGCCCTGCATTATGTAGAAGATGTCACCACGATAAATTTCGGGTGTAGGGTTGTTGTATGTCATAATTGACCTCCTAAGTCTTATTAAGATAATTTCTTATCTCTTGATGATTAGATAATAACACGAAAAGGATTAGTTGTCAACCCTTTTGCGAAAATATTTTATCCTTTTCGTGTTACTTATCGTCTTTTGCGTTTGATTGCTTTTCGCACACTTTCGGAGCGTTGCTCATACAGATTGTTGTAGACTTGTCGTTGCTCAGAAATGATTTTCTTCTGCTCGTCCCACAGTTTCTTTTCCATGAGATATTCGGGACAGTTCGAGTGGCAACCGGGGTATCTTTTAGGAGCAACGCACCCCTTACAACATTTGATACCTGTAATCATCGTTTGTACCTTGTGACACTGTTGCAGATTGTTCTAATCTCAGCTCTATCGAGCGGAGGGTCACAGGCAACAGTGTTTGCGTATAGAAGTTCTTCGTAAATCTGTTGTTTGCTGTACCCTTGGTTGTGAAGCATGCCAGCAAGTGAGGTCAGACAAATGTTACGGCTTCCGTCCGGGATTCTTGGATAGACAGGTCTGAGCTTGATACGATTGTTCTCCGGCATTTCCCATATAGGAGAGTAGATACGACCACCGTAAACGGAGGTTTCTTTCTCCTGTCGGGTCTCCGGGAAGTATTTCTCAACTACATAGTCAATCGCTTCTTGATTCTCCTCGATTTCCCTGTAGAGGAGAGTGTCACCTGTCATGATGAAATATCGAGCGGATTTGTATATTTCCACCCCTGCGAGGTTATTCTTACCTTTGAAGGGAAGTGTACCTCTCAGAATAATGTGGAAACCTCTGCCGCTCTTTGACTTCTCAGTGTAGCTTTCGCAATGTCCGATGATGTCAGCGGCAAGCGGTGTCATGAACCCTTCTTCATCAAACCCGGTGTCGATGTCTATAGCAACGAAACCGTTGTCAGCGAATACAAATCCGCAGTAGTCATAGACACCCTCCGACACAGCTTTGTGTGCCATGTCGAAGGTAGCCCATGTTTTAGGATTGGTGGAGGAAGCACAAGGACTTTCGTCCCTAAATGCTTTCATAGGAACTTTGCTGTCACTACAAGCACAGACCCACTGACTTAATTCTTTCAGTTCTTTGGGTATGTTATTGTAGTTTGTCACAGCAATCCTCTCCTTTTTGCAATCTGTTTTTCTGCTCTGCTTACGAGCTTCCAAATAACATCTTGATTGACATTCAGCTCTAAAGCAGATTCATAGATGTTGTCAGAAAGAGTGTCGTTTTTACGGAACACCGTCAAAACAATTTGCTTTTCCGAAGGAGTGAAACCCTTCATCACAAAGTCACAGGCGTTCCAGTTTTTAAGTTCAGCGTTGGTGTGAAAATGAGGTTGTGGGTGCCTTGCGTAAAACCTCATACAGTGCTGTACATAATCGGAGTAGTAAGTCCTCATTACTTGCCCTCCTTCGGTTTACGAGGAGGTTTTACTTCCTTACCCTCAAAGTACCATTTATCGTCCACATTGATAGGATAACCCTCAACATCGGACTTCTTAACTTCTCCTGTGTCGATGATATGCTGTGCGGAAGCAATCGCCATCGTATTTTTTACGAGGTCTTTTCCAGTACGGAGAAGGAAAGTGACCTTTCCCTGTGTGTTTTTCGGTTTATAATTCATAATAAGTTATTCCTCCTTATTTCTTTTCGAGTTTAATTCCAGCTTCTTCCCACAAACACTGAGCCAAATCATCAAGAGTGACATAGCCTTTTTCAAAGCTGTCGTATAGGTCAAGGCAAAGGTCTGCGAAACGCTCTGCTCTTGGTTTACCGTCAACCTCTCTCCTCATAAGTTGTGGGTATTTGTCGTGAATAACCATGACTGGAATACTCAACATAAGGAAGAAAGCAAGGTCAGAGACTTCGGTTGTAGCCTGTTTCGTGATGTTTTGAATGTCACTCACCTTTACATTCATTACAGGTTCTTTCGGTGTGGGAAGACCCTGTTTCTGTCTCTTACGGCGTTCTGCTCGGTTCATATACCGACAGCGTGAGCCGCAAGCATATCTGCGTGGTGAGTCCACAGAACATTTTCACAAAGGTGAATAGCGTTGGTATAGTCTCTCCATTCTTCCTTATCTACGAAAGCCCCCATGTGATAACGAATACAGAAGATTTCTTCATCGGTCAGAGTAAGGAACTGTGAGAGTAGGATAATCGACTTATCACCATGACCCTTGATAAGAGTGTCGGGATTGTACTCCCAATCACTACTGTCGTAGAGCTTAGTTCCGTCCAAAGACTCGCCAATTACAGGGTGTCGATACTGGTCGATTTTACAGAGGTCGTGGAACAGACCAATGATGAACGGACTCTCAGCTCTTTTCCACTTGAGATTGTTCTTTGCCGACAGCTCGACAAGAATGTTCATTACAGCGAAAGAATGGTCGAATAAGCCACCTTCGTATGCACCATGATATTTTGTACTGGCAGGGGCAGAAAAGAACCCATTTGCCAGTAAATATGTCTTAAATTCCTCTGAGAGAATCTTTCCTAAACCTGTTCCCATGCAGAGGTCAAATCTTTCTCTTTCAGTCATTGCTTACCTCCTTATTGAATGGTAGGTCACAACATTCGGGTTTGTTGTTATGAGTCCACAATGCACCGAGCATATTCCATAGGAAAGCTCTATCGTGAGGTTCATCATCGTCTCCTCTGCACCATTTCAAATAGTGTCTTACACCACTGTCAATGTAGCAGTGAAGGGGAATACCTTTCTCCCAATTTCTTTCCCCATATTTGTTGCAACCGTCTTCGTAGTGTATGGAGACTTCCAACATAGCAGTATGAAGGTCTCCGTATCTTATTTCAGAAAACTCTTTAAGAGCTTCCACAAGAAGCATTTTGTCTCCTGTACGAATGAATCCGTTAAGATTGCTCAGTATATCGTCTTTGAAGACTTCGCCCACTACATCAAGGGGGAGAAGGTCACAACGACCTTTCCCCTCGTTGATGTCTCGGACTGCCCCGGAGGAGAACTCTCTGCGTGTGCCGCTGTCTTTGAGTTCCATGTTCATACCTCCTCGAAGGGATTTTTTATCCAAGTAATGCGTCCAAATCCAAACCCTTTGTAGACTGTGCCGCAGGAGCAGGAGTAGGGGCTGTTGCCTTTGGTGTAGCCGTTGCAGTTGCACCTTCTTTACCGAGAGTCAATGCACGAGACACAGGTTCGGTATCAAAGTAATCGGCAGGAGACTTGTCACCAAGATTTGCGAAAGTAACAGTCTTGTTCGGGTCTTTGTTGGAAGGGAGCTTGGTGTGTACGACCTCTGCACATACGAAGTGGTCTACCAGCTCGGCAGGGTCGATGTCCTCCAATGTGTAATCGCCCATTACCGTCTTCGCAAAGTAGCTGAAAGCGTTCAGAGCTTTTTCGTTCATTTCATCGTTCTTGTCCTTGATGGAGAAACGCTCGGTGTGGGTCATGCCAGCGGCATTTACCAGCTTCACCTCAATTTTGCCGAACTCCTCGTCATAGGTTGCGGCATATACACGGAACACATAAGTTCCTTCGGGAATGAGAGTAAAACCACTCGTCATAGGGATTCTTGCCATTGTAATTTACCTCCTAAAATTAGTTGTGTTTGTTTTTGTTGCCAGTGAACAAGGCAAAGCCGAGTACGAGAATCAGTTCCACCATAATGGTGGCGATTACTCCTGCTACGAACGGATTGATATACATGATTGAACCTCCTTATTTAACCGTCATACGGTACTGTTCGGTCTTTGTCTGATACTTTTCGAGCAAGCCGTCAGCTTCCAAAGCCTTTTTGTTGATGGTCGTAGTCTCGGAACGAGATACCGTCCAAGTGTAGGTGCTACCCTTGACCTCTACCTTCTTGTCACCCTCACGGAACTGCTTCATAGCGTGTTTCTTGATGATGTCATCGACCTCTTTCAGACGCTTCTCTTTGTCGGCGATTGCGGCGGTAGCCTTGTCAACCTCAGTCTTGAGGGACTCAGCTTCTGCAATCAAGGCAGTGATGTCAGTGTCCGGGGTGAGGTTATGAGTGCGGAGAGCCTTGAGGATTTCAGCGTCCTTTTTCTCGTCAAAGGCAGGAGAAACACCTGTATCAACGTAGTCAGCCCACCACTTCTCAACAGTTGCAACCTTCTCGGCAAAGTCCGGGTAACGCTCAGAGACTTTGAACTCAACCGTAATGGTGTTCTTGATGTTCGGGACGAACTTTGCAGGGTCGTTGTAGTCCTTCTCCTCAAGGAAGGAAGCTACCATGATTACGTTATCCACACCGAGCAGATAAGCGTAGAGAGCCGCCTGTAGAGCGTAGTATTCGGGAACATCGTTCTGCCAGTCCTCGATACGATTGGTGGTCTTCATTTCAAGAACCGTATCGACCTTGCCCTCCTCGTCAACGGCAAGGTAGTCCCACATACCGCCGAGGTGAGGATTGTCACCAAAGAAGTCACCCCATGTCTTGTTGTAGTAGTCAGCACCGTAACGGTCAGTAGGAGAAATCAACTCCATACCGTAAGACTTCTTCATATACTCAGCCTGTTTGGATTCGATGGTCTTACCAGCCACGGTATAGACGGTATCTTCGAAGGGAAGCTTGAAGGTCTTTGTGATTGCACACCACATTTCAAATGCGGTAGACCACGGATTCAGACCGAGGATAGTAGCGAAGCGAGTACCAGTGATCTTCTTGGTACGCTTAGGAGGGTCAATCTGCAAGCGATTACCCTCAAGCCATTTAATGTCAGCCATTACTCATTTCCTCTTTCCAGCATAGCGGTGATACGAGTGATAAGAGTCTCACAGTCGGACTTGCTGATAACGGTAAAGCCCTGTGTCTGAACCGCAATCTGAGCGATCATTTCTTCCTTAGAAGGGTCAGCGTCCTTGAGCTTCTTCAACACGTTTTTCAGACCCTTGATCTGCAAAGCGGTTGCGTTATCTTCGGGAGCAGTCAACTCCTGTTTCATTTCCTGTCTCTGTTCGGGAGTAGCAGGGGGAGCTTTCGGAGCAGGTGCGGCGGCAGGGGCAGGAACACCAGCGTTTGCGTCAATACCGTCACTCTCACAAATGTCGAGAGCAATCATGTACAGGTAGCGTCTCATATAAGTAATGGAGCTTCCGAGAGCCATCATTTCGTTGGTAGCCTGTTTGCCAGTGTTGCTCACAATAGGGGCAATCTGATTGAACGGAGATACGAAAGAAATCGTTTCTTCCGGGTTGTCAGTGTTTACCATCGTCATAGTAGCGGTATCGTTGGTGAAGTTCACCACAGGAATAATACCGACCTCTCCGAAAATACGAGTTGCCGTAGGAACAATGTCCTCAAGCTCGAAGTATTTAAAAGACAGGTGCATATTCTTACCAGTCTTCTTTACATCTGCTTCAAGAAATGAAGCTCTTGCTTTGAGCAACTTCTGATAAATATTCATCGTTGCCATTTCGTTTGTTTCAGTTTTCTTGGCTGTAGCCATTTTTTTGCGTCCTCCTTTTTTCTTTTCGGGTTTAATTCCCAAAAAATCGTTTATGCGTTTTTTCGCCATTTCGATGTAGAATGACTTGTCCACATCGGAAATGCTGAGTTGATTGTCGTTGTCGATGATACAATGTTCCGGGAGCATTTCGATTTTAGCTGTGCTGTCGTTTTCTGCTTTGACCTTAAACAGCTTTCCGTAATGCTCATTTTTAGTAGCATAAACACGATTGACCTTCTGAACAGGAACTTTTTCTTCACCGACAAGGTGGTAGGCTTCACGATACTTTACGCCAGCCTTGGCTATGAGCTGGAACTCGAAAATATCATTACACCCATTTATTGTGTCTTCCACAGGAATACCGTTGACAAAATACTCTTGCAGAGCTGTAGCAACGATACAGGCATTGTTATTGATGTTGAAAGCACCTACTGTAGAGATACCTCTTACCAAGTAACCTCCCTTAGATTTTGCTTTTCCGTTGTCCTGTACCTCGATGTAGTTGTTTACATCTTTCTGAGCGATTTTAGATACAGAATCGGTTTCAAGCTCAAATCCTGTTCGGGACTGCCACTCGTCACAGATTTCGTCTAACACTTCAAGGTCTTTACGGTCACATTCGACCATGATACCGTCAGTGTTGAGCTGGACTATTTTCAGTCCGGGTATATCTTTATAAAGGTGCTGTGCAAGCTCCATGAGAAACAACTGTCCTGTGATACACACTGAGCGTCCCATTAGTGGGTCAAACAGGTCGTTGTACATATTGAGCAACGCCCCGTAGGTTGTATTCACAACGAGCTTGAGAGCGTTGGCAGTAGCCTTATCTCCGCTTGCCTTGGCTTTCATTCGAGTTTCCAGTACATCTTTAAACACCTGTGCCGAGGGAATGTTTCTCGAAGTATAGCCACATAATGTCATTAAGTGAGGGTAGTAACTCGCCACATCTTTGTTGCGAATAACCCTGTCTTTTGACTCAGTGAAAAAGTAATTCGGGATTGCGGCATGAATACCGCCGTACCCTACAACACCTGGACAATCACCGATGGAGAATGTTTGTTTTTCACGGAATAGGTCTTTGTCTGAAATCTCTGGATCGTACATTCTGTCAAAGAAATCGAAAATCTCTTGAGGAATGTATTCACGCTTGAGATTTTCCGGGTAGACATATTTGCGTTCGTCATCGTGAGGTTGTTTCGTAGCTTTCAGTAGAGCCGCAGTCAGTTTGGCGTTTGTCATACCCATTGCCTTAACCTCGTCCAGACCAGCAAGTCTACCTATGTGAATTTTGTTCTTGAGGTAGTCCTTACGAATGTCTATCAACTTCTCCGTTGTATCAACGTCATGGTCGCAGTAGAATTCTGTCTCTCGGCGTTCTACTTCTGTAAGCGGCCTGTCGATGTCAAACGGTACAGAGCTTTCTTTCACGGATAATCCGAGGTGTCCTTCGATTGCTTTCAGAGACAAGCCCATCTGCATATCGTCTTTTATATCTACATTGTTGAAACGGAAGTAGAAATCCTTGAGTAGTGGACATTCCCAGCCTTGATCGCTACCGATGATAAAATCATTTACCTGTTTAATCTCCTGTGGTGTGAAACCGGCGACAATTGCTTTGATGATAAACTGGTCATAGTGCTTACTGTTGAACCCAACATAAATACAGTCATCTGATATGCATTCGCACAGTGCGTCGTTGTCGTTCCAAATCCTCGTGTAGCGTCCAGTTTCCTTATCCTTGAAGACCACCAGCCAATCATAGGCAAACACTTCACAGTCATAGGTAACTAATTTCATACGCAACCTCCGCAACAACCATGCGGAATATTTGCATTGATACAATCTTCGATTTCTTCGCGCATAGGTTCTAAATCGTCTGGCAAGTCGTAAAAACTCCATTCGCCCTCAGTTACAATTTCGTTCCAATCTTCATCGAAGCTAACGCTTCCCCCGGAACTCAAACAGTACTGAAAGGTTCTCTCTACACCATTGATTTTCAAAACCAAAGTGCCGGAACACAAATTGGGGTACGCCCCGTCATAGGATACAAATTCAACCATTTTAGCCCTCCTCTCCGATGAAGTAACAGCCGTTCTTCCGATATGTCGTACATCTCGCTTTGTAGGCTTCGAACAGCTGAGGGATGTCATCTACAAAGTCATATGTGATAGGTTCAGCTTTGCCCTCAAAGGTTCGAGCGATTCGCCCGATACTTTGTGTCACAACCGCATAATCCTTTTGAGGCGTAGTCAGGAAAAGGCGGTCAAGTCTAGGGATATCCAAGCCTTCCTTAGCTAGAGAATAGGTAGCGAATAGATATTTTTTCTTACCGATTCTCATATCTTCGATTGCCTGGTCACGCTCTGCCTTCCCTTTTTTGGTTGTCATCTTGCCATAGACCATCACTGCATCTTTCTGCATATCCACAGGAAGTGCCGATTTGAGGCGATCTAAGTGTTCTAGTCTGTCTGATAAAATCAGACAACTGTGACCCCTGTTCTCAATCAGCTCATTTACGATGATTTGTTGTCTTGTGGGCTCTTGGGCTAGATAGTTAATCAGCTTGGCGTAATTGAGTGTCCCATCAGGATTCAGACAAGCTCGATCAGATTTTGTCCCAGTGCCTACAGGACAAATACCGACTTTCATAACCTTGTCGCTGACCGCTTCTGTAGGGACTTCGTGTGCGACGTGCCCCAGTAGTGCATACGTGGCTTTGATCATGCCGTCTGAGCGATGGACTGTGGCTGACAAACCGTATTTATAAGGTGCTGCCAAGCTATTCAGAACTTTAGAAAATTGAGTAACTGCGGTAGGTGTGCCGCTGCATCTATGGCACTCATCGACTACAATTACGTCCCAGTAATCTTTGTATTTGCTAAGATCTAGCTTGTTCATGGTTTGAACGGTAGCAAACGTGACGCTTTCTCCAAGGTCGACCTTGCCTTCTGCAATCGTTCCCATTTTGCTTTTGTCCATGTATAGCTCGGCTCGTTGCTTACTCTGTCTAAGCAGATCAAGCGTGTGCGTTAGCCATAAGGCACGCCGCCCAAAAGCTTTGATTAAAGCGATCCCCATTTGCGTTTTGCCACTGCCCGCAGGACTCTGTAAGATGCCGCCGTGAGCGCTTACCATGTCTTCGACCGCCGCCATCTGATAGTCATATAAAGGGACTGTCTGCCCTCCGTAGTCCACTCGTGGTGAAATTTTAAAGTCATAGTCAAACTCTGACTCTCGAATAACTGACGTTGGAATGTCTTGTAATACTCCATAGGGTAGTACCAAATCTCTTCCGTGCTTTTCATACAAGTCTAGAGTCTCAGGTGTATTGCCAGTCCAAAACCCCATGCGTACTCTCTTGACATAGTCAGGATTGGAAAGAGTGAGGTTTTGCTTACACCAACTCAAAAGCTCCGCAGGCGGATCAGTGATTGTGATGACGTTAGATGCGATTATCTTTGTCATAAAAAACTTGCCACTCTTTCAATGGGACAGACAACCGAATAATTTGATCTCGATTGAGCGTTTTTACATCGGGGTAGTAGACCTGATGTTGGACGATTGTGTCGTAAGACAGCATATAAACACCGTCACTTAGCTCCAATGCAAACCAAGCATTACCATTGCCACACGTCTGCCACAGGGTCATAGCCATCTGCTGATTGGGCTCAACTCTAGACAAAGAGAACTTGTCCTTACTGCACACCTTGCAATCAATCAGATATGGAAAACTGTTTTTTACTGCAATCACATCAGCGGGTTGTCCCGCTGAGTTCTGCGCCATGTTGTGTGCCCAGTACCCTGCGTCGGCTAACATTTCGCAAAATCGATGCTCAAATGAGTTGCCGAGGGATCTGTTGCTTTTCGCCACTGACATTTATTTCATTCATCCTTTCTAATGTGTATTTAACGTTTTCGCATCCCCTCAAAGGACAACCAACCGTGTAAGGATTGTTGTTAGGAAGGAGAAATAGGTATGCCAATCAGTTTTTCGTCGCGGAGGAATTAAAGTTATTGAGAAGGATAGATTATTATTTTTAATGTTTAGTTGGTTGCCCCGTGACGGGATACGAAAAGTCTGTTATACTTTGTGTGTAATTTTTTATTTCTCTTTGGCGTTCCTTTGTTTAAGGTTCGCCTTTTCTTTTTTCCACTCTTCGAATTTCTTTATGTTTTTAGGGTCTGAGTAGAAATCTTTTAACGTTTGTAGATTAATGGCTCTTGCGAGCTGATCGAGCATCAAATCCGCTTTCCTATCCATCGATCCACCTCTTACAGAAGTAATCCGAAAAAGATTAAGAATGAGCATAAGAACATGAGTCCCCAAAGTGCGCCCATGCACAACGTGTTGAGCCATGGTTTGAGCCGGTATCTTTTCCCACCGACTTCAAAAGTGATAATCTCGTATGGCATGGCTCAGTCCTCGCTTTCTTCGCTCTCTATGTAGTCGTAAAACTCGACCAATTCTTTTTCTGTGAATTCGCATTTTTTACTCATATTTAAATTCCTTTCTTGTTCGTCTCAGTCAACTAAGCGTTAAATATATTTAACATCCAGAATAAAAATTTTTATCGTCGAGTAAATCATCGACTTTTTTGTCTAAGGCAGAAGCGATCTTTACGAGCACCTTGCTGCTGACGTTTTCCGCTTTTCCGTTCTCGATCATGCTCAAGTAGATTCGTGAAATGCCGACTTTTTCAGCAAGCTCTTTAATTGTCATACCTTGTTGAACCCTGTGTTCTTTGATGATATATCGCATGTTTCTCCTTTCTATTGTGTTTATTTTACTTAACACTTTGTGTTTTGTAAAAGCTCTTGGCTGTTACGATGTTTATTATACTTATCACAAAATGTTTGTAAAGTGTCTTTAACGTTTTTTCTTGAAAAAATTGAGAACGTAAACTACAATTAACATATAAGATAAAATATAAGGAGAAATCTTATGACACTATCTGAACTGATGAAAAAATACAGAAAAGAACATCACTTGTCTGCTCGTGCTTTTGCTAGACAAGCAGGATTTTCAAACGCTTATATTTCTTTACTCGAAAACGATCGCATTCAATCCCCTTCTCTCGAGGCTTTAAACGCTATCGCAAAAACAATGGGTATGAGTTTGGATACAATGTTGAGATCCATTGAAGATATGGAAGTCAGCTTGTCCAAAGAACCAGATGTAATGGATATGATTAAAAATGCAGTCCAGATACCACAGATGAAAAGAGTCCCTATGCTAGGTTCTGTTGCTTGTGGTGAACCCATTTATGCAGACGAGCAGTACGGAGAGTATTACCCGATCGATTCAAGTATCCATGCCGACTTTTGCTTAAAAGCGCAAGGAGACTCTATGATTGATGCTCGCATTTACGATGGGGACGTTGTTTTTATTCAGCAACAGCCAGAAGTGGAAAACGGGCAGATTGCGGCCGTGCTTATTGGAGATGAGGCAACGCTTAAATATTTTTACAAGTACGGAGACACCGTAGTACTACGACCTGCGAACTCGAATTATAAAGAGATGATCTACAAAGAAGATGATTTGAACGACATTAGAATCATTGGACGTGCCGTGGCTTTCCAAAGCCATCTATAAAAAGAGACCCCGATAAAATCACGAGGTCTAGTGAATCAATATTTAGATCATGGAATAACATTTTTACGTTTATATTATGGCATAGTTGAGGGAGTTTTATAATGAAAAACGCAGTAATTTATGCCCGATATTCGTCGGGCAATCAAAGAGAAGAATCCATCGACGCTCAACTTCGCATCTGCCGTAAGTACGCAGACGATCATGACTATATCGTACTCGAAGAGTATACGGACAGCGCAATGTCTGGGCGAACTGACCAAAGACCTGCTTTCCAAAGAATGATTGAGGATAGCAATAAGAAGAGATTTCAGACCGTGCTTGTTTATGCTCATGATCGTTTTAGCCGTGATAAATATGATACTGCGGTCTACAAGCGCAAATTAGCTAAAAACAATGTTAGAGTTCTATCCGTGACTATGCCCTTGGATAACAGCCCCGAATCCGACCTTATGGAAGGCATTATGGAAGGATTTGCACAGTATTACAGTGAGAATCTTTCTAGATCCACTCGACGTGGATTAGAAGAGAACGCTCTGCACTGTAAGCCAAACGGTATGCCGCCACTAGGATATAAGATAGAGAATGGTCAGATTGTTATCGACTCTCTCGGAGCACGTGCCGTGAGGCAGATATTTGAGATGTATTTAGATGGTAAGAAGAAAACACAGATCTGTGAAGAATTAAACGCACAGGGGCTTAAAACAAGGCAAGGCTACCCGTTTAAGATTAGTTCTCTGCATCGTATCCTGACTAATGAGCGATACACAGGATGTTACATCTTTAATGGCAGAAGAACAGAAGGCGGTATCCCTGCGATTGTATCCAAAGAAATGTTCGATGCAGCACAGGTTAAAGTTGAGCAAAATCGACGGTCGAAAGGAAAAAATAAAGCTATGGAAGAATATCTATTGAGTGGGAAAGCATTCTGCGGAACTTGTGGAGAACCTCTCGTCGGGGAAAGCGGACGATCAAGATCAGGCAAAGTTTATCACTACTATGCTTGTGCAAATCGCAAAAGGCACAGGGGCAGTAAAAAGTGTACGAAAAAGAATGAATCCAAAGAGTGGTTAGAAAATGTCGTAATTGACTATATTAGGGACTATATTCTGACCGACGAGCTGATCGACGAGATTGCAACTCGTGCATATGCAGTCTTAGAAGATGAGATCAGTGATAAATCCATGCTTGTTTCTTTCGAGCAAGAATTTAATGAAGTATCGAAAAAGATAAACAATATACTAAAAGCTATCGAGAATGGAATCTTCTCAAATTCTACCCAAGAGAGATTGCTTGAGTTAGAAGCACGACAAGAAGTCCTGAAAGATAATATCATCAAAGAGAAGTTAAAGAAGCCTGAATTCACCAAAGACCACATCGTGTTTTGGTTGAATAGATTTAGAGAGAACAAATTTGATAACCTAGATTACAACAAAGCGATTGTTAATTATCTTGTTGATAAAGTGATTGTGTACGATGAAGACAACGGAAGCCGCAAGAAGATTGTGGTTTCCGTAAAATTAAAGAACACACCGACAGAATTGTCAGTGTGTTCGGATAGTACAAAAATGGCTGCCCAATTTGAACAATATCCGAACAAAATCATCGTCGACAAATATTTCTTCTCATTCTGTATTTTTATCTAACATAAAAATTGGCTTGTCCCGTTTTAGTCGCCTTAGTGGTAACCATTGCATAATAAAAAGGGAGTGGGATTTAACCACTCCCCCAATCATGGTACACGCCCCGTCAAGGCAACTCTCATTAATATTTTAATTCTTGACCTTCGCAGACCCAACCCAGTTTGGTTAGTCCGTTGTGCTCATTGATGTCTGCACTTAAGATGTGCTCACCGCCGTTTGGATTGTACATACGGTAGATTGGTTTACTGCCTTTCGAGTAAAAAGCCACGCCCTCGGCAATCCATCCCAGCTTGACCAGCCCATCTCTTTCTTTTTCCGTTCCAAACACATGAGTCCCATCATTTGGGTTAAGCAGTCTGTAAACAGGATCACCACTCAAAGGACTCACCCAAGCGATACCCTCATAGTTCCAGCCTGAGTTCTTAACCGCATTTGCCTCATCGAAATTTGTTGTGTACAAGTGATCCCCATTAGCAGGGTTATAGAGTCTGTATACTGACCCTTCTAGTCCCTTGTCTAAAGGTGTTGCCGGTTTAGCGGGTGTATTAGCAAAACACTTAGGGCGGAACGCCGTTGGATAAGTTGCTTCGTAAGGAAGAGAGATGATATTGAAACTCATATCGGGCTCTCCCTGATTTTGCCCTAAGAAAGCTCCGTATCCGCCGCCTGCGTCATGATCAAAGATGGCGATATGGCTTAGTGGTGTTGACGGGTGTTTTTTGAAAACCACGATGTCGCCTGGTTCTAAGTCGGTGACCTCGTCATAATAATTCAAGATGCTCGACACATTGCGTTGTGTCCAAATGTCTTGAGCATACTTGGTCACAGTACAACTAAATGCCGGATAGCCTAACCACTTTGAGTAGTACATAGCACCGTCCCAGCATTGCGCCCCATACGCATCGTCAATATCAAATCCTTTTCCCAGCACCTCGGACTTGAATTGTTCATAAGTTTTAGCCATTGCGCTTCTCCTCTCTTTTTAGAAGCTCTAAGTACGGATTAACCACGGGCAGATCATCTCTCACGGGCAACGTGACCACCTCTTCATGCCATCCTTCCGCAGTCCCGTTCCCGCCTTTTGCCTTGTACAAGTCATAAGCTTCTAGAAAGTCACTTCTCTGGTGGCTTGTGACAAAACCCTGCATCATGTACTCTGCGTGATAGCGTTGTAGCATGTATCTCATCACGATTTTTAAGCCTTCTCCGTTTACGTCACCGACCGATTTCAGTTTTTCGGCGACATCGGACAAGCACCCGATCTCTTTTTCTAGATCGGGCAATTTAACCGCCTTGCCTTCCATCTCTTCTAGAGACTTCTCAATGCGCATCAGCCGTTCGTCCTGTTTTTCTCGGTTCTTCTTGCGTGTATTTTCTGCCGTCTGTAGCTTCCACATGATGATCGCAAACAATCCCGTGATGACGGCAGGCAAGATCGAATTAATGATTGAAACCAAAATACATCTCCTATCTGCTATGGCGCTGCTCTAGCTCTTTTTGTTCGTCTTCTTCTGGTAATGCCCAGAGAATGGACATCGCTAAAGATGTGAGCATTGCAAGCAAAGACGTAGATCCGATCAGTGCCCAATTGACATCCCCAATCAACGTGCAAGAAGCAGTGGAAGCGATAAAACCTTGCACCACTGTACGAATCATTCGAGATAAAGCTCTATCCCAAAATTCTTTAGTAAATAATCTAGATAACATAGTCGAGCCTCCTTATCGTTGTAAATCCCTATTCAAAAGCTCGTTTTTCTTATTTATCTGTGTATCCGTATTTTTCTAATACTTCTATGACAGCAGGAGTTAAGACCTTTTTGAGTTGACCGTAAGGCAGTTTCATAATTTCCGTTACGATGATATCGAGGTCAGTTGCTTTTACTTCTGCCTGATCGATTTCTGCTTTACGTTTAATCGCAGCGATTTCCCACTTACGCATCTGCGTTCACCCCCAAAATTTCAAGCGCACTTTTCATGTCTTGAGCGATGCTTGCTTTATCGTTGAATTCTAGAGTTCGTCCTGTCAAAATCCAATCTTCGAAATTCGTTTCAATCTCGTTTTGTAATCCATCTCGATTTGGAACGACCATCAGATACTCGTCGTACTCAAAGAATTTGACTTCTTGATCATTGACTTGTTCAGTCGCTTCTGTGATATTTTCACGCAATCGAATTTCTGCATACCCTTCCTGTTGTGGATACGGTTCGATGCTGATTGTATTAGGTAAAACATCTCCTCTGATTCTCATCCCGTATGACCTCCTTTAACCGTTTGATGTTGATCGTGTCATAATATTTTTCTTTTAACGCCCTAGAGTCAGTGTCTTTCAAACAAGAACTCCTTGATAAAAACCCCGCTGCCATTTTATATGGAATCGGATGACCCTTGCGCTGTAGTTTTTGAATCTGACGGCTTTGCCTCATAAATGCGAGCGCTCGTCTTTTGCGAACAGTTGTTGCTTTTATTCCGAAGCAGCAACCAACAAAATCAATCTTGCGGCCTCGTTTGTGTTTAGACTTGCTGTTTCTTTGGATCAAGAAAAGCTGTCTATCCTTTCTTGCGTTGAGTCCCATTTCATCTAAGAAATCTAAGATTTCATCCATCGCTTTATGCAACTTCCGTTTATTACTTCCGATCAGGACTAAATCATCAGCATAGCGAATGTAATGCGTGACTCTTAATTTCTGTTTGATGAAATGATCAAGCGGCTGCAAATATAACTCCGCTAGCCAAGGTGACGTGTAGTTTCCGATCGGTAACCCTTGTGCATGTGAGTCAATAACCACGTTCAGAATTTCCAGTGCTTTTTGGTCTTTGATCTTGCTTGCCAAACGTTCCTTTAACCGATCGTGTGGGATTGATGGATAAAACTTTTTGATATCCATCTTTACGCAATATTTAGCGTGTTTTGGGTCTAATCCCGTTGCTCGCTCTACACCTCTTCTAGCGTGATCAATTCCCCTTTTGGGGATGTTTGCGCTACTCCAGTAGTAAGACGATTTTAAAATGATCGGTTGTAAGATTTGTACAATTGCATGATGGGCGCATTGATCAGGATAAAAAGACGGAACTTGTATTTCTCTTTCTTTTCCTGATAGCCCATCTCTTATAATTCTTTTTCTATATGGTGTTATAAAGTTTAAGTTCGCCAAACGTTGCGACAAATCGTTTGCATATTCGTCTAGTCGTTCGTTTACTTTTTGAACGTGCTTTCTTTTTCGTTTGTGTTGCGAGGCGTTCAATATCGCTAAGCGACAATTTTCTACAGATATGATCTGCTCGTATATAAAGCCAACTCTTTTCATATTTGCTTTTGTTTTCTACAGGGTTTTCGAGAATAGACCTACTAGCCCCGTCCCTCTAAAACTATTTTTTACCAATGGGTAAGGCGAAACAGTATTTCATAAAATTGATATAACAAATGCAAGCGGGAGCCGATGTTCGAGTTCGAGTTCGACGACGAGTTGTTGCAGTTCGCAATGAACAAGCCACATTTCGAGCCGTTATTCCAGTTGCCCGAGACACACAGAACGTGCCACCCACGCAATACTGTTCGCCTGTAAATCTAAATAAATTTATTTAAACCGCTCGTGGGGGAGGTGTCCCCCACACCCCCTCTACGAGGGGATGTAAAGCAAGCGGGAGCCGATGCTCGAGTTCGAGCTCGACGACGAGGCGTAGCAGCCCGCAACGAACAAGCCACATTCCGAGCCGCTATGCCAGTAGCCCGAGACACACAGAACGCGCCACCCTGAAGAACTAGAGTATCCGTAGTCACAGTAATACGTAGATTCGCTACCGCTGGTTTGTAACGGCAACATAACGTGGGTGTTTGCTCCTGTGTCCACTCCTTCTTGTGAAATGTACCCCGAAGACGGCACACTATACGAAAGTTTTGTATAATCAGTCGACACGTCATCTTTGTACTTTGACGGATCATTGCACACATAAGGCATAGTCCCGTTAAAGTTCACACCATCGACCCATTCATAAACATTTCCCCAAAGACCTTCGATGCCACGGTAGACAACATCCGTCTTTCCGTCTGTGCCCGCCGGTCTTCCTGTGAGTCCAGGAACGTTATTGCAAGTGCCTGACTTCAACGCACTGCTATTTCCATCGCAATAGCCACGGCCAATCGCTTTTTGAGAGTCATTTGTGGCGTACTCAACTAAGAACAGCATCTGAATGGCGGATAGCGCTGCGATATCAATCAAGCCCCATCCCTCGCCTTTTGACTTAGCATTGTTTCTCATAACAGCTCGTGTTTGGTCGACTTGTGGCGTAGCGCCTGAAACCGATTTGTTGTTTGACGACGTTTTGTAAGCACCGATATAGGCAAAATCTTTCTCTATCCCTGCGTGGTTAAATAGCGGGTGTACCGTGAATCCATCAGCCGGATTGTCAGCGATCTGAATATGTTCCACATTCCCCTCTTTGTAGCGGCGATAGTAGAATTTCGGGATTTTAACCATCACGTCGCCAGTGTCTAAGGTCTCCCTTACTATGCCTTTCCATGGCATGCATTCGCTAAAGTCACTAGACCCCGCTACAGTCCCAACAGATGCCGTAGCCGTCATTCCTACCGCTTCGTCCGTGCGAGTCCAAGCTGGCGACGAGTTAGTGACATCTCTTTGGATACCGTAGATTTTGACAAACGCCAACTCGATGTTTTCTGTTTGACCGTCCGTTGTGATCGTGACCTGTTTCGTGTCAGTGTCCGTTCCATTCGTTGCTTTGATTGTCCACGTTCCTTTTTCATGTACATTGAAGACATAAACCCCTGTGTCTGTGTCAGCCGTATAAACTGTGTCGCCTAGTGTGCACGTCAGCGTTGCGCCTTGTGGGTACGTAACATTGATCGTTGCTGTGAAATAGTAATAAGTCGCATTGTATTCAGTTGTCGCTCCTGCTACAGAAACTTTTGGTGAAGTGTTGGCAGGTTTTGAATATCCGTCAGCAACGCCATATTCAAGATGATAGGTGTCTCCAATTGGGACAACGAATGAACAGGTCAGCTTGTCAGACGTGATTGTTGCCGTTTTTGTTGCGGTGGGGTTCGTTTCATCAACGCAAGTGACGATTGCGCTTGTAAAAGCAGAAGCGTTATCGATAGTTACTGTGACATTGACTGTTTCACCAGGCAACGGTTGCGCTTCTTCTCTGTTTGCTTCTGATGTGGATAAGTTATAAACACCCTGTACAGAATACGGAAACGCACTGAAATAATACGTTTCACCTTGTGTTAATCCACTGACCACAAACTCTTCTGTTTGATATTTTCCGAGTTCTTTGTTGTCGACAACTAGCGTTCCCTCGTGAGGTGCTTTTGGATAACCCTCTTCGCTCATGCGAATCATCACACCGCCTACAGAACAGATCAGATTTCCGTCAACATAACTGTCCTCAGGTTCTAAAAATCTTAGCCCGATTTCAGTTTCAGATACTGAAAAAGCGCTGAACGATCTCATATTGTTTGGGGCTTGACCGATCTTTTGTAAGATTTGGTCTACCGTCCATTTTGCTTCAACCCAACTCATTACTTAACCTCCTCTTGAACACTAAATCCGTCTTCTGAGAACGTAATCGTTTTCGTTCTAACCATCGCAGTGTCAACATATAATTTCTGAACGATTTGCCCGTTTGCCAAGAACTCTGTAACAATTTTCTTATTCCCGAACGTTTCCGTGATCGTTTTTCCGTCTGCTGAGAAGACCGTGCTCCTTGCGTCAAATCCGTCTGTTTTTACGTCAAGTTCGTCAATTTGATTCTGTAAATTTCCGGCAGGATCTCTTGCCAACTGCCCTTTAATGGCGTCGAACCACACCAAGAATATTGCTTGTTGATTGTCTTCGAACGATGAAATTTCATTTCGATAGTCGGTTTTGATTGTTTCGATGATCGCATTGCCATCCGCTTCTAATCCGTCGATGTAAGTTTCAAACTCGGCTTGTTTTGTCGTCGCTTCTTGTTCAAACAATTCTTTTTGGGTGTTGAAATAATTCTGAAACGCTCCATATAAATCCGAGCCGTTTTCGACCATCGACATGATGGTGTTTAAAGCTTCATTCATACGGTTTGCGTCTTTAGCGCCAAAGAAAGAATTTTCTTTGTGACTGTAGACTGTAACGTCCTGCAAAGACACAGTGTTGTCTTCGTTGTTGATGAAGTTATACCTTTTAAGTCCACTCCACATGGCGTCGGTATAATTAACCGGTAGTAATTCCCAAGCCATTTATAGACCCCCTTTCATTCCAAAATTCCAAGTAAACATTCGTCTACCTTCTAGACCATTCGTCAGGCGATTGTAGATATCTAGAATTGCACCTTCCAATCGATTTAGTTCGATGTAATCCATCGTCAATCCGTTATCTACATAAAAAGGCGCATCGCCATAGTTTTGTCTTAAAGAATTGTCATTGATAGTGACAAGGTTTTCTTCTAGCTGATTGATTTCGTCAGCATAGAAATAATCGGAAGGGGTTCTATCTGCGCCAACGGGAGTAATGTTGAATTCGTCATAGAGTATGATTGCCATCTCTCGTAGCACTTCTAAGTTGTTTTTGATTCTGTTGAAATCAGATGCGTTAAATCTGTCACCTATATAATTTCCCTCAGCATCAATCCCGCAGTGCCAGTCTGTTTTAGGTGTTTCCCATTGCATTGACTCCACCTCCAATTCGTCGTGCGGTAACTTTCCCTCTAAACCCTTGAGAAAACTCTAGTGTCTGTCGGTATACCGTCACTTTCATTCCTTGGGCAAAATCGTTTTGCTGATAGATCGTGTCGTTCACATCGAGTTCAGGATTTCCTCTTGTGTCATATTCGTATTCAATACCCGCTGTATAGTAGTCGCCCAACCATTGCGCTAAATCTTTTGCCAACTCTAAGTCAGACATCAAAGGGTTTTCCCATTTAATCGTCTTTCCACGAGGATTTAATGTTTTGATCGCATATTGCTCAACGATCTTATACCGCCATCCGTGAACCTCTACTCGATACTTTCCGGCATCTTTGAATTTCAATTTCACATAGAAATCTCCACTCTCTAAAATCTCAGGAGCATTTGTCGTTTCTGCTTGTACTCGGTAGTTATAGGAGGCTTCCCCGATAAAGAACAATCGCTCCTCATTTGCTACCACCTCGACTTCTTCGCTGACCAAGTTTTCTTCTTTTTCACCTTGCTGATAGCTATAAGAAGGAACGACCACCTCTTTAATCAACTCTTGCTTGATGGCTTTCGGTGAAGTCATCATATCGTTCCGAGTCATCTCAAAATCAGTCACGTCACCAAATCTAAAGTTATTTAGAACAATACGGTTAAATGGTTCTGCTGTTTGAGTGAACTCGATTTCCATGCGATCAAAGTCATCGAACGTATCATAGATCGTTGTTTTCTTCTCAATCTCATCAGCCGCCACCTCTCTGGTTACGACTGGCTCTCCATATTTATATGTACGGATTGTGAAAGCAGAAGGAACGCAGTTACCAAATTCGAATACCGCTCCATACCACATGCACGCAGCTTCTTGTTGAATGATGACAGTAGGGTTTCGAGTTTCGAATAATCCCTGTGCGTTAGACAACTCGGCTGATACAAACCCTGTATTGATTGCTCTTATTCCGTCTCGTGGATAGAAGAACATTGAGCCGTCGACGATTGTGTAATTCGTATTCAAAGAGGCGTATTCTTCCTTTGGTTTTCCATCAAGAATCTTTTTAATATTGGAATAAGGAGCTTCCGTTGGTGTACTTACTTCCTTTTCAGGAATAAAGTTTGACTTGATCTGTACCGACCCTTGCCTTGTTTGAGATAAAACGCTACGACACGCATTCGAGATAATCTGCAATGCTTCTCTACAAGGAACTCGTGGCAATGGGTTTTTCGTGAATAATTTCTTCAAGTGAGGATCAATATAATAGTCCTTAACCCCATTTTCTTTGAGTACGGTATCTGCCAAATCATAGTAACTAATCCCTTTCGGATTGTATTTCCCCTTATAGTATTCCGTATCGAGATTTCGGAAAATATCTTGACAACGAATCGTTGCAGTAAAATCGTCAGATTCCCACTCAGAGCAGAGCAGATGGTTTCCAAGAATCCATTCGATTTCGTCTGTACCTGGTGTTTCGTAGCCATAGTAGATTTCCATCTCTTGTCCGGTTTCTAAGAAGTTGATCGCAGACTTAGGATTGTCTACATTGAAGTACTGATCATAGTTTTTCAGAGTCACTGAGAAATCGATCTGCGGTACGTCTTCGCCAATTAGTGATACGTATGAGTCTAAAGTTGAACCCATAACGTGTTCGTTGGTATACACCAATCCATAACCAAATCGAATTTGATAAATCCTTACTCGGTTTTGAGGGTGTTTCATTCTATAGACAATCAGCTTGACTTGTGTTGTGTCAGTCAGCACCTCTTCTGTGCGAAACAATGCCATTTCATTATTTCTAAATTGAAGGACTTGTCCTGTACTGCCCACTACGTCAAAGTCAACAGGATAGTTCTCCCCAAAGTTTAGCGTCAGACCTTTGATGTCTGTAGGCTTGATATTGAGCTCGATTGTCAATTCAAATTGTTCTTCACTGACTAAAGTTTTGCTGACAATGCCTGTGTCGTAATACACGCCTGACTCATTAGGTCTAGGCAAGAAAAGCATCGAGCCATCAACTCTAGTAAAATTTTCTTCCAAGGTGGCATAGACCATTCGATCATCATGCTCACCGAGAACGTTGTCTTTATTGGAGTAATAAGCGTAATTCCCTTTTGTCACCTTTGCGTTTGCTTGTGCTTCTTGATTGATGAGTCCGAAAGAAATCATGATATGACCTCTCTCACGTAGGCCTTCTTTCATGCTTCGCTTGTATGATTTCGAAACTTTTTGCATAGGCTATTCCCCACAGTCAATCAGATTCACTCGGCAGTTGCGGTAATACAAAGGCCGTCCGTTATCGTCCACCCAATATGGTTCAGCCGTTCTATCCCCCGGATACATTTTCTTTGTTGTTGGACGATTAGATACAGGGTCAATGAAGGTGACCATAACAAAGAAGGGGGCGAGGGCACTTAAAATGTGCCCCCACGTGTGAGCGTCTAACCAAGGCCACTCGAGCGTGTCGATCTTGAATTGATCTCGTCCGACTCGTTGTCCTACGACGACAGCATTTGCATTACGTCCTGCATTAACAACTGTTGTGACCGTGGGTTTAACCCCTCGCTTGCAAGGTGGTAAATCGAAGCCATTTATAGAGATATATGCCATCGGTTATCCCTCCTTAATTATTTGACAAAGCTATATCCGTTCGCTTTGCGCTGTTCGTTCACGGAATCCGCTACAACACGATTTCCGATTTGTACGACCGTCTTTTCTTGTTTATCTGCTTGACGCTTCATGTCATCAGCTATCTGTTTCATCGTCGGTTCAATGTATTCATGGAAGAATGATTCCATTCCGTCTTTGAATCCTTCGACAGAGTATGCGCCAGTCATGGCAAAGTCTGTGCTAACCTCTTTTGCAAAACCTTTTGTGTCATAGTACTTGAGTGATGATGTGTCGACCGCAAAACTTACTCTAGGACTAATGCCTGTGAACGAGTCCGCCCAATCACGCATCACGCCTTTTGTTGTTCCGCCCATCTTCTCGATGCCGAGGTTGTAGCCACGGATCGTATCAAGGCCAACGCTCATGAACTTTCTGGATGGGGAGTGAGAATCCAGTTCTGCTTTAAACGCTGCGAGCGCTTGCGCCGCCCAACTCCGCATCGCACTCCTTGTCGAATACGCCAAACCGTTAATGCCTGCGTTAAATCCCGAAATCACATCGGATGCAACATTGTAGTACTTATCGTGAGAAGCATTTTCCTTAAAGGCATCTGTCAGCGCCTTAGACCAAGTTTTCATTGCCGTCTCAGAAGATGCTTTATTTTTCGATATGCCGTCCTTGAATCCATCGACAACTTCTTTTGCGTATTTTTGCCAAGTTTCTTTGTTGACTGCCCCGAAGCCTGCGTCATGAAACCACTTCTTGACGTTCGTTGCCCATGTCGTTACGGAGGATTGACTTGTACCAGAATAACCGGAGAGGGAGCTTGTAAAACCTTGAACGATGTCCCTAGCATATTTACCGAAGTTTTGAGCGTTGACTCCACCGCCGCCTTGAGTGAACCAGTTATTGACGTTTTGCGCCCAAAGGGTGATTGTTCCTTGTAAGGCAGAGAAGCCATTTGTAATACCTTGGTCAAACCCAAGAACAATAGCAGAGCCCACTTCTTGCATATTGACTTTGAGTCCTTCACCTAACTCGACAGTAGTTCCGTCCCCACCAGCAATTGAACCTAGTTCTTGCATGAATCCCGTGTAGTCTTTCAACAGGTTGATAGCACGTTGTAGCTCATCGTTAGCGGGTTCGAGTTTTTCGTTCAAAGCCACCGTCTTGGTGTATGTGTTAGACACTTCGGTGACCATAGACTGCAAGGAGTCTTTGGTGAACCAACCCACAATCGTATCGATTGTTGCTGATAAGTCTGCAATAGCCGTATTTTGCGTATACCGTACGACCTGCCCCGCAAACTCTCCCATGAAGTCTACAAAATTAGACATGTTATCAGTCAGTGTTGGTAAGACTGCGTTTAACTCAAGCAATTTAGGATGAAGTTGGTTTGCCAGTCTATCCGCTACTTTAGTTAATTCGTCCACGAATAGAACCAGTGCTTCGGATAAGAGAACAAGCATTCCTGTTCCGACTCCAATTGCAACAGGAATTGTCCCACCAGATGCAACTGTGACTGTTCCTAGTAAGGCGGTAACGGCTGCAATACCAACCAATAAGGTAGTGCCAAGAGCGATACCCGATGCGATGGTTGCGCCGTTAGCAATAACCGGCTCCCAAGCCAAACCGACTTGTTGCAATCCTAATCCGATTGCCCAGACCTCAGCAATGAATAATCCCGTTGCGAGCCCTGCTTCCGCAAGAATTGCAGTACCGATGCCCATGTTTACTGCTAGTGTTTTTCCTACCGCACCAAGTCCTGCCGTAACTGCCCCTACTCCTGCCAATAGACCTGTACCCAACGCAATCGCAGTAATTACTGTATTTCCTTGAATCATTACAGGTGACCACGCCTCTGCCACTTTCTGTAGACCGAGACCAATTGCAGCGATTTCAAGAATGAATAATCCTGTGGCCAATCCGATCTCAGCAAGAATTGCAGTACCGATGCCAACATTAACCGCCATTGTTTTACCTTGTTTTCCAAGCTCGTTTGTCGCAAAACCGATAGTGGCAAGTAATCCTGCCCCTAGCATGAGCGACGATACAACCGTTGGGATATTCACAAGAACTGGTGTCCATGTAGCAACCACCAACATAAGTGCTACACCGAGTGCCGCGATAGCACCTACGACAAGCAATGCAGCAGCGGCGACTTCTGCAATAATCAATATCCCAAACCCTAGGTTTTTCGCTAACTCTTTAAGTTTTGGAGAAACGCCTTTTTCTACTTCGTTATTCAGTGACGATGTGGCATCGCTTAATCCCGGCGTTGCGTCGCTCAGTTCTGAGGTTGTGTTTTCCAAGGATTGGGTAGCGTCTTTTAAGTCATCGAGAGCATCAACAGATTTCTTAACTTTGAACATGTCTTTGATTTTGTCGATAGCACCAAGAGCGATTGCCACTCCTGCGAGTCCTTCGATTGCGTATTTTACAAGTGCAAGTTTGTCAACTCCGCTCCAGTCACCTTTCTTGATGGCTTCCCAGTTGTCGCTGATCTCGATTAAGATTCCACTGAATCCCTCGAGAGCCATGCCCCAACCAACAACATCTAGCTTCCCAGTGAAAAGACCTATTGCTTTTGCAATCTCTCCTAGCCCGTTGATAATAACCAGAGCACTTTCTGCGTCCCATCCGCTTTTGGAGATTTCAACAAGTTCAGAAACAATTGTTCCGATACCGTCGATGAGTTCTAACGCCGCACCAATGCGAATTTGCCCGAACATAATGAACACGTTTCCAAGCATTCCCGCAAATTGGCTCAGCATGCCTACGACGTTTTCAAACGTCGGCCCATTCTTTAAGAAGTCCTCGAAATAGCGCTCGAACATTTCCATGTCAGACAAGAACCCGGTGATGCCGATTATACCGTTCAAGAAACCGCCAAGTGAGCCAACTGAGCCGAGCGCTTCCATCGCTCGTTTAAGAGCCGCCATGCCTTCAATTAAACCTTTTGCGATCTTCCAGGCCGCAAACGCTGCTGCAACCGCTGCGATAGTAGGAAGCATTTCTTTAATTCGTTTCTTTAGATCATCGACTTGTTTGTTGATGTCCTCGAGACCCTTAAACATCTCATCGTCCCATAACGAGTCGACTTCGAATCCTGCGCCACCTGCGCCACCTCCTGCGCCTGCGCCACCTCCGCCTCCGCCTCCTGATCCTCCTTGGTCAGGTGGAGAGATGATGTTTAACTCATCAATGCCAAGTAAAGCTTTGGAGAGTTCTTGTGCATCTTTTGTCGCTCCTGCGAGGTTGCTTGCCATCTCGTCAGTGCCCGTAACCGCACCTCCGATATTGTCTGCAATCGACGAGCTTTCGTTGATCATGCCACCGATGTTTTCTGCGATTGCTGCGCTTTCGTTTGTGACCGAACCGATATTATCCGCAATTGCCGCACTTTCATTGACTGATCTTTCTAAACCTCTTGTAGCGCCTCCGCCTCCGCCGAAGCCAATAGGGGTGAGTTTAATTCCAAACAGAGCTGCTAACGCAACTGCCGCCTCTGTAGCCAGCTCAATAAGAGCTTGTAACCAAGGAAGAATTGCTGTAAGAGCTGGAATTAAAAGTCCACCCAGTGCTTGCGATAAGGAAGCCACCTGTTGTTTCAAGGTTCTGACCATCCCTGCTGCGGTGTTCATTTCTTTTGCGTAAGTACCGACAGTGCTGTTTGCCTGCGCTTGGTCAACCAGAGTTAAGTAACGGAGGTAAGACTTCATTTCTTCGCTAGCCGTTTGCGTACTGTAAGCGATGCCATGATTGGCAGCGGTGATCGCTAATTGGCTATCTACAATGGTGAAGCCTGCTCGACGAATCGATTCAACTTCCCCTGAAATCGTAGCTCGAACTGCGGTTGCCGCATCATCGAAAGTACGATAAACGTCTTCATAACGTGCCCAGATGTCATACGCCAATTCGGTATAACCTGTTGCCATTTTTGATGCGTCTGCTTGGTTTACACCGTACCCCTGCAACATTGAGTTGAAGACGGAAGAATACTGCATGAACTGTTGAGGGTTGATGTTCATCTTGTCTTGTAGTTTCTGCACCCAGTCATAAGCGTCTTTCGCACTCGCCCCAAATGTACTCGTGAATCGTTCTGCGATTCCGTCCCATTCCATAGCTTGGTGAATCATGCCTGCCGTGCCTCGAGCAAGTCTTGACACCGTACCGACAGCGATTCCCATTTTGGCAATCAAGCCTATATAACTAGTCGTTGCTCGATTGTTTGCAGTAGATAACTTTTCAGTTTCTTGAATCAGCTTTTGTAGTCGTGAAGGCAGAGCAGAGAAACCTTTCGAAACTTTCTGCATCTCGTCCCCTAAAGGTTTAAATGCATTTGCCAGTCTTTTAACATCAGAAGCAAGTTTTCCGATGTCTACTTTGTCCAGTGACTGAACCGCCTCAGGAAGCCTTTTAAGTTGTGTGATGAATGAGGTCAGATTGTTTTTGCCCATCGAAGACAAAGGTGCTAACGATGACACCAAGCCATTAATCTGTGATCCAAAATCATCTAGATTCACACTGTTCAGTGCTTGCGCAGTGGCAGGAAGCCTCGAAAGCTGAGAAATGAAGCTATTGAGATTTGATTTCCCTACATTGGAAAGTGGAGCAAGCGAATTTACTAACGTATTGATTTTCGAAAAGTCTGCTCCGTCGAGTCCTCTTACTGCTGTTCCTACACTTGTGATTTGTTTTGCAGTAGTAGAGAGATTGATTTTGCCAACAGATGATAAGGACTGCATTGTGTTTGTCAGATTCGTCAGCTTGCTCACGTCTTCTGCGTTAATGCTTTTTAGGGCAGAGTTTAAGATCGTGAGTTGCTTGGCGAGTGGTTCTAGCTTTGCCCCTCCTCGTGCGGTAGCGGTTTTTAATCGTCCAAGAGAAGCGGCTAAAGCATCTAACCCACTGACGGCTGAATTGGCGTTTGACTCGACTTCAAGTTCTAACTGATCAATCGTCGTCGACATGTCGCTCACTTCCTTTCGTCTGTTTGTTATGTTTTTGCATGAAGCGTTCCATCATGGTTTTTGTCTTTTCATATTCCTGTCTCCGTTCTCTTTCCTCACGCTCCTCAACTTGCCTTTTAGACATGGGGTAAGGCTCGTTAAGATATGGAACAGGTTTAGGTGCTTTTTTGACAAAATCATGGTAGAGCGGAGATACACGACACATTACGTCGTACAGATAGCCACTCAGCCACCACATCTCCTGATTTACCCTCTCTCGTTTAATCTCGTCTGCCTTGCGGTAGGCTTTGACTAATTCACAGTCTTTGTCCCAATACTGCTCCTCGGTCATCCCGAGTGCGAGATAGTATGGAAAGCATTCATCCATCGTCTTTGTGTAAGCTAAAAGGGAAGCAGTGGTAGAAGCACCACCACTTCCCTCAGTGGAAGACAGCGAGTCGCTTACCAGTTCGCTGTCCAGGTCACGTTTCCCTTATCGTCCTCAGGGTCTTCCATCAACGTCATGATGGTGTCGTTGTACATTTCTGCTAATTTGTTGATCAGCTCAGTTTTTTCCGTGAGTTTGCTATAGATTGCATTAATCACTTCTTGCTTTGTACTTTTGTGATGAGCGAGGAACGCCCCTGCGAACAACGCCGGCAAGTGAGTCATAGGTTTGTCTGTGATTTCTGTGATTTTGAAACCTCTGGACTCCATTTCTTTGACCGTTCGACGTGTGAATTCCAAAGTGTAGTCTGTGCCGTCGTATTTAAAAACTAATCGTTTAGCCATTGTTTGCTTCTCCTTTATCTAATGAGATTTCAGTTGTTGGTGTGATTGTAATTGTCATATCACGAGGAGCGTTTACTTCTGCTTCCGCAACATAAACAGACAGCATGCCTTTAAATTTGAATTTCCCATCAGATCCAGTAGGTGTTGGAAGAGCGCCGGGCACTTCAGTTCCTCCGAACCATACTGCAAAGTATTTTTCAGTACCTTTCATAGCGATTAATTTTTCGTAATCAGTCAGATCATAGTTAGCCGTGAAAGACAATGCTTCGACTTCTTCGATACCTTCCACGTAAACTTTCATCTTGTGAGAAAGAGTCGTTACGTCGATTAATTCAGGTTCACCGCCCAACGAAGGCTGTGATTTAATGTCAATTAATTTTTCCCAAGTTGTCCCGTCAGTGGAACTCATGAGAAATGTTTTATATGTAGAAAGTGCCATCGTTTACCTCCTATAAATCGTTTTGTCTTTTGAAACCGCTGCCCGATACCGTCCGAGCATGCGGTAGATTGTTGCATCCGCTTGATTTGGAACGGGCTCAAGCATGGTGCGGTTGAAATTCAAGCTCATGAGTGTTTCGTCGATTAACCCAATAATCTCTTTACACTCAGCCTTCTTTCCTTTCGTTTTGTTCGAGTACACGTTCACCTCATAAGTGATGGCGGCGTGATTTTCTTTGTAACTCGTCGTTTGCGTTTTTCGATACACTGCGTTATCGATTTCCACGATAGAAACACAAGGAAAAGATGGTGGCGATTTAACGTATTCTCCGGTAACAAAAATCTTTGAGTATTTAGCCCTAAGCTTCTTGGCAACTTCGGAGAAGACTTCGTTTTCGATATCAATCACTAGCCCCACACCTCCTTTGCTATCAAGTCGATTTCATCGCAAACAATTTTCATAGCGTTATACATAGGCATTACGGAAGGTGTTCCCCGAGTCAAAATCAGTTCTCCGTTTTCACGGTATCCCCAAACTTTTCTTTTCCCCATTCCTTTACCGTAACTGCCGATCGTAAACCCCAGTTCAGATCCCATAGGGTGAGGCGAACTTCCTGCTGAGCCGTTATGGTAGACCCCTGCTCCAAACTCGACCCACACTGCGTCTTCGCCATGCGCTATAACAACAGAAACATTCCCTCTTTCGTCAATAGAGGTTTCCACGACTGCTTCTCGCGGCTCGGCATTGACGTTGTCATCTACGAGCGCTCCATTGAACCCATTGGAAGCTAGCGCCTCTATTTCTTGGGCAACACGTTTTCTGAACGTTTCCGTTTTCTTTTGAAATTCTGTCTTATACTGCTCCAACTCTTGAAGAGCCTTTGTGATTCCCTCTTCGGTCAGCTCAAATACGATCTTCTTTCCCATCACGACACGCTCACTTTACTAATTGCAATTGAGACGACGTTTAAACTTTTTGCTACTTTTTTAACCGTGTAGTCGTGCGGAGTAAGGATCTCTCCTCGGTCGTTTTCTTTGAGTGTTCCATCATCGTTGAGGTCAGGCACAGTGTCGACCCATAGTACCGAATACTCATCAATTGGCGGAGCACTCTGATCCAATACGATGATCTTGTCGTACTCTTCACTCTCTCCAAACTGCCGTGTGGCCGTTTCGCCTTTAGCAGCAGAGATATTCGCCATATATCTTTTCGGATTGCCGTGTTTAACGGCGTACTCGCCTGTTGAATTCCCGTACTCATCGATGATTTCTTCCTTTCCTATATATAAAGAATAGAAGAACGGAGTTTTATTTCTCTCTAGGCATCTCATTTGAGCACCCCACAATTTGGAATTACGGATCTCAGCATGGACGACGGCACGTCTGCGCTTTCATACGTTCTGCTGACTCCGTTCTCGGAATGCATTACCTGTCCTTCTGCCCCACGCTTATTGAGCAAGTAGACCGCAATTTCAATTTGGAGTGACTCATATTGACTTGGAACTTCTGTCACATCGTGGTCATAGGGATATGCTTTTGCGATAATTTTTCTACCGGCAAGCATGAGATAGGTGGATAACACTTCGTCTGTGTCAGAGCCACCGACCATTGCTTTGAGAGCGGCTATTTTTTCTTCATTCGTCATGTTGTCCACCTCATTGGGTTAAGCAAAAGTAATTTCGTAAAAACCTTCGGTCTTAGGATTGGATTTAGGAGTACCCACGATATAACCGCTATCGGTCTTTGCGTAGTAAGTCTTATCCGCAGTTACCGTAGTGTCGGCAGTTGCGGTAGCAGTACCCTTGGCAATCTTAACGACCTTAGTGGTATCAGTAAGGGCAGCAAGGTAATACTTACGAGAGTAAACATCATTCTTACGATGGTCTGCGTCTCGTTCCTGTTCGATTTCAACACCCTTCTTGTTGAAAATCGTTACAGCCTGTTTGGTTGCCACAACTACCGTACCCTTCTTGGCGTCCTTCTTGGTGTAGACATTTACACCAGCAACAGTACCGATATAACCAGTACGAGCGAAAGACTCAACATACTTGAGGTCTTCGCCAAGGTTCTTACGAAGCTCTGCCGTATCTGCGGCATTGATGAAAGCAAAAGTCTGAGGTGCGACCTGCTTTGGATCGTTATCAGTGCTTTCGACATTCAAACTTGCCACTGCGTCAGCAAAAGCGGCGAAATTGTACTTGTCTACAAGAACAACCATAGGAGCTTTGAGGAACTCTCCGTAAATATCGCCGTTTACGGTGTTGAACATATCCGTACCCATGTGGCGAGTACCAACAGGAACGAGCATAGGATCAGTCATTTCCTGTTCGTCGAAGTATTCAAATCGGTTCTGTGCAAGCAGAATCTCGTATTCTTTATCTGCGAAAGAAACTTCGATGGACTTGGTGTTACCTTCGCCCATAGCCAGCTTCTCAGTGCCGTTGGTAGCACTGTAAACATTAACTTTTCTTTTCATACCAGCCGTGCCTACGAGAGAATTATCAACGGTACAGAACTGCTGTAGATTCAAGTGAGAATTGAACTGGTCTTCAACCTCGTTAGAGAGGTAGAAGTTTTCGTAGATTTTATGTGTCATTATTCATTACCTCCGTTTTCATAAAGCGCTTTATACTCCTCTGGATTCTTAACAGAAAAGTCATAGCGTTCCTGTGGAGACATCTTGCGGAGCTTGTCAAGCGTCATAGTTTTACCGTCTCCATCGGGAGTTGGCTTCGGTGTATTCTTGAGGACTTCCGCACGAACTTTCTTCTCAAAAGCGTCAAGATATTTCTTCTGATTTGCGAAAACCTTGTCCATTTCGCCACTTGTCATAGCTTCGGCCGTTTCCTCTGCCAGCTTCTCGTCATAACCCATACCAAGCAACCTCGCTTTATTTTTAGAAACTTCGGTCTCGTGAAGAAGTTTTTTATACTTGTTTTCAAGCTCCTCACGTTCTTCCTGTTCCTGGATTTTCTTCTGTTCATCCTCAGTAAGTTTTTCGGTTAATTCCTTTTTCTTAGCCGCCAGTTCAGAAGCGGTCTTATCGAAAACCTCTTTCTTGACATATCCGCTCATGTCCGGGTCTTCGGTCTCATACGCTTCGAGAGCTTTAATTTTTTCTTCGGGGGTCATTTTGTCGTAACCCTCGATTTTGGTTACATCAACCTTTGCCATGTTTTAGTCCTCCTTGTCTTTTTAATTCTTCTGTGAATGTATTTGCGATTTAAGGCTTCTCTGCCTGCTTGCGTTATTAAGCGTTCTCTCGCCATATGGTGAAATTCCTATTCTTCGATGTTTTCAGGTTTAGGCTCGTTCACCTCTTGGGTGTTGAGCTGTCTTAATTTTTCTTGTTCTTTCTCGTAATACTCACGACTCATCGTGTAAGCCGACTCGGAATCCACGAACAATCCTGAGTGCTGGAAAGCAAGTTGTGGGTGGATTTTGTTGCAGTTCAGCATCGATATGAGAACTTGCGATTTACTTTGAATTGCTTCGTAGTTACGACGAGTAAACTTCAATTCAATATCTTTTAGATAAAGGTTGAGTCCTCCCATGTCCCTACAAATTCGGAGAATGAGCTTGAGGAATCTCTTCTCAGATTTTTTGAACATGTGCTCGTAGTCTTTTGCCCTCGCTTCTGCATCAGACCAACCGTCACGCATGATAACCGCCGCTCCTGTATCTGATGTGGAGGAGCCGCCGTTTCGGTTAGGCATGCCACAAATCTCTAAAATCGCTTTATATATGCTGTCTTTGAGCGTTTGTGTCTGCACCTGATTGAGCTCTTTAACAACGAGGTCGACGTCGATTTTTCCTCCGTTGTCATTAGGAGGTACGAGGATCGCCCCTTCTTCCAAGAACTCTAAATACTGTTCTTTGTTGATGTTGCATCCAATGAATTTCCAATACGCTTGAATGAACTGTTCTACCCCATCCATTCTGTTGGATTCAACATTGTTTAGTGCGTCCAGTAAAGGAAGCACAATCTCAAAAGCGCCTAGTCTTGCGTGGTTCGCAGGATATTCGATGATTGGAATCATGTCGAGTGCATGTGCTTCTTGTGCAACCAGCCGATCGTTCTCTATGAGGAAATACCGATTAGGGGTGTAAATCGAATATCGTGTAATTTGGTTTTCGTCTGTGCTGTACTTCACTGCCATCACAGGTTTGTTTCCGATCTCGTTCGAGTAAACAACAAAAGTGTCTCGTGGATCTAACGTGTAAATCTCAAAAGGGGCTTCATCTTCTTCGTCCGGTGCATCAGGAAGCGCCATGCGATATGACGTTCCACAGACCATTGCCCATTCGAACAACTCTTGGTCTAGACTCGCTTTGTCTTCTGCAAACATCAGTTCATTCAATTGATTGATTTCTTCTACAATCTCTTCTCTGCCCGCTCGACTGACATATTGGAGCGGTTCTCCGAATTGGTAGCCAACTTTAAAAGAGACAATTTCATTCGCTCGGTTTTCTACAATCCTGTTGCAAATGTCAGGACGAACATCTTTCTGTCGATAGCGAATTGGTTGATCCCCCGTGTAATATCGCCACAAGTAATCGATCTCGCTGCGGTTGAGATAGTGAGTAGTAAGCGCCTTTTGCAGTACGTCTACGACGTTCTCTGCGGTCACTTCTGTAACACTTGTTTTGATCATTCTCCGCCCGTTCGTGAATCGTGTTTCACTTACAGGTTTACTTCTGTCAATTACATTCGCCACACCGACCCTCCTTTCTGAACAAACAAAAAGGTGCACGACTGTTCGAGGACTTAACCTCGTGCAATCATGCACCAACTTTAATAGAATAGGAATTTACTCTTATATTATATAAAATAATCTTTTGTTGTCAATAATATCACTCAATTAACATTCTATTTTTGACTTACCACGGTCTTTTGAAGATCTCAATGTTCTGTCCTTTGATATGTTCGATATAATCGACCAACATTGCCATAGAATCAGGCACGTCATCGTTCTTGTTTTTCCCTGCCATCGTATAGGAACAAAGCATATCCATTGCTTTCTTATACTCTTTATTCTTCTTACAATACGACTCGTCTTTAAATAAGAAACAGTCTTTGACGAACCCCGAAGACACAATGATTCGAGTTTCTTTGTTGGTAGTGGAGAACTTTGTCGTAATCCGTGTGACTCCGCCTTTTTTCTTGATCTCTTCTTGAACTTTCTGCGCCACTCGCCCTCCTGCTGAGTTTGACTCAAACCTTGCAGAACGCACGTGGTGTTTCATCAGCTTCTCGACAAGCCTTGCTTCGACCACGTCAGGATTGCTGTTATCACAGATAAAATCTTCGATGAAATATCTCATACCGTACTGGTAAGCAATAGGCATAACACAATAGTCAGTCCCACGGTCTTTTGTGTCACACACTGCAATGATTGCATCCGGCTCGCCATCAGGTAGTTCGAAATATCGTTGTAGCTCATCAGCATGATAAAGAAGACCTTCACGCTCGATGGGTTCATTCATGTATAGCGCTCGCCAACTCACATCGTCCATGATCTCCCTCTGATCCCGATAGAATTGAGTATTGAACCCTACACCATAGGCATAGTCAAAGTTAGACTCGTCGTTTTCATCCATAGCAGACAACACAATAAACTTTGATCTGTCACTGTTACCATAATCACGTTCTAGTCTTCCTATGACATCATGGACAGACCAACGAGTGGCGATATGCAACTCTCTACAATGGTCACCAATTTTACGTTGTCGCAAGTCCGTTGTATACGTATCCCACAACTTGTCTAGTCGGTCTTTAGACAATGCCACTTCTAGCCCACTCACTAAGTCGTCACAATATAATAAGGTAGCAGCACGGTATAACCCTGCGTTGCCTGTCCCAATAGAAGTAAATTCTAGCGTTTCAAAACGTTGTCTTTTATCTATATCTATACGACAGTCTTTCGCATTGGTATTCGACACACTCAACTCAGGGAACACCTCACGCCATAAATACTCTCCGTTAGGGTCAAAAATACGTAGACACTCGTCGTATACCCCACGGATAAAGGCATTAGAGTGAGACCCGGTAAGCATGGGTTCATTCGGAAACTTTCCCGCCATCCACGTCAAAAAGAAGATCGCAAGGGTCGTTTTCCCGACACCTGGTGGCAATGAGATCGACAACAAATCCAGTTTTCCATCTGCCAAATCTTGCAACGCCTCTACAACTTGTTTCAATACTTTTCGGCGTGGCGCATAAAATTTCGCTCGTGGTTCTCGATTCCATTCGACGTACAATAAGTACAAATCGAATACATCTCGTGCCCCTAGTAAGCAAACTTTCTTATGTAATGAATAGATTTGTTGTGCCTCGTAATCGTCCAGTGTGTCGTCTAAAATGACCCTAGCGCACAAATCTGATAATAATTTAATGTACTCCGCCGCCAGAGGCACATCTTCTTTAATGGTCACTGAGCAAATTTGATACAAATCTTCCATGGATTGGTAAGAATGAGTATCTTTCGCCTGTGTATAAATCTCTTCTAATAAATCTCTCATGTTCCCTCCTTTTAAACGTAAAAAGCGCAAGACCGTTTGAGTATTCCACTCTCGCAATCTTGCGCCTTCTTATCTTATTAGTATAACTCTTTAATCTTTTTATACCATGTAGTACGTCCAATTCCTAGCTTTTCACAACATTGGTTCACCGTGAGTTTCCCCTCTTTTTGTTTTTCGGAAAAATTTTTCAGAACGTCAAGTGGGATTTCCTTTTCGGGTCTTCCGTCCACCCGGATTCCTTTCTCACGTGCAATGGTTTTGCCCTCTTGCGTCCGTTCTACAATCATATCTCGCTCAAACTCCGCAAAACTAAACATCACATTACGAATCAGCTTGCCTGTCGGGGTATTGTCCATGACCCCAATGTTCAGCACGTGCACCGTCACCCCTCGTTCAATCAGGGACTCAATCAATACGCTTCCTTGAGATGCGCTGCGAGCAAATCTGTCTAGCTTCGTAACCAGCAGCTTATCCCCTTTTTCTAGTACCTTCTTGAGCTTATCAAATTCGGGTCTGTCTGTTGTCGTTCCTGTATAAGAATCATAGAACACCTTCTGCGCCCCTGCTTCTTTTAACAGCGTGGTTTGTGCTTCTAGACTGTTTCCATCTCGTGCCTGACCCTTTGTAGACACACGTGCGTATCCATAAATCATAGCCTATTCCTCGTAATCTAGAAGATATTCGTCTTCTCCCTCCGTGCTTTGAGCCACCAGTTGAAATCCCAGCGTTTCGAGTAGTTGTACTAGCGTACCTACTTTCATATCCTGCCCAGAAAGAATCCGGCTCAGATTCTGCTTCGATCCCACCTTAGAATAGTCAGCTAATTCTTTATAACTGAACCCAGTGTCTTCTACAATGCGACGGATCATCTCAATAGCAGTCATATCTTATTCCTTTCAGTAAATGGTTTCGTTTACCATGTGTATAACTTCTCTTATAAGGAGCCTTACTAGAGAAAGTTATAGCAGTGGTAAATGGTTTCGTTGACTAGTCGATTTCGTAACCGTCAGACGGTGTTCTTGTTGTACGGGGGACAACAAGGAGTTTGTAGTCTAGTAGTCGTAACATGGTAAGTAATACAGAAACGGTTAGCTCTTTTGTTCTTTTGTTGTTTAGTCTGTCCCATGTGGCCTGTGGGCTAGCATTCATCATAGAAGACAATTTGGCGTTTGTTACCCCTTGCTTTACCATGATGTGTTTTACAATGTCTTTACTGTTCATGGCAGCCTCCTTATGGTTATATAATACAGATAAAGATTTTTATTGACAAGTATTTTATTGATCTTTTTAAATTTTTGGGGAACTCACACCACTAACCGCACCTCCTGCCCGCTGCTCGGATTCCCCCACGGGTCACGTCGCAAGCAGACACGAAAGCAATCATAAAAAGATTATTTTACAGATTCAAAAAACAGATAGAAACATATAAAGGCACAGCATTGGCGACGTGGTATCTCGATTTAATCCGATCCATACCGATCAAACAAAATTTCATTTATTTTCTTGAGTATATATCTATATAGTGATACAATTAAAGACGTAAACAAAGCGAGGTAAACAACATGATAAAAACTGTAGAAGAAGTTATGAATGAATTGGGTATCGATGAAGAAAAAGCGCTTAATGAGCTTACCGATGAAGAACTTTTAAAGCTCTACAATGCATGCGATGAATACATTGAGGAACAATGCGTTGAAATTTGCAAACGCGCCGGTCTTCTTGAAGAGTGGGAAAAAACAGACGGGGACACTTTCGGAAACGTTCTAATTAGAGCTGTCGAAACAATCGAAAACGAAAACGATC
>NFZD01007780.1_pt1 | contig 39575 bp, 34 predicted proteins | sample 1095381 | NCBI WGS metagenome assembly NFZD01 (sample SAMN03609891, study PRJNA323583) | gut metagenome | isolation source: feces | host: Rattus norvegicus | place: Denmark: Riget | collected 2013 | reverse complement strand
ACTAAAGTTAGTTAATGTACTCAAAGTAATAACACTTCTATCAGGTCTAGCAGCAGCGTAAAATCCTAAATCGTTAACTGCACTAACAGGATTTATATCTACAACAGGATCTGAACCTGGTACAGAACCAGGTTCAGATGATTCTGCTGTTCCAATATAATCACTTACGAAAATAGGTTCAGACGATTGAACATTGCTTGATGAAGTGCTAGATGATCCATTGTCAACACTTCTACCGAAAAAACTTCTTAATCCGAACATTCCTATCCTCTCCTTATCTTTAAGTGCGTAAAATTATATATTTTGTTTATGATTTTGTTCTTAACCGATAATTATGAAGATATTAAGGTTTTTCTTGTAATTCTGGGAATAAACCATCTATATCGGTTTCAGAAGCATATGCTATTTCATCTAGTTTATTTTTTTGAGCTGGTGTCATGAATACTTTATTAGCTGTTTCAGTGATTTGATCTGTAGTATGAGTATGTTCATCATATGCAGATTTTAATGCATCGAAATCAGTTTTTAATTGTTTTTCATGAGTGTCTAAAGCTGTTACTTTTTCATCTAAAGCAGTATGTTTTGCATTTAATGCTTGATGATCTTTCTTTAATTGAGCTTCATCAGCTGCTAATGTATCATGTGCTTCTTGTAAAGTATCATGTTTTCCACTTAATGTAGTTACTTGACCTTGTAAAGTGTCGTGTTTTCCGCTAAGTGTTGTTACTTTACCGTCTAAAGCTGTATGTTTAGTATTAAGAGCGTCATGTTCTCCTCTTAATGTATCATGATCAGTTCTTAATTCAGTTACATCAGCTTTAGTAGCATCGTAAGCTGCTTTTAATGTATCATAGTCAGCTTTATGAGCTGCTAATTCTGTTTTAAGAGTATCTACAGACGCCATTCCACCTTGAGCTACTAATTCACCTTTTGTACCAACTACATATAATGTAACTGTGTTTGCAGTTTCATTTACAACAGTAATTGGTTGACCAGGGTAAGCAGTAGGGTTAGATCTAGCATAGTTAGTTGCAGCCTCTAAGTCCCACCAAAGTGATGATTTATCCAATGGGAAGTCCCCTTGTCTACTCATAGATAGAGGAAATTCCATAAATGGGAATACTTTAGTTACTTTCTTTACTAATTCGTTTAATAATGACATATCTTAATCTCCTCCTATCCTAAAGTTACCACTAATGTAGCATCGTTTTCATATGGTAATGCAGGTTCGAATACCCATGCATTGTATGTCTTAGCAGTATAACCTTCTGCTCCCTCAACTTGAACTTGAGATTTTGTAAATGTAGCTGTAACGTCAGCGTTCATTGCAGTTTGGTTAATTACTTTCTTAACTCCAACTTTTCCATCTATACAAGCAATACAAACTCTTGTAGATCCAGCTGGTACAGAAATTGTGATGTTTCCAGCTGCATATGCTCTATTAGATTTAGTTAATCCTCTTACATAAGCAGAATCTAGAGTTGGTTTATCAGTAGTTGCTCCATAGAAGTAGTTTCTATATGATGTATAAGCAGAAGTTTGTTGTACTTTATTTCCAGCCTCTATTCTTTTAACTGGGTTAGAGTTATTTCCTAAGTTGTCAAAAGCAATAGCTCCTTGACCATGTGCTACAGTAACTTTATAAGCAAGAGATGTAACAACGTTAGCCTCAGCACCGTCACCGATGATGAATCCAGCTCCACTGTTGTTATCTGTTCCAGATGCAGCTGTTGCTACTCCAGTTTTATTAAATGATGCAGGTGCAGCAACTCTGTCTACTGTATAAGAAGTAGCAGTAATTCCTGTTGCTGGTCCATATTGGTATGATCCTGCTGATAATACAGCTGTACCGAATGATGCAGTAGCAACTTTAGTACCAGCCTCAACAGCTTTTGCTCCAGATAAAGTAAATCCAGAAACTGCTGGTTGAGTTATTGCAGTAGGTTGAAGTGTTTTAGTAAATATTTCATCTAACATTCCTTTAACAGATTTTCCCACTACGTTAAGGTCTTTAGCCTCGTTAGCACCTTTTGTTATGTTTCCTACTTGAGTATAAGATCCTGCAAGTTTAATATTTTGTCTTAAGATAACTTTATCAGCGTCTACGTGACCAGTCATAGCTTCCCAGTCAGCGTCTCCTTTTACATATCCAGCTGTTTCATATGGTTTACCATCTACATTTGTAGTGATTATGAATACGTCTCCAGGTGCTGGAGCTAGTGTTGGGTGAGCTGCAAAGTATTCAGATATTACATCAGAGTCAGCTTTAGCAAATGAGTCTTTAATAGCTTTAAATGTTTCAGCCTCTCTCATTCTAGTAGAACCGATCATTTCATATCTGTTTTCTTTTTCTAACCAGATGAACTCTTCTTTAGCGTTATCTGCTGCACCTTGTATTGGTTTTAAATAGATTTTGTTAGGGTCTCCAGTTACTGGAAGTTCTCCTGTTACATATTCTATACTAGCAGAAACAACTTTTTGAACCATTTCATCAATGGCAGCTTTATCATAAGTTTCAGTCTTTTTATAGTAGTTTACTAAGTCGTTTACAGCGTTAGTGATATAAGCACTGTCGTTTTGAAGTTGTGATACGTTTTTAGGTATCTCAGTTTTGTCAGCTTTTTTCGCCATGTGTTTACCAACTCTGTCGATTATAACACCAAGCGTAGTTTTACTTAACCAATTCATATCTCGTTCTCCTTTATTATAATTTGATAAGTTTACTTCTTTAATCCAATAAATATATTATTGAATTTCTGTTAATCCAGCAGCGTCTAGTAACTCTTTAACTTCTGCATCTGTTACTTCTACAACTGACGCAACGTGAGCATCAAATCTGTTTTTAGTATCATCCGCTGTTGCTTTAGCAGCATCCCATGTAGAGATTTGTGTTGGAGTTAACCATTTTTTGTTAGTAGTTTCTGTGATCATATCTGCACTGTGAGTAGCAGGGTGTTGGTAGTTTGTTGCACCTTCTTCGATAGCGTCTAACTTAGCTTTGTCGTCCTTAGACATTAACCCCTCTTTAGTAGTAGTAACTAAGTCTTTAGGAGCAAATATCTTAACTAGTTGTTCCTTAAAGTAAGCTAGCATCTTAATCTTAAGTACAGCTTCCATATTTACAGCCATTGTAAAAACCTCCTTTTGAAATAAGTGATATTTATCTGAATCAACTGACACACATTGTATCAGGGTCATCCATATTAGTCTTCACGCTCTCCAGCTAGTTCAGGGAATAGACCATCGATATCTTCTTTAGTAGCGTATCTATCAGTAACACCTGGTATCTCACCTGGTGGTACTGTTTCACCAAGCTCGTCAAATAATCCGTCAATATCCTCTTTAGTAGCCCATACAAGATCTTCTTCCTCTTCTATTTGAATTATAGTAGATACTGGTAGACTTCCAGGGAATTGAGCCATTATCGTATAGTCACCTTTATCTGCTTTAGCCTGAAGCGTAAATTTAAGACTTGCCTTAGTTATAGGCAACGGTTTTATTTCATCTATATAAATAAAAGCACCTGTATCTATAGTTATGAATGGCATTTGTTCACCAATTTCTAATTCTCTATTCAATACAACAGTTATAATACTGTTTTCTCCTTGTTTAATTGTAGATGGACTTGCTATTAAGTTAACTATTTTAGGGAAAGCTTTTATAACTTCTACGTGGAAGTATCTATTTATACCCATGTATCCAACACATATATTCTTTTTACCAAGATTATATACATCAGATCTAATAGTTATTCTAACATATCTATGATCTAGATATTCTCTTTTCTCTTCTGTTAAACCCGGAGAAAGTTTCACTAATACATCGTTTGGATTTAAATGTTTGTCATATTCTAATGTTACAACAAAAAAGTCTCCGCCATAACATACATATTTATCAATACTTGCACCAATAGGTACAGCTTGATTTTCTGGTACTGTTACTGGATAAGGAGTTGTACTTGTTGCAGCATCACAAATAGCACAGTCTTTAATTCCATTAGGAGTTTGTCCTAAACTACAAACGGGTATTTGTGTATAAACTTTTTTAAATACCATTGGGAAACCTCCTCTTTAAATAAGTTAATATCAAACCTTTTTTCACAGTTAGATTGTTTCATTCAAGAAAAATGCGATACAAGAACGTGGGCTCTAAGGCCCACTTATTTTAATTATACTTTAGCAACTTCTTTTTCAAATTCTACTGTAACTACTGCTTTTTCACCAACTTCTACTTCTACTGGTTCTGCTGTTACTGATTTGATTTTAGGTACTGCAGTTTCTGTTGGTTTAACTAATTCAACAGAGAATATTCTGTTAACTCCTTTATAACCAACTATAATTGATCTAGGACCATATATTCCGGCCTCTGCTTTTACATTTACAGTTGCTACTGTATCAGCCACTTCTACAGAAGTTACTGTAAGTCCTTGTCCTACGATAGTTTTAATTTCTTCTTTAGTAACTGTATCACTGTAAGTCACTTTACAAGCAATAGATTGACCAGCTTCTAAAGCAGTTGCATTAGCCTCAGCTCTTACTGGTACAGCTTGTTCTTCTGGTACATAAAGTTTCATATTTGATCCTATATGCATCATATCACATTTAAGACATGATAAAGTGTTATTTACTGTATGTCCGATTGAACAAGCAGGAATTTGAGAAAATACTTTTTTAAATGCCATTGTTATACCTCCGTTAATTTAATGTTGGGTAGTTGTGATATCTACCCTTTATAACACATTACATTGTTAATCAGTGGTGTTGACGATTGCTATCACTCTAGGTGGTAAGTTAGTTATCTTACAATTAGCAAAAGCATTAAAAGCATCTCTAATTTTATTTTGATAAGCAAACTGATTAGGTCTTATAGTTGTAAGACTTGTATTCATCCAACATTCTCTAATAGTCTCTAGATGGGGTAAATATTGCATCATAGCTAATGGTATATCGTTTAGAGCACTATTATTCTTAAATGTTTGTTTTAGACCTACTATTGGAGTACCACTAAGATCGTTACCATTTTTATAATCTCTAAACAGGTTTGCATCCCAGACTTTTATCTTAGAGAAATCACGGAATATCTCGTTCAGAGTGTGGAAGTTGCCATCTCTGATATGAAATGCTCCTCCAAGACTTATTGAGATTGCACTGGTACTTCCATAATAATCACCAAAACTAAAATGTTTATTTGCATCTACCCAGTTATCTTTATATGTAGAAAGATGTCCTGTTACGTTTGTTATAGTTGGATTTGTTATAAATTCTATTACGAATAATCCCATAGACTCTAATGTAATATCTTGAGGGTTTCCATTTGATGTAAACGTAATTGCCTCTACTTCTGCAACAGTTTCTGTAGTAAAAACCCTATCGTTTGTACCATCTTTAATATGTAGAAACTTCACATTAGTCATAGGAACTCCACCAACATATTTAAGTCTATATTTTAATGGATTTGCTGCCATAATATATTACACCTCCAATAATTGAATTGGTTCCCATATTGGTTCAAATGTTGTACTTTCAGTTATAGTAAACTCATTTCCTACTGCTGGAAGTCCTACCCAACCAATAAAAGCATATCCCTCTTTAACTGGTTGTATGTTTGGAATATTAAATGTAAAGCTATGACAATTATCTGCTGTTATAACATGATTCTTTTCAGGATCATTTTCATCTATTATAAATGTAGCAGTTATAGGATCACTCCAAATAGGAGTTAGTGTATAACTCCATTCCATTTTAAGTTTTTCTCCTAGTTTATATATACGTTCTTCTCCATTATATGGGTTTAGATATATAAAATGTTTAAGAACTTTGTCTTTTGGTGGAGTAAACTCAGTAAACTTATCAGTACTAAGTGTTATAGATTGATCTGTTCCTATTTCCCAGTGTTTAGGTTCTATAACACCAGTATCTGTAAATCCTATGTCAAGGTTCATAGTTCTCTTTCTATCCATAGCTAAATAAGCTGGTGGTAGAACTATTTTACCATTTGTATAGCTTATAAATACATCGTTTCCATTTATAGTAGGATTTATTACAGCATTTGTACACATAGGATTGCTATAAATTCTACTAGTAAGAGCCACTTCGTCTAAAGGTTCTTCGAAGTCTCCGTATTGATAATGCTCAAGAGAAACTGGTTCGTAATAACATCCTTTTTCTCTACTATAAGGAATAGTTATTTCAACTTGCTTTTCTCCATTTACAATTTCACCATCAAATACATATGTAGGATATACTATCCAATCTATTGGTTCTGCTCTAAGCCAATTATATGTTTTATTATTTAAAATAAGATCTGCTTTAATCTCTAAGTGATTATCTTTATCTATCATAAATACATATTTTCTCCAAGATGCACTTATTTCTAGTCCTGCTACATAATTATGTGTAGGAATATCATAGAAATGATACACATCTTTATCTGTGTCATATTCTCCTGGTATTTCTTTAAATGGATCTTGTAAGAATATACTAAACTTCTTAGGTCTAGTAAATTTAGCAGTAATAAGAGCGTTTTCTGTTACTGTATATGGGAACTCAACTATATCTTTATTTATATAAAGTCTTTCTAGCTCATATTTATCCATAACAAGTTCTTCTGGAGCCTTTTCTAACACAGACCCACGTAACATACGCTTAGATATACTTAGTCCCTCTGGTATTGATACGAAGTTTAATGTAAAATAAGGTGTTAGATGTATAAATATACTAATGTCAAAGTTCTTTATCTCGATAGTATCAGTTACAACCTCTTCTCCATCTAAGTCAAGAGATATCTTATCTATTTCAAATCCATCTGGACTCTTTTCGTTTAGTTTGTAGCTAGAATTTGGTGTTACTTCTATAATCTCTCCAGCCTCACTATATCCATCTTGTACATAGAATTTCTTTAAGAATATTCTATCTTTAAATCTAGTTTCTATTGTACTTCCAGCCTCCCAATCTTGGAATACAGTATTTCCATCTACTTTTCTACTTTCTAGATAATATCCGTCCCATATTTTACCCTCTGGTATTTCTGGTATAGTATCTAGTGCTTTTATTGTGAATTTATCCCAAGTAGTTCTTTGATCACAATAAACTTTAGATCCATTTATATTAAGCCACATTATTTCTCTAAAATATGGTATAAGCTTAATATTGTCTTTACCAAGATATTCAAGAGTCACCTCATTTGGATCTTCGCTATGTTCTGGCATATCACTAAACCCTATTCCACCTGGTATTATACAAACTATATCAGTATCTCTGTGACTATCTGCAGTGAAAGAGTAGCCAGGTTTTCCTGGCTCACTCTCTACATGTTTTAGATATTTATTGGTTGCTGTATCTTTAAATACCCAATATTCTAAAATATGATTAGGTGATGGTAGTTCTGCTGTTAGATTTCTAGGAATTCTACAGTATTTACCATCATAATATTCAAAAAACATTTTACTCATTGATTCTCCTCCTTTAATCTATTATTGCATCATCTTCTGACACATTAACAGAATATGTTTGTTTCTCATCTATATTATCTACTAACACTGGTTTGTTATCTATATTTACACTGTTTTTACTTGGTTCTATAGTACTAATGTCATCAACTAGGTTATCATCAGAAACAGACATTGTATTCATAACATTTGCTACTTGCTCTGGTGTAACTGAAATATTAAATACATTTAGAGTTACTAATTCTGATGTACTAAATCCAGTTGTAACTCCAGGTACACTAAATGCGTCGTCTGGTGTTTGTACTGCTCTAAATGCATAACAGTTTCTAAACATAGAAGTCCAAGTAAGTGGTCCTTTAGTTGTTATAGCGTTGACTGGTACTTCTGATATTTCTGTATCAGCAAACATTTGAGTAGCATTCCAAGAACCAGTTGTATTTGATACTATCTTGATTGGAGTTTTAGGTCCATCTTTACGTCCTCCTTGTGATCCGCTAAACATATCTGAAGTATTTATATTACCTGAAGTTCTTTTAAATCCACCTAGGTTATTCACTATAAATGCTATTTGCTGTTGAGATAATCCTGTATTTATAAACATTTGCTTATAATCAATATCTCTAGTAATAGTCGGAGTGGTACTTCCTATAGAGTTTGTACTAGACTCTCCCTCTATTACAGTTAATTTAGGACAGTTTCCAAGTGTACCATAATAATTATAACAGTTTACAGCACCATCTAATATATCAGCATATGTTGTAGTTAAATTAGGACAAGTCCAATACAACCCTTGTGCATCTGTTAAAGATGTTGTGTTTATATGTGGCGTTGTTATTATTCCTGTTTTACAGAACACATTAGTAGCTACAGATATAGTTGGAATATTTTTGAATGGTTCCCAATCTTTATTAACTACAAGTGAAGTAGCACCTTCAAACGCTTGTTTAATTTCTACTAATCTCATATTATCAAAACTTGGTGTATATTCAGGTTTTATTTTAAATTTAGTAGCATTATTACACATTTTACTTATAGTTGTTACTTTAGATAGATGTTTGAAAGCATTTGTTTTAATATACTCTATATTAGTATCAGCAAAAGCGCTATTTAGACTAGTTATATGAGAATTTCTCTTATAGAAATTATCATCATCTATTGTAAACATAGAAGTCTTATAGCTTGTATTCTTAAATGGAACATGTGTTGTAGTTACCATTCTACCAAATACTCCATAAAGTCTCTTATAATCAACAGTTACACCAGCGATCTCTACAGCAAATGGTGTTTTGATTCTAATAGTTCTAGCTCCTGTTGTAATAACTCTGCTAGTTAATCTAGTTAATGTTTCTTGGTCTGGTATATCAGCATCTATAAATATAGGATTATTATCATTATAATCAACGTCAAGAACATAACCATTCCATGGGAATGTACTTGGTTCTAAAGCTCTTAAAGATGCTACACCACTTACAATAGTATTGACATTGATTATGTAGTATTCGAATTCTTGTCTATACATAGATTGAATATCGGCAGGATCTGTTTTAACGCCAGTGAATAACTCAGTCTCAGTTATAAGACCGCTAACACCTTTAAGCATTCCAAGTGTTTGGAATGTACCAGTACTATTTATAATAGGCTTAGGACAGTTTCTAACACTACAGTTATAGAACATCCATCTAGCATCTATATTAATACTAGTACCATCTATAGTACCTTGATGTATTTGAGTTATACCTGTTAAGTTGAAAGCACATCTATAGTTACTTATAGATTTATTATTTCTAAATAGATTTGCAGGATAAGATTTAAGACTCTTTCTACCAGCAAACATAAACATACAGTTACTAAGTTTTGTATTAGTATCTAAGAAACCAACTGGAATAGTCCAATCATTATCATCTACTATGGCAACATTATCTGGAAGTGGTGCCTCTCTGTCATGTTCTCCAACAGAAAACATCCAGAAAGTAGTAGTTAAATTTACTAATGGTTTTAGTAAGTTTGGCGGTAATGCATGTATTTTAACCGCATTAAAAGTACCAATCGCATGTGTGATAGCTGTATTGTATTTAAAGAAATCATTATAAGACTCATCTAATACAAAGTTCTTACAATTCCATACTAAATGAGAAATATCCGTAAGATTTACTAATTTATGTAATAGATCTCTTGGAACTTCTGTAAACTTGCAATTTGTTAGAGCGTGATTCATATTAGTTATAAGAACATTTTTATCAAAGAAATGTGGTTCTACTTCTACTACGTTTGAATCGTGAGCAAACCAATGTATATCTGTAAGCTTTGTAAGTTTATCCAATAAACCTGTTTTAAGAACCATAGTAGTTGCTCCGCTAGTATCATAAGTAGAAGTTAGGAAATTACTTAATTGTGTTAGATTTGGCATACAGTCAAGTACTCCTGTTTCTAGGTCGTTAAGTTTCTTAAAGTTCTCAAACATTCCATCCCAAACAGTTATAGTATCAACACCCTCTAGTTCTATAAATAAATCTCTACCCACGTGTTCTACAGAGTATCCGAACATTGTGCTTAGACCTTTGTTCTTAATATCATTCACATTTCCAAATTTAAATGATGTAGGTAAATCAACTGTAACTACACTAGCAGCAACACTATTAGGCGTACTTACATAACAGCAGTCGTTTCTAAGCATTACTTTAACTTCATAACGACCAGCCTCTGCATAAGTATGAGATATATCAGTATCTGTTAGTGTTAGTCCGTCTCTTACAACATGAGCTCTCTTAGAGTCTCCCCACATAACGGCAAACACTCCCTCTGGGTCAAATCCTACAAGATTATCATTATAAAGTCCATGTAGTTTTACTGATACATTAGGTTTCTTTGTTTCAATAACTTGTATAAATGTTACTCTACTATCAAATGGAATAACTCTTGATCTATGTTCATATTCAGTATCATATTTAATATGACCGAATATTTCAGGGTCATCTCCAATAGCAGACATTACATCATTAAGAGAATAATCTATGCTATAATAAGCTGTACTAGCTGGGTCTATAAACTTATTATTAATAAATAAGTTTGGACAGTCTGCAAATGCGTAATCTATAATACAATTAGAAACTTTAGAGTTAATATAATTTTCTGGTACTTCAGTTATTTGAGTACCTTGGAATGCAGACATGATTGAGTCTAATTTTGTTAAATGGTTGATCTTAGGAAGAACTCTTAGTTTAGAATTCTTGAATGTACTTGGAATACCAGGTCTATTTATACATAAGTCGTAGCATCCTTCAGCTGTTTCTATTGCAGACTCTTCATATGTTCCTTTACCATTTGTAAAATCTCTAAATGTTCTATATAATCCTGTTTCTGTTTTAGTACCAGTATTTTTATAGAATACTCTTTCTGTATTACAACTATAACTACTACTATCGAATACAGATTGTCTTACTCTTCCCCAGAAACCTACAGGTACATTTATACTACTTTCTGCAAATGAATATCCTATACTACGTATAATATGTTCTGGTAAAGTCCAACCGATATCTATATGAAGACCGTGTGAGTATCTAAATATATGCCTGAAGTTCCCAAGAGCTTTACAGTTCCATGGTAATAAATCTGCTATATTATCATTAGCAAATGTAGAACTATTATAAGAACTATCCATATTTTCTATTTCAGTATTTCTGTATAGCATTAAATATGGAAATTTAGTTTTACAAGCACTTATGACACAACCAAACTCCATAAGTCTTTCCATATAATCAAATGTACCCTTAGCAAATGGTGTTGTAACTCTTCCTACGTCATTCCATCTTTTATATACAAATGGTAAGTATTTAGTTACTTCGGTTCCAACTCCTACAAGTATAATATTTTTTACATTAAGTTCTTGATTCTCTATAGACTGACTAGCGTATTTAAATATGTTATTCCATTTGATAGTTGTATCAGTTGAGTTCATAATCTTAGTAGAAATAACATAACTTATTTTACCAAGTGTTTCATTAGATAGATCAGTACAGCTAAAGTATTCATTTAGTTCTGTATTGCTATTATCAAATGTTAATCCAGATTTTCCATATATATCTATATTTTTAAATATAGCACTATCAAGTTTGTCTCTATATTTATAGAACATAGGAGTAGTACATCCCTTGAACATATCTTGAATAACTACCTTACCTGTTATATCTGTAGCAATAGGATTTCTTACATAGTTAACCCCACTATCTTTGAACATTCCTCTACAGTTAATATCACCTTTTTTATCTATAATAATGTAATCATCTACTTTAAATAACTTAGGACATTCAGCAAAACATTCTTCATAGTCTACTGCATCCACATTATACCAGAATAAAGTTCCTGGGAAATATTCGAATTTAGCAAGACCTTTAAATGTTTGTCTAAAGCTATCATTTATACAGAATATAAAGAATAGTTCTCCTATACGTCTTAGATTTGGTGCCAAGTCTTTAAACTTCCAAGTAAAATCACATTTAGGGAATACTCCATAAAGTTCTGTTATAGCAGTCTTTTGGTTTATCCATACAGGAATTGATGTCCATACTCTAACAAAGCAGTCTTCTGTAACAGGAATGGAATCGTTTAAACTGTTTATAGTATATTCCATTAACTTTGTTTTTCCTCTATTAGCCACTTCTACTTTAATAGGAAATGTAAGAGTATGACCAGCAAGAGCTGATAAAGTTATACTTGTTGCACTAGATAGTCTAAATTCTGTATAAATATTTGAGTTATTGTGATATTGCTTGAATATCCAGTTTACATCTTTACCAGAGTCATCTATACCATAAATATTGCCAAATGTAAGTCTATTACCACTTGTAATATCTGTATTTTCAGAATGTAGTGGATGTATTACTTTTTGATTACCTGTCACAAATGCTGTAGGTATAATTGTATTATTTCTATACTCTCCACCAAATATTCTAGGAGTGTATCCATAAACCATTTTAGGCATTGTTATATTTTTATCTAAATATCTGAATATTTCTTTATGTAAAATCGGACTATATCCAAAGAAATCAACCCTTTTTACTTCAGAGCATTGAGCAAATACATATCTACCAAGTTCTCTAACACTCATTGTATATCCAGGATAATCTATAACAGAGTCTCTAGGGAATTCTCCAAACACAGCTGTAATTATAAAATCGTCTTCAACTAAGCTAGTTCTAGGATAAACAGGTTTGTCTGATTTAATGTAAACTGTATGAGTACCTTTATTTAGAGATATAGTGGTTTCTAAAGGTGTTGTACTATTTGTGTAATTTGTACCGTTCATACTGTATTTAACACTTGTAGCATCTTTACTAATCAATATAACAGTTGTATTCTTAATACAAGTTATGACGTATTCTAATACTGTATCCTGCATCTCATATAATATATTTTTAGCAGTTCTTCCACCTAACAGTTTATCCAAATATACTGTATTATAGAATCTATTATTAAATATTAAACTACCTGATGTATTCGAACAAGTAACAGTTTTAACTGTACTAGATTTACCGAATAATCTATTACAAGTAGACATAATAGAACTTTGATTCATTTTTGCTAAATTATCAACAAGAACTTCATCTACTTCTGACCATATTAAGAAATCTAAGTTTATTGATAATCTAAATTGGTCTCCACTGAATAAATGTCTAAAATCACTTATTTTCTTATTATAGAAGAAGAAGTATTCTGGGAAATGAGTATAGAACCAAGAATTATAGAACATACTATTAACCGTAACTAAGTTAACACAATCTTTAAGTAAATATCTATTTAAATATCCTATAGATGTACCATATAACATATTTTGAAGTGATTGAATACCCGTACAACCTCTAAATATTTCAGGTATATAAATACAAGGTCTCTCCATACCAAAATTATCAGATGTTGTAACAATGCTTAATATATAATCTAGATTAAATCTACCTTCTCCAGTGAATACATTGTCAAACCAACCATCATATATTTTGACTAGCTTAGATTGAGCTAATAACCATGATTGATTACTGTGTAACTTATCGCTTATTCTACCCAAATCCTTAAATACTAATGGTTTAACATCTGCTCTCCAAGTACAATGTTTATCACTACAAAGTCCCCTAAATATACCACTAAGTCTGATACTCTTAGCAGCACTATTCTTACCGAAATCTCCACCAAACATACCGTTATTAACTACTCTAAGATTTGTATTCATAAAAGCGTTGTCTAGTCTCTCTATATAACTCCATTGAGTACTATTGAATCTTATAATCTCTAATGGTGTATCAGCAAACATACTCATAGCCCACTCTATCTTAGGGCTGTTTTGTAAGAATGTATTATCATAATCATCTCTGATTTCACACTCACTAAATATTAAACTAATATCTGTAAGTTCTGGTACATTTACTAAAAAGTCTCTTATCTTTTTAACATTTGTAGTATCGTACATACCAGCAGCATTAACTAACTTAGCAGCATTCTTAAGTCTAATAGTTTCTTCTACTCCAGTACCTAAGAACATTTGATATATCTCTCTTACTACATCATTAGTCTCTCCTAGTAAGTATGGATCACATTTAAGTATATTCCAAGATTGAGAAAAACAACTACTATAATCAATACAAGTATCCAATATATTACTTTTAAAGAAACCTACTGGTATTTCTCTAAGCTTAGTCCAATGACTGAATTGTTTTTCCATAGTTGTAACATTTTTCCAGAAATCTAGCAGATTAGGTCCAACTGTTACTACTGTATCTCTAATTTTACTAAGTTCCGTCTTCCAACTATTATTAGTACCAAAGCTCAACCAACCCTCAGTATTTCCACAATAATAATCTTCTGGTAGTGTTCCATCTATAGTTAATACTTTACAACCAACTGGAAGTACAGGTTCAATTCCACTTACTGTTATAGTAAACCTATCTCCAACATGAGCTTTATTATAAGTGTGACTTGGTATATATTTACTACTAGTGTTAAATGCTCCGGTATTAATCTTTCTGTTATAGAAATAAGAACTTGTTCCATCTCCCCAGTCTATAACCATATCAGTTCTAGCATTTTCCCAGTTATTATTATCTTTAATTAGCGGATTGTATAATCTGACTTCTCCACTATTAGTAAGTTGAATATCAAAGCTCCAAGTAGTTCCTTGTACATCTTTACCATAAACCAGATTTTTACCCAAAAAAGCTCTGTTAATTCTAGCTCCTGGCTTTATTAAATTATCTGGGAAAGCTGGTTTAAACTCAAAACTACCAGCTCTAAATACCATAAGTTTAGCAATACTTGCTGTTATATCAAATCCATTAGGTTTTGTACCAACAGATTTCTTAAATCCAGTATACACCAATAAATCATCTCCGTATACTTTTATAACATATGTTACTGTATCTGAGCTTTGTTCTGGTCCTGGGTTATATGTGTGTTCATGTTTATATGGTATCATACCATTACTAATAGTTATCTTACTATTATCTCCCCAATCAACAGCATATACCCTAGAGTTTCCACTTATACCTATATCTTTTAATAGGTTAACAGTAAGTGGTTTTAAATCCCACTTACCGTTATTCATTGTATAAGGAAACCTAATAGCAACATTAATAGTCTGACATTGTAAGTCGTCTAGACGAATAGCACCACCATGAAATATCCAAGGGTAGTTATTATTATTTTGCTTAATAGGCATTTTAATTTCCTCCTTTCTTGATAAACATATCATTATCCATAAATAGATTTAATGTATTATCTGCTGTATGAGCTCCGTATGTATCAGACATACTAGCCTCATATGTGTTACTACTGTCTACATAGTTCTCGTTATAGTTGATATAATTAATACCATATCCTACAAACATATTATACACAGTATCCATTCCAACTATAAATTTCATAAGAGGGGTATTATCTCCTCTTATATCATCATAATCTGTAAATGGTTTAAACTCTGTAGAAATACTTCCTATAGTTCCATCTGGTTTAACAAATGTTCCATTAAGACCTGATACCTCTTTAGTAAATTCCGTAGTATTTGTAACTATACCACGACCACCAAGCCAATATCTAGTAAGTATCTTTTGTCCTAGTAATATCTTATTCGACTTAGGTTTTACTGGTATAGCTCTTACTTCAGATGGTTCATTAGGTATAAATAGAGCTCTAACAAGCTCGTCTTCCATCGCATTGTCGTTGAAACTTCCTTTGTTAAACTCTTTACTAATTCTACTTCTATCTATTTCTAAGTCATAGTCTCTTATTTCATCTTTAAGAACTGATGGTATAAAATGAACCACAATTCTATCATCGAGTTCTTTATTAGCAACATAGTTGTACATATTATCACAACTTGCGTATTTGCCTGATAATATATCAATATGATCACTACATTCTATTCCATATTTATCAAAGCAAACTGTTCCATACTCTTTAAGTCTATTATTCTCATCTATAATAGGCATTTGACCAGCATGTGTATAATCACAACTATGAATTATATCAAGTCCACTAAAGTAACAGTTACATATTCCTAAAAGTGGATCATTCAGTCTATTTATAAGCAGACTAGTGTTGTATCCATTAAATATAGAAGTCTTGCCAGTCTTATTATAAACTTCAGTATCACTAGGAGATGCTTTAGCTGTTACTGTAAAATCTAATGGTCCATTATCAAAGAAGTTAATACCATCTAGTCTTCTATAAAGCGTATTATCAAATCTAGTATTATTAAGATATCCATTAACAAATTGATATCCTTTAAACAGCGTATTCTCGTCTCCTACATTTATGTCTTCATCTAATATAAGTTCTCTTCTATAAAGAGGAGTTCTAAATATTCTACCACTTTGTCTACTATTAGGATCTTTATGAAGATAATTATAGTTAACGAATACAACTTTAAGATCTGTTACAAGTTTCTCAAAGTTACTTTGTATAAACCATAGGTCTCTGTAATCATCTGCCTCTTCCACAGGTGGATCATAATCAGGTATAACACCCCTAGTAGCTTTAGCAGTATCGTTTATAAACTTAAATAACTGTTCTGGATCTATTACAAGGTTATCTACATCTCCATTTTTAATTATTCTATAATCGGCCATATACATTCTATGATTTATAAATAGAACTGGGTATGCTTGTAATTTATTCCATATTCTAACAAATATCTTTGGTTTATAAAACATATTCTCTTCATTAGGTATTACGTAGCTCACATCAGTCATAGGATTAAGCTCGTTTACTGTTTTAAAGAAGTTTTGTATTACCTTTAGAATATCTTCATCATATTTGTATCCATATTCTATAAACTTTTCAACTGGAATATCACTATGTAACATCATATAGTCAAATAAGTCATTTGTGTATTTCTTATACTTCTTTAGATAGTCCGTCGCATTGATGTTCTCAGCAACTGCCTTATAATACAAACTATCGACAGGAGGGTACTCACTAGGGAAAAAGGGACGGACGAATAATATAATTTTCTTTATATTTTCGTCTTTATCTATTTTAATAGTGTGTTTATCTACTTTCTCTATTGGACCATCTTTCTCTATAACATAAGTATTACATATTTTATAAGAGTCATCCTTATAAAATATTATAAATGTATTTGTAAATAGAGTGTTAGTATTATGTATTACTTCTTTACGCTCGTTTTCCATATTATACCATTTAGGTCTAATCCAAGTATCTTTACCAAATGACTCCATACCTGGAATATGAACTTCCATTCTAGGGTCAACAGTATTCTCATAATCTAGCTCGATATAATCACAGTTTATAGCTATACCAACTCTATCAATGTTGTTATTGGTAGTAATTCTGTTGTTCTCGTCTATCATGAACTTAAACCATTCTTTATTATTATCTGGAGCTATATTCCATTTATCTTCATTACCTTTTATATTATCTACCATAAAACCATGTTCATATAGCCATATAACGCCCATAGACGGCCTTTGTCCAGGTTTAGGTGTAAATATCTGTCCAGATAAAGAATCCTTGTAAAAACAGTATAGGAGCCTATTATGGTTATACCAAATTGATTTCATTTTAACATCTTTAAGCTCGAATACTTTATCGTTTAATATCACAACATTACGTCTATCAGTATCATATTGGTTTCTAGGGAATGTTGGTCCTGTTATTGGTATCTTAGAATTACTCCAAACATCAGGCAGAATTACAAACTTATCACATTCTTTTATAATTCTATCATATATACCAATAGTTTTAAGGTCTTCTACTATATCTATATGTAAATCCTTAGCAATATCTTTTACATTGAATATCTCTCCAGCCCATTGGTCTATGTCAACTTGTTCTAATATAGGATCGATATGATAGTTTACATAAGCATAGTCAAATATAGCACTTTGAATATGATACTTATATCTCTCCAAACTAGGTCCTAATCTCATCTATATTACCTCCTATTTTAATTACATATTAGTCCATCTTAAAACTGTTAAAATGTCCCCTTTGTATCCACACTCATATGCTCTACTAGCTGCTACATCATAAATATTAGATATAAAAGAGTTATTATCTATTAACCAGTTTATGCTATTATGTTTTGCAGAATCTTTATCAAATAACATAGTAACATACTTAGGTGCTTTTATTATTAGTGATACTGCACCTGGTTTAGTATTTTTAAAGCTATCTTCCATACTAACAAATACTAGCAATATTATAGTTACTAATAGATCAACAAAATCATCTCCAAATCCTTTATAATCTTGAGATAATTTCTCTCTAGCTATTCTTCTAAAATCTTTTACAACATTTGTATCTTTATGAGCATTTATGATATCTTCTACCATTTCATCATCTACTACCCATTCATGTAGCTTACTACCAGTTTCCATTTGAGCCATTTTAATATCTATAATTCCTCTATAATTTTTATATAGATTGTTTTTATAAACGCTTTCTTTAAGCTTTGTTCCTTTATAAGTCTTATTAGAACCAACTATAAACAGTCCTAATACAAGGTTTCGATTACCAAATCCAAACATAATATATTCCTCCTCTTGTTATTATACTCAACAGATTATTGTCTCAGAATTAAGACAAAAAAAGTAGGCACTATAGCCTACCTCTTTATTAGTTTAGAAGAGCTGGTGCATATTCTTCTACTTCTTCCATAAGAAATTTAGATAACTGAGCATATTCCATAAGATCGCTTACATCATTTTGATTATATGTTAATATCATAGCTTTTTTAGATAAACTAACAGGTAAGTTATCTTCTTCTATTATCTCAGTCATAACTTTAGCTATATAATGACTTAACATATTAGAAAACTTTTCTCTATCATCATTAAGTAAGTATTCTGGAAATACTAGGCATATTTCTGCAATGGTATTCTCATTAGATAAGATTGCTTTCTTTAATACATTTCTAACTGATGGTGTTCTAAAGTCTTCTAATAATGCTTGGAAGAAAGGAATTCTTCCAACACTTGGTAGCTGATCTTTAGTAACTCCCATTTCTTTCATAACATCAGCAAAGTAATCTTTAACTGCTTTATCTATGTTACTTGGATCTTCTAATAATGCTTTAAACATATCAGCATTTCTATAGTTGCCACCGATACCTTGTCCTGCAACAAGTCTTTTCCCACCAGGTGTTTGTTTAACAAAATCCGATTCTGAGAACTCATCTGCTTTACCTATATATTTACCAAATGCCCCCTTAATCTCATCTATTATACCGTATTTTTCAAGAACTTTGTAACAGTCCATATGTTTGTAGAATACATCTCTAACTGTTAAAAGCCTAACACAAGTCATTATAGACTTTCTCTCCTCGTTAATTTTATTAAGCTCTTCCTTTGTCATTTCGTTTACTTTCTTTAACTCCATAATACTGACTCCTCCTCTATTATATTTAAAAATGCTTTTATTTCTATGTTGTCTTTTACCACAATATCTTCATTATCAAAGTTTCTATGAACTTCGTATTTTATAAGATCTAATAATCCCTTTCTTTCTTCTTCACTTTCTACTAGTAAGTTAAATAACTTTTCATTAACAGCTATGTTTAATAATTGTACTGTAATATGACCAGGTTTTGTAGTTAGATGTTGTGTGTACTCATCTTTATCTCCAGACAACTCTATACAAAGTTCGTTTAATATTCTAGCTGGTTGAGTGCATTTAGGTTTAACAAGTACTTTAGCACCATCTGTAATTATATTAACACAATCAATATTATAGCTATCTACAAAGTAATCATGTAATACTTGTATATTACTACGAACTAACGTTTGATAATCTCTTTTATCATAACGACTATCACGCTTTATGACAGTAATACCTATTAAATTAATAGGACCATCTTTTTTGATATTATCCCTATATCTATCATACATAGTAGAAAACTCTAAAACAACCACACCGTGACTTACCAGTGAATAATCGATTTTATTTAATCTTATTCCACTATCATGTGTACCTGCAGCTTTGTTATATTCTGGACTAGGTGGTATAAAACCTGCCTTAAACTTTTTAGCTATACTAGAACCAGGATAAATTGGATGTTCCGGATTATCACTAGAATTCATAGCATAATAACGTTTATTATCAGCAACAACTGCTTTCATAATACTATCTACAAATTTATCTAGTTCTAATGGAGTTATAACCCAGCTACAATCAGTGTAGTTAAATAAATTTAAGTCCGAATTCTCTGGTTTCGTTGTATAATAGATATTACCACCATCGTTTCTAAGAATGTGTTTAAATTTACTTTCATGTTTACTAGCTAACCTTTTAATCACCTCCTCGCTACATACATTTTCCTTAAATGGATTTAATGCAATTACTAAATATTTCATATTCTTATCCCTCCTTTATATTGGTTTGTTACAATTAATCATATATAATTATTGGTATATTAAGAAAGATAAAAAAAAAGCAGACTTATTTGTCTGCTATTTTTCTTCCATATTCTCCAGACGCTCTATAAGCATCTAGAGATCTTTGTAGGTTTTCAGTACCTACACACCACTCTACTCCACGTGGTGTTGTAAGTCTAAAAACTTTTGTACCATCATATAGTTTGTGATCCAAAACGTAACATCCGATCACTTTTGGATCTGTTACTCTTACCATAATAGGATCTTTTTCAGATCCTAAAGTTTTAACTAATGTTGTAGTTAACACTACTACTAACATTAATAATACAGAAAGAGATGTTATAAATCTCTTTCCGTTTGTGATTTTTATTTTTCCTATTTTAACACCGTTTAATTTATTTAGCATATTTATTTCCTCCTGATTTTTATTTTATTTGTTTTAAATTTGAGTAGGACTTGAGGTGCCTACTCATCACCTCTTCTAGACTTCATGTCTTTTCTTACAAACTTATGATATTTATCTTGAATATTATAAGCCTCAACTTCGAAGTCTAAATTGTAGTAGTATGAGAAATCTCCCCATACTTTCATGAATACTGCGGCTCTGAAGTTTTTGAACATGTCCATTTTTCCAAAGCCGTTTTGTTCATGTTTTTGGATAGCGTGCATTATTTCATGCACTACTAATTCTGCATTAGCGTACTTAGCTACTATCCTGTTTCTAGATGGAATGTAAGCTCCGTCAAAATGAGATAAAACTTTATATTCTTTTTCATTATCAAGAGTATAAAGTTCTACTCCTTTCTTATCAAGGTAATTGAATATATTTTCAATACCTTTTGTTTCTTTATAGAATCTTGTAATTCTATCTCTAGATACTTCACTTAATCTGATCCCTGGTTTTATCCAGTCATTTTGCAAAGTACCTTTTTTAGAGAAGACATCAAACTCTTCTCTTCCATCCTTGTCTGTTCCGAAGTAAATTTTAAGTTGTCCTCCTAAAAGTTTAGGAGCTCCAACTAAGAATTTAAAGGTATCCATGATACTTTTTTGCGCTTTAATAAACGTATTTATTAATTCATATTTTTTATCAATCCAAGACATTTTAAGTCTATATCTTGTCTCAATATAGAATACTGTGATATGTTTCTTGAACATAAACATTAAAGTTATAATGTTCATTATAACTCTTAATTTCAACACTCTTAAATTTATTCTTTTCATAATCATTCTCCTTCACCCCTGGCTACAGGTAGCTATTACTATAATAAGAACTAACCAGATTTATTTTATTTATTTTTTTATTATTCATTCTTATTACATTTTATAATATATAACTAAAATTTCAATAAGCTTTCCACTAAAAAGCCACAAAAAAGCAGGCACCGCGGCCTGCTAATTTATTTTATCTAAGACTAGCTTGGTCCCATAGTTTATATAGACCAACACTACTACGGTAAAAGTTCTTACCCTTAACTGTTTCATTATATCTTCTAAGATTTTCAGAATTTATACAACACATTCTAAGCTCTGTCTGTATAAACCTACTCTTTTCCATTCCAAGCTTATGAAATGCCTCAACTGCTAGTTCTTTATCTATGTCGAAAGCATCACTAACTATTGTAAGCTCTAATCCGTTATCTTCAGCTGGATTTATATTTTTATCAAGCCATTCCATTAACTTATCTCTGTCTATGTATTGCTCTTCTGTTCCTCCATATACAGCTCTTACCAAGTCTCTTTCATTCCAATTCCTATTATCATATACTATAAAGTTATTATATTGCTCCATAAGATTATTACAAGTCATGTTCTTATGTTTGATATCTCCAATACCAAGTAAATCCCTATAGCCCTCTCTAATAAGATAATCATATACGTCTATAGTAATAAACCTACTCTTACCATATATGAGCTTGTTAAGACTTGTGTATCCACTCTCAAGACCTGTAAGTATATCTACTATTTTAAGTCTTCCATATTTGTTTTCTAGCTTGTGTAATGGGGTGTCTACAATAGTTCCATTATAACAACTCATAAGAAGTTCTACAGCATGTTCATATACAGGCTTTCTAAGTTGGTTCTTATATCTATTAAGCCAGTCTACTATATAAATATCGTAACATATTAAAACGTTACTAGGAAATATAAGCATAGCCTTTTTAATATTCATACTATCTAATCCTCCTCATCATCGTCGTCATCATTAAATCCTAATATAGACATAATAACATCACCAATACTAGCTACAATTAATATTATACACATAAATAAGAATATAAGCAATCCTAAAAAGTTATTTGCTAAATTCTCAAGCATCTCTGATATCTTTCTCATCATACATCTCCCTCTAAATTCTCTTAGACCACTTAAGTTGTCTTTGTTTCTCTTGTTTTTGTTTCTGAAGTTCTATACCCATTGGACTGTTTTTACGATATCCATAAATATATAAGTCAGCCCATTTCTCTGGAACATTATAGTTATATACTTGCCTAAAGTGTTTCATTATAAGACCCTCTCTAACTTTCTTATTCCAGTTAGCCTCAACTTTCCAGAAACTATGGTCAAGACCCATGATAACATATCCTGAGTCACCACCGACCCTTCCTCGTTTACACCCCTACTCTCGTAGTACTTTAACGCAGTTTATTTCAACTGCGGGACTAGACTATGTCTTCCAACCTATCTTTCAAGGTGTTTGCCCACCGTTTCCATTTAAAGCAATGTTAATGCTACTAATATAAATACTAGCTGTACTTCTACATAAAATCTCAATCATGTAATCCTAGTCGTTGAACTTTGAACTTAATATCCTTATTTTAATTATATATTATAAAATAGCAACATCATAATAATTAAATTAAGGAGGTAAATGATTATGGAACTATTCATTAACGCTATTAACTACTGTAAGGATGGGCTTAAGAAAGCCATCGATAATAACGAGGATGAACCAGTTATCCAAGCTTGGGCTAACGAGTTGCGTAAATGGGATCACCACTTCCAACATTACTATAAAACTTGTAAGAACCCAATCTTACCTAAACATGTAACTGAATAATCATCTACTGACACTGTATTAATGTTACCAGCATTATACAGTGTTTTTTTTTTATTAAGAACCTTAGCTGCTGGTTGACTCTATTCTTAAGATTTTTACACTTAACTGTACTTAAGACCTAACAAGTTCGTTCCAGCAATTAGATGGGTTTATAATGAGGGCCTGTTTCATTAACCCTCGAAGCTGTCTGTTCTAGTTCACTACTACTGAAACTAAATTCTAGGTAGATAAGAACCCTAATATTCTTATCGTCCCAACCTCTTCCGAGACTACTCATAGTAGTTATTATCCATTTCTTTTTCTCTGCCTCAGCTTTTTCCTTAGGAGAGATATCACTATTATACACACCAATATCATCTGGATCTATATCGAAGTTCTTAACAAGTTTATCCTTTACAAGTTCACAGTTGTTAATTCTACCAGCATATACAACAACTTTACCTTTCTCATCAAATATTCTCTTTATAATACTATCATCCTTTTTATAGAATTGAAACATTATAAAGTCTATAAGAGTATCTTTAACTGCAAGAAAGTCATTATAATAAGTCTTAAACAACTTTTCATCATAAAGTTGCATTTTAGTATATTCTTTAGGTGTAGGATTAAACTTCCAGTGAATTAGGTGTAGTTCTTTCTTCTTCTCTAAAGCAACCTCATTACCAAGCATATGACAATGTCTATAAATAGTTTGGAATACTTGGTCATCAGGCTTAAGACTTCTATAAGTAGTACCAGTAAGTCTTAGGTTGTATGGAAAGTCTGTAAACGCATCAAGATGATAACAACTACCAGTCTCTCTGTCAAACTCGTCTATAACCATTATCTTAGCTCCCATCTTTTCTTGTATAGTTTCTACAACATATTCAAAGCTAAATGTTTTGCTAAGACTTCTAATCATACTGTGTGTAATAAATAGTCCTTTAACCTTATCCCATCTTATATCAGGAAAGTCAGAACCTTTTTCTATCATTAGCATACCGTCTCTTCCTAGGAACTCGCAGAAGTTTTGATATGTTTGTTTTACAAGCTTATTACTATAAACTATAAAGACAAACTTACATTTCATTCTCCAAGCTAGGTAAGCAGCACAGAAACTCTTACCTCCTCCAGGTGGTATACTAATACATATTCTTTTATCTTTCTCATCTTCATTTCTCCATATAGCCTCAGCTTTCTTAAGAATTGGCTCTTGATGAGGTAATGGATCGAACTTAGGTTTTTTGTATACAATATTTTGATTTACAGTTTGGTCTGTATATTGAAACCTAAGCCTTTTACCTACAATAAATTCTAGTAATTTAAGAGTTATCTTTGGTATAACTACATAGTCCGTTTTATCCACCTTATATTCAAAAAATGCTACTGGAACCTCGTCATCATTAAATGAAAGTGTACTTAACTTTGACTTAAGGTTAATATAAGATGCCATAGTGAGTTCCTTTCTATTTATCCACCAGGCAGTAGATGTAGCAATATTAGGTAAATTACTCTGTTCGAACATCGCTATCCTCCTTTACAATAAAATAAGTGGATGGGAATAACTCCCACCCACATTATATTGTATATTAATTATAACCATAAATAGAATTAAATACCCAAGTAACAAAGAAGGTAATTATTATTACCATTATAAAACCAATAACACCAAGCCCAAATTGTCCGTCTTCTATCTCATAATTATGTCTTTTACCACGATTTATTACACCATATATAGTTGGCAATATATTGCATAGTAAATTAAATGATAATAATAATGTTCCTATACCTATATGAAATGCTGATTTATCAACACCTGCTACAACATAACACATTATAGGTACTATAAACATATTTACAGTAAATACAATCCAAACCATAGTCTATACCTCCATATCCATCATATCAGCAGTAGTCATATTATTATCTTTAACGTTTATATCTACGCCATGATCATTTTTAAATCTAGCTGCATCTATAATAGCGTTAAAGTCACTGAATAGATTTTTCTTTAATATTTGTCTATCAGTTAAGTTCTGATACAGTATATCCATTTCATTTGGAACCGCTTGAGCATTTATAGTATTAAATATACCATTGATATATCCATGTGGTAGTATTGTACTAATGTTATTATTACGTTCAGGTTTAGTTAAAGCATGGTCTGCATGCATCAACATCAAGTTCTTAGTATCAAAGTCTGGTCTCTTATTAGGATTATCTGCATCTCTAATAAGTGCATGTATAAGTGCCTCATAATATATGAAGTGATTCATATCAACTTTAGTACGTTCATATAAGAACATAAGCTTAGCTTGTTCGCTTAGGTCTTTATCTTTAAGTAGACTAGAGTCAAAGTCTGCTTTACCAGTAGCTTTATTAATACTACTATGTTTGTTTATAGCAACACTTAAGCTTTCTGCTTGTAATAGTACTGAGTTATTAGGTACCGTATATATAAATGAATGGTCTCCATTTGGTTTAAGTGTTTGACTTGTTACGAATTCTTTTCCATCTATAAATAACTTCTCTTTAACAAATGAAGTCTTTTTACCTTTCTTATCTTCTACAACTTTAAATGGAATAAACTCATAACTGTACTTAGGATTTACCCTAACTATATTATAGTCAACTTCTATAAATAGATCTGTGTTCTTAATTAGGTCATCCATTGTTCTATGTTCTTCATTATAGTCAACCCACATATCTGTATATACCCAACCACAGTGATGTTTTACTGATATAACTTTTTGCATCTTCTTATTAAATTCTTGAAGTACATACAAGCTGAAGTTTCCTTTATATAAAGGCGTATCTGCAACCATTTCCCAGTTATATCCATAACACTCTTTACATACTGTTTCAGAACGACAAAGCATAAATGATCTAATATTAACTTCCTGTCCTATTAGATCGGTTCTAGTCTCATTTATCCAACCAAGTTTCTTATTTGTTGCTGGATCATAAAACCATTTATATTTAAAGAAACTAAGATCAGATGGTTTCTCTATTTTAAATCTTATATAGTCATGGTTACCACAATCGTCAATTATATATCTAGTATCTGCTGCATTAAGCTTTGTATCTGCTAGACACACACTAAAACGCTTAGATTGTACTCCAGTAACCTTAACATCGACTTTACCCATTATGATAGCAAGTCTTGAAATGTTATCTAGAACGAATATAGACCAAATATTACTAATTCCGTTTATAACACCAATTCCCATTGGTCTTAGTGCCTCACGCATATTTAAGAAGTTTGGTGCTATATCATAACAGAAGAAGAACATGATTTGTTCTGGTGATACTTTTACACCATATCTTAAGAAGTCTGTTAGAGGTGGTAGATCTATAGTTTTACTTTTGAATAGTTCTATAAGTCTATCAGTAGCTCTTCTACAATCCCAAGGCGTATCTGATGGTTTAAACACTGGTTCTGTAAATATCTTTCTAAATGTTTCATTAAGCTCATACATCTTAGCATAATCATATACAGAATGGTCTGCTGTTACAATACCATTACATACTATACTTATAAATCCAAATGTAGATTTAATATCTGCAAGTATATGACTAAGCATCACGTTCTTAGCTTCAAAACCAACACCAATTAATGTTTCAAGACAATGTTTCATATAGTTCTTAACATCACCTTTAAGCATTCCTCTATCATAAATAAATTCTTTATGATATTCGACTGGTATTTTATAATCATCTAATACCGTAAATATAAGAGCATTTAAATAACATCTTCCCCTAGTACTCTCAAGATATAAATCATTTCCCAAATAAATATACAAGTGAGTTTTGTCTAGAGGTTTCCTACGAAGATCTCTAACTAGTGTATCGATATCTCTTTTGTTAAATCTGCTGTAAATTTTTATTCCATCCATGTTCTATTCTCCCTTTCTGTTCTCGTGTTCATCATCTTCGTACATAAAATCATAGTAACGAATAACCATATTGTAACCAAGTGTAGCTACAACTACAACCATAATAAATCCTGCAATAATTTGCATTATAATCACCTCCTAATTTTGTAAATACTAATTATCATATATAATTTAGTACTAATTAGGAATTATAATTCTTACAATATTCGTACCATGTTGTACAAACATAATCTTTATATTTAATAAACATTTCTTGATCTATAAAACTTATCCCTCTTTTGAATATACATTTATCCAATGTATTTACATTCATCATAAATGTATCTGCATGTATAAGCTTTGTTATTTCTATTAGGTTTCTAATCTCAACACAATGATCATCATGATTATGATCGTTTATTTCTCTTATACCTGCATTAAATACTATAATAAAAGCTGATAGCCAGTTATTATAGTTAGCTATTTTAAACGGTGTTACATTACTTCTGTATAATGTGTAGAATATCTTAAAACTAACTGCAAATGTTTGTATCAGATGTCTAGCATGAAAATTACTCATAAGTGCAAGTCTTTTAGTCATAGATAGCGATGACCTAATAACCTTTGTTATAAAATCTCTATACTCAGTACTGCCAGATTTAGATTTAAACTCCATATATTCTACTGCAGACCTAATACTACGAATACTAGTGAGTCTCATTCCACGAATATAATCGTGTTTAGTATCCTTAATAGTAAGTATTGAATAACACCAAGAATCTATATTTCTATTACCTAATAATACAGATTTATCTAGCCCTATCTCAACTAATCTATTCACTATAATTTTAGTCTCCTTATCATAACTAGGAGCATTCTTAGTAGCGTAACGTTTAGAAAGGCTGAGAGTTAACTCAGCCAATCTATCATCAAAACTTTCTCTAACAGTTATTCTACTCATAATAAAATCACCCCTTACGCTTCATTATAATAGAATTCTGCTCTCCAGTTCTTTTTAATATACTTAATATATTCTTTAAACTCTTTATAAGTTACATCACAACTAAATGCACCTCTACAATGACTTTCCATATGTGGAGATACAAGTTCGTCTTCCATTAATGGTATAGCTTGACTTATAAGTATACTAAGCATTCCAAGATGTCCTATAAGATCTTTCTTATAAGCATCTAAGTATCCGTTGAACTCTTCTTCAGATACTTCTAGTTTGTTAAATACAGTCTCAACGCATTCTTTTGCTCTTTCTTTAACTATCTTCTTAAATTTACTTGGATTAGCAGGAACTCTTTCATCATCTTTATTTGCATTGAATTGTAGACACCAACCATATTTAGCATGTTTAATGTTTGAGTCATCTATAGTTGCACTATTAGGTAAAACACCAACATGATATGTTCTACCAAAGTCTTCTCTAAACATTTTAGTTAAAGGTCTATCTAGTCCTGCTATTAGAGCATATTGAACAAATCTAGCAACAGATGCTGAATGACAGTTTTCTCCTAAGTCCATTCTCTCAAAGAATATAGTCATAAATGGTTCTTTAGTAGGACTTGTTTTATGAACTTTAACTGTTCTAGGTTTTTGTCCTATAGCTCCAGTATTTATATATCTATATCTAAGAGCATTTCCTTTAAGTTGTTCTGTTGTTCCAAATATTCCATATGCTTTCTCTATTATAGCTATAATATCTTTAACACTATATTTCCAATAGTTAATATATATTTCTATATTTCTAAGAGATTTAGCATTTGATATTATACCGTCTAGTTTCATTATGTCCGTATAGTCAATGTTATCTATATCTTCTACTGAACCAAGTTCGTCATAGAATTTAGTTACTACAGCTTCAGACAATCTGCCTTGCCAGTAAGAGTCATCATTTCTATACATATTTATTTCTGATTTAACTATAGACTTTTCAGAATCTAAAGCCTCAGGAGTTATATTGTGATCATATGTAATTCCTTTAAGTATAGCAAAAGCCATATCTGTAGGATCCTTTACATTCTTATCTATCAAACGATCATATCCTTTGATAAATGCTCCATCTACAGCTAGTTCATTACTTACGTTAGGTCTAAAGCTAACATGTGTTTTAATACTAATAGAGTTTGTACCAGCATTAATTCTAACACCGTTGTCTGATGCAAGTTTAAATAATTCTGTATTACTATACCATTTATCTTCTACTCTTACTTTATTAAACATTAGATGTTCGTATAAGTGAGTCATTCCAGGTATTGTCATTATTCCACTTTTACCAACACAATTTAAACCAATAGCTGACCCACTTTGTATTCCTACTGATACTTCTAAGTCTCTATCGGGTAATATCCAAATTGGAAGTGAGTTTGGATCTGATGATTTAGTTATTCTAAATACTCCTGCTCCACCAAATTCATATACCGCAAATGTTCCACTAGGATAAACCTTTTCTAGTTCTGATTTTAGCTCCTCGATTTTTTTCTCTTGTCTTTTTAATGTTGTCATTTTTGCTGCCATTTTAATCCTCCTAAAGTTTAAGTTATATAAAAGCGTAGGCTACTACGGCCTACGTTTGTTTGTTTATCTTTTTGTTGAAATATATTCTGCATATCCCATGTAAATCATAAATTTACATACGAAGAAATTTATTGGTTCTTTAAGTAACCAAGCTCTAACTGTTCTCCAGAATCCACCTTCCAAGAAAACTTCTCTTATTATTTCTTCTCCAGCATCAACAGTCTTTCCAGCATCAGTAACTCTAACATCATCATAAATTGCTGACACTTCTTCTGCCATAAGAACTAGGTTGTCAAAACTTTCCATTATATACATAGTAGGATAATCAGTTCTGTAAAACCTTTCTCTTCTGGTATTATATTGAATACCAAGCCAAGCTAAACAGAATGGTTTGTTTAGCTCAGACATATCAGATCTTAGAATACTAAACAGTTCTATTATCTGATTTCTATTTAATAATACACAAGGTATAAGCTTTGTGTCAAATGGTTTCATCTTCCTACGCCTAGTTTCTTCATGAAAAGCATATATACCATCTACCATTAAGCTTATAAACCTTTCTCCAACATCTTTACCATAGTGTTTCATTAAACCTTTAGACATATGTGTAATGAACTGTTCTTCTGCTCCATTAACATATTTATCTATTACTGATTTCATCTCTACCTCCAATCACTAACTCTTATAACATCATGTGGTAACTTAGATCCTTTACTAGTTCTACTAGCATGTTTATCAGGATTTACAAATATTTCTCTATAACTAGCATTTATACCAGTGTTTGCTATAAATCTAGTGATATGGTCATTCTTTATAGATATTACTTTCTGTTCGCCTTTGCAATTAAATCCAATCAGTCCATATCCACCTCTGTTTTGTGGTTGAATATCATCTAGAGCAACTGTTTTATAATATCCGTTATTACAACACATTAAAACATATTTATTTGTACTACACATTCCAGTTATCTTATCACCGTCTCTAAGTTTCATTCCAATAACACCAACTCCACCAAGTCCAGTGTTAGAAACAGTATTATTAAGATTTATTACTTGTCCTTTTTCTGTAGCAATTACAATATGTTCTTTATTAACTGGTCTACATACACCGACTAATCTCTCCCCACGATTCATTTGTTGTATAAGTTTTCCAGCATTGCTTACTCCATATAATAGGTCTGACCTAGTAGACTTAATCATACCAGACTCACTAATAGTAATAACATTAGGTTCATTACCTTTCTTATCAGCCATATCTCCTATTTGCCATATACTTATTATATGTTCATCATCTTTAGCTAATACTATATTACGTAATAATTTACCACGCTTATTACTTATATCAAGATTATGAACAGTTATATTAAATACTTTTCCTCTATCAGTTACTATACAAAGAGCTTTATTTTCATATGTTCTAACTATTTCATATATTTCATCATCATCTGTGATCATAAGTGTCTTAGGATCAGAATCAAAGCCTACATTATGACCAGCAAACTTTTTAACATATCCCTCTTTAGTTATAATAACAGTTACAGGATCTTCTCTTATAATCTCAGACATACTTATATGTTCATATGTAGACATTATTTGAGTTTTACGTTTATATCCTTTAAACATAGTATTTTCTATTTCAGTCCATTCATCAAGCATTATTTTATCTATGTTTTTATTAGATGTAGTTTTAGTCCAAGCTATTAAATCTTTACAACGTTTCTTAAGAGTGTTTTGTTCGTTTATAACAGCTTGTATTTCTATTGTAGAAAGTCTATATACTTGCATCGTAACTACATACTCAGCTTGTAAGTCATCTAGTTTATATTTCTTCATAAGCTTTTCTTTAGCATCTTGTTTTCCTTTAGACTTTCTAATAAGACCTATTGCGTTATCCATATCTTTATTTATTATTACTAGAGCATCTAATAAATGAATACGCTTTTGCTTTGTATCAAGCTCATCTCTAAGACGTTTCCATATAGTAGTTTCTCTAAATCTAATAAACTCTGATACCATAAAATCAAGTGTAGCAAGTTTAAGACGTTTATCTTCTGTTAAGACATAGTTCATCATATTTATCCTAGTCTCAAAATCAGTTTCTTTATATAAAACGTTTATAGCTCTGTCTAGGTCCTCATCTTTCTTAAGAGTTATATCAAGCTTTACTCCGTCTTTATCTGTATGATCATGAAGTCCTCTAGGTTTAAGTCTTATTTTACCCTCATCAGCTATTTTTGCTATTTGATTAAATATTTGCTCAGTGGTAGTGCAATATGGTACCTCGTATATTCTTATAGTAATAAATCCATTTTCTTCAAATGTTTTATATCTACCTCTAACAAGAACACTACCTTTACCTGTCTTATATCCTCTGATTATACTCTCAAGACCATTTATAATACCACCTGTTGGAAAATCTGGTCCTTTAAGTACTTTAATCATTTCATCTATAGACATATTTCTATTATTAACATAAGCTTTACACAAGTTAATAACGTCTAAAGGATTGTGTGGTACATGCATTGACGCATAACCTACTGCAATACCAGCTGGACAACCATTGATAAGTAAGTTTGGTAGCTTAACTGGTAAATATACTGGTTCATCAAGTGTATCATCATAAGATTTCATCCAAGTAGTTGTATTTGGTCCGATATCTCCAAGCATAATTTCATCTGAATATTCAGATAGTCTTGCCTCCGTATTATGAGATACTATTCCATTTGTTATATAAGCGTGATCTTCTGTATTAATAACCAATGAATAAACATGTTCTTGCTCATCTAACTTTTCGCAACTAATAACTTGAGCTAATCCATAACGAATAAACTCAATATCATACCAACGTCTATCTATCTTTACATAATCTCCAACTAGTATATTCTCGGCTAGTTTCCATACATGATTACCTTTATCTGCGACCATTATAGGGTGATTTGGTGTACATCTTATAGAAAGTCCGTTAGCTAATGTAATCTTATAAACATCTTGCATTCCACTATCAACCATTTTATCAGTTGTAACCCATTTCTCATTTAATCCTTTAACATGTAAGTTTAAAGAACTAATATTAATATAACCTTTGTCATCAGGAGTATTACCACTTCTTTCTATTATTTCATTATGAGATATAAATCCTAAATTCTCATCACACACAAGTGTATCACCTGTGACGCAATATCTACCAGATGATGGCGCTGAGTTATCTATATAACCGAAATTACCCATACCGTCTATGTATGTTACATTCGTTTTAAACCACGCAGCCATGTTATTTAATGCCCCTGTTACAGATGCGTCCCCATGAACACTAAATCTTAATACTGACCCTGCTACTGTGTTTACTTTTCTACGCTGAGCTTTATGATTTAACTTTAAATCCCACATAGTATAAAGTATCTTTCTAGCAATAGGTTTTAGTCCATCCAATACTGATGGTATAGCTCTGTCACTAATTACGTCTATTGCGTAATCTCTGAAAGAAGACTTGGTTTCTATAACAAGATCTCCTTTAATAATTTTTGCCATTATTAATAACCTCCCTTAATTTGATCTCTAATTTCAACTAATAATTTAATAATTCTAGCAAGTAAAAATATAATTGCTAATAATAATATTGATATAATCATATTCATCACCTCGCGGTATTATATATAATTATATAATATGTAAGTATTTTAATACGAATATAGCTATGAACACTATTATGATATGGATTTTGAATATAGTGAAGAATTCGTTTTTCTTTCTTTGTCTAACACTATACATAGGATACTTCTCTTCTAGGTTTGAAATACTAGTTAGAAATACCATACCATTATATATCACATACACAAGTATAGCTATAAAACTTATAATTTTAATATTTCTAGCAAAGAAATGTGTTATAATATCTGGTAACATATAGTATACCTCCTTTCTCAATAAAAAAAAAGCAGAATAGGACTCAAAGTCCTACTCTACCATCTTTCTAAAGCTTTCATAACTAAGCATCTTTATACCTAGTTCTTTAGCTTTCTCTACTTTACTAATTGTTGGGTTAAGTCCAACTATTAAATAGTTAAGCTTTTTACCTACTGTACCACTAAACTGACCGCCGTTTTGTTCTATCTCTGTTACTACAATGTTTCTAGTGACAGGTAGTTTTCCAGTAAATCCAAACACCAGTCCAGCAAGTTTATCACCTAACACTTTGTTGTTATTATTTCCAATGCCTAGTGCTATAACTTTCTTACAGTTATCATTTAGTATATCATCAAAGTTTACTTTCTTAAGATCTTTAAGATATCCTATAATTGTATCAGCTACATCAGGTTTAATCATGAACTTCCATACTCCAAGTGCTGTTGCTCTACCAATACCTTTAACATCAACAAATTCGTCCATAGCTCCTTGTAATAGTTGTTCCCAAGTAGGATATCTAGTAGCGAGTGCTTGTCCTATACTACGACCAACAGTCTCTATTCCAAGACTACCTAAAAGCTTACCAAAGCTGCTTTGACGGCTTTTCTCTATTTCGCCTAGTAAATTATCAACAGACTTCTCAGAGAGCTTATCTAGGCCTATTAGAGCCGTTCTGTGGTCTTTTAGACTGTATATCGATGGAATATCTGTAAGAAGTCCTGCCTCTACAAGTTTCTCTACAGTACTACGTCCAAGACCCTGTATATTCATATTACTTCTATCAGCAAAATATGTAATTTGCTCTATGAGTTTACTTCTACAATTAGGTCCAGTACAATACACAAAACTATCTATAGTTCTAGTAGGTGCACCACAATCAGGACAACTACTAGGTGCAATTATAGGTCTAACTTCGAATTCATTTCTCTTTTGAGGCACAGGTCCTATTACATATGGTATAATCTCAGCTGCTTTCTCTACTGTAACATAATCGTTTATTTTAATATCTTTACGTTTTATTTCATCCATATTATGTAATGATGCCCTACTTACAGTAGTTCCACTTATAACAACTGGTTCCAATATAGCAACTGGTGTTATTTTACCAGATTTACCTACATTCCATTCTACATCTAGTAGTTTAGTTTCTACTTGTTCTGTAGGGAACTTATAAGCAAAAGCCCATTTAGGAGTTTTAGCTGTTTGTCCTATCCACTCAGCCAGGTTATTATTCTTAAATACAAGACCATCTGTGTCATATATGGGATTATGTTTCATAGTAGCTATTGCATTTTCTATAGTAGTACTATCTTTCCATTCTGGTACTTCAAATCCCATTTCTGTAAGTCTTTTTAATACCTCTACCTGTGTTGCTGGTCCATTATCACAATATAGATAATAAGCTACAAATCTTACACCACGAATTCTTACAAGCTCTGTATCAAGCTGTCTCATAGTACCAGATGCAAGGTTACGGCTTGTAGCATATGTAGCAAGTCCTAGCTCAGTTTGTTTATCGTTTATTTCTTTAAACTTTTGCTTAGGTATTAGTAGTTCTCCACGCACTTCTACATATCCATTCATATCTATTGTATGTGGAACATTCTCAAGCTTTTTAACACCTTCACTTATGTCTTCTCCTATTTCGCCATCACCTCTTGAATTTCCACCAAGTATGTTTCCATTTCTATAACTTATACTACAGCTAAGACCGTCCATCTTCTGTTCTACTACCCAGTCCTTAATATTATATCTATTAAGAAACTCTTTTACCTCGTTTACATCATAACTATTAGCAAGACTAAGCATTGGTCTTGTGTGTCTAACCTTGTTAAAAGCAGTTCCAAGACTACTACCAACTCTACTAGTAATACCGGTATTCTCTATACCTTTTTCTTTGTAATAATCTTCTACTTCTCTTACAAGTCTATCATATACTTCATCACTAATAAGAGACTCATTATCTACATAATAAGCCTTATTATATTTTTGTATAAGTTTCTCCTTTTCTCTGATATCGCTCTCAGTCATTTCTTATACTACCTCCTATATTATTTAGCAGTTACTATATTCATTATCTTAGCCCAAGCCTCTCTAAACTCAGGCATATCTCTTTCAGCATTTCTAAAGATATCTTCTTGTTGAACTGGACCCATTTCTTCAAGTGTTTTATCAAATCCATTAGCTTTTGCGAATGTATTACCTATAATAAAACGCATATCGTTGGCAGCCATAAACACTTCAGTATACTTATATTCAAGATCTCCTATCTTTTCATTTAGATTATCTATAGTTTTAGTTCTAGCATCTGCGAATTCTCTAGCAATCTTTTGATCTTCTGCTATACGTTGTAATGCTGATTTATATCCAGCAATAGCATTTTCATAGGCCTCTTTCTCTGTAGAACCCATTACATATGCTCCATGCTTTCTAAGTTCTGGTAAGACTTCTCCGAATACCCAATCTTGGAAAGCTTGTGCTTTATTGTATCTTTCTATATCTACTTTTCTTATTTTTAATGTAGCTTCATATAAAGCATATTCATCTATGAATACAGCTTGATATTGATTACCCTGAGCTGTAGTCATATTATGACGATAGCTATGTTTCTCCATTGAGTCTAGGTTTCTAACCATATCTCTAGTCTCATTATATCCGAAAAACTCAGATATATCTTGAGCCTTAAACCACTCTTTACCATTACCATCAACATACACATCTAACATTAATCCTAACTTCTCATTAACAAACTTGTTTTCAATCTTTTTCATATTCAATTCCTCCTGATTATTTTGTTTTACCAAATATTCTATTAAGTTTTATATTGGTTCTTAAGTCTAAAACTGGTATAATATCATTCACTATCCAGGTGTAAAGCTTTCTAGCTTTTTCATACCTTTCAATGTCCGTCTTTCTCACAAATAGCAATACTTCATATAACGCGTTTTCATCTAAGAATATGGCTTCATATGTGTTACCTCTACTACTTTTAAGTTTAACACGTCTAATATGTTCATCATTTATTCTTAAGCTACGTGTCATATCGCTGGTCATCCTATAATTCAAGAACTCAGATATGTCCTGAGCTTTGAACCATTCACGACCATCCTCTCTGAATATGTTGAGCTTAATACCTAGCTCTTCATTTACAAATCCATTCTCTATCTTTTCCATACTATCAACCTCCTAACAGTTACATATTACTGTTTATTTTAACGATTAAAAATACCCAGTCCGAAGACTGGGCTATTTATATTAATCTGTTATTTCTGGTGTTACTACTTCTTCTTCATGAATTTCTTCAGTTGGTGTTTCTTCTTCTTCTTTTACTTCTTCCTCTTTAGGTTCATCCTCTTTTACATCATTTACAACTAGTATACCCTCTAATTTAATAAATTGATATACTCCATCAGATGGTATAGTAACCACTTTAGCAGCTTTATATTGATCTGCAGGTATATCCATATTACATACAGTATGTTCTAATGTAACTTCGTTTACACCTTCTCCTATAGCTGTTATTTTAGTTGCTAGGAATGTATGTCCTAGAGATGTTGATACTGCAGCTCTACGTCTTAGAATAGCAAAACCGTTTATAAGAGCTATTCCGTGTTGTTTTAAGAATTCTAGTACTTTGATTTTTATACTAGTAAGTTTCACTTCTTCTGCAGCCGCTTTTACATATTCGCTAGATCCATATCCTGCAAATATAGCATCAAGGTTTTCTATCTCGTCGTTTATTACAACTCCAAGTCTACCTGCTAAGTCCTCGTATTGTTCTTGTGTAAGTTCTAATTCTTTAAATCTTGAATCCATTGTTTTAATCCTCCTATTATTGAATTTACATAAAATTTGTTACATATCATTTGTTGCGTAGATTGTGGTAATCTACTTATAAGTTCTATAGTATTAAGAGCTACAGAACATACAGTCAGTGGTCCAACACCACCGATACATGGTGTATAAGTTATACCATCTTCTGTGTTGTTTAAGAATGGTAATAGGTCTCCAGATATCTTACCGTTTACTACTGATACTCCTGCATCTATAATAATGCGATCATATTCTATAAGATGACCTTTAACCAGTTCAGATTTTCCTGTCGCAAGAACAGTTACATCTGATGAATTTATATAGTAATATAAATCGTCAGTGTTAGTATTACTATTACAACATATAACTGTTGCTCCCATATCTGATAGTATTCTAACTAGAGGTCTACCAATAAGTGGTCCTCTACCAACTACTGTAATAGTAACTCCACCAAGTCTATGTTTAAATGGTTTAGTTTCATCTATACATCCAAATGATTTTAGATATTCCATTATAGCCCTAACTGTAGCTGGAAGTATAGCATGTTCTGGATCATTAGCAAGTACAGCGTTTGCCTCGTCTCCAAGTGCATCTATATCTATACCAGCTTTAAGTTTCTTAACCACAGAGTCGTCAACTCCATCTGGAAGTGGAAGTTGAATTAGAGTTGGTATATCATATTTGTTTATAGTGTCCACTAACTGGTTCATTTTATCATTAGTAATATTCTCAGGCAACAAAATAGTTTCACTATCTATACCAAAGTCAGCAAGTCTGTTTTGTTTAGACTTAATATAAGACGCCGAACGTGGATCATTCGGCGGTTGTATAAATAACACTGTTGGTGTTACGTCTAATCTTAGTGTTTCTTTTATTAGTCTCTCAACTATTTCTTTACTCTTGCATGCTTTCATTTTATCTGTACCCCCATTTAATACGTCTTAGATTTTCTTCAATAATACCATCTATGATATTATCTATTTCTTCTTCTGTTGTTTCTTCATGTATTACATCACAGTCACCATATAATACACAGAAACCATCATTGCCGTTTACTCCGTTTATAGGACACATTTCTTCACAATATGTTTCGATGTTAAGCCATTCTCTATCTGTTCCTCCTGTTCCATACCAGAAATCACAAAGTTTAAATGTAACATCGTCAGGTCTTTGATCTTCGTACCAGAAATTGAATTGCTTTTTAGTACCATACAGGTTTATTAAAGTCTCCATATCGACGTCTACTACTTCGACTACAAATTTAAGTTCAGCTTGCTCCATTCTCTCCACTAATTTAGTGTAGAAGTCCTTTACAAGTTTTGGTGTTTCATTATCAAATTGAATTTCATGTTTTTGTAACATATTTGTTACCTCCCTTATTATTTTATTGATCTAATGTATTATATACAATTATTCAACATTTAAGGGTTTATATCCTATTATATCCCAAAACTCTAGATTTCCCAACACATTACAGAATACACGCCATTCTGATAGTTTGTGGTTCTTTCTTTGAGATATCATAGTTTTAAGTTGTAGCGCATTTGTAGTAATTCTCATAGTTTTCATAAGACCTTGAGGGCATGCGGCTAAGACTCTTTTATAATATTCTTCTATAGTGTAATATCTATCTACTAATAAATGTGTATCTGTATTACGAACACACATTTCTACTTTAGTAGTATTATTAATATCTGTTTCTGTTATAACTACGTCATCATCTGGGTTTAGATATTTATGTTCATAAGCTTTATTATAAGCTGCTATCATTTTCTTAATTAATTTTATTATAATTTCAGGTGTGTTATCAGTGAATGATTTATCTAAATCAAATCTAGTCAAGCAATGAAGACTTGAACTTGACGAAGTTATTTGTGCAAAGTTATATCTTTGAAATTGTGGTGACCAATAAACAGGATATCTCACATCAAAAGATACAAGTATTCCTTTTAAGAAGTTATCATGTCCAGAACCTATCTTAGCTCCAGCAAGTGCAGCAGTAGACTTTTGTTTTACCTTTCTAACCACTACTCTTTTAGGAGCACAGTATACTTCATTTGGTTTATCAGGCTTTCTATCTATAGTATAGTAAATCTC
>NFZD01012376.1_pt1 | contig 40579 bp, 39 predicted proteins | sample 1095381 | NCBI WGS metagenome assembly NFZD01 (sample SAMN03609891, study PRJNA323583) | gut metagenome | isolation source: feces | host: Rattus norvegicus | place: Denmark: Riget | collected 2013 | reverse complement strand
CTCTTAAAAAGAAAGGAAAATTATTATGATGAACAACGCTAAGAAAATCATTCCCAATAAGATCTATAATGGCAACAATCCTGAAGATGTTAGAAAGTTCATTGAATCTATGGGTATTAAAATCCCTGAAGGGATGAACGTTACTACTATTGCTTCTCCTCTTGAAGAAGCTAAGCCTGAAAAAGTTGATCAGCCTAAGTATATTCCCAATAAGCCTGCAGTGACTTTTGATAATGTCACTCTGTATTGTTATGATGATAATGCAAGTGGTTCTAATACTGTTAGATCTTGCTTCTGTGATATTGCAGACAGATATAACTTTGAGCTTTCTAAGATTCCTGCAGATACTGCATTCCTGTGCAGAAGATATACTGTTCGTACAGCATCTGATAATGCTGATACTATTTCTAGAACTATTGTTAGCTCTTTTGTTCAGGCTTCTAACAATCTGTTCTGGTCTCTTGCTAAGAGTGTAAATGATCTGGCTGGAAATTATGGTGTCAAGCCTTTTAATTTCGATGATTATAGTATTAATGACCATATTAAGTATGATATTAACGATATCATTTGCGATGTTTTCCGCAAGGCTCCTAAGGAAATTGAGGATATTGTGAACTCTGGACTTTTCCATCTTTATATTGCATCTGCAATTAATAATTATGGTGAATCTGTTCATAATACTTTTGCTTGTAGAGTAATTCCTCGTATGATTCCTTATATGACTGCAAAGGATGCTGAGAATTTCTACAAGGGATTCAATCTTCTGTTCAGAATGTTCATGGGTGATCTGAATTATGAAGCTTGTGTTCTGGAGAATGCTATCCTTGCTGATGAGAATCCTAATGTGTTGATTGACAATTTCAACTTCGCAGATTCTGTTTTTAATAACAGTAAGCTTAAGGAAACTTCTGATAACGAATTTGAATAATAAAAAGATATTATAACTATGAACGATTCCGGAGAAGAGTTCAATTAAAACAGAAAAGGAGATCATAAAAGCTAATGATGGATACAAATATGTATTCAGGTAATTTTATGACTCCTCCTAATACTGGTTATGGTATTGGAGGGTATCCAGGATATGGATACCCTCCTTCTTATCCTAACTATGGTAATGGGATGGGTCAGATTATTCCTGGAGTAAATACTCCTATCGAAGCAACCTTTAGTAATGGTACTACTGTTACTATTCCTCCTCAACAGCCTATGATGGGAGTATACAATCCTCCTATGTATCAACAGCAAGCAGCTTATCCTAATATCCCTGGATCTGGATATAATCCTGTAAATCCAAATACAGTGAATACTGGATATATTCAGGGTGGAGCAACTGTAAATCAAGGTGGATATGATCCTGTCACAAAGACATTCACTCCTCCTTCTGCAGCTCAGGGTTATAATCCTTTTATGTCTGCAGCTCAGAATCCTGCTAATACCAATCAGCTAGGATTTGAACCTTATGACCCTTCTAAGCGTACTAATAATATTTATTATTCTGCACAAAATTCTGGTCTCAATCAGTATAACTTCTATAATTATTATAATAGAACTCTTTATAGTCAGAATCCTTATAACCTTGATCTTCAGGAAATTCTTTATGAAGATTCCTCTAGTGTAGATCCTGCTTCTATCATGGAGAAAGTTCTTGGTAAAGATGTCGTACAGGAACCTCAGGGCTATGTTGTTGGATATGACTATTATGGAGCTCCTATTTATAGTAATCCTCAGTATGGAGCTATGATGAGCCAGAAACGTCAGGAGGAATTCGAGAAAGCCAGAAACAATCAAATCAATGTCTTCACAGATCTTGCAAGAGCAGCAGCAACTTACTTGCATCAAGACTTTGATGAAGACAAAACAAGAAAGTATTTTGATCCTGTTAAAGAACAACCTCAGGCAAAGCCCTTTAATTATACTTGTGCATCTCCTGAAGAAAAGCAGAAGTATGATAAGTATATGGAAACTAGATCTGCATATGATGCTTGTCATTATTTGGACAATCTTGAAATGCAGATGCCTCAGAGAATTGCATATGCAGAGCAGATGCATCAGAAGATCAAAGATTCTCATGACCGTGCATTGGGATTTGAGCCTGGTACTAACTATACTTTGTCTCAGTTCCTTGATAATGCATATTCTCTTCGTATCCAGTCTGCGATGAGAGATGCAAAGAAGAGATCCAAAGTAGGATATGATAAGTATTCTACTAATAACTTCAGAGCAAGTCTTGCTCGAGAATCGAATACTCAAATTCCTATTTCGTCTAAAGACGATGAATATGTATCCATTGAGGAGCTTCTTAAAAAGGTGTATGAAAGGAATAAGAAAGAAGCTATGACAATGAATACACCTAGGCCTACACCAAGCTATGGAAGTACAAATATGGTGTCCCGGGTGCCGGAGAACGCACCACCAGTAGTTACAACGGAAGGAGTTGTTCCACAAACACCTGAAATAGATGCCCATAATCGTTTTATGATTGCAATGCAAGGTGCAAAACAAAAAAATGATGTAAGACTCTATGGGAGGTGATAATATTGAGATCTGAAGATGAAAAAGAATTAATCAATGTCATGTATGGAGGCACTACTACACTTGAGCAATTCAATTGGGATAAGATGCGTACTGTTCCAATTTTGAGCCTCATGTCTATGCAGGACATTGATTATATTCGTAAACTTATTTTATCTCCGAGATACTCCGGAAATAATAAGTATAAGATGGATAAGATTGATGAAGTAATGCATTTCAGAGGATTTACTAGATTTGCTGGCGGCACTAATCGACTGGTTTATATCCATCCTGCTGCACCTAATGCAGTATTCAAAGTGGCAATTGATTCTGTAGGTATTACTGATAATCCTGCAGAATATCATAACCAAGAGCTTCTTAAACCTTATTGCTGCAAGGTATTTGAGTGCTCTCCGTGTGGAACAATTGCATCATTTGAAAGAGTATATCGTATTACTACATTTGATGAATTTTATCAGATTGCTGATGACTATTTCTATATTTTGTCAAGAAAAATTATTGGCAAATATGTAATGGAAGATATCGGCATTAATTTCTTCATGAATGTAGGAATTAGAGTAGGTTGTCATCCAGTAATCTTGGATTTTCCATATTTGTATGAGCTTGATGGCAGAAAGCTCAAATGTGGAAATGAATTAGATGATGGAACAATCTGTGGTGGAGAGATTGACTACGATGATGGCTTTAATAAATTAATTTGCAAGAAATGTGGAAGAATTTATAGAGCTAGAGACTTAGCAAAACCTCCTGAAGTAAGTAGAATTTTCACTATCAATACAAATGAAGAGGAGAATAAGAATATGACTACCAGACTTTATCGTGGAAAGCGCATCGTTCGTCTTATGGAAAATGATACTATTATCTTTGATGAAAAGATGATGGGTATCACATATGATCAGTGGAAGGAAGAACAAAAAAAGAAGGAAGAAGAAGCTATGCTTCAGAAGCATCCTGCTGAGGAAATCAGCCATGCTGAACCTGCTTCCACTGTATCTGTACCTGAAGTTGAGCCTAAGACTGTTGCAGTAGTTCCTGAAGTTGTAGAGGAACCGAAATCGGTTGAATCTGAACAGCCTGAAGAGATTAATTTCGATCAGATGAAGCAGATCATTCACGATAATACTACTGAAGAGATCATTCCTGAGGAATCTCATGATGAACCCAAGGAACTTGAGAATCCTGCAGATGACTCTTCTGAATCTGATGAAGAGGAAGAAGATAATATTGAATACGAGATTGTTGCAAAGCTTCCTCCTAAAGAAGAGATGGAAGAAGATGTATTGTATTTCGTTGTAAACAACAATTCTGATATCGATGCAGTAAAGAATGCATATGATGGAGTAAAGGATCCGTCTATTATCAATACTATTGTATGTACTCCTTATACTGTGCATGAAGGAAAGGTATGCAAGGCATTCTATAATCGTGAAAGAGATGAATGGGTAATTGATGCTATGAATCCCATTGAGGATAAGGAGGAAGAAAAGAATGATTCTGAACTTCCTAAGGATGATACTAAATTTTATTCTAATCCTATGATTGAAATGCTCAAGTCTAAGTCTAATGTAAAGATTAATCTTGAGGATTTTAAAAATTAATTAAGAGGAAGTGATATTATGCTTCTTACAGGCACCATGTATATTATCGATGAGCCTCACATCGATGTATTGAAAAACAATCTCATGAGAATGCCCCCTCCTGGGGCAGCTCTCAATCCTAATACAGTAATTTGTATGGATATGGATGAGACAGATAATATGCTTGAGGTTTGGTTTCCTGAGCATTGTCAGAAGGCTACGATTCTTTGTCCTCCTCCTAGTGCAATGTATAAGGAAATAGATGGAGACTCTGAAGGATTCATTAATGAATACAATGATTATCTTGATTACGATTCTACTGTTCAAGAATTCATTGGAAGCATGCTAATGTATCTCAGCTATGGTGGTAATATCATTCTGTATACTCCTAGTCATCTAGAAGATGATGCATTATGGACCAATACTTTACTGTTGTATTTCTTTACCAGATTTGGTATTACAATTGGTACTGGTATTGATACTCCATATGCACATGATATCAGATATGATGGCCACATCGCAGATATTTTGTATGTAAACAATTATATGAATCTTTCTAAGTATCTAGCATTTTCTGATCCATTGTCTAGATCTCCAGAAGCAGATAGAAAGCTTCGTATGGAATTGGCTCCTATGGCTGGTCCTGGAGTTGATCCTATGACAATCTACTATGATGCAAAGAATCTTATGATGGCTACTGGAGGAGTATCTTTGCTCAAAGCAGCAGTTACGTTTGGATAAGTGGTGGTAATATAATGCTTGTCTTTGGACCTTTTAGAGCAATTCCGAGAAATTCTGACTTTACTGTATTTAATCTCTCTTCTCCGACACAGTATATTGAAAAACTTCCTGGATTGTTTGTAAACCCTCCTGATAAGTCATTATATCCATCTGTGGAAATGGGAGAACAAGTTGAAAGATCTTTTGATGCATGGTACTATAATTATGTATTAAATGATCCTACAGCTTGTTCGTCTCTTATGGCTATTCTTACTGCACTATATGATGGGCGGCATGTATATGTCTGCATTGCAGACTATATCAATGCTGATTATGTATCTATTCTAAATGAATCTTTTATGAAATTGATTCAGACAAGATATGATATTAAATATTCAATCATAAACAATGCAGAAGACATAAACTATATTCCGCAAGATGGATGCGACTTTATGTCAGTAATGGGAATTCAAAATTTCGATAACGATCGTAAGAGATATTTGACATTATCTGTTGAGAACCAGATTATGACAAATACTCTTCCTATGAGTGATGATTATTAAAAGGAGGTGAGTTTATTGAAAATCATCAAGCATGGAACACTTAAAGAAATAGGTTTTAAGTGCACATATTGTCAATGTGAATGGACAGCTACAATTTCTGAAACTATTCATACAGTAGCTAAAAATAATAGCTTACTATTTGATCAGTACAGAATGAAATGTCCAAAGTGCGGAAGAGATACTACAGAAACTATTAATAGATCTGATCTCTCTTCTGATTATCCTTAATATGCTAATAAAAGGGGTTATGCAAGATGCCGACAGAATTATGGAGATCTTTGAATTATAAAACTCAATATAAATACTTTATAAATACTTTTATCCGTGAGTATGATTTATCTAAGGCTAATATTAATGCTCTATTATACACTAAGCGCGTAAGTGTGGAAGATCATAAAATCTATCTAGCAATGGATAGAAATGAACGGGAGACTAAAATTGGCCTTTGGATAAAGAAAGACAAATCGGTATATAAAGATATTCAAAAGGGAATTATTGAAGCAAAGCGACGATTGGTATTTGCAAATAATATTGAAGATTCTGAAGTAGTTTCTGTAAAAAACGATGCAATGTTTATTGCTGGTAGGAATCTTGCATCTACAATATTTCCACCATTTGAATTTAAAGTCAAAAATGTTTACACCGTGTACTTGCAAGCTGCCGATCTTGAAATTTATTATGGAGATATTGTAGACCCTGTAAGTGGAATTGTCAATACCAATATTGATGTAAAAGGTATCGGAGACGATATGCTAATTTTGCATCAAGATGGAATGCTAGATTTAATATGTAATCTCTGTTACAAACTTCAACGGGAAGATATTAAAGATACTATGAAATGGATGGCTAATATGTATGAGGCATTCATTACTAGATCTCTTCCTAAACAGTATTATAGAAACTTTGATTCATTCTCTGGATATACGATTAATACGTTTTACAGAGCTGCTTCATTGGGTGAGATCGATGATAGCATGATCAAGGTAATAGATATCAATCGTAATCTACTAATTCTAAGAGATCTGATGAGTATTGTATCTGACTTATATAGAAGATCTGTTCATTGACAAATAAATAGAGGTAGGGAATCAAATCCCTACCTCTATTATTTTTTTTTGAAACGAGAAAGGAGTTGAACATGAAGAGAATGATAGAAGGAATGGAGCTGGTGATAGGGATCGAACCTACACTCGGCTGATTACAAATCAGCTGCTTTTCCATTAAGCCACACCAGCATAATTGCGCCAGCAGGAGTCGAACCTACGATGGGGGAGTCAAAGTCCCCTGCCTTACCGCTTGGCGATGGCGCATCATAAAAACTCTCGACTAGCCGGAGTACTAGCCGAGAGAAAAACAGAAAGGAACAAATGCGGATGGATGTGAAAAAATACGAACGTTGATGAAAGGATGGAATTTTTAGAATTTAGGAAAAGCCAAAACCTAAATTCCAATGGAGCAGCTAACGAGACTCGAACTCGCAACATTCTGCGTGGAAGGCAGACGCTCTACCAATTGAACTACAGCTGCATATAATATCTGATTAAGACTCTATATATTTTGTTGATGGAGGAACAAAATGAAAAATCAAGTTGTGAGGTTGACGTTGAATCTTAATCAGATATATCAGAAAGACACACTTTGCTCAATACATCTTTCCGAGTAATAAATTGTTATATGATTAAAAATTAAAATGTATTAATATTCTTTAATGATTCTCCTTGCTCTTTAGGAGTATTTTGATCAATAGAATAATTCAATACAACAAACTTTGCTTTATTTTTTATACTCTCAATCTGCTCAGCTTCTGTTTCCATAGGATATCCTACAGAAAGAATCATCTTTTGAGTAGGAGTCATCTCATTGATGATTCCTTTAATAATATAGACAATACAATTATCCATACTATTCTGAGACATATAATTTTCTGTCTCTGGATTTAGATTATAGATTTGCCACTCTGCAAGTTTTTGATTTATAAGATATTCTAGTAGCTCTCTAGATTCTTTAACCGTATATTTCATTTGCAGTGAGAATTTGTCCGACTCCTGCCGAATTTCTGAGATACGAAGAAGAGTTTTCAACAGGCGTGTTAAACTCAAACTTAGAGTTACTATTATTGCCGTAACCATAATTAACAATGTTGCCACAATAATTGTTATAATAATTGTATTCATTATATTCTCCCCAATTCTTAATATCATCAGACAGTTTGAAAAATTCTACAGAATTTAATTCATTATTTCTCTGACAATTTTGAATATATTTTACTACTTTGTAAGCAATATCAAGAGTTATTCCATATCTATATTTTATTAGTAGATCCCACCATTTACCAAATGTCATAGAAATAGGAATATAAAAATCTGGATTGTCATGATATAGCTGATGGACTGTTTCTGAAAGCATTACGATAGGAATATTATTATTTCTATGCTCTTGCATCAATAGGGCTACTATATCAAATGTAGTGCATCTGCCAGCAGTATTTAAAATATGCTGAGATATTAATATAGTAATATCATAAATGGTGAGAAAATTATGATGCATTTCTATGTTAGCCATTCCATCTTGAATATTTCCAATAACTTGGCATCTATCAAGACCCATACTCATAAGATATGATTTATAAGATTTATATGTTCTAGATTTTCTGAATCTATGAGTGCAATTGTCGATAAATGCTTTATATCTATCCATATCTGCTAGAGTATCTCTAGTCTGATAGAAAGTTAATGGATATTCACATCTAGGAAAATATATAGCTGGAATTGGATCTTGAGTATTGATATACTCTTGTGCAAGATATATATTTATATCTTTAGAGTCTGCAATTTTGGTATCATTATTATATTGAACAACACTGGTTTCCATAATAAATTTACCTCCTTAGATTAATGAAATGTGGAGGATGAGAGAGTTGACATATATGTAATTATTAAGAGATGGGAGGATAAGATGTAAATGGAAAAAGTATCCTTGTCCAACAAGGTATTTACAGATAACCCTCTGCTGGACGAAATAGTATATAATGCTCGACAAATTGCTACTGGAATAGTCGTAAAAGACTATGATTTGGCAAATAAAAATGAGACAAAAGAATCTATGCTTAATGGAGATACACTAGTTGCAATAGGTAATAATACTATATCATTTAGTAATTTCTATTATGACGAAGAGATTCTTGAGCATCTGTATTCTAAAGAAACAGCTGCGGCATTTGCTAGAGACAATAACTTGATTCCAAAGGCTGATAGACAGAAGTTATTGAATCTAGCAATTCAGATTTTTAAGGATAACTATGAAGAGCAGAATAATTATTATCGTATGCTTCATGGCCAGCCTAATTACGATGAAACTGGTGCTTGGAAAGGTTTGTGGATTGATACTAAATATATTAATTCTGTAACTCCAACAAGTATTGATCATGTATCTGCTTTTTATAAAGAAGAATATGATTACGATGACGATGGAAATCGTATCGTAGTTTCTGATTATCAGCCAATTGATCAGCTTTCTGTATCACAAAAGAATTTGATTTATGAAAATGGAACATGTGAAAATATCTACAATGATACTAATACTTTAGCATCTTGGGATCTTACTCAATCTGATGTAAGATATATAATGCATATTGGAGATAGAGAAGTAGATTATTATAATGCACGAGTTGCAGATAGATTTGCTCTTCTATACTGCCCAGAATCAGATGCTCAAGAAGTACAACGTAGATTTAAAGATCTCTTTGAAGCAAATAGACTATATCTATTATATACTGGATATTCAGAAGCTTATAAGTATAGATCTGATTATTATGATAATTTTATGATGATCTTTCTTACTATTCAAACAATCATTGATTTGATTGTTGAGCTGCCTGAGTATATTATTAGACGAGATATATTTGATACCCGCACTTGTAAATATATCTTTGAATCTAATGGAGTAAAGTATTTTAAAGATATCCCTCTAAAGTATCAAGTTGCTTTGGTGAAGAATCTTAATAAACTTATTAAGTTTAAATCTACAGATAAATGCATCGTTGATATAGTTTCTATTTTTGGAGCAGAGAATATTGAAGTTTTTAGATATTATATCATGAAAGATAGATATGTAAATTCTAAAGATATTCTAGATTATTATGATGAAAAGAAAGTTACTATAGATTCAATGGGTAATACAACAGTATCTGAAGACAACGATAAAGATTATGATTTGAAATTTATTAAGGTTCCATTGCTTGATAAATATGATAATTATATTCGTAAAGACTCTAGTGTATTGAAATATGATACTGTAGTAGAATCTGATGCATATTGGACTGGAGATAAACAATATAAAGACGTAAAACAGGATATCAAAGATCTAGATTTTACAGTACTTAGATCTAAGTATTATTCTATAGAAGCAGTTATTGATCTTGCAAAACGTAATTTTACTTTAGGATATTTTATGAATATTCTTATGTATAATAACGTAGATAAATCTACTCTTATGATTAATCTTCCTAATGTATCTACAACAAAGAAATTTGAATTAGTAGATACTATTATTGCTCTATTTTCTCTAAGCTATATCTATTATGGAGTAGAAGATACTATAGTAGATACTAGATCTAAATGTGCACAAATTCTAGGATTCAATATGGAAGCAGATTTGGCAAAGATTTCTGCTTGGTTAGAAGAAAATCATAAAGGATTGACACTTAAGGATCTGCATGTAGATACATATGCAGTTCCAGATAATAACTCTATTATTTCTTTCAATCAACTTCAAGATATTTTCTTTACAAATAAAGATTGCTATGATCATATCATTAAAGTCATGAGGAATCCTCCATCTAAAGAAATTTATGATGCATATCGTTATCTTTATAAGACTCTACTTACTATGAATTATAACATGGAATATTTCCTTGTTGGTAATAATACCATTGTAGATCAATATAAAGCAAATGGATATAAATCTAAATTTATTGTATTGCCTAAAGAAGAAGATTATCATAATCCTGATGATTTTACTCGTGATTGGAAATGGCTTGTAAAATCTGTCGACGATAATAATCTATGCTTCGTAGTACCTGATGCATTTTCTGAAGATCATAATCTTGATTTGTATATTAAAGAAAATAATGATCTTAAGAAAATTGGTACTGCTAAAATGGCATATACATATAGAGAATTCTTAAGATATAAGGATGGATCTCTATTCTCTTTTATCACTAGAATTCTCAATATGAATAGTAAAGATACAAGGCAAGAAGCTTGTGTAAATGCTATTCAAGCAATAGTATCTTATATGAAAGATTATATAGATCAAGATAAAATTAATCTTGATACTGTATTTGCAGGATTGCCTTCTATTTCTATTGATTTCATTAAACAATATGTAACAGAAGTTATTGATTTCTTTAAGTCTTTTAAGATCTTTACTCATGACTCTTCTATTATCTATTCAATAGATGATAAATTTGAGAATTATGTTCAATTAATTGATCATATTCTTCTTAAATATCTATTCGATAAGAGTGAAATTATTAAAATAGAAGATGCTATCCAAGGTATAACTACAGGTCTTACTGCTAAAGAGAAATGTAGAATGATTGATAAAGTCTGGTTTGATATTACTACTTGGCTTACTAAAAATTATTCTGAGTATTATAACTCTGATAATTATAAGCAGGTAGAAAAAATCATTCGAGATTATAAAGAGCATTATACAACTCTTACAATGAATTCTGAAGAGTTTAATGCAGAGAATCATTACATTAAAGAAATTGATGATTATGCCGTAGATGCTATTGTTCATATGCTTATTGATCTAGTATATGAAGAGCATGTGAATATTTTGGAATCTATTCATACAGAATATAATAATACTTATGATGATTATTATAGAGATGATTGGCTCGTAGATATTGGCATCCTTCTTATTAGTAGATATTTAGAAGATAAAATGAGATATCAAGATGATATTACAAGATCCGATTTCTATGATTTCTATTCTGTATTACTTATGAATGATGCTAGGCAGTCTATGAATCATAGTCAGTCTAAATCTGAAATATATAATCTCATAGATGATTATTATTCTATCAATACTCAAGAATTCCCTGCACATCAATTTGACCAGTAATCTTATATACCGGAACATTCAAATAATTAACTAAAATGGAGGTTTTAGATATGTCTGATAAGCATTTGACATTCTTTGACTCTCAAAAGAGTCGTGAAGATGTAAATATTCATAAGCCTTTCCTGCGTGGTGAAGTTATCTTTAAGGATATCGATACTGGAGAAGTTCTGCTGACTACTCATAATAGAGTTGTTATTGCTGGTTCTCAGTTTGTTGCTGAGAAGTGTTTCAATCTTCCTGAGCTTGTTCATTTACCCACCTATAATGAATCTCTATCTCTAGAAAATTCTGTTGCACATGGTACTTCTCCGGCAAATCTGCCTAAGATTTGCCTGTTCTGCTGCGGAACTCAAGGCTGTGGTACTGAAAACTCTGCAGTCTATCCTGTAAGATATACTAAGAGAATTGCTCCTAATGGAGATCTAGTTCCTTTCCGTTATCAGCTGAAGCAGAATGATCTGACCGATGAACTTCGTCAGAAGTATTATGGCCGTAAGTCTCTAACTGATCGTTATGCATATTACTTCAAGGCTTTTGAGTCTGATCCTAAGATGTATATGCGTTTCACAGACGGTACAATCATCGATGCTAATCTGTATGATTCTCAGAATGAAACTGATGCTGAGACTTTTGTTGAAATGAACCTGAGAATCACTAAGGACGATTTCCGTGATTATTTCAGAGCTACTACTTCTATCAATGATGCAAAGATCAATTCTATTTCTTTGCTAACCGCATGGTATAATGAGTCTTCTGGTTATCGTTGGTATCAGGATATTACTCCTATGACTCAGCTCAATATTCCTAATGAGCCTCTGATTGACCTTACTAAGGGTATTGATATTACTTATCATATTTACTTCTAATGGAGGTAAATTATGGCAGTTAAGAAGAGAGTATCTACAGAAGTTACGGATCCTACTCTTAAAGCAGAGCTCCTTAATATTACAGAGGATAAAATCACATCTTCTTTTATTTTTGGACTATTTGGTGAATATGATGGTAAATGTAAATGCAATCCATATGATATTCTAAAGGTTCCTCCTGGATATTATGGTCCAGAAAATCACAAAAATAAAAATACTTTTACTACTACTGTAGGTATTTGGATTTTCAACAAATGGTTCATCGAGCAGGATCTATTTGAATTGTTTGGATATATAAATAAAACTATCAATGGTGGTCAGCTAGAAGATATGAACCAAGATCTTTCATATGCTTTAATGGAAGATCGAATCTCTGTTCAAACCCTTAAGAATTATCTGATGAAGACTCAGTTTGCAATGCAATTTGTTACTGTGTTAGCTCCAAATTATTCTGAAGATCTTTTGACATGTAGTGTTCAAATTGACAAACTGAAGGATAAGCTAATTAAGGAGCATCAAAAGGAGCTTGAAGCTGGAGATACTGTTGTAGCTAAGCAAATTGAGGATGAACTCATTGCTTATGCTAAGGAGCTTTTGAAAGATGATCCAGCAATGGATTCTTTCATTTCCGGAGCAAGATCTAATATTAATAATAACTTCAAAAATATGTTTATCTGGAAAGGCGCTACTAGAGATCCCAACCCTGATTCTAAACAAGAATTTCGTATTGCTACTTCTAACTATATGGAAGGAATTAAGAGAGAAGAATATTCTCTATATTCTAATTCTGGTATTGAAGGTGCATATTCTCGAGGTAAGAAAACTGAGGGTGGTGGTTATCTAGAGAACCTTACTACTATGGCATATCAAGACTTGATTCTAGATGAAGATGGTACAGATTGCCATACTGATAGGCATATTACAATAGAACTAACCCCTAAAAATGTAAACCAGTATATGTATAATAATATTATAGGAAGCAATGGTAAGCTAATTGAACTTAATTCTCAAAACCGAGATCAATTCATTGGTAAGAAAGTTAAGATGAGAATGGCTTATCTTTGCCCACATGAAAAACCCTGTAATGCATGTGCTGGTAATTTCTATAAGAAACTTGGAATCAAAAATGTTGGACTTACACTTATGCAAGTTTTCTCTATTTATAAGAATAAGTCTATGAAAGCATTCCATGATTCTACTGTTCAGCTTACAGAAATTGATACAATGAAAGCTTTTGGATATAAGTAATACCCATAAGAATAGGAGAACCTATTATGGACTCTTCTAAAGATGGATACTATGATCTGATGCAAAACATGATTACTGTTAGAGGATTCAGTAGTCATGATAGCATAGAAGAAGCTAAGATTCTCTCATATCCTGGTCTTCTTCCTAATTTATATTGTATTACTAAGACTGGACAAGTATATTCTATAATTAATGATTCTTATATTTCTTGGGCTTTTAAGAATAATATTCCATATGTAAATCTTTCATGTATAAAAGATGGAAAATGGAGATTAGAACCATTTTATATTAAAGATTTGGTAGCTTGTAGCTATATTGCTGATGCAAGTAGTTATTTAGAGAGGGGTTATCATGCTTCTAATATAGATGGTGATCCTAAGAATTGTAGATACACTAATATGGTTTATATAAAATCTTAGTTAGTAATACAAAAAAAAATAAATCCGGGTAGGAGTGATCCTACCCGGACTTTTTATTTATTCATCATAGTCTTTTTCAACACTATGATCACTGATCCATTTGCATGCATCAGTGCCGCATACATCGTCTTCATATGCATATTTGAAATTGTTTCTGTTGAGAATCATGAACTTATCTTTCGGATTAACCTTGCTTTCAGTAAGATTGAAAGTATGGTCAGTGATAATAGTGCCAAAGAAATTCATTACAACACTAGGCTCAAGGGTTTTAGGACGACTGGGATTATCTCCATGCCTAAGATCATACATTTTGATGAATCCAGGAAGTGGGAATCTATGAAGACGACTCTCTGTAAATAAACATTTGATACCATTAATTTCTACAACTTGATAATTGACGATAGCATCATCATAGTTAAAACGATAATCCATAGTAAAACTTCCTTTCTTTTTTTTAGAGAATCAATTTTGTTTGTGCACCACGACTATAGGCAAACATTCGGATTATACTTTCAATGGCATATCCTGCAGAAGTCTCCTTTCTTAATAAACTTTGATATTGAGCAATACCATTTTCAATTGGATCTCCATTTTGAGGATTGTAATGATATTCCTTAGGATCATATTCAATTTGCATTGGATATAATCCATGCACGTGATAATACCATATCTGTCCATCAAAATATTCATCCAGTTGCATTCCTCCATCTCCATCCGATAATTCTTCAAGTGGAATTTTATCTGTTCCAAAAAACTTATCATCTCGATCAGACACGAAGAATACGCTATCAGAATTAGGATCTTTTCCATATTTTCCAATGATAGTTACAATATCTCCTGTCTTAAATGGATGAGGAAATTTAAAATATCTTTCTTCAATCGGATTTTCGATAAGATATTTTTCCCGTTCACTTTCAGACAATATAATGCTATTAAGCCATATATCATGAATTTGTAAAGTATTAATATCGATATTGCATCCAACAATATTAAGCGCACAATCATCGGATGTTTTAACATTAGATGCAGGACGTATTTTATCAATATAAATACTTTGATACACAGGATGATTTTCATCATGAAAATCTTTATTCATTTCAGTAAGATATTTTATAGCATCATCATATGTTACAAATATCTCATCATAATAAGAATCGTAATCATGCCCCCATTCTACTGTTCTTAATTTATAAATATATCCATCCTCAGGAGCTTTAAATCTATTAAGATACATTTGAGTGCGCTCAACAAATATATCAACCTGATTGGATACTTCTATGTCTTTTGGATCTGTACTTCCTCGGACATATTCTTTTAAATAGACCAATCCACTGATAATTTCATATATTGATTTATTCCATGCATTTGCAATGATAAAATAAACCATATCAGATGGAATATCTATCCTATTGATTTTATAGTATTCTTTCATATCTTTAGAATCAATAAAATCAATGAAAGACGTATCTGCCAAAATCATATAGATTCTCCTTAAACAATAATGCTATTTTTAATTCCATGAATTCTTAAGATTTCCTTTTCAATTTCAGGAATAATAGACATAAATGGAATATCTTCTCCTTTTAGATATTTACTATACATGCTCACAATACGATCATGAATATTATTGAAATTTGCTTCATAATCATAACAATCATATTCAATCTTAAATGGAGATATTTTTCCATCATCCATCCAATCCAATATTCCTGTAGATCCATTATATCTTTCAATATTGAATCCGCATTCACAGTCTTGTCCTTTTTCACCGTATTGAAGATTGATATGTTTATCTTCTACGACAAAATATACAGATTCAGGTTCCATATAATCCATCTGCAATAAATAATTGGTATTAATTTTTACTACATCACCGGATTTAAATGGAGAAGGAATGGGAAAATATCGTTCTTCAATTGGATCCTCTGGATAAAAATTAGTATCACTCCTATCATCACACCATGCATCGATTATTCCATATTTCTTTGGATCAATAACAGCCGTGAATTCATCAATAGGATATGGATCTTCATCATTGTCTGTACTAAGTTTTACTTTACTAATTCTGATATGATCACATTTTATTCCACTATTCTTAATATAACTTAATGCATTATTAAATGATGAAAATGAATGTTTTTTATCATTTCCTTTATCATAAAAGTATTGCAACTCAAATATTTCATCATTATTTTTGGTAAGCATTTCTCCTAAGATAGTGTGAATTCTATCAATCATTGAATAGACTTGACTTAATACTTCTTCTTTTGAAGTATCATTATCTTGATTATAACCGTATTCAATAAACCTTGCAAGAGCCGTAAATCCATATATTTTTTCTGATAAAGTCTTATTTGAATGATAGATCATGAAAAATACAAGATCACATTTAACATCAATTTTATTTTCTATATAATATTTCTTTACATCTTCAGAATCAATAAAATCGATAAGAATATTATTTGCTAAGATCATAATATTTTCCTTTCTTAATCAGTAAATCCATTAGCAACTTTTAATCTACGAATAAATTCTTCTTCAGGAATTTTCATTGCAGGATCTGTAATTCCATATTGAGGAGCTCTTTCATAGATATATGCCCACATCGCATCATATGCAGTTAGATTAGAAAATCTTTTAATAGAACATTTTTCGTTTAGAGTAAGATCAAGTTTCTTAATAAATTGCTTCGTAACATTAAAAGGAGCTAATCCTTTATGATAAGTAGTATTGCCACTAAGAAAATATAATCTAATAATATTAGAAGCTTTTGAACATCCAGAATCATACACTTTGAAATATGGATCTTTAAACATTGCTTTTACCCTTGCATCATTGCAATCAAAGGCAACTGCAAATCTCTTATCTTTTCCATGAGGATCTCCATTGTAGAACATTTCCTCATTGATAGCAATAAGATTAGAACCATTAGAATTTACATTAACAAGCATTTTAATAACTCCTTAAATTTTTAAAATTATAGATAGCACTCCTATCTATTCATATTTATTATATCTAATTGAAAAATAAAATAGAGGTAGAGATTAAATCTCTACCTCTAAAATTTAATTTATTCTATTAAATAGATCACTTAAGTTTCCTGCTAAAGTTGGATTAGTAGGATTCTTAGAATTATCGCCATACCAAATTTTATTTAGATCTGCACCAATATCTGTATATCCATTATTTTCTTGCTTCTCCAAATAATCTTCAGGAATATGATAGGCATCAGAGATAGCTTTTCTTCCTATTGTAGTTTTTCTGATTATTTCCAGAGATTTCTCATCTTCATTTAATTGTGCAAGATGGAAATCTTCCATACTCATACGTTTAGATTTGCTCAAATAATCAAGCTGATCATTTATCATATGAGTAGTAGCATCTGCATCATCAGCAAATACACTAGGATCTAGTTTTTCTCCTTCTTCACCATATTCTTCTTCTAGACTATAAGAAGTTTCATTATAATGATCATCGGTATAGATCTCAGTCTTCATAATATGGAATCTTGTAGCAAGATCTTCTCCATAATAGAAAACATACAAGGCCCAAAGATAAGAGAATACCAAGTCATCATGTGCATCGTCTGCATGCTCTACTTTACCATTGGGTTTAACAACCATTGTGCAAAGTTCATCATAAATATCTTTACTATTAAATTTATCTCTATGATGCTGAACTCTTTGATGTAGTAACTCAATAAGTTGATTACGCTTATTCTTTCCAGAAGTAGAGCCGTAGACTTTACATTTCTTAGGTCTACGCTTGACTGTCATTCCATCAAATTGCTCTTCATCTATACGATCCTTAATTTCATAATAGAGATTCTTTTTAATAGAAGTTTTAATAAGCATCTGTAGAACAGAGCTACCGAAGCCATTTAGTTTAGATATAATCGTCTGCATTATATCTCTTGGTCAATTCCAAGTCACGTCCATTACAAACAGTGATCAGATCATGTGTCCACCCTATATATCTTATAGGGGTGTATTTTTCTTCCTTCCATTATAGACTTGAAGGTTCTACTTCTCCCGTCAGGAGATGATCGTTGAGTGTTATCCCATACGGATATTTCACGGCTATACAAGGGCTTGTTAATTCTGACTTAGGATTTGACCATATCAGAATCCTTATAATTTCTTTCTACTTTCGTAACTATCACGCACATCTTTTCAGATCACGTTGTAGTATATAAGGTTCTTGACCCTCTTCATAGCAATTAACACAATGAAACTTGCAAATTACTCTACAAGCTGTGACAATCGCACCATTGTTTTCGATATTTATAATAGCATTCTTTGCATAAGTAGTTGTGAACTGATATATCATATCAGCCAATTCTGGCATCGTAATAAAGTTACATTTAAATGTAGCAATGACTTTAGTAGTTTGAGAATCGATAACTGTAATAGCAGACGAGTCTTTATGTATACCAGAAGAAACGTCAACACCGATAATGAATGGATACATACTATTCATAGGTATAGTATCCCAAATCTTCATTACGAATTGTCCAGCTTTACCAAATCTCAAAATACTTCTAGGTTCCTGCTTTACTTGAGCTCCGATAATATCCAAATCTTCTCTATTAAAAGGACTATTATCAGCAGTCTTAGCCCATTCTAGTAGAACCTCACGACGAATCTTAACCCAGTCTTTCTGCAGATCCTTAACCATGCGATCAAAATACTCAGTACCATTACCAAGCATTTGATATGTATATCTAATATGCATGAAGTTAGAATCCGTATTTGCATCAATAACTTTCTTAAGATCCTCATAGCTTAGATCATAGAAACTCTCATTCCATTCAGTTGCATTGAGCCTAACATGATTAGCAAATTGACCTTCACGTGTTGTAAGATCTCCAGGAGTAGTAGTAATCAATACTCCATAAGGAGATCCATTAGCTTTAGCATTCTCAGATGCTTTAGAGAATGCAGGCATAGCAGCTGTATAGACAATATCATTGTAAGGTAAGAAAGCAAACTCATCGTAATATTGTACAGCAACAGTAGCACCACGTCCTGCACCTTCTGCTAGAGCCGGAGTTCTAGCACCAGGTAGAGTGGTAATCAAGTTTCTATTTATAGGATTCTGTAATGTTTCTGCTGTATTTGGAGCACGTATCTGCTTACCATCTCTATCTAATTGAGCTTCCATTCTCAGATATTCCGGTAATGCAGCTCTTAGATTCTTCATAGTTCTCAAGTTTGCTTTAGAGTCATCATGTTTCTTATTAGCAAACATGATTCTAGTATTAGTAGCTCCAAAGTTAAAAACCCAGAGATACCAGCACAAAGCAGAAACAGTTTTACCATGCTGTCGAGGGAATTCTACAAATTGGTTAATATTATAGACGAACATATAGTTCATGGCAAGGTTACCACGACTTAGTTCATATCTTTTACCAGATCCAACAGCACCACCTTCATTGGGGATGCGGGCTAGCTCCCTTATAAAATTACGTATCTACGTTATTTTTTATATATTAACGTGCGTTAACTCAAGTGTTACTTGAGGTCAGACTATATCTTCGCCTCAGATAGTAAGATCAAAGTTTATTTGAGGTGTGCTATTACTTCGAACCGTTTTAGGCGGCTCTACTCGTTCATCGATAGTCGTTGAGCCAACACTATATTTCAACACTTCTTCTAAAGGCATATATTCTACATTATTAAAAATATTAATATCATTAAAAGGTCCTTTTACTTTTGGATAGATAAAGTTAAAATAATTGGCTGCAGCTTTTGCATTAGAAAATGCTCCATATGTAAGTCCATTTATTCTAACTTTCCACCTACGATCTCTGAATATTACTCCGATATAAAATAGACCATTTGATACATCTCTATCTTTCGCCATTAATAATACATTATCTGGCTTTGATAACCAAATACATGTGTTTCTAGAATATATTCTTTGTTCTTTATGAACATGAAATTGCAAGAAATCTTTGTCAAGCTGATACATTGATGGATACATTACCTTTTTCTCATACTGAGGAAGGAATGGTACATCAAGAATAAAATTGGAAAATTTATGCCATCTTTTATCCACTTTAATTCCAAGAGCTCCATACATCGGATAGTCCATATCAGTTTCATTATAGCATCTATTCATCATATCATTCCATGACTTATATAATTGGTATGTCCATGGATCAGTAGTTGGTTTTAGATCCATTCCAATACATCCAACTCCAGCAATACCAGGTGCAGTTTTATCTAATACACGTCCGTGTACTATTGCATCATATGATACGTCTGTTATATATCCAGTATTAAGGAATTGAATTGCATATCTAATTGGAGCTTCTACATCTGAGTTGTATCCAATTGGAATTGTTTCACCTAAGACTTTAAATTTTCCATAATTATTACTTTCATAAATAATCCCAGCAATATCATGAAGCGGTCGATTTTTATAACTCATATTAGTCCTCCTATAAGATTAATATGAGTGTGTTGGTTGCTGATTAGACATTGATTTTAGGTTTTAGGACTTATTATAATAGGGATAGAAATATAATAAGCTTTTATTTCACCATGACCCATCTCTCTACTTGTTTCTGTCTTTCGACACCTGATTGTAGGTAAGAGAGCTTTAGCCTTTCCCAGCAGTTCAATAGCATTCAACACTATGTCACCATAATGAGGGGCATTTCTTAGTTTACCAATAGTTAACCATGCATTCTCGAAGAACGCGCATTTTCATTGGTTTAGGTAGATTTGGGTCCCTTGGGTCTACGCCCATTAATCCACCATCATACAACAACAAAAAGAATTTATTATTCTTAATACCACGAGCTTTAAGAAAATAATACATATTCATAAAACTCTGATTAGTGGTACTATCTTGATAATAAACAGTAATTGGAGTTGATGGATTTTGAATAACCATTTATATCTTTCTCCTTTCTTTAGTTATTAATATTAAGGTTTCAAAAATACAAAAACATTTATTTAATTTTTATAATAAAAAAGAAAGGGAGAGTCGTCAATTATGCTTATTAGCCCGAATAAACAAGGTAAGATTATATTATTAATTGTATCAATTATATTGATTATAGTTTTTATTGCATATAGATATAGAAAGAAGATTAGTAATAATTATAAGAAAATAGTATTTGATAAAAATGGTGAGCTATATAAATTTATTCTGAGTGAATGTAATAATGATGAAACTATTAAAAATTGTATTCTAATATCCATGTCTGACTTTCAAGTATTTAAAGACAATGTAGAAGAATACATTATAAATGAAGCAAAGTCTAAAATTAAAAAAGATGGATATGGATGGCTTAATTTAAATTCTAATCATAGTAGTATTTATGATTCTTCTTGTCCTGTTGACATTGCTATTATAGCTGCTTTTAATTCAGATGAAATATTTGATTTGCTATATAATAAATACATTACTATTATTTATGATGGATTTCATTATGGAATGCAAGCAGAGCAAGAAGCTATTGAATATTATCAAAAACATGGAGCAGATGCAGAAGGAGACGATCTTCATCCTGCAGAGATTAAAAAAGAAGAATCTTATGATGATGAAGAAAACTACAATAATATTGTAATGGAAGATGAATAAATAAAAAATAAAACCGAGTGGATGTTTAGTCCACTCGGTCTTTTGCTGGATTAGATCATAGGATCATACTGAGTAGTATTGTACTCAGTCTCCATGATCAGTTCATAATAGATCTCAACAAGAGATCCATCGTTGATAAAGCTTACCCTGAAGTCGGACCCAGAAAGGTCCTCAATGGATGCATTTAATGCACCCAACTTTCCAAGGTTGATGAGCTCCTGCTTGAGCTGAAGAAGCTCAAGCTTCGGAGGCATTTCTGCAAAGCTCTTGCAGATCACATCAACCCGCTGCGAGCCCTTCATTTTCTTAACCAGTTTGTAGCAAGCTTGCTGATTCTTCATCTTATTCAGATCTACACCGGCAGAAACTGATGCATGGCCAGCCTGATCATTATTGATAAACGGATTGGGTCCAATGTTGTAGTTAGGCATAATTTTGTACCTCCTATAGTACATTTTTATTGTGTGAATTTGGACGACTGAAATAGAGTATTTTCGTATCTCTATTTCACTATTATAATATCTAAGTATTTATTATTAAAATAAAAAAATAAAGTCGGTAGAGATTTCTCTCTACCGACCTTTTTATATTAAAAGCAATGTATTATTTATAGCAGAAATATGTTTTATTGATCTTGCAATAAACACCATTACCTTGCTTAAATAATGCCTGGAATACAACATTCTCAGGTAATACACTACCATTTTTAAGTAATTCAAGAGCTACTTCTTTATTAGTTTCAGTAGGAGTCTTATATGCATTGCCATCCCACATACATGCATATTGACCTTTAGCAGTAGCTACCTGCTTAATAGTATTCTGCTTGGGGAACCAAGAAGAATGTAATCTATTTAGAACGACAGAACCAACATACATTTGCTCCTGTCGAGAACAGTTTTGAGCTTCTCCAACAATAATCATCAGCAGGTACTGATAATCTTCTTCAGTCCACCATTGACCATAGTTTTCTTCTTCGATGTTTTCAGTAACAGGAGTTGCCTCTTCAATAGGCTGAGTAGTAATTTCTTCAACAACTGGTTGCTGTTGAACTTCCTCGATCTGCTGAGCTTCTTCAGAACTAGCAATCAATTTTGCTGCAAGTTCTGTTTCGTATTCTAACTCCGCTTCTTCAGACATTGGCAGAATCATCTTTTCCTCTTCAATAGGATTAGTAGTTGTAATAGCATTAATTGGAGTTGCTGTAAAAGAGGTAGTTGCAACATGAGTGGCAACTACATTACGATATTTGGAACCGATCTTTAAAGGATCGATAATATCAATATCTTTAGGGACTAATGTGGTATTCGTAAGCCCAATGATAGAAGCAACCATCATAAGCCAGATTGCCATTACTGTAACACCGAAATTACTAATAGTAATAGCAATGGAATTGACTTTCTTTCTTCTTTTAGTGGTATACTTAGATTGCTTACGGTGACGGTCTTTATAATAGTACATATTAATCTCCATTTCTTTCAACGAGTTTCCTACTGCGGACACGTTGTCTTATACGCATTCCTTCTTTCTCTTATTACTCAAAAATATATAAATGCTTAACCTTCATGGTTAATAGCAAATATATCATCTAGCAAAACAATGCTGAATCTCTTAGTATTTTTATTTATATCCCATTTAAGGAAATTGATGATAGTATCAATATCAGTAGGATAATTGACATTCATATCATCACAGAACTTATAAATGGTTTTTCTATCGGATAGCAATCTTATTAATTGCTTCTTTGAGAAATGCTTTTTGGATTTCTTGACAGTAATAATATGATCACTGCAAAGATATGTAAGGCTATTCCAATCAGTATCATCATAGATTGTTTGCTGAATTGTGGAAGCCTTATACAGTTGTGAGTAATGCTTTTTAGCAGTCTTCTTTTTCATATTAATAATCCTTTCTCTTTTTAGATATCATATTTCTTTTCTTTGCATCTTCGTAGCTATATACCTCGAAACTACCGATTCCTGCTTTACTTACATAGACGATATATTTTTTATTAGGATCAAGACGTTTCAAAAAATCATCATTGATGTATTCAGTAATACTATTCTTGATATTGAATCTCTTGTTAGAGATTCTAAGAGTATTCAAAGCTCTAAGAATCATCTTAGGCTTATAAGCTTTATATGCCATGACTCTACCAATTTCACAATGATAATAATCACAGCATACGCACTGATTTATAATGACAACGTTCTTTTTAAGATACTTACCTCTGCAAAAACTTTTAGACATAAATTTCATTCCTTTCTATTTTTAAATATATCTATTGGCAAAAGAATTTATACTCTAATGTCATATTTATATTATCTTTTTAATTTATGATTTATTTAAATTAAAATATAAATAATTTATTAACCAGATAGTAATCAAAATAAAGCGCTCTACGTGCTTTATTATTTTAAAATGGAGGAGTAAAGTATATGGCCGTTGAATTTAATGGTACACCTTTCCAGTATAACCCTGCAGTAACAAATGTTAATATTGATAATCAACTAGCAGGTATTCTTGGTCAATTTGGAGACGATTATATTCTCGATGCTCTTGATAATGCATTGAATAATAGATTTAATCCATATCAAGCTTCTAATCCTAATCTTGTATATGCTTATGAATTGACGTTTAAAAATCTGTCCGATGGATTTGGTGCAAATAATCCTGATATTATTAATACTAGAAATAAGACTTATCTGAATATCATCAATAAGATCTGTAATTTCTATGGATTGAGTTTTAATCCTCATGAAGATACTGAATTGTATTCTGCTGCATTTTGGCTATATGATTTCTTTGTATCTTCTTTTTCTGAGCATCTAAAAATGTTTTATGCTATGTATCTAATTCAAGAGAAAGATGCTCTTAATTCAGCATTTAATTTCTCTCAACTTAGAAAAGAGAACGATGCTACCTATAGCTATTCTAAGAAGCTATTTAAAGATCCTGTACTTGCAGCTATCCACAGTAATATTGATTATGTAATTAATCAGATTGATTCTTTTAATATTTCCCTAGATAATATTCTAAGCATTGTTTATAGCAATCAAGCACCTACACTAGCACCGTATATTGCTAGTATTGTTTCTGATCATACTGGTGGATTTTTCAGAAATTTCTATCAGACTTTTGTATTGAATTCTCCTGATTCTGCTGATATTATGACTTATATTAAGCTTGCACTTCAGCAGATTGGTGGAGATATTGAGCCTATTAAGTAATTTATATAAAAGGAGAATATTAATGTCTACTAATATTGATAAAGAATATGAAAATCTTCTAAATGCTACACCTGAATCTGCGCCTAAGATTCTTGAGAATGTAGATAAAATCGAAGAACCTGTAAATGCAATGAATACTATTTCTGAAGATGAAAAGAAAGAAGAATCTAAACCTCAAAAGGTTCTCGGCTCTTATAATCCTGCTACTGGAAGTTATAATGTAATTGATACTGAAGCTTCTATTGAAGAAATTCAGCAGAAGAGTCTTGAAAATTTTGATGCTATGATCAATGATGAGACTCCCGATCTAAATGCTGATTTAAATAATTTCCTTGATTCTTGTAAAGATAAAATCCCTGAGGCAGATGCAGTTTCTAAAATTGCATATTTAATGGCTAATAGAATTGCTGGTAATAATATTGACTATTATTCAAACATGCCTAAGTTTATGCAGAACACTGTAAGTCAGATTATGGCTAATGCAAATACTGTTGGTGTTCCTAGCAATAGAATTCTTCATAAGAATCAAGTTGCTAAGATGCTAATTGATGAATATGTAGAAGAATATAAAAAGTCTTCTCAGAAGACTGTTGATCTTGATACCCTATTTTCTGGATTTACCAAAGATGCTGCTAATATTGCAGATGATATGGCAACTCAGATTGGTGATTTGATGCTTAGCTTTGATGACGAACGTAAGAATCAGATTAACAATGCTATCGTAGTTGCTAAGAATAATGGCAATGATGTAATGGTAAAGAATCTGGAAGCTATTAGAGATAATATCGATAAGGCTTTTAATCTTGATGAATTTAAAGAATTCTGCAAGCATTGTAAGATTAAATCCATTGAGATGAAGAAGCCTAATAGAGTTTATGATTCTTTCATCCATAAGTATGAAACTAATGATGCTATCATTAATGATATTCGTACTTGCCCTGATGTCATTATTCGCCATCTAACTGAGTTTACTAAAGATCAGGCTATGATGATTTGCCTTGCATATTGTAAGTATTGTTGCAATATGAATCCTGATAACATGGCAGAGCATACCTTTATGTATTATTTCATTCGTAATATTATTGCAATTGATCGTATTAATCCTAGAGGTAGAGCTTATCATTCTATCAATGCTAAGGATAAGATTTTCTATGATACTTTTGTTGCAAATCTTCGTGAATGTATGAACAATTTGCTAGAAAGAAATGTAACATTTAAGTAATAGCTGGACGAAAATAAAACAAATTTCTTCTGCCATGAGATTTGTGCCTCCAAAATTATTGTTTTCCCTAGCTGTTAATATGTTGGTCACGGCTGTTTTTGCGTTGCGTTGATTTTTGTTTTCCTTCGTTTGTTTACTCCTTTCAAAATCTTATGCATTGCCGGTAGGATGAGTAGATCCTACCGGCATTTGCTCGTAAACTTTATAATAATTATCATAAAGAAAGGATTGGTTGATGGCCATGTTGCTTGACAATAAATATACCATTCTCCCTAATCTGAGGTTTTCACTAACCTTTGATAGTGGAGTTTCTAAAATTGTCACTGTAAAAACTGGTGACAAAGTCGAATGTTTCTATAAGCTAAATGGTGAAAAGAATGTCATTACTGGCATTGTATCTAAGATTGGTGTTAATTATAATTCCTCTCTTGGAGCAATGGGAACCAGTGCCTATCTTCAGATTGACGGATCTGAGGAATATTCTGGTAATGTTATCTATGTTCAACCCAGTGATGTTCTGGATATCACTATTCTTACTACATCTGATACTATTAGTAATCCTGTATGTAGTGTTGAAAATGATGGTCAGAAAATTACTCTTGTTAGAGAAAATGAAGCTGGTGTATTTCAGTATAGCCTTGATGGTATTACTTGGAAAGCTGCTACTGGATCCCAAGGCCCTTCTGCATATGAATGTGCAGTAGCTATGGGATATGAAGGAACAGAAGATGAATGGCTAGCATCTCTTAAGGGCGAAAAGGGAGAAGCTGCTAATTTCGAAGTCTATTGCGTCTTTGAATCTATTGAAGAAGCAGAAGCTAAGAAGAATACTATTCCTCGTGGCAAGTTTGTGGCTGTTTTGAATGATCCTGTTTCTGATCTATATATTAGAACTGGTGATTCTACTGTAAGTAAGTGTACTTGCAAGTGCTGTCAGAATAATTCTAATATTGAGGAGACCATTACTGGTTATCAGTATCTAGGAAAAATTGCTGCTGGCACTAAGGGAGACAAGGGAGATCCTGGAAAGCAGGGTAATCCTGGTGACGATGGTAAGTCTGCTTATGAATATGCAGTAGAAAATGGATTTACTGGTGATGAAGAAGAGTTTGGTGCAATGCTTGCAAGAGGTAACTCTGTAGCGGTTACCAATTTCTTTATGGGTCAGAATCCTGAACTGCTGAATACTGTTATCGGCCCTATTGACCTTCGTATTTTTGGATATACCGATATTAAGAGATTTAAGAGTGTTAATCTAAAGAGGATTGATATTACTTCTCCTTCTGAACCTGAAGATCAGACTCTGATCTTTAAAGAACCAGTTGTTTTGAGAGCTGTTCCTACTAAGACTGAAGCTGCTAAGCCTAATCTCACCGTTAAGGGAGATAAGCTAGTTGCTGACTGTATTATGGTCAAGGATGGAGAAGTTGGTGTTTTCCGTAGAGTTGAATATATTGACTCTTATGATGGAGAAACTATTCTGGGCGACTGGATTTCTTCTACTGGTGAACTTGACATGGGCGCTAAAGTTCAATTTACCACTCTAGGTAAGTTTGAACCTTTTGATTCTAAAGTTCAGAGCCAGTATAAGAAACTTCATGCTTATGATAGAGAAACTGATATTACTCTAGATGATAAGTATGCTTGGTTGTCTGTAAGTTATCCTATTGATCTAGCTACTTACATTAATATCATGGCTGGAGATCAGGTTACTGATTACTTGAATGAACATCTGGAAGATGTTGTTTCTCCGCTGGTTAATAAGTATCTAAATGATCAGCTGAAGACTAAGCAAGATAAGCTGACTCCCGGTAAGAATATTACTATTGATGAGAATAATGTCATTAGCTCTATTGCTGAAGCATCTATCAATGAAGATATTACTGTTATCGTTCCTATTGGTGCTTTGAAGCAAGGTCAAGTAATTCCTAAGGGAACTACATTTGATGAGTTTATGAACATGATCATTGCTCCTGCTCCGGATCCTGTTAAGTGTGTTTATTTCGGTGTCTCTGATTCTATTCCTACCAATATCGATAACTTGGAGAAGGAAGAAATTGAAGATAAGACTCTGATCACTGAAGGTACTTCTCATAAATATACCGCAAATGATCAGCATCTGGTATTTGCTTATAGAAAAGATCTAGGAGATATTCAATCTATCAAAGATCCGAATGGATTTGAACAAATCAATGGTTGGGAGAAGAAGGTTTATTGGGATCCGGGTACTGAAACCGATTTCAATGTCTGGTATACTAGTGAATCTCTTACTATCAATAAATTTAAACTTTCTTTTGCTTTTACTGATTAATTTAGTAGAAAGGAGGAGATAGGATGATTGATGTCATCCAAGGATTTAGACTATCTACACGTGATCCTGTTGATGCTCGTCTATTAATGACGAAGCAAGAAATGAGATCCGTAAATGATAATCTAATGCCTGAGAAGTATTTTACAATTTGTAAAGAGAATGGACTTCTTTATATCTATGATAAGTCCAGAACTCAAGAACAAATTGGAGCTACCGATACAGGTAAATTTACTGTAGTCAATTCTGCTAAGATTGATGCTATCACTATTAATGGTGAAATGCTTCCTATCAATGATGCAATCGTTGATATTCCTGCAGCTGCTGCTGATAAGTACGGAGCTATTAAACTCGGTACCGGAATGGAAACTCAAGAAGATGGAACTGTAACTATTAACTTTGAATCTTTTGCTGACGAATCTATTCCTCTGAGTAAAGTAAAATTCTCTAATGGCGGATTAATTTGTAATGGATATCTTCATGAGGGTAGATTTTATACAGATAATACTTATACTGAATCTCTTGTTGGTTATGACTATAAACTATACATAGATATTCCTAGTACATTTGTATACGAATATAAACCTGATACGAAGAAATTCGAACAAATTAATAAAGCACCTCTAGCAACTTCTATTGTGCCTGGCGTAATGAAACTATATGGTGCTCTCGGTGATCAGACTGATGGTACAATGAATCAAAAGTCTATCACTGATGAAATTAATAAAAAATTTACTATTACGAAAGGACCTGATGAATCTTTGGTTTTCAAAGATGGATTCTCTGTTGGATAAGTAATAGTAATTTTTTATATCTTGTTTAAATTATTCATCATAAAAATATTAAATTAAAGGAGAATAATTTCAATGGCTGCTATTAATCCTACTTATGATAATGCCAATACCCTTAAGAAGATTACAGTCGGCTCTGAAGTCTATTTCGTTAAGGATGCTGACCTTCGTAAGATTGTTGAAGGTTTCCATGACGCCGTCTATAAGGACGTGTCTGTTGAGCTGACTGAGGAAGGCGTTAACCTGCCTACTGAAGGCGCAGTTGCAGCATACATTAAGAAGAAGGTTGCATTTCTGGAAGGTGCAATGCACTTCCGTGGTGTCATTAATCGTGCTGAGGGTCAGACTGATCTGGAGGCAATTGCTGCTGCTGTTGCTGAGCCTGTTTCCGGTGATGTTGTTGTCATGAAGGATAACTCTAAGGAGTATATCTACAATGGCACTGCTTGGGAAGAGCTGGGTGACCAGTCTACTCACCTGACTGTTGCTACTGCTGCTAAGACTTATGTTGCAAAGACCACTACCATTGCTGGTATTGATCTGCAGGATAATATCACTGCTGAGGAGCTGGAAGGCCCCACTGCTCTGAACCTGAAGGCTCTGTCTCATAAGGATACTGCAGCTGGCACTGTTGAGGTCTTCGATAAGATCGCTGATCTGACCACTGCTAAGCCTGGCGAGTATACTCTGGATGGCACTACTGTTGCAGTTCCCAAGACTTACTCTGCTCTGGATGTTACTCCTGCTGGTGCTGTTTCTCTGACTCAAGACACTAATGCAGCTGCAACTTATGAAAAGACTGCTAGTGTCACTATCGCTGCTACTGCTGCTGATGAGACTCACACTGCAAACTATACTCCTGCTGGTAAGGTTGCTCTGCCTGCTCTGAATGCATCTGTTACCCTGAACACCGCTGATGTTGCAACCGTTACCGATGCTGGTACTGGTTACACCATGACTGATGGTAAGGTTGAGAAGGCTGCTGATGCTACTGCATCTTTCGTTCAGAAGGGTGTTAAGTTCAGTGTTGATGAGACCGATGAGTCTCTAAGTCTGAGCTATACCTCTGCTGCTGACGATGCTGCATTCTATGCTGCTGCTGTCACTGCTGCTGGTGCAGTTACCTACACTGCTCCGAAGCTGTCTGGTGCACTGCCCACCTTTGGTACCTCTACTGTTGCAGTTGCAACTGGTGCTACTGCTAAGGCAGAGTACAATGGTGAGGCTACCTTCACTGGTACTGGTGCTGTTCTTGGTACTACTATTGCTACTGAGACTACTGCAGCTACTGTTACTCAGCCTGCATTCACTGCTGCCTTTACCGGCACCAAGAAGTCTGTCACTCCTATTGTTGCTACTACCGAGGATGCACAGGCTCCCAATGGTACCATTACTGTTGCTACGGAGACCATCACTCCCGTTGTCACCAAGAAGACCTCTACTGTTACTGTCCAGTAATTTTAGTTGTAGTTTTGGTGTATATGAAGCTTTGTCTGTTGCGTAAATTATAAGTGAATTAATGATCCAGTAGAGAATATTCTCTACTGGATCGTTTATTTTTTAGGAAAACATTCTAATAATCCATTACAGATTGGTGGATATTTGCCGTTAATATTTTCAGTTAAGCGAGGTTAAACATTATGGCTGATAACATTAAACAGATTAAGGTCGAAGGCGTATCTTATGACCTTAATGCTAAGTACATCCAAGATGGATCTGGCAATCCGAAGACTTGGCAAAACATCGCTGATATGATTAATGCAGGCGTTCAGCTTGTAACTGATAATGCTCGTAAAGAGGCTGCTGGAGATGGTGCTATTGGTTCTCCTGCTACCACTGCTGCAGCTAGTACTATTGGTAAGATTTACCTCGTCGCTAATGATGGCGGTATTTCTGGTACTTACGTTGAATTCGTTACTATTGATAAGGGACCTGATAGTACTGGTATATCTGGTTATGTTCGGTACGTTTGGGAAAAGATTGGTACCACTGCAGCTGACCTGACTGATTACGTTAAGAAGGGCCAGATTACTCTAAGTGGTACTGCATCTACTGCAGGTGCTACAGCAACTGGTTCTGCAGGTGCAGGTGCAGATTCTAATACTGGTGCTGCTGGTGCTATTGATACTACTGTTAGCATCACTGATACTGCAGGTGCTCCCACTATTACTGCAGATGGTGGCGGTGCTACTGTTACTTCTGCAGCAGCTGGTGCAGCTACTGTTAATTCTACCTCTGCTGGTGATCATACTCATAGTGTTACCATTGCTGATCACAGCCATACTGTCAATGTTGCAACTGCAACGCTTGCTCCTATTACTGCTGTTGACGCTGCAACTGGTTCTGCTGGTGCACATACTCATAGCATCACTCCGACTTCTGCAACTCTGACTTATGTCACTAGTGCAACTCTGAGTGCTGCTGGTGCAGCTACTGTTAATTCTACCTCTGCTGGTGATCATACTCATAGTATCACTCCTAGCACTGGTTCTGCAGCAGCTCCTGCAAGCTATGCTGATGGTGTTCTGACCCTTGGTTCTATGACTGTTGTTACCGGTGTCTCTGCAACTGGTTCTGCAGGTGCGCATACTCATAGTGTTACAATTGCTGATCACAGCCATACTGTCAATGTTGCTACTGGCTCCAAGTCTGTCGTTACTGGTGTTTCTGTTACTGGTTCTGCAGGTGCGCATACTCATAGTGTCTCTGCAACTGTTGGTGATACTATTACTTATGTCACTAGTGCAACTCTAAGTACTGCTGGCGGTGGCACTGTTGCTACTACTTCTGCAGGTGGCCACTCTCATAGTGTTACCATTGCTGATCATAGCCACAGTGTTACTATTGGAGCTCATAGCCATACTATCACTCCTACTACTAACACCTTCACCTATGCTCTTAAGGTTGCTGATCATAGCCACAGCTACACTAAGCCGACTGCTCATACTCATAGCATCGCACAGCATACCCATAGCGTTTCTGTCAATGGCAATAACTACTGATAATCTTTTATCAATTCGACTTTTAAGTAAAAAGTGGGGAAGGAGCTCTCTGCTCCTTCCCTTTATTTTATTTAGGAGGATTAAATGTGTTATGCGAAATGTAGTATCTTTTTATTGCCCTGATTGTAATGAAAACTTTGAAGTTCCTGTAACTCAATTTGGAGAAGACTATATTAAGACTTTTGGAAAATGCAGATGCGTTTGTCCACATTGTGGAAATAATGTAGAAAGCGATAGAATCATTGAAGTATCTAGTAAGGAGTAATCTTTATGAAGGTAGTAGCTTTTAAATGTGATGATTGTGGTGTAGTCACAGAAATTCCTGTTAATAAAGCTATTAGATTAATTCTTGATACTAGAGGATACGTTCAATGCCTTTGTATTTGCTGTGGAAAAGAATTGACTAGTAATCTAGTTACAGAAGAAGGAGAGATTAAGGATGACTGATAAGAAAATTTGTGTTTATGCTATCTGTAAGAATGAATCTGAATGGATTAATAGATGGCTAGATAATATGTCAGAAGCTGACTATATTGTAGTATTGGATACAGGTTCTACTGATAAATCTTTTGAAATGCTCAAAGAAGATCCTAGAGTAACTAGAGTAGAACAGAAAGTTATTAATCCTTGGAGATTCGATGTTGCACGTAATGAATCTATGAAATTGATCCCTGATGATGCTGAAATTTGTGTGTGTACAGATTTCGACGAAATCTTTGAAAAGGGATGGTGTAACGTCCTTAGAGAAAACTGGGAAGATAACGATACTAGATGCCATTATATGTATGCATGGTCTCATAATAGTAATGGCGAACCTACAAATGTATTTACTTATGATAAGATTCATACAAAGAATTATCATTGGAAATATCCTGTTCATGAGATTCTAGAGAAAAATGATCCTAATATGGAGGAGAATGTTCTAGATGCTGGAGATAATATTTATCTTCATCATTTTATGGATACTACTAAAACTAGATCTTCGTATCTTCCTCTATTGAAAATTGCAGTTAAAGAAAATCCTAAAGATAGTCATGTAAGTTCTCTTCTTGCTAGAGAGTATTATATCACTGGAGATTATGATAATTCTATTAAGCAATATCTAAAGACCCTTAAGTATGATGATATTAATGACGAAGACAAAGTCGGAGTCAAGCTTGATTGTATTGGCCATCTAGGAGATAATTATTTCGTTAAAGGTGAATATGATAATGCTATTAAATGGTATACAGAATGGATTAAATTGAATTATACATATAGAGAGCCTTATTTCTGCATTGCTGATGTATATATGGCTCAAGGACTATATTCTATTGCAGTAGGATATATTGATATGGGCCGTAAATTCAGCACTAGAAAATATGATTGGCTTGAAAGATACGATAATTGGATTGCAAAAGATAGCGATTTATTGTCTATTTGTAATTATTATCTCGGTAATATTGATGAAGCATATTATCATATTGCTATTGCTTATGAGCATAATCCTGATGATGAAAGAATTATCAATAATTATAAGACTATTCTATTTGCCAAAGAAACAGGAGTATGTACGAATACTGTATACTAAATAATAGTAATAATCCAGAGATGGGAAATCCTCATCTCTGGCTTTTAACTTGTTTATAATACCTTTTAGGAGGATAAATCAATGGCACTAACATTTAAATTTACTGAAATTCCTCCTTTCGCACGAAGGGAAGAAGATGCATTACTATTTAATCAAGATGGTTCTTTGGAATATTATATTCCTGAGGATTATTTTGGTTCTGGTAAATCTACTTCAGCAACAGTTGAAGGAGCATATGTAAGGCTAATGGGATCTTTTAACTATCGAGTTATTGCAGCTAATGGATCTCCTGGTAAACTACGAGCATTTAATTTTCCTACTATTTTTCTTTGCCGTCCTGGAAAGATTGAAAAGCGTAAGGATATTCAACTTGATACTGATCTAGATCCTTCTGATTATAGGGTATTAATTTTTTATAAAGACGATCAACTAATTACTCGTTGCCACGTTGAGCAAGATATGGACAATTTAGCAGAATTGTTTAGACTTCATATTCAGACTGGTAGAATTCCTAATACTATTCCTTATAATGAGCTATATCAATATCCGTTTGAATGCATGGCATTGAATTCTGGTACATACAAAATTCATGCTCAAGCAATGGGACTATTGTATTCTAAGATATGTAGAGATCCTGAAGATATATCTACTCCTTTTAGATTATCTAAAACTGCTAATTCTAAAATGACTGGATATACTTCTATTTCAATTAAGGAAGCTTCTAAGTATATTTCTCCGTTTGTCTCTCTGACATCTGAGAATCTTGATGAAGCTATTATGAGTGCTGTCTTGTTGTCCGATGAAGAAAAGTCTGGTAAGAGAACTCATAAAGAGAGTCCTCTAGAAAGAGTCATCACTATGTAAGATGCCACATTATATAGTATCCCAGATCGAGTACTTAAAAGCAACATTACAATAATTATATACTTGATTTAAAGAATCAGTTATAATCTTTAATCTTTTTGATTTCAAATTAATTTACCTAACAAGGAGGAAGACAGCTTATGTATGCTGGAATGACAGTTAACTGGCATGAAGTGCTAATGCCGAAGGGTACTGCTTCTTCGACTGATGACTCTCTGCCGTTGTTTCTGTGTGCCTTTTCCTCCGACAAAGGCACAGAGAAAATTACTGATTACGTATATGATGACTTTGTAAAGGAGTATGGTGAGACTCCCAACTTCTTCAAGTATGGTCAACCCCTGCTTGAAGCGCATAGAATCCTGAAGGCTGGTGGTCGTGTTCTGGGCAAGCGTATTGTCGCAGAAGATGCTACTCTAGCTAACCTGGTCATCACAGCTGAGATTACTGCTGGCAGCGAGAACAAGATGTCTGCTGATGGTAATCCTCTGTATATTGATGAGAAGGGCCAGGAGACTACTGAGGTTACTGGTACTCCTGCTACAATTAACTTTGCAAAGATTAAGTATTCTACAATGACTGTTGAGAATGCTAAGACCTATGCAGAAGTTAAGAAGAAGGCAGACGCTATGAAGACTGATACAGTCTTCCCTCTGTTTGTTGTCTGTGATAATGGCCGTGGAAAGTCTGTTAAGAAACTGCGTATTGTTCCCGATTATACTTCTTCTAGACGTCTGACTTATATGCTGTATAAGATCATGAGTGTCGAGGATGAGGATATCGTTGAAACTCAGCGTTTCTCTATCTATCCTGAGGCAGTCAATACTATCAATGGTGAGCGCCGTAACATGCTTCTGACTAACCGTACCATGGATCAGCTGATTGTTGGTCAAGATGATATCGGTATGGAAGCATTTCTGGCAAAGGTTGCTGAGGTTACTGGCTATACTATTGATGAGCTTTATGAAATCGATCCCATGTTCGGTTGCTCTCTGAAGGGCAAGGCTCTATCCTCCATTCGTGTCGATGATACTGGCATAGATCTTACCAGTGTTTATGGTATGTCTCTGATGTCTGGTAGCAACGGTAAGTTTGGTGATGCTCCGTTCCCTGGAGAGACAGCTACTGATGAGTGGGCTGCTGAGGCAGTTAAGTTCTTCTCTGGTGAGTTCTCTGATGAGATCTTCGATCTGGATCAGCATAAGATTGACTTTTGTGTTGACGCCAACTATCCTCTCAGTGTTAAGGGGCAAATCGTATCTCTTGCGGATTTCCGGGAAGACTTCTTCTATTTCCGTGATCTAGGTCTGAATATTGAGACTCTAGAAGATGTGCAGCTGCTCTTTGATGCTGGCTCTGGTTGGAATCAGAGCTGCTTTGTGGGCGACTATATGTCTGTCTATGATGTCCTGGATGAGTATTCTCATAAGGAAATTCGTGTTACTATGGGATATGATCTTGCTCCTCTGCTGGTCAACCATTATAGCACTAATATTGCTGCACCTATTGCTGGTGAATTCAACAACTTCATCATCACTGATGCAATTGAGGGCACTCTGAACATCATTCCTCGTGTTACTCCTGACTATGATCAGAAGCAGGTTCTGGATGATCTGAAGGTTAACTTTGTTAATCTGACTGCTGATCGCCAGCTGGCAATTCAGTCCACTTATACTTCTCAGGATCATAATGGTCCTCTGTCTTACATCAACAATGTTCTGGTTACCCAGCGTGTTGTTAAGGCAATCCGTCGTTATGTTCCTACCATTCGCTTTATGCTGATGGAGCCCGATGCTACTGACTTCGGTAAGTATAAGGATCTGATTCAGGACAACGTCATTTCTAAGTATGAGCAGTTCTTTAAGTCTATCACTCTGGTTTATACTAAGGATGATGTGCAGACTGCTAATAAGATTTTCAATGCATCTCTGTATTGCTATTATAGAGATTTCCCGCAGGCTGAGGTCTTTGACGTCTTTGCTGTTGAGGGATCTCCGTCCTCTAATCCGATCCCTGGTGTTACTGATACTACCAGTGACAATTCTTAAGAAAGGAGGAACTAAACTATGTCTGTCGGTTTGAACTATATTAAGATGCCTCGTAATGTGTCTGAGTATACTCTGATGAAGGGTGTTACTGACTACTCCAATCTGAAGCAGTTTGATCTTTACGAGACTGGCTATTCTTTCCTGACTGTTGTTTCTGTTCCTAGATATATGCAGCTGCTGGCTGCACAAGATGCAAAGGTTAAGAACCTACAGGATGGATTTGTCCATATTCTGGAAGGTGAGTTCCGTGGTCTTGATGGTATTCCTGATATCACTGCTGATGCTGGTACTGTTACCAATGGCGTCAATGAGCTTCAGGTCATCAACAATGTCAGCATGGATACTTCTATTCAGGTTAGCATGTCCTTCTTTGAGCGTTCTGGCTCTCTGCTGACTAACTACCTGTCTTATTATCTGACTGGTATTAAGGATCCTTATTCTAAGGCTAAGACTTATCATGGCCTGATTGGTAGCTCTATTACTGATCCTGGTCCTGATTATGAGGTCTTTACGTTCTTGTACTATGTCACTGATAATACTATGCGTTCTATTGAGAAGGCATATCTGCTGTGCAATGCTCAGCCTACTGCTGCTCCTACTAGCCAGATGTATAACTCTACACATGGTGATATTCAGTTCCAGGAAGTTAGCATGAGCTTTAACTGCTATCCTATTATGGGCGATCAGGTTAATAAGTATGCTAACATGATGCTTCAGAATGACCTTACAACCAAGAATAAGAATCGTATGCTTATCCTTGACTCTAACAACTATCAGTACGATGTTTATAAGTCTAAGGCTGAAAATACTGGATTCGGTCTGGTTGGTGACATTCTGTCTAACAAGTCTCTGGGCAATACTGTTGCTTCTAAGACTTCTAGAGGCACTCAGCTTGGCTAATAAGTATTAAATTATTGTGCTAATAAAAATCCTCCTTGGCACTGTAAATTAATATAATAATCCCAGAGGGTCTTAACGATCCTCTGGGAATTTTTTGTTGATTATTAGTCTGCTAGATCTTCTGCACTCAATCCATTTTCACTGCTAGTAATATTATTATCAATCTTAATAATATTCTTAATTTCTTCAATATCCTTATCAGATAGATAAGAAGGAATTAGTTTACGAATAACTAGTTTCTTGAATGCATTTTTAGCTTCATCCTCTTCACCATTCATTTCAATATCAGTAATAGTTTCAGCATACTGTGTAGCACTTTGCAATAGCTGAGATCCCTGAGTCATACTCAAGAAAGCAGGAATAGGAAGATTGACTGTAAGTTCTACATCTTCATTATACTCGAACTTATAAATCTTAGTAAATATATCAGATAGGAATGCTTCCATCTTTGATTGTCTCTTCAAGACATTACGGAGAAGCTTTGCATTAGTCATTGTATATCTAACTGCAAAGTCCATGCTAGTAGAGCTATTAACAATTTCTAGAGGAACATCAGTTGCATTAACAGCAGATTCTTCTAGATTCCCCATTAAGTCTTGAGGAAAATCAAATTGCTGGCCAGATTGAGTATCAAACTGAATCGGAGGATCTCCATTAGGCCCAATAGGAATAACAAAGTCATTGAATCTGCCAACCATATTAAGAATATTATTAACAGATTCCATCTGACGAATACCGAAATTGCCCTTTTTAATAGTACTAATAACATTCAGAAGAGATTGTGCAACATTAGTGTCTAGAGACTGCTTCACATAGTAAATTCTACGGTCAAAGCCTCTAGTAGTCCATCCCAATACAGAAGTAGTATTAAGCATAATCCACTGCTTAGCAGATACTAGAGAATTCCAAAGATCACTAATTCCTCTATGAGTAATAGGATCGTCATTGAACTTCAAATGATGAATATCATCTGCAGGAATAAATACAATATCCAAATCAGGAGTATGAGCAAGCTGATTATATTTATCATTAAACTTTAGAAGCAAATACAATTCTTTCTTGAGATCTGCATTTGCATTAATGAATGCAGCATCAATTTTATCAGAAATATTTGCTGCTAGAGATCTTAGAAGCATATCCTTATTATTTACTTCGTCTTCATCATAATTAGAAGATTGAGCACCAATAGGACCATTATCAAACATTCCAGTTACAGAATTATATCCAGTGATATTACCAATAGAATTGATATCAATATCCTGATCTTCGCTATATCTAATATAATAGCAACCGAATATCGTATCATCAATATAAATAGGAATAATCCTATCATGCTTAATATCGGTAAGGACTGCACCATTCAAACTAATTTTAGCAGTAGAATTTGTTCCATTAGGATCTACTAGGCCATTTGCAGCTGTCCTATCATCTTCCCAATCAATTGTATCTCCAATTGTATTATCAAAATTGACTTCTGTGGATTTACCATTCTTTTTCAGATGATCTTCAAATTTATCGTTAGACTCAGTAATGATAAAAGATTCAGATAATCCTCTAAATTTAGGATTTACGGTAGCTCTATTTTTACGTACATATTGTTCTTTCTCTACAGCTTCTATAATAACTTTGGAAGTATCAAAGTTAACCTTAATAGAAATCTCACCGGCTTCATTTACTACAGCATTTGCAGTTACATTCGGCTTACTATTTTTATTAGAAGAAATAGTAGATTCATGCTGGATTGTTGCAGCGTATCCAGTATTATTCTTTCTCCTTAGAAGCTCTTGGAATGCTGAAGAATAAGGTACACAGTAAACAAATTGCTCACCATATTTAGAAGTATTTTCATACCACTTTTCTGATCTATTGGAAAGATCATACTTCTTAATCATCTCTTCGATATTGCTAGAAATAGCAGCATTTGCAGAAGATGTAGGGTTCTCATATCTAGGTCTTACATTAAGAAATTCTTTAGTATAAGAATCAGAGCAAAGAACTGCATCTCTCTTAATATCTAGAGCAGCTTGCAATTTAGGCATATATTTGCAAATTAGATCAAATTCATTATCAAGCTCAGTAATCCATTTAGTTTTTGCATAAGTATCCATTAAAGATGCCTGTACACCAGCATTATTAAATAGAACAGAGATATCATCTCCTACACCTTTACCGAAAGATTTATTAAGCTTATTAGAAGCTCCATTATTTTCAGGCTTCATAAGCTTCATAATAATCTTAGAAGTATTAGAAAGATTCTGGATATCTCCATCCTCTTGTGTAGACTTCTTGATAGCATCATCTAGTTTATCAGATAGCTGAGACTTAAGTTCTTCAGATGTATTAGTTGTGGAATATGTAGTTCTGTATAGATCATTGACCTGACGATCTAGCAAATCTAGAGAATTATTAATCTTTCTCTGACTGGCATTTTTATCATTTGCCATTTATATTGACCTCCTTAGTGTGATAAATTATATGGATGTTTTGGAAGTAAGTAATTTTCAAAAAAAAAATAAAAGGAGTAGAGATTTTACTCTCTACTCCTTCTACTTAATTATAATGCAGATTTGATTAGATCTTTGCAAAGAATGCATCCATTGCTTGGTAGAAAGATCCATGCTTGATTATATAATCTCGTTGTTTCCTTCTTTCCATATCTGCTTTGCATTTAGCATAAGCATTTTCTGTATTCTTACGAAGATAATTTGTAGAAATAATATTTGCAGTATTCCCATAATTATGTGTAGTTGCAAATGCTGCAGTGGTATTGACAAAATTCATTTTAATGTTATTCATGGTTGAAACCTCTTTCTAATTTTGTAATAATTTAATGGGTTGATATTCGGACATTTATCATAAAAAGAATTATTTCATAAATTAGATTGAATTTTTTCATCACCTCTTTTCTACATAGACTATAAATATTGAAACTTTGGTAGTTGTGATACCTTTGTTTCATATTTATAATATCTAATTGAATCTGCATTTTATTAAAAA
>NFZD01004534.1_pt1 | contig 41197 bp, 39 predicted proteins | sample 1095381 | NCBI WGS metagenome assembly NFZD01 (sample SAMN03609891, study PRJNA323583) | gut metagenome | isolation source: feces | host: Rattus norvegicus | place: Denmark: Riget | collected 2013 | reverse complement strand
TTTTAAGGAGCTGGAAAAAAGTGATTACGTCCGGATCAATCGCCGCGACGATGTACACCCCAGCATTATAGTTTATGAGGCTTCGTTACTCGTTGCTAACCCCCCACAAATATAATCCATGGCGAATTTCTCTTTACGTATCGACCTGCTAAAGCTGAAAGGGGCATTCCTTACGACCCTGAAAGGCTCCACTGCTACCAAACGTTGTCTCTGTATCCCTATTGATGATGTGCCGCTTTATCTCGGCCAGAAAGGATGCTATCTCGAGCTGACCGCACTCGAGGTGCGCGAGGCTAAATATGCAGACACCCACTGCGTCAAGCTTTCACTTCCTAAAGAAGTATATGAGTCCATGACTCAGGAGCAGCGAGGCGAAATCCCGATACTCGGAGGCATGCACGTAATCAAGCCCCGACAGGTATCGGAGTCCGATTTTCCTCCGCCTCCGGGCTATACGGTCACACCTCCCGACAATTTATGACACATTCATTGTTTTACTTAACACATTCCCGATATTATGAACCCGATTACAAAAATCAACGGCATCGACATTGTCGCCGTTGAAAAAGACGGCGAAACCTATCTGCCTGTCAAACCTATCTGCAACGCTATAGGTATAGATTTTTCGACGCAATGCGAAAGAATCAAAAATGATGAAGTTTTGTCGTCAGTTGTGGGTCTCAGCCCCACAACTGGAGCCGATGGCAAGCAGTATGAGATGCTGTGTCTGCCCATCCGTTATGTGTTCGGCTGGCTGTTTCTTGTCAATCCGAAGAATGTCAGTGCCGAGAGCCGTCCGGCAGTCATCACCTACCGCCGCGAGTGCTACGATGTGCTCTGGTCGCATTTCGTCGGAGCTGCCAAGAAGGCTGCCGAGCAGTCGCGGCTCGAGGCCGACCTGCTCCGCGAACGCGGTCAGTTGCTTGAGCAGACGCGAGTCATCAAGGCGGAGATCCGGGAGATTGACGAGAAACTCACTGCGTTAAGCCGCGAACGCACCGACCCACAGCCCTCATTAATCTAATCAACCGCGGCGATTATCACCTCAGTTGTGGTGCACCGCAAAAATATCATTGACAGCCGGGGCGCAAGCGTCACCATGGAGCGGCGGAGACTGTAACTGTAGGAACGCCCTGCCCCTGCTTTTTAACTAACTGAGGTTGTGGCAACCTTTGACAGCCGGAAAGACGGCAAAGCGAAAGCCCTGCGGGTTTCCTGACCGCCCTCACAAGAGGATATAGAAACACGGAAATAAACCGCCAGCCGGAGCAATCCGGTGCATATCAGAATACCGTGACTTAAAGGGCTTTCTTCAAGCGCACGATGAACAGTTGGGAAATGCCGCCAACAGACCGCCGACGGTAGACAGTTTAAATTCGATAGGCCGTCGGGACAACGGGACCTGGCCACGGTTTGCGGAGTCGAATCCGCCGTGCGCGCTTACTTTACTTTCTTCATGGGTTTTTAGGAAGATGTGTTTTTTACTTACAACCAGTTTGCTTTTATAATGTAAGCTAAACCATTCGTCAATGGTAAGGGGGCAGCTCCGCCGTGAGGCGTGGCTGTCTTTTTACACATTTACCCAGAATTATTTTGCAGTTCTGAAAATTTGCATTACTTTTGCCTTTGCGAAAATCACTAAGCGGTTAGTCCGCTTCCGTCGGGCATCGGTCAATTGCTCGGACATCACAGGTCACGGGCTATTTTTATGCCCTGATTACATACCAGCCCAACGGCTGTCATATCTGCAATTAAGTTTTGCTCTTCGGAGCGGTGCTTAGTGGTTTTCGCGAACGGGATATGGCAGCCGTTTTTCTGTCTATAAGCGAAAATCACTAAGCAATATGCAAGACACAACCAACAATGCAGCGGAGCGCACTCGCTCCTGTTCGTCAGCCAAGGTCGCCGCTCTTATGATAGAGCTGGGCGAGGCCATCCGCGAGGAAATGGACACTGTGGCCACAACCGTCCGCGCCGACGGCCACATCATCTTCAACATCTACGGCAGCACCGTCACCATCCATCTCAACGACGCGGCCGCACCTGCAGGGAAAGGAGGCGAGCTATGAACATTGATTATCAGCTCCAGCTCGCTAAGCTGCTCGCCACTCCCGACCCGACAGAGTTGAACCTGCCCAAGACGGCACGAATCATCGCGCTGCTGCTCCGCGACTGGGAACCGGGCGACCGCACAAAGTTCAACCCCCGGGAAGACATGACCTCGCAGGAGATAGTCTGCGCGCTGGAGGATATGGCCACACTGACCGTCAACGATATTGCCGAAACCATGAGCTGGCTCGGCTTCGAGATGACACCCACGCGCGAGAAAGGCCACGTATGGTCCATGCGCTTCACCGGGCTTAATGCGGTCGATGATGACTGACCGCTGATTGATCCGCACATTTTTTACATTTTTTACGTGTAAGGCAGCTGCACCGTGACGGCGCGGCTGTCTTTTTGTATCCGCATGCCAAGGGGTAGCTTTGTGACATACTTATCACGCATTATGTCTGTTGTCACCCTATACCCGGCGTTTAAGCCTGTAATGTTCCTGACTGAACTTGCCTCGATGTCGTTCCGCATCGATGATGCAAAGTCTTCATCGGTGCAGTTCGCTGTGCTTGACAGCTCCGGGAACACGGTTTTTTCCAACAGCTATGTCACGGCTGCCGACGGCTCGTTTTCTGTCTATGACATTGACAAGCTCGTGAGGCCTTTGCTCTCGGGACTGATGACGAAATTCTCGTTTCGTGTGGCAGGGCATATCCTGACCGGCGGAGAGGTGTCGGTGGTGGATGTGTCTGTCAGAGTGAGCGGTGACGCGGAGACGTTTCTCCGTTCATGTTTCCTGACTGCCGTACAAGCAGACAGCAGAGTGACGGCTCGCGGTCGCATCGAGATGCTGTATGCTTACATCATGGACGGGGAGCCGGGCGAGCTTTATATCACGGCCCGTCTCTACGATGCCGCCGCCAGAACCATCCTGGAACGAGATCTCGTGGCGGCCTCGCTGCCTTCGGGATACGCGGAAATAGACATTTCGCCTGACCATGTGGCGCAGCTCATGGATATAGGCGCAGCTCAGCTCCTGTCTTATACGGTGACTCTCGGCCGCCGGAAGGTGACTTATACGCTCAATGGTGCGTCCTCGCAGTCGCAGACCTGCCTGATGTTTCTTAACTGTTTCGGACAGCCCGAACGCATCTATCTGGCCGGAACATCTACCGTGTCTCCGTCATACGAACGCTCACAGGCTCTTGTCAATGGTGCTCTGTTGACTTTTGATGTCAACGAAACCATGAAACATGTGGTCCACACCGGACCTATGCCCCGATCTATGGAGCCGCTGCTGCTTGATTTGCTCCGCTCGCGCACTGTGGCCGTGGTGCGCCATGAAGCCACGCAGCGCAATGCGGAGGACATGGAGGAAGTGGCGGTGACGCAGTGCGACCCGAAACTGTCGTCAGACCTGACGGTGATGAACGATGTGGAAATCACTTACCGCCCGGTGGCTGCCGTGACTGCGATGCTCGTGCCTCGTCGCACGGAGCGCACTTTTGACAATACGTTTGACAAAACTTTTGACTGATATGCCACCGATTATCTCTGGTACCTACCGCCGCCCGACACAGCTGATCCATTGGAGAGACGCTGTGGCCATGCTCGAGTCCCAATTGCCTGTGACTGTTAAATGCTGGAAGCTATCGACAGGCGACATCATCACCTATCGCGATGTCATCTGTATCGGCTCTCACTGGCGCGGCGGCATACACCGCCTGAAGCTGCCCGAAAGCAACCTCACGCGCACTGTTCGCGATATTACAATTTTTGAAATCAACGGATATGAGATCTACCGCTAACAATGATGCCACCCTGTCGCCGGAACTGTCTCCGGCAGCTCTCCGCTCGGAGTTTTTTACGGTGACCATACCCGGTATATCGGACATGGCCGGAGAGTCTGACTCTGCCGACATTTTTTGCGATGGCGCGATGTCTGCGGTCCAGCCTCGCAATGTTCCGGGATACCCTGGTATGACGTACATCCCATTCGGTCCCGATGACCATCTTCCGCATGACCTGATACGGACCATCGGCTCAGACCTGGTATTGTCTCAGAATCAGCTGTTCAACATCCTCACGCTCTATGGAGCCGGTCTGCAGTACATGGATATTAAGACCAAGGAGGAGACGGCGGATTCTGAAATCAGCAGGTTTACGCTCTCAAATTCTCTGACTGAGTTCTTTCTTGAGCAAGCTACGGACCTCAAGTATTTTTTCTTTACCGTAGCTGTCATCATCCTTAGCAAGGATGGCTCTAAGATAGTGCGCATCCGGCACAAGGACGCATGCAACTGCCGTTTTGAGACAGCTGACGAAAACGGATATATAAAACATGTGTTTGTGGCCAACTGGGACAAGAACGGACTGACAAGAAACGACATCGAGGTGATTCCGCTGCTTGACCGCTACGACCCACTCGGCGACCTCGAGCGTCTGATGGGCCGCGCTCCGGGCCTTGACGGCAAAAAACGCGAGGCTGTCCGCGCCCGAAAGTTCGCCGTACTGATGCGTATGCCTACTCCCGGGCAGCGTTATTACCCGGATCCTTATTATGTGTCTATCTTCCGTTCAGACTGGTACGACATACAACAGCTTATCGGCAAGGGCAAGAAAGCCAAGATACGCAATGCCTCGTCGGTTAAATACCATGTGGAGGTGCATAAAGACTATTGGATGTCGCTGTTTGAATCAGAGCACATCTACGACCCGGCAGCACAGGAACTGCGCAAAAAGAAGGAGCTTGAGAATATCCGCAATTTCATCATGGGTTCCAGGAACGCCGGAAAGGTGTGGGTATCATCATACTACATCGACAACTACGGCAAGGAGCAGAGCATGGTTCGCATCCATGTCATAGACACTTCTAAGGAGGGAGGCGACTGGTCGGAGGATATTCAGGAAACGTCCAACATGCTCTGCTACGGGCTCAATATACATCCAAATCTGGTGGGTGCCACCCCGGGCAAATCGCAGTCCAACAACTCCGGCTCTGACAAGCGCGAACTTTTCACGCTTAAGCAGGCTCTGGAGAAGGCGTACCGCGATGTGCTTATGAAGGTCCACAATGTGGTCATCCATTATAATGGGTGGACCGACAAGGTGAAGCCTCAGGTGCCTCTGGTGTTGCTTACAACACTTGATAAGAAGACTGATGCAAAGAAGGTGGATGACTCCGGCGATGTGTCGGATGCAGAGGAGTGATAATTTTAAACATGGTTATTTATGACTATAGACTATAATTCATTCATTAGATGCTGTCCGTCATCAGCTACACCGTCACCGGAGCTATTCAACACGTTCACGGAAGCTATTGCCAAAGCTGACGGAGAGATCCGCTCGCTGGTGGGCGATGAAATCTATACACGTCTTGAGGCGGGGCCACGTGAAAACACGGGCACGGCGGTCGCGATGCTGTCACGCGATGCTGTCTCATACATCTGCAACCGCGCATATTGGGACACTTTGCCACATCTGGATCTGGTGCTTACGCCTACGGGCTTCGGCGTTGTCAGCAATGCGAATGTGGCTCCGGCGAGTGCTGACAGGGTCAACCGCCTCCGCGCACATCTGGAGCGCAGCTGGCTGACGGCGCGTATGTCGCTGCTTGAGTCTCTTGTGGCTACGGATGAAGGTGGCTGGTGTGACTCGCCGCAGGCTGTCAGGGAAATCTCTTCGTCGCTTTTCTGGCGGAATGCCCATTATCGGATGTTCGGTAAGGTTATCACGTCCGTGGCAGAGCTGGCGGAACTGCGCCATAAAATCGCGCTTGCCGAAACGAATCTTGCCTCCGTCATCTCTACGGAGATGTTTCGCTCTGTCCTTGACGCTCAGAGACATCCACCGATGGCGGTGGAAATGGCTATCGTTGCATCCCTATGCCGTGGATTCGTTGTGGCGGTCGTGTCGGACAGTGGCGATGCTGACGCAATACGCAGGTCGATACTCGATCATCTGACGCGCAATATTGATTCTTTCCCGGCGTTCAAAGAATCATCTGTGTATGCTGCCATAAAGTCCACTCGCTATGAAAATGCCGAAGATGACCCGTGTTTCTTTTTCGCATAATGCGGTTGATGTCTCCATGCCGGAGGCGTGGCCGGAGCTGACAGGCGCGGAGCTGATGACGGTGCTGAAGCTGATGACATGGGTGCCTCGCGAAATGCTTCACACTTATGTGTTTGCGGCACTGTCGGGAATGAAGGTGCTCCGCCATGATGATGACGGCAATTATTACTGCCGGTTCTCTGACGGAAAGCGTAAGAAGGTGGTCAGGGTGTCCCCTGATGAACTGCGCACGCTCCTCGCGCCTCTTGAGTTCCTTGACTCTCCTGGTACGGTGCCTGTGCGTCCGGAGATGCTTGGCAAGCGCAAGGCTGTCGATGCGCTGCTTCACGGGGTGAAGTTCGCTGCCTATCTGCGCCTCGAGAATCTGTACCAGGGCTTCATCATGTCAGGCGATGCAAAGACTCTGGCCGCTGCTGCCGACATTCTGTATCCCGGCAGTAAGAAGTGGAAGAAACTCGGTGCTGTCGAGCAGCTCGCATTGACACAGTGGGTTGTGCAGCTCAAGGGGGCTTTTGCTGCTGCTTTCCCCAATCTTTTCAAGCCGTCGGGAAACGATGCCTCCCCCTCTGCCGAGAATGCCATGAGAGCGATGAACAATCAAATCCGTGCTCTGTCCGGCGGCGACATCTGCAAGGAGGCGGAGGTGCTTGCATCCGACTGCTGGCGCGCGCTGACCGAGCTTGATTATAAAGCCAAGGAAGCGGAGGAGTCCCGGAAGGCTATCGAGGCTGCGAAGAAATAACAACATATGACTACTGACAACCATGGATGCTCGCGAATTTTTTGACGCTGATGGCTATTTCCGACAACTCCACGCTGCTAACCGTATGGCGGCAGCGGAGGGTTTTGTCTATTGCACATGTTCGGGCATAAACACGCTTGAGGGTGTGCTTGACAGCTTCCGCACTGCAGGGGCTTTCTTCTGCGTGGATGACACTAACGACGGTGCGCTTTTTCAGGGGCGCGGTGGCGGATGGTACAAGAAGCGCACATTTACGGTGTTCATCATGCACCGATATACTTACGGCGATATGGCGGACAGGGCTAAGGCTCTGCGCAAATGCCGCACGTTATTCCGTCAGGTGATGTCGCGCATGCTCATCGATGCTGACGACATGTCTAACGAGCTTGTCTACCTGCATACGGAGAAGGTACTGTCGCGTGAACTGGGACAATATTTCATCAATGGCTGCACCGGCCTCTACTTCATGATCGATGTCAGCGAGCCTGTCGATCTCAGATATGATGATGCGGAATGGACAGAATAGAGCGCATTGACAAATATGCCGACGCATGGACGAAGACTCAGCTTGAGATCTGGATGGAGAAGGCGCGCCGGTTGAAGATCATCCGCACGGGAGATTTTCACGGATCTTTCTCTGCAAGTATTCAAGCAGTATCGGATGGGAATACCATAGAGATGAAGTTCCTGAAGTATGGTCTTTTCCAGGAGTTCGGCACCGGCAACGGATATATCAAGGGTGACGCTAATGGTGGAGATCTCCAGATACTTGACCCTGACTATCGCGAGGCGCACGGGCTTAACCGCCCACGCCGCGCCGGGTCCCCTCCGGGATATATGACGTCCGGCCATCCTCGAGAGCGCAGGGAATGGTTCTCGAAAAAGCTGTACATGTCGTATCGCGCAATGGTGGAAGACCTGTCATCGATACTGTCGGAGGAGGGTGTGAATATCATCTGCCGCGCGCTGGAGGATGACCGTGCTCTGCTTCGCTGACTCCCCGGAGCGTCTTTTTGTCTGCTGCTGCGGCAAGGTAATTTTGACACATACATTTATCGGATATGAGTAACATACAAGATTTAAAATCACGCGCGGCGGAAATCCGGGACGCCTCGGATGATGCCGAAAACACGGCACTCCGCGTCGGCTCTCTTCTGGTCGACATGACTGACGAGATAGCCGGAGCTTCCGCGACGGCCTCGGCGGTGTCGGAAGCAATCGCCGGCAAGGATTTTGTCGAGACCGCAGACATGACCGCGGCCCATATGACTCTCAAGGCGGAGATTACCGCCAGCCGCCCGGAAATCGTCACGCTCCCGGAAAGCGAGTACGAGGCGAAGTCAGCCGCCGGGGAGCTGTCGGACGATGTAATCTACATGACCTACGAAGATGATAACTGACAAAGGCAAAGAGGTCACATCCATCAGCTTCGGCCGCAGGGCCGTCTCGGCGGTGTACCACGGTGCAAGGCTTGTATGGCAGGCGTTGGAGGACGTATGGCACGGCGTGACCGCATGGCGCAGCAATGAGCAGTGGTGACCGATCAGACACACACAAACATACCACATACACAAGATATATGGCAAAAGGTAACGACACAGAAATCAAGGACGCGCTGACACCGTGGGAGGGCTACGCCAAAAAGCGCGTCGAGGAGTATATCAAGAACCGTCTGGCATCCATAGACGCCACACTGTCCGGCAAGCGCGGAGCGGTGCATGTATCCGACACGATGACCGCCGAGGGCTACTACGAGCTCTGGGCATTCGACTCCGAGGACGACTATGCGGCATACCGCGCTGCCGAGGACAAGACAGACCCGGACGTAGCGGCTCTGCTGAAATCACGCGAAATCATCCCCATCTCGGCTGAACAGGCCGATGTGGTCATGGTGTCGCTGTCGCGAGCCGAGGGTCAGGAGTCATCGGTGATGGCTCTCGACGGTAGGGTCGTGCTGTCGCTCGACTATTCGTCGACTCGCTACAACCCGGCGGACAAGACTACGGAGGACAATGGCGAGACCGCCACGCTGACCGTACAGGCCCGCACGTCTGACGCTCAGCCGTGGTCCGTCATCAAGACGCTCGGCAATGTCGAGCCCGGACGGGTCGACATCGACCTGTCTGACCTGCTGACCAAGGAGGTGACATATCGCATCCGTGTTCAGGCTGTCGGGGCTGACTCCGGCAAAATGTCAGTGTGGGTCAACTTTGCGTCTGTCATCCGCACGGATGTATCGCTGTCGCTCGATACTGACGTGTCGGCGGCTCAACAGCCTGTCAACGGGCTGCAACTCGACTTTCGCCACACAGGCTCGGTCAACCGCACGCTCAACGTCCGTGTGTATGACGCTGCCGGAGCTTCAATGCGTCTGCAGAGCATACCGCTCGGCAACTCGCCGTCGGGCGACTCGACTACAAAGGTGACGTTCAGGGATACGGCTGCCGACACTGTCAAGGTGACATCTGCGGGTGTGCACCGCGTCGAGGCTTACATCTCGGTTGATGACCGCCCCGGCGTGACCACCGACACGCTCAAGGCTCAGGTTATAATGGCTGGCGGCAATGTGCCGATAGTGTCGGTCAATGAGGCTGCTGCATCGCTTGTCAACTGGGGCGAAGGCGTGGCTGCGCGATATGCCGTGTGGGCACCTGCCGGCTATGGCGAGGTAGCCATACGGTTTGCACTGGAGTCAGAGTCAGGCACCGTCTATTGGAGCCGTGAGGTGACGGCTGCATCGGGCGCATCCGACGCTATCGTAGCCACTCCTGAAATCGACGGCATCAGCGACGACACTATAGCCGCGCATCTGCGTGTGTATGTCGCCGGAGCTGCCGCGCCTGTGCATGACTCTGTCGTGTCGATCGACAACTCGCGGAGCCTTGCACCTGTCGCCGGCGCAAGCTTTCTGCTCGACCCGCGCACGCGCGACAACTACACCAACCCGACCGACATCTACAATGCCGTCACAGGTCGGCGCGTCGATGCTCAGTTTGACAACATGGTATTCTCGACGGCTTCGGGCTGGATAGCCGACTCTGCCGGCGCGCGCTGTCTGCGCATCCCTGCAGGGTCACGGCTCACAATCAACGCTCTCGCTCCTTTTGCCGACTTCGCCCCGTCATCGGGCGTGACTGCTCCGGCTATGACGCTGGAGCTGGATATCTGTATCCGCAATATCGCCGACGCTGACCCCGTGCTGCTGTCTGCCGCCACGGGGCTGTCTGCCGGCACTCTGGCTATACCTGTCGGGCTGGAGCTGCGCGGGCTCGTGGCTACGGTGATGTCGTCGGCTGCTACCGACCGAAACAATCAGGATGTGGCTCTGATGGAGGGTGTGCGCCGTCATGTGGCTGTCAACATACTGCCTGACTTGCGCGGCGAGGGTGTCAACTACGTGCGTGTGTTTGTCGACGGTATCATCACTCGCGAATTTGCCTACAGTGCGCCGGCTGATTTCAGTGCGGCTGCTGACGCTCCGCTCGTCATCGGCGGCGAGGGTGCCGACATCGACATCTACGGCATCCGGCTCTATCGCTCAGGGCTGGGCGAGGCCGACATCCGCCGTAACCGCATAGCTACCGAGGCATCGCTTGACAAAAAGCTTGCTATGGCTGCCGATAACGCCATTGTTGACGGCTCCGGGGCGATAAGCTACGACGCGGTCAAGGGCAAGCTGCCTACGCTGCTGTGGAGCGGAAGCCGCGAGACCAGATACGGAGATACTAAAAAGACTTCATTCCCGGGCTCGCTTACACTCGATTTCCCCGGCGATCCCGCCCATTCGGGCACGATAACAGGCATGTCTGTAAAGGGTCAGGGCACATCGTCTATGACCTATTACCGCTGGAATCAGGCATACAGCTTCGGCGACGGCTCTGTATGGACTGACGGCAACGGGCTGTCACACACTGACGGTTACAGACTGCGCGACGGACTGCCGGCGGCTCGCAAGCTCGTCGGCAAGGTCAACTATGCGTCATCGCCTCAGTCGCACAAAATGGGCTCGTGCGAGATGTATGATGCGCTGTGGAAGCGCATTGTCGGCTCTAACGGATACATCACCGACTCGGACAAATCGCTCCGCGTGGCTGTGCCTCAGAAGCCTGTGCTGTACTTTGTGCAGGAGACTCCAGACAGCACTCCGCGCTTTGCAGGTCTGATGACATTCGGACCGGGCAAGGGTGACAAACCGACATTCGGCTTCGGTACGGATCGCCCGGGTTATCTCTGTGTCGAGGGTGCCGACAACGGGCGTGATGTGCTCATGTGCCGTGTGCCATGGAGCGATGATGTGACGCTTGACGACGAGGATTTCATCTATGCCGGGCAAAAGCAACTTTCAGTAGTGGGCGGTGTCGTATCTGACGATAACATAGCCAAGTTCCGCGCCGCATTCAATTTCTGCTATCGCCACTTTCCCGACATTGCGCGCTGGGAAGGTGACAGCACATCGCTCTACCAGTCCGCAGCTGCTGACAAGACAAAGCACTATTGGCTCGACGGCGCGGCTGCGCTTGCTGCCGGCGAACGTGACACACTCCACCGCTACGACCCTGCATCGGGCAAGTGGGTGCCTGCAGGTGATGTGCGTGTCGGCGGCACATGGGCGACAGTGACGCTCGACCGCTCGGGCTCTACTGCCGAAGGCGACGCTCTGACTGCCTATTATAGAGACGTAAGGCTTCAGGATTTCAAGGCGCATGCGTCTGAGTATTTCAATATCAGGGAAATGCTCTTTGTGATGTGCTTCCTCAAGCTCATTGCCGCCTCGGACAACAGGGGCAAAAACACTTACCTGTACATCCGCTCTGACGGCATGATAGGCTTCCAACAGGATGACCTTGACACTATCTTTGCCACTAACAACACAGGTCAGCGGCTCAAGCCGTATTGGTGCGAGGAGCACGACCGCGACTCTGCCGGCGGCTGCTACTGGAACAGCGAGGACAATGCGATGTACAATCTCTTTGAGCTTGCATATGACTCCGAGCTTCGTGAGATGATGCGCGATCTGCTCGATGCTCTTGTGGCTGTTGCTCGCGACCACGGAGGCAGCGCGCCCGCTGACGCTTTCGACGCCCTGTATTTCAACCGCGTCGCTGACGTGTTCCCTGCTGTGGCATACAACGAGAATGCGCGTATTTCATACGAAGCCGCCGCTACGGCGATGCACCTCAATCAGTACTCAAACGGAACAGACCCGCTGTCTCAGTCGCTCGGCAATCAGATAGATGCTGAGCGTCAGTGGGTGCGCCAACGCCTGACCTATATCGCGTCATGGTGTGCATGGGGCGAGTTCGCAAGCCGTGACGGAGCCGGCGCATCAGGCTCTCTCAACTTCCGCTCGACGGCAACGCCCGACGGAGGTCAGCCGTCATACGCTTTCGACCTGACGGCGCACTCAGCCGTATACCCGACATTCGCACTCGGCAACAGTCTGACCCGAGGCACAGCCGACGGCATGCCGCGCCGACTGATGGAGGGTGAAACAGCCCGGTTTGACATAGGCTCGACCGACGGCAACACAAACATGTTTGTCAACGGCATCAACGCGCTGCGCTCTGTCGGCGATTTCACATCCGTATCTCTGACGGGCAGACTGACTGTCGCGTCCGACTCGCTGCAATCGTTTGCCGTGGATGCTGCGGATGCCGATTGCTACTTCCGCGCGACATCAATGGAGTTTGTCACCCCTATGCTTACGACACTCCGCCTGTATGGAGCTTCCACCGTAGGAGGCACTCTCGATCTGTCGGCTTGCACACGTCTGCGTGAGCTGGATCTGAGAGGCACATCCATAACATCGCTGATACTGCCTGACGGCGGGGCTCTCAGGTCTGTTAAACTTCCTGCTACACTTGCATCGCTGTCCATGCGCAACGCTAAGCATCCGTCGCTGAGCCTGACTCTACAGGGTGGCGGCTCGCTCAGGTCAATAGACCTGACGGGGTCATCCCAGAATGTGCAGTTGACGGTGCTGTCAAACTGCTCCGGCAACAGCATGTCTGTCGTGCGCCTCGGCGCGGTAAGCTATATGGCTCTGCCACTCGCCACAATGCGCACGATAGCTTCCGCCGACATTGTGGATGTGTCGGGGCGTATCGCCATAGTCAACACCACGGCCAATCAGCCGACGTTTGACGACAAGATGCAGTGGCTTGCACATTGGGGCAATGTTGACTCCGAGACAAACAGCCTGTATGTAACCTACATGACGACTCCACTGACATCCGTGATGATTCAGGGTAATGGCTCGCCGTCGATGGCTGGCACATACAAGTTTGCACTGCTGCCTACCCCGGCAAAGGGCAATGACGTGACGCGCGTTGAGTGGGCTGTTGAGCGCGTCGGCGGCTCTGACGGCTACCTCGTGTCATCTGACGCTATGGCGGCTATGGTCAACACGGGTACATTCTCAGAGTATGCGTCAGCGGAGGATATACCTGCGACACCGCCTGAGCTGATCATCACTGCGACGGTCACCAAGGCTGACGGCACGGAGCTGACGGCGTCAGCCACTCTTGCATGCTACATTCGCCCCGCCAGGCCCGGTGATTATGTCTTTTACGACGGCTCATATGGTCCACACCTTACCGGGAAGACGGTGGTCGGCATATGTGTGTATGTCAACGAATCAAATCCGTCGCAACGCCTGTGCTTGCAGATTGGTACATTCTCAACCCATCCGTGGGGCATGCATCCCGGTAACTGGAACGGATTCAGTCTGTCTGATCAAAATAAGGCATACAATGTGTATGCTGTGCCGGGCATACGTAATGGCGAGGCTATCATCAACGACAGCCTTATCAATGCCGAGACAGGCAAATGGGCTGTGTTTGACCCTGCGACCGACGCTCGCGGCGAGATAGGCTGGGTGGCACTGGAGGAGGACATGTCATCAATCGACCCGATGTATCCTGCCGGCACACTTGTACCGTATGGCATGATGCAGACGCTTAAAATCCTCAAGCACCGCGATTTCATCCTCAATGATGCCAGTACGGCGGACTTCCCGACCATCGCTGAAAAGTCTGCTGAGATGCCGGGCGCAACGGAGTATGAAGTGCTGTCTGCATGCATGGCGTATGCCAATACCAAGCGAGGTGGCGGCGTGGGTCAACAGATATACTTCCCTGCCTCGTCGGTTCCGTTCGCTTGGCAGCCATCAAATCTCAAAGACGGCGAGGTGCTTGCAGAGTGCTTTACTCGTCATCATTGGTATCTGCCGTCGGCTGGCGAGATGGCTCGCATAATGTTCTACCTCCGCAAACGCGCCAATGCCGTATATGCCGGTAACGATAGCGAGCACGACATATTCAAGCGCGCTGCCGACGACATGCAGTTGTCGGAGACATACTGCCTTGGGACACACTTATGGACTTCTACGCAATGGTCCAGCGATGCTGCAAATTATAAGCTGTACGGATTATGCGAGAACAAGGCCAACCCCTCCGCGCGCGTCAGCCGCGACCCCGGCAACGGCTCCGGTGTGGTCCGCGCCCTCGCCGCGTTCTGACATCACCGACCTCCGGGAGCATGCCACGGTCATTTAAAGACCGTGGCCACACCGAAGGAAACCGAATAACCATACCATCCGGCAATGACGACTATGACAAGTACAAACACAAGACCCTGCAAGGCCCTCCGACCGGCACAGACACCTATATACCGTGCTGTGGAGAGGCTGCTGCTATGGCTCGTGCCTGTGGTCGAAAGGCTTCCGAAGTCCACGCCTTATCAGGCGATGGGCGCGAGGCTCATAAACGATGTGCAGTCATCGCTTGACTGCATCGTGCGCTCCGCGCAGACATCCGACGCAACCGCGCGATCAGAATCTCTCGCCGAACTGACACTGCGGATGACTGCCGTAAAAACGGCGATGCGCGTGATGTCGCAACTCCGCATAGGAGGCTCGGGAGCGTTCGCCGTGTCGGCCAGACAGATGTCGCAGTTCCTCAGTCTTGTCGTGCCTGTCGCCACGCAGTGCGCCTCGTGGAGGCGAGCTGCAGCCGCGTCTGCAAATCATGTTTAAGGATATGGTCACGATATTTTCATTTCAGAACGGACCCCGTGCAGGTTTTGCGCACTGCCGCAAACTCGCTGTATCACTAACCGGGGAAACCGCGTCCGCGCGCGTCAGCCGCAACACCGGCAACAACTCCAATGTGGTCCGCGCCCTCGCCGCTTTAAGTGATGAAGATATTGCCGGATGGTATGAGGCATACGCCGAGTGCGTGAAGGAAAAGAGGTCATCACGGCGCGGTGTGCGTTTCGCCATGGATGCCGAGATGCAGCTTGCATCGCTGATAGCCGACGTGTACACCGGCAGATATGCCTACGCTCCCTATGAGGTGTTTGCGGTCTCGCATCCCAAACCGCGCGAGATATTTTCCGCGGAGTTCCGCGACCGTATCGTGCACCACTGGATAGTGTCACGGCTGCGTCCGCTCGTGGAGGGAAAGCTGAACGGATGGGGCGACCGGGTGCATTCCAACCGCCGCGGCCACGGATGCCTGACAGCCGTGCAGGAGCTTGACCGCATGATGTCGGAGGTCTCCGGCGGCTACCGTACCGAGGCGTGGGTGGCAAAGGTCGACATCCGCGCGTTCTTCCCGTCTGTCGACCGCCGCATCGCATTCCGGATGCTCTGCAATCTGATACGCCGGGAGTACGGGGGCGGTGATGCCCGGCTGCTCGTCGAGCTTATACGCCGCGTGCTTCCGCTGTCATGCGGCATACGCTGCAATGTGCGCAGGAGTGCTGTGTACGACTCCGTCCCGGCTCACAAACGCATTGCCGGACGCGCTGACTTCCGAGGTCTGCCTATAGGCAACCTGCTGTCGCAGACCGTGGCCTGCTACCTGATGGGCTATGCGCTGCACCTTGCTGACGCATCCCTCGGGAGATTGGGCGTACGGTATGTATGCTATGCCGACGACGTGGCACTTGTCGGCAAGACTACGGAGGCCGTGAGGGAGGCAAAGAGGATTGTCGGGGAGGTGGTGGAGCGCGTGGGGCTTGCTGTCAACCGTGACAAATCCTATTGCCAGCGTGTGTCGCACGGGGTGGAGTTCCTCGGATTCTCCATGCGCCCTCACAGGATGCACTCGTCACGCCGCCAGAGCTGCATGCTGCGTGGTGCTATGCGGAGGCTTGCGGAGGCTTGCGCGTCGGGCTGCAACGCCGCGGTGATTGACAGGTGCGCCGCTTCGGTGAACTCGTATCTCGGCTGCCATGCCCATGGTGCCAACCTGCGGGCGAGACTCGCCGCCTGGCTGGAAGTCCGCGGACAGGTCCCCAAATTCTACTCGACGGAGGGGTGCAGGTCTGTCCGCCGTAAGAAACATGTAAACATCATCAATACCAACTAAATGACAATGGAAAAGAAATTCACTTACTACGACTCCGCGCCGCCTGTGCATGAGTGCATACTGTATTGCGGCATGCCACGCCACACTGTGCGCGTCGACATCTCGGAGATTGCGGCCGATGAACATCCGCCCTTCACCCACCGGGCGCGCGAGGTGACTCTCCCGGAAGGTGTGTGGGGTTACGACGCCCTCGTGTCTGCTCTCATCAAGGCCCGATATGACGATGACCGCATGACGGCTGTTATCAACAATCACCTCGATAAGCCGGATGACGTGGAGATCTCGGCTGAGTGGAACGACATGCAGTCGTGGCGCAGGGAGGCCAAGGCTCTCGCCAAACAGATAATCGCTAACTACAATGACAACGGTAATGAATGAAACCAACAATCTTTTCTCGGCCATGATGGCAGCCATCGGGATGGTACTTGCCGACTTCTATGGCCATCTTGCCCCGTGGCTGCTGCTGGGGATGGTGCTCGTGTTCGTGGACCTGCGTTTCGGACTTCTTGCCGCCAAGGCTCGCAAGGAGGACATACGGCCCTCAAGGGCATGGCGCAGGACTCTCAACAAGATGATGGATTATCTCTGCTGGGTCACTCTGGCAGAGGTGTGCAGCCGGACGTTCGGACTCGCCATAGGTGCGCCGATAGTGAGCATCGCGATGCTCTTTATCATCTATGGCATAGAGCTGAACTCGTGCGTCAACAACTACCTTGAGTACAAGGGCATCAAGAAAAAGTGGAATTTCTTCAAGCTCGTAGGCAAGGAGAATCTGCTTGAGGAAAAGGAATCATCAGCTTTAAAAACAGACAAACTGAAATGAGAGAGATTAACAACATCGTGGTGCATTGCACAGCCGGAGCGCAGACGCAGACGGCTGCACAGGTCATCAGCTACCACCGCCGCGTATTGGGGTGGAAAGCACCTGGGTATCACTACATCGTTGCGCCTGACGGGCATGTGACGTGCGCCCTGCCCGAGTCGCAGGTGGCAAACGGCGCTAAAGGCCATAACTCCGACAGCATCCATATCTCGTATATCGGCGGTGTGGACGCCAAAGGCAAGGGCATAGACAACCGCACACAGGCTCAGAAAGAGGCATTGGTGCGCATCCTCAAGGAGCTGCGCCCTCGCTATCCCCATGCCCGCATCCTCGGCCACCGCGACATCGCGAGCGTGGACCGCAACCACAACGGTATCATAGACCCGTGGGAGCGCGTAAAGGAGTGCCCCTGCTTCGACGCTATACCCGAATACAAAGACATCTGAGCCATGGCACGTGACAGATTCGATATTGAACGCGAGCAGCGGACGCAGAACCGCGTGATGGGCGGCTGCGCGGCGGTCATCATCCTCATGCTGGTGCTGATGATAGCGTGTGCCGGATGTTCATCGCAGAAGCACTCGCACAGCACTGTGACCGACAGCATCAGTACCGCAGTTGACTCTACATCCGTGCATCACTCCAGGACTGACAGCGGAGTGGTCAACTGGCTCACATTCGCCATCCGGCATCTCAGAATGCAGCTTGCTGCCGACAGCGTTACGCTTCCGTCGGGGGCGGTGCTCCATGCACCGCGCCTGATGGCGGAGGCTGACAAGCTGACCGCCAACAAAGGCAGCGCGGAGCGTCACCGCGCCGAGACCGCCGACTCGTCAGCAGTCAAGGCCGAGAGCCGCACCACCCACGAGGCCGCCGAGGCCGAGACAAGGGACACCACCGCCGTCGCCAAGCCCCCCAATGCGATTGCCATAGCCATAGGTGTGGCCGTCGCTGTCATCATCATCGCCGGCGGCCGTTCATTGTACAAGAAATTCCGCGAACTCTGATAAAAAGTGTGCAAATATATTTGCACACTTAAATTTTTTTCGTACCTTTGCATTGTAATCATCAACACCAACCAAAGCACTCCCGAGTCAGGAGGATAAAGTCGGACGCAGATACAATGAAAACTCAGATCTCAAATCTTATCAACGGAAGCGAAAACACAGTTAGAAATCTTTCAGCAAGCAAGTACGCTGCCAATTCTGTTGGCTTCCACAACAAACCTAACGTCCCTGTCAATGGTGGCACACCCACAGCTGAGCGCAATGAAATCGCCCTCCGTGTCGCTGCCGAAAATCCCGGATCACTCCACATCCGCGCCAATGGCGTAGAGCTTTCGTTGACTCGCCACAATTCTACATCCGGCAAGTCTTGGAGATGGGAGGCTGAAATCACGTCTGCACAGTACGCATCAATCACCGGTAGCGAAGCCCCTGTATGGTCGCACAAGGGCGCACGGAACTCCTACGGCATCACGGTCAACATGGACTGCACCGTAGCCGTCTATGCGACCAGTGGCAAGAAAGATTGCAACGTCATCCTCGGTGAAGAATTTATAGAGATACTCTAATGGATAAATACACTTTGCAAAGGTCAGACACCCAGCCATTGTGGTGGGTGCTGACCGATACAGAAAATCAGGTTGTCTGCCGGTTCCGCGAGGGCGAGTTTAACGAGACGCAGAAATTTACGCCCCTGAATGATGCGTCAGAATATGACGTAAGTAAACTGCCGTCCATAGCTGCCGACATGTCTCAGTGGCTCGCCGACAATCATTATGAGCTGATATTCATGTCGCCTACGGAAGCCAAGGAGGATACACGCAGATATGTCGGCGAACAGCTCCGACAACTCCGCGAAGAGCAGGGCTACAGCCTCCGCGATCTCGCCAAGCTCACCGGCATAGCTTACAATCATATCGGACGCATCGAGCAGGGCCGGTACAATGTGACGCTTGACACTCTCGCTGTCCTCTGCGACGCCCTGGATGTCAATATAATTCTTGAGTGACTTTTCATCGTTCTTTTTGATTTGCAGCGCGGATGCCTTTCGGGGTGTCCGCGCTTTCTTCGTCCTGATGGCGGACATCGGCATGGCTTTTGACGTGAACCTCAATCGCGCCACTACCGTCCTAACATCTCTGACACCATGTGAGGATGACAACCACGCTTTTATTGCCAAGTGTGATTTTGTATCACCATCATTAAAACCTGTAAAATTAAATGGTAAATTGACCTACACAAACGATGGCAGGTCGTTGGACGATTGGAAAACAGGGAATGTGAAATTTGGATGATTTTATTTTGCAATTCTAAAATTTAGCATTACCTTTGTGATGCAAACATTAGTGATAGTCACACTATCTCGCTCGGGCGCGGTCAATGCCCGGTATCATATACGGGCTATTTTTATAGCCTGACATATACAGCCCCTAACGGCTGCCTTCCGTATCATTTTGCGCTCGCGAGAGATGGCATCACTGATGTTTGCAACGGATAGGCAGCCGTTTTATTTGTCTGCCAAGCAAACATCAGTGATGCACATGAAAGCATTGACACTTCCGGCCACAGGCCGCCCGGAGAGCCCTATTAGAGTGATGACGGGCATCTCCTTAGTTCCCCAACCCATTACAGCCTCCGACACGGCGCGGCGCATAATGCGTGCAGTGCGCCGGACAGTGACGCTGCAGCGTGCCGCTGTGGCCGTCATCGCCATGGGCATGGCATGCGCCATGTTCGGCCTTATGGCCAGTCCGTCGCAGGGCGCAGCCGTCCTGACCGCTTGCGGAGCAGTGACAGCCATCTCGGCCACACTCCTCTACATCCATCTGCTGACCGCCGGGAAAGGAGGTGAGGCATGAATATCGATTATCAGCTCCAGCTTGCAAAGCTGCTCGCCACTCCTGACCCCACAACGCTCAATCTTCCCAAGACAGCACGAATCATCGCGCTGCTGCTCCGCGACTGGGAGCCGGGCGACCGCACAAAGTTCAACCCCCGGGAAGACATGACCTCGCAGGAGATAGTCTGCGCGCTGGAGGATATGGCCACACTGACCGTCAACGATATTGCCGAAACCATGAGCTGGCTCGGCTTCGAGATGACACCCACGCGCGAGAAAGGCCACGTATGGTCCATGCGCTTCACCGGGCTTAAGGCGGTCGATGATGACTGACCGCTGATTGATTCCGCACATTTTTTACATTTTTTACGTGTAAGGCAGCTGCACCGTGACGGCGCGGCTGTCTTTTTGTATGGTTTCGGCGGAGGCGACATTTGTGTCAACGACACAAATCACACTACCGAAGATGACAAACGAAGAAGCCCAGGTAACGCTCAGGGTCAACTCCTCTCAGGCCCGGCAGGATTTTGAGGAACTGGAAAAAAAAGCCGAGCACCTGCGAGGTGCGCTCGCTGCCGCTTTCCGCTCCGGCGACGCGCGTTCCATCCGCGAAGTCAACCAGGAACTGCAGCGCACGGAACGCCAGATGACCAATATGCGCACCAATGCGGCCAATATCCGGGCTGCCATGGAGCGTCTCGACCAATCCACGCCAAAGCAGCTCAAGAAGGTTATCGCCGACATCAACCGTGAGCTTAACTCGGGGAGGGTGCAGCGAGGGAGCCGCGAGTGGGACGAATACACCAGGAGTATCCGCCGGGCGCGCGAACAGCTTCAGAGCCTTCAAGCCGAGCAACGCGCCACAGAGGGGATGTTTACGCGGCTCAACCGCCGTTTCAATGACTGGGGCGCGTCACTGGCTGCCTCGGCTGCCGCTTTTGCCGGCGTGGTGATGGGAGGCAAGGAGGCGGTTCAGGCTTATGCCGACATGGAGGCAGAGGAAGCCAATGTGTCGAAGTATTCCGGTCTTGCCCGGGAGCAGGTCGCGGCTCTCAACGAGGAGTTCAAGGCGATGGACACGCGCACGTCGCGCGAACAGCTCAACCGCCTCGCCCAGGAGGCCGGACGGCTCGGCAAGACCAGCCAAGAGGATGTGCTTGGCTATGTCCGTGCGGCTGACAAGATCAACGTTGCGCTTGACGACCTCGGCGAGGGGGCTACGTTGACCCTCTCCAAGCTGACGGGCATCTTCGGCATAGAGGCTGAGTATGGCACAGAGGAGGCTTTGCTCCGCACCGGCTCGGTGGTCAATGACCTGTCGCAGAACTGCTCGGCGGCGGCCCCCTACTTAGTGGAGTTTGCTTCGCGCCTCGGCGGCGTGGCTGCGCAGTCGCACATGGCGGTGGACCAGGTGCTGTCGTTCGCGGCGGTGCTTGATACGCAGAACCTCAATGTGGAGGCTTCGGCTACGGTGATGACACAGCTTATCACCGACATGTACAAGCAGCCGGCGAAGGTGGCTAAGGCTGCGGGCATGGATGTCAAGGAGTTCGCCAATCTGGTCAAGACTGACATGAACGGTGCGCTGATAGCCCTGTTCGAGCAGCTCAACAAGCAGGGTGGCATGGAGTCTCTCGCCAAGATCTTCACCGACATGGGCACCGACGGCGCGCGCGCCCAGCCAGTGCTCGCCGCGCTTGCCGGACATGTGGAGGAGCTGAAGAACCAGCAGCTGGCAGCCAACCAGGCTTTCAAGGACGGCACATCGATCAACAATGAGTTTGCGGTGCAGAACAATACCGTACAGGCTCAGCTCGACAAGGCAAAGAAAAAGTTCCACGAGGTGGCTGTGGAACTCGGCGAGAAGCTCCTCCCCGTGATGAAGTACGCCGTCTCGGGCTCGTCGATGCTGCTGCGCGTGATGAGCACGCTTGTCAGCTTCTTCCTCAAGTATAAGACCGTAATACTTGCCACAGTGGCAGCCGTGGCAGCATACCGTGCTGGTCTGATTTTGACCACCTTGGAGAAAAAGGCTTACTACATGTGGACTAAACGCTCTACAGAGGCTACATTGCTTGAGACAATAGGCATCAAAGCCCAGTCAGTTCTGATGACCGGATACCGGGGTGGGCTGCTTCTTGTCAATGCTGCCAAGGCTCTTTTTACGGGGAACGTGCTGAAAGCCGGCGCAGCAATGAGGGCTTTCAACCTTGTAGTGAGACTGAATCCTCTCGGGCTGCTTCTTTCGGTCATTTCAGCAGTCGTTGTAGCTTTGGGTTTGTTGGACGATAAGGAGGACGAGTCGATACAAAAACTTAAGGAGGCAAAGCGGCGGACGGATGAATTTCGTAATAGCATCAGTAATCTTGGTGAGAAGACTACACAATATGCTGCAAACGAGATACGGAATCTTGACAATCTTTATACAGCTGCAACCAATCATTATAAATCAATGGACAAACGCATTGAAGCCGTGAAAGAGTTGCAGCGTCAATATCCCGCTTACTTCGGGAATATGACCACTGAGGCTATTCTCGCAGGTCAGGCATACGATAAATATGTGGCATTGGCTAAAAGCATCCGCGATGTGGCACGTGCGCGGGCTGCCCAGGATCAGATTACTGAAAACGAGAAGACTCGTCTTGGGCTTGAAATGGATTCTGAGGATGCTGCCGATCAGCTGATCGAGCTGGAGAAACAATATGACCGATTATTGAAACTTGAATCAAAATACAGCACAGCTAACAGGAAAGGTCTTAAAGGGGCAGCGAATAATCTGAGAGCTGTAAAAAAGCAGCTTGGGGAGACAATTGCGAAGATGGATGAACTTGACAACAAGCGCGCTTCCAATAGTGATAAAATCCGTGACATCAACAGTACCAATGACCGTTTGGCGAAGAAATACTCAGAAGTTGACACATCAAAATTTGACAAATTATCCACTGATATTCCTTTGGCTTCAGTTCCAAGTCCAGAAGGAAACAAAGATAAGCCCTCTACTGCCGAGGCTCGCCTTGAGGCGGAGAACCGCGCCAAGGAGATTCTCGCAGCCCAGGAGGAGGCGATAAAGGAGGCGGCGGACTTCGAGCAGACGGTCAATACGATGTCGTGGAGCGCGGGCTTCAAGAACTATGAGGAGTTTGTAAACCGCCGCAGCGAGATAGACCGCGATGCGGTAGTCAAACGGATGGCTCTGCTCGAGAAGACCGGGCTGACCGAGACGGAGGCTTACAAGTCGCTCGCCAAGCAGCGCGAGAAGATTGTGGCGGAGGGGGAGAAGAAGGCTACGGCTGCATCGCTGCATGAGATAGAACGCCGCCGCAAGGAGGCGGAACAGGACGCGGTCAAGGACTTCAACAACCCCGAATCGGATGCGTACCAGGACAAGGCATTGCTCAACACGCGCCTCCTTGACCTGGATGTGGAATATCTGACATCACGCCGCGACCTCTACGAGCAGGGCTCTGAGGAGTGGGTGGCTGCCAACGACGAGCTTTTAGACCGCCTCGCCAAAGACCAGGCTGACAAGCAGAAGCAGCTCTCCGACAATTATCTCCGCATCCGCAAGGATTACCTTGAGTCGGATGCCGACCGGGAGAAGATGGAGCTGGCGGTGCTCGATCAGGTACACGCCGCAGGGCTGCTCAGCGAGGAGGAGTACCAGAAAGCGATACAGGCTATCAAGGACAAGTACCGCGACAAGAACAAGGAGGATGCCTCCAAGGTCAGCAGCGAGTACGGCGATCTGATTAAGAACCTCTATACTTCTTTCTCCGACCTTTTTAAAAACGCGGGGAAAGGTGGTCAGGATTTTTGGGACAGCCTGGCGAGTGCGGCGCAAGGTGCATATGCTGTCATCTCGTCTGTGCTGTCATCGTTTTCTGCGTACTCCGATGCGTCACGCGACCTTGAGCTTGCCAAGGTGGAGAAGCGTTACGACCGAGAGATACAGGCAGCCGGCAACAACGAGAAGAAGAAGGAGGAGCTGGAGAAGCGCAAGGAGGCTGAGACTGCGAAGATCAAGAAGAAATACAACGACCGCTCGATGAAGATGCAGATGGCTCAGGCATTGGCTCAGACTGCCATGGCTGCCATATCGGCTTATGCCTCAGCTCTGGCTATCGGTCCCGCCGGACTGGTGCTGGCTCCTATCGCTGCGGCGATGGCTGTGGCTGCCGGCATGATGCAGGTGGCCACCATCAAGAAGCAGCACGATGCCCAACAGGAGGGCTACTACGACGGAGGCTTCACGCGCCGCGACCCTGACAGCCGGCGCGAGGTGGGTGTGGTGCATGCGAATGAATTTGTGGCAAACAGCCGCGCTGTGGCCAATCCGTCAATCGCTCCTGTGCTGCGCCTGATCGACTATGCACAGCGCAACAACACGGTCGCTTCACTGACTGCGGAGGATGTCAGCGAGGCTCTCGGCCTCGGGGTCAGGGTGAGCGCGAGAGGGATGGCTGCTCGCCATGGCGGCGCGTCATCGCAGCCGGACTCTGCTGCTCCGTCACAACCTGATGTCATGTCTGCGGCCACTGTGGCCACACTGTCGCAGCTCAACCGACGGCTTGAAGAAGGAATCCCGGCATATGTGGTCATGGACGGCGAACAGGGGCTGTACAAAAAACTTGACAGATACAAAAAACTGATTGAAAAACCGGCACGATGATACACCTTGAAATAAATTCCCTCCCGGCGGTGCTTAAGGACAATGTGTCGTTTAAGCTCACGAGCTGCAATCCTTATTTCGCGAATACATCCACTTTTTCCTACGAGCTGGAGCTTCCTATGGCCGCGCCGCAGAACCGCGCCATATTCGGCAATCTCTCGCGGCGCGACTGCCCGAAACAGTCGGCCGAGCTTGACGCGGTGCTCTATGACGGCTCTGTAAAGCTGGTGTCCGGCAAAGCCAAGGTTATCACCGTCACGGATCAGGCGGTGAAGGTGCAGCTGCTCGGCCATGCGTCGGCGTATAACTACGACTCCGACATGAACGAGACTTATATCGACGAGCTCGAGATGGGCGACTGGTATAACCTCCTGTATGGCGGTGCGCCGTACTCTCAGCCTCAGTATGGCTCTGCATGGCTTATTGCGCTGGCTAACCGCGTATATGCCCTTGACACGCAGGGTCTGTTTTATGACGGATGGATCAACGGGCAGTATGACGGATACGCTTGTGTGTTTTATCCGGTGGTCAACAGCTCCAATTCGGTCACATGCAACGAGTTCGTATTCCGCGAGAAGACTCCCGGCTCTCTCGATTTCCGCCTTGAATATCCTTACAGTCCCCCGGGGGATTCGTCTCAGCATACGGGGCTTCCGCAGGTCAAGGTGGCACCACAGCCCAAACTCTGGTTTATGAGCAAGCTGATTGCGGCGGCCACAGGCTACACGCTGCATGACTCTGACAACGCCCTTCTGTCCGACGGGCTGTTGCGGAGAATTTTCATCGCCAATGCCAATATCCATGTCAGGGCTGACCGCTGCCTCCCTCATTGGACGGTGGCTGAGTGGTGGAGCAATCTGGAGGCCGCTTTCGGCGTGGTGATGGTCATTGATGATTCCAACAGGTCTCTGAAACTCGTAAAGAGGGCTGACCGCTATGGCCTGTCTGCCGGCAACAGTGTCGTTATCGATGATGTCCTTGACGAGTATTCGGTGGATATGGACTCGGACAATGCCAAGGAGACATCGTCTGGCAATACGGGTTTTGCCGATTTCGACACGTCACCATGGACGCGCATACCTGATGAGCTCCGTTCTGCCGTGCAGCTGGAGCATGTGGAATATGCCACGCTGGCCGACATGGCTGCTGCCGTGGCCGACGGCTCTCTTGAGTGGGACAAGTCGAAAATCTACGTAGCTGGCGACGGACGGCATTACGTATGGGACTCCAACATACCGGGCATCCGGGAGGTCGACCAATTCGGACCGCGCATCGTCAAGGAGAACAACAGCAATATCGATGTGGAACTGAAATTCATCCCCTGCGACATCGTGGATTCTACGGCTAAATTGTGTCTCAAGACTTATGACGGCGACAAACTGTATGACGATGTGCTCTGCACGGTCCCGATCCGGGTGTTGTCACGTCCTGACCTGGATAACTTTTCGTGGTATGAGTCGGACGACTCGCTGTCGCCGAAGCCTATTGACGTGGGCGAACAGCTTCACATACTCGATGCCGGGGAAAGCTCCGACAGGGATGACGGCAAGGAGGACAAGGTGCATATCGCCATCGCGCCGGGATTCTCGGACGCGACCGCCGAGACTGTGCATCATAAATACTCGGGCTACCACAACATCTCTCAATACTACAATTTTGAGGCCGACCTCAGGTATCCGCGCGGATGGCTCCACCCGGGACAGTGGTGGAACGCTACGACGGGCACTATAGACGGCAACATGGAGACTTGTGGCCTGAACCTCCGTACCGTGGCCGGATGCCCGACCCTCGGGGGGGTGGTGCAGGAGGGGGGCGTGACTGTCGACGGTGTCGCCAAATACTGCATCAGCTTCATCGCCGACAGTGTGCCTGACCCTACAGCTCTGTTTATCATCCACAACAAGCCCTATATATGCGAGAAACTTGAGCTGACTGTCAAACAGCAGGGCGTTTCAAAGCAGATAACCGGCTATTTCTACGCCATGTCATAAGCCCCCCTTGAAGTGCTTGGTCTGCTCATGCACGGGTGCGTCACGTCCCTGGAGATATTTGTTTGTCGTCGATATGTCGGTATGGCGTGCCTGGTCCCGGGCGATGACTATCCCCTGTGAATTGGCAAGGTCCCGGATGCCTGAGTCTTTCAGGGAGTAAAACTGGTATTGGTCGCCCCATTTCAGCCTGTTGCGCAATTTTATCCACTGCCGGCGGAACATCTCGCTGCTGCCCTTGGTGTCGCATGTCTTGAGCTTATCGCCGAACAGGTAATAATGCGCCGGCGCGGTCAGCACTCCGAGATCGAGCATGAGGCGCACGACGGTGTCGTTGAGCCCGACTTTGCCGTCACGCTTGTTTTTGCTGATTTCTGCCGGGATGAACACGCTCTGCTCCTTGATGGAGATGTCGCCGATTTTGATGTTTGATAGCTCTTCGGGACGTATCATGGTGTAATATTCCATCATGCAGGCAAGGAGGAATTTCTTGTCATGCTCCTGTAGATAGGATGACATCGCCGACAGCATCTGGGCGGTCAACGGCTGTCGCTTCTTGCCGTCCTCGGGAACGTTACGAATCTTGCTTACAGGATTGGTGGAGATGTATTCACGCTCGATCAGATAGGCCGCGAGGCTGCTGCACCATCCGCGGTAATTGTTGCGAGTGCGCCCGGTGACATCTCTCTCGTAGTACAGCCAGTCCAGGAAGTCTGAGACAAAGGCTGTGGTGTACTGGTAGACGTATTTCGGGGGGAGCACCATCGAGGCCATGTATTCTCGCATGACGTTCAGGCGAGATAGATAACTCTGCCGAGTTTTTACTTTAGGTAATTTGTCTAAACCCACCTCGTACCTATGCAAGGCGTCGGCAAGTAATGTGTACCCTCTGTTGTCGTCGACATTGACCCATGGTGACCATCCGTTGCGCAGTTGCCGGTATAACGACTCGATCATGTCGGCGGCTCTTCTGCGCCGGTCCGAGGCTTTTTTTATTCCGTCGAGCATGTACTTTTTTCTTTTCATCCTCCCCTCGGCCGGGTCAAAGGAAAAGAAATCGACATACCATGTTTTTCCCGTGTGCAGTTTGGGAATCGTGTAATTTAAGACTTCACTTGGAGGTGTGTAATTTTTGCGTATGGCACACATTTTTTTAACATTCTTTGGCGAAAGAATGTTACGTGTGAATAAATATGACTGTTTGACGCAGAAACTTTTGTGTCCGGCTTGTGTCCGAGTTTAAAAACGAATCCCCTGACAACTCGTTGAGTTTCAGGGGATTGTCTGCGTTTTGGCGGAGAGGACGAGATATTTTGCTGTTTTTTACCTCTCATAAAGTGCATATTTTCAGCACGTTACATTCTTGTTTTAGCTTATTGTTGTCCTGTTTCTGTCTGACAATTCTTTCCCTGATACATGGCAAGACTTTGCTTTAATATTGCGACCATTTCTTGCAATGTCTCTATGCGCTTATCCTTTTCTTCAAGCAGGGTTTGATACGCATGTGCCTCGTTGACGTTTCTTACTTGTACATTGCGTAGCTTGTGACCGGTGCCGTTTATCAGGACCCCGTCTACATCGTAAGCAGAAGGAATGGCTGTCGTCCTGTCGAAGAATGTGTCTATGCTTACACCGAAGAAATCCGCAATGCTCTCGAGCTTGTCTACTTTGATATTGCCGCTGACAATGGTTTTCGCAGATCCATTCCACGTTTTGCCGAGATACTCGAGCAAATCTTTGTGTTTAAGACCTCTTTCTCGCAAAAGGTCATAGATTTTGTTAGGGTTATACATCTTATTATTAATTGATTAACATATTTTAGCTATAATATAGCTACTATAAATAGTAGAATATATATTCTATTTTTTATATCTTTGCTCCAAATTTAATGATTAAATTTTACATCAACCTATTTTTACCCTATTTTTTATAAGAAATGGATATATATGACTATTATGGATCCCTGTCACGTTCACAACGGGGTTTATTCCGCCAGAGGATAATAAAGGAAGCAGAAATCTCAAATGCTTCTTTTTTTAAAAAAATATCGAATAAGAGTTTCACGAAAGCTGAGACATTTTTGGTTAGGCATCTAATCAGCACGGATAGAAAATCATGGGCAGGATAGAATTTTTCACATCTCCGGATGGCATGGTCAATATACTGTCCGAACACGGCTCTGAGCGATACACTCAGCAGCATACAGAGGTGACGGATATGGTCATTGAGATGCTCTCCACTTATTTTACGGAGGCATTGGATCGGCTTAAGTCCATTTATGCCAAATCAGCCCCAAACAGACAGTATTTCAGGTATCTTATCGCGAACCGTTTTATACGTTGTAATTTTGGTGAGCTTGACACCCAGGCCTTTGATATGGAGGATGCTTCTTCATTCCATATGGAGCAGATCAAATGTCCTTTGCGAGGGGAGTGCCCCAATGAAGGATGTATTTGTTCGCCAAGATTAAACCGCCTACTTTCGCCTCGAGAAGAGCAGGTCATACGTTGTCTGGCCGACGGGATGACCAGAGCGCAAACAGCGGACTCTCTGTGTATCGCGACCAACACCGTCAACAGACACATTGACAACGTCAAAAAACGCCTGTGCCTTCCGTCGACACAAGCTGCTATTTCCCTGCTCCTCAGGCTTTACAAAAAATAAACTATCCTTGCTATGCACGCCTATATTTAGAGCCCATGATACCATCGTCCATTATAGAACAAATAGCCGACCGCTGTGACATCGTGGATGTCATCGGATCAGAACCAGAGATTACCCTGACTAAGAAAGGAGCAAATTATGTAGCATGCTGTCCATTCCATTCCGAGGAATCTCCTTCTTTTGTCGTATCTCCGCGACGTAATACATTCAAATGCTTCGGATGTCGTAAAGGTGGAGATGCTATTACATTCTTACGGGAGCACAAGGGATATACCTTTGAACAAGCTGTCAGGGAGCTTGCCAAACGGTATGACATCGAGATTGAAGAGCAGGAGGAAACGCCGGAACAGACCCAACATCGCATCATCAAGGAGTCGATGCTGTCAGCGTGCAAGGTGGCTATGGAATTTTATGCGGCATGCATAAATGATGGTTCGGATGCTGCCAAGGCTGCATATAAATATGCTGAGGGCAGATGGGGAGCAGACATCATCAAGGATAGATGTTTAGGATATGCGCCCGGAGGATCGGTATTGATTAAGTACATTAAAGACCATGGCCACAACACAAAATATTTCATTGATGCTGGGCTCGTCAAGGAGCGCAAGGATGGCTCCCTGTGCGACTCGCTTTTTAACCGGCTGGTCATCCCGATAAGAGACCGGCTCGGGAGATATATCGGTTACACCGCCCGGGCGTTCGGTGATGCTCAACCTAAATATATCAACTCGCCTACATCCCCTATCTATCATAAGGGTTCAACGCTTTTCGGTATCGATACCGCGGCAAGAGAAGCAGCTAAAAAGGAGGTGGTTTATGCAGTCGAGGGCGCGCCTGATCTGCTCCGCATGCTCGCCATCGGCGTCGACAATGCGGTCGCTCCCCTCGGAACTGCCTGGACCGATGATCAATTTAAGCTCGTGCACCGACTGGGTGCCAGGATTTGTTTCATCCCGGACATCGACAAGCCTAACGGTTCCGACAACTTCGGGGCCGGTATTGATGCCGTCATCAAAAATGGCAAACTCGCCATTAAATTCGGCCTTACAGTGACCGTCAAAGAAATAACGCCGACAGATGGAGACAAAAAGGCCGACCCGGACACTTTCATTACTTCTCGCAAAATACTCGATTCAATCGAGGAAAAGGATTTTTTGGCTTGGCTCGCCGCGAAACGGGAGACGACAATAACCAATGCCGCGGATAAAGCGGAAGCCATCAATGAAATAGCACCTCTATTGACCTGTGTGCCGGACAAAGTCAAAGAGCGACTATATATTAAACAGATTTCTAAAATCCTCAATGTCCCTCAGACCATCCTATCGTCATCTGTAAATGAAGCAAGGGCCAAACAGCAGCAAGGCAAAGTTACTGAGTCGCGACTGCTGGACCAGGAACTCTACAAAAAATATGGTTTTTTCGAGCGCAATAACTGCTACTTTTCGCTGGCGTCTGATGGCGATGACAAACAGTGGAGCAACTTCATCATGGAGCCGCTTTTCCACATCAGGGACCAGGTGAATCCGAAACGTCTCTATAGAATCACAAACGAGAATGGCCAGAAAGAAATCATCGAACTAAAACAGAAGGAGCTTATTTCTCTTTCTGATTTCAAGTGCCGGACGGAAGGTGTCGGAAACTTCATATGGGAAGGTTCCGAAAAAGACCTGAACAAGTTGAAGCGTGTGCTTTATGAGCGCACTGAGTCGGCGAAGGAAATTACTCAGCTTGGGTGGAACCGAGACGGATTCTATGCGTTCGGCAATGGAATCCTGTACAATACTACTTGGTATCCGGCAGATGAACTCGGCATTGTCCGTTTGACAGGACTTGGTAATTATTATCTCCCGGGTGCATCTGCTATCTATAAAGGAGATTTTGACCTTTTCCAGTTTGAGCGCAAATTCGTACATCTGGATATGGCCGAATTCTCTTTGCTGGATTTTACCACAGCACTGATAAAGGTGTTCGGAGACAATGCCAAGATAGGGATTTCATACCTTTTGGCTACCCTTTTTAAGGATGTGGTGGCCGCACTTACCAAAAACTTCCCGATACTTAATCTTTTCGGACCGAAGGGATCCGGAAAATCCGAACTCGGCCACTCCTTGATGAGCTTCTTTATCATCAAGAACTCGCCGGGGAATATAACCAATGCCACTGATGCAGCCCTTGCCGATACCATTTCCCAGTCTTCTAACGCCTTGGTACATCTTGACGAATACAAGAACACGATAGAGCTTACGCGCCGCGAATTTCTTAAGGGGCTCTACGACGGTGTCGGCCGCACGAGAATGAACATGGACCGGGATAAAAAACGCGAAATGACACGTGTGGACTGTGGCGTGGTGCTGTCGGGACAGGAAATGCCTACAATAGACATCGCCCTCTTTTCCCGTCTGCTTTTCTGCCGGTTTGACAGGACGGAGTTCTCCGTGCAGGAGAAAAAAGCATTTGGCGAGCTTGTGGAAATGCGCGATAAGGGATGCAGCCATCTTACCATCGAGATTCTGAAGCACCGCAAAAAATTTGAGGCTGATTTCTCCGGGAACTACAAAAGCGTTATGGATGATTTCCTGACCGCCCTTTCCGGAGAGGTGATAGAAGACCGCATATACCGCAACTGGGTTACGGTATTGGCCTCGCTGCGTACACTTGAGGGTGTTTTGGAACTGCCTTTCGGATACTCCGAAATGCTAAGGATATGCGCCAAGAGCGCATCGATGCAGAATGCGGAAACCCGCACCAATAACGAGATAGGTGTTTTCTGGTCAACTGTTGACTATCTCCACCAGTCTGGTGATATATTCTATGACTCCGATTATCGCATAAAATATATGCGCACTTTCCGGGGTAAGGGCATGTCGGAAGACATCGTGTTTACGGAGGCTCGGCCTGTTTTGATGCTCTGCACAAAACGTGTGTTCATGCTGTTCAAGCAGAATGCCAAAAATGTCGGCGATGCCAAGGTTTCTCTTGATTCACTGCGTTATTATCTTGAGAACTCAAAGGAATATTTAGGAACAAAAAACGCTGTCCGTTTCAAAAATTCTGCCAACCGTGCTGACTCTACGGTTGTGGCCACAACGAGTGCCGGGACCAAGGAGGTGGTAGCAACGAGCCGCACGGATTGGGCTCTGTGTTTTGATTATAAAATGATTGCTGAAAACTTCGGTATCAATCTGGAACTGGAGTACGGTGCGTTTGACAGTCAGACAGACTGACTATACGGCTACCGAATTGCCTGGAGCCTCGTCCCTGCCGGACGGGGCTCTTTGCTTATAGACACAATTTTTTATTTCCGATATTTTGAGCACCTATGTACTATCTGCATAATCTACACAATCTACAATGTTAATAATCAATAGTTTAACCAATATACTTACTACTACACATTTCTACATTTTTCTACAAAATGCAGATTTTCCGCACTGTTTTCTACAAATCTACAATTTATAATAGGTTTTCTACAATTGACTCTTTAGGTAACAATCTTATTTATAGGCATTTACATGTTTGTAGATTGTGTAGATTGTGCAGATGATGAAATATATCCGTCCAAACTGATTTAAAAATCTACTGTCGGCTATATGTTTCTACTGTTTATGATAGATTGTAAGCTGATTTTCAGTATCTTTGCCTAAAATCTTTGCTATGAGTAAATACCTGTTATACCTTCCCCTTGAAAAATACCTCAGGCAATGGGCTACGGCAGCTCTGGGAGACCCGGTTGCTTTTCCTCATGGATCCAATGAAAATGCGGTCATCCGTACCTATCTGCGCAAATTGCCGGAGGGTTCGCTGCCTGATGTTCCTGATAATAGTATGACTGCTGTGGTTATCCCTGATTCTGTGGCCAAGCCGGCAGAGACGTATAACTATATGGGACCTATCGGCAAAGCTGCTGTCCGGGAATGCCTCAAAGATCTTTTTACCCGGGCTCTATGGTCTGACATCGAACCTATTTCTGCATCGTCGGTGGGGCTCAACAAACTAATTTCTGCCTGGTGTGAATGCCACGGCATCGATGTCGATCAGTCCGAGACTGTTCGACAGTTATTCTACCGCGTCCGGAAGCGTTATAGCGACAAGGGTGTGAATCTACGAGATTGTTCACGGAAAAAAAACCTATAACTACGCGGTTTTTCAGATTTTACACACAAAGACGTCGAATTAACTCAATTTGCTCAAAATCGCACAACTATGCTCAAATACGTAAAGAAGATATGTGTCGCTCATTGCCGGCATCTCCGATTTGTCGATGTCGTCACTCGCTCGTCTTCATTTCCGCTTGTGTCGCTCCGTTATTGGCGACCTTTCAAAACACTTACGATGCATGGACGAGGGTCTCTTGAGTGCGAATTTACCTCAAACAACGGGGTGGGTGTATCCAATGTCACGCTAAAAGCCGACATCGATGGATTTGAGGCTGCATTTTCAGATTCGATGTGCTACCTTGTCGAGTGTGTCGATGGCTCGTCCTATCTTGTCGGTTCGTTTGAGCCTCCGCACCCCCGGACATCGGCGGTGCTGACCGTGCCGGATGCTCCTTCGTCTCCATGCCGTGCCGAAATTACTGTCACGTTGACGGCTCCGCATGCTATTATGGAGGTAATTGGCTGATTTTCCTGTCTTTTTTACCGCTGACTGGCTGATATACTTTTGCGTAAAACGTTTTACGCATGGTATATCAGCTCGTTATTGATGACATTATCGGACGGTGGGGATACTCTAAACAGTATATCCGCAACGTCATTTCAGGCTACAAGGGCAAACATCTTGATGTCCGCATATCTTCGCTCGGTGGCGATCTTGACCATGGTCTTGATATACGCCAGCAGTTCATTGATCACGGGGATGTCACAGTGTACATGACCGGCTTTGTGGCTTCTGCGGCCACAATCATAGCTCTTGGGGCTAAACGCATCTGCATGTCGCGGTACGCGATGATACTTGTGCACAAGTGCTCCAACTATATAGATGTCTGGGGAAATTACAACGCTGACGAGATAGACGCGCTGATAAAATCTCTTGAGGAAAACAAGCTTGAAAACGAGAAGATAGATGTGGTTATCGCCGGCATGTATGCTGCTAAATGCGGCAAGAAGGTAAGCGAAATCCTTGATGTCCTCAAAGCCGGCAGATGGATGACCGCGGAGGAAGCCCTGAATCTTGGCATCATAGACGAGATAACCGAGGAGGCTGCCGATGCAAAGGTTAACTTCACTCCGGAGCTCCGGAACAAATTCAATGCGTTCGGTCTGCCGCCTGTACAATCCAAGGAGGCTGCCGGGATGCCTGACCCTCAGACTGTCAAGACCGTACAACCAATTTCAAACTCTCATAATTTACCACCAATGGCTAAGGAAAAATATGATTTTTCGGCGGCTTCATCCCTGCTTGGACTCGATGATATTACGCCGGACAAGGACAATTACGTGTCCCTTACTGCCGAGCAGTTCTCCCAGATCTGCAATAAACTCAGCTCTACGGAGCATGATGCTTCCGAGAAGGCCACCAAGCTCTCCGACGCTGAGAAGAAAATAACCGAGCTGGAAGACCAGGTCAAGGCTCTCAACGAGCAGCCGGGCGAGGGCACAAAGAACGTGATTAACGATGATGTTGACGAGAAGGGCGGAAAATCCCTGTCGGCATCAGATATTTTTAACTCTATCAAGGATATTATCTGATGGGAAAAGTACAGATTACAGAGCAGAGCCTCGCGACCTCTGCCGCACGCAACCGCACAGAGCTTATAAAGCAGCCGGTGCTTGCTCTCGGTCCCGCGCTCAGCTATATGTCGCTGCGCACAGGCATCCGCTATTCGGAGACAGTAGGCGAACTGTCAGGAGACATCGAGATCGGTCCGTATAATGAGGACCGCGTTGATGACGGCGATGTCGCCATCAACCCCCGTACGCTGTACACTTTCTTCGGCAGCGTTGTAAAACGCTTCTCTCCGAACTCTGTGGCACAGTCGATCTACGGCGCAAACATCGTCAAGGGCGAAGGCCTTAAAAATGTCGACATCACTCTGCAGGTACTTGCATTCCTCGCCGCTAAAATAGGTCGTGGTCTTGCCATGCACCTTTTCAATGCTGTACGCAATGATAAGGGCGATAAGACTGTTGACCTCTTTAACGGTTTCGACACTATCGCTCTAAAGGAAATCACCGACGGCGGTCTGTCTGTCGATAAGGGTAACCTCTACAAGTTCTCGGAGGCAATCACACGCGACAATGCGCATGATATGATTGTTGATTTCTGCCGTGCTGCTGATGACGAGCTCCTTGGTTATGAGGATGGCTCTGATTCTAAGGGAGGTCAGCTCAATCTTCTCATACCTCGTTGGCTGCTCTATGCTTACCGTGACGATTACAAGAACGTCACCGGCCATACTCCCATCTATGACAAGTTCAATCAGACTGTCGTGGAGGGCTTTGAAAATATCCGCCTTGTGCCTTTTGCCGGAAAGCAGAAGAGCAACATCATACAGCTTACCACTCGCAAAAACATGCTTGTGGGTGTCAATCAGACAGGCGACGAGGAGAGCCTGATCATTGAGAAACACCACGAGTTCAAGCTGTCGCTTATCGCAGCTCTCTTCTTCGGTGTTGAGTATGAGTCTATTTCCAAGGAGTCTATTCTGGTCGGTCAGCTTGCCGGAACTTCCGCCGGAGGCGGTGATGCTGCCGGAGAGATCACCGGAGGCGGTGACGGCCAGAGTGACGGAAATGTCTAACCAGTTAGCCTACTACTATTATGGATAAAGATTGCGCTATTGCGGACCTCTACGAATCCCTGAAGCATTGCAAGGGTGAAACAGTGCTGCCGGGTCTGCGCCCCGAGCTGCTTGGCATCTCGAAATCTCAGATAACCTCGTACCCGAAACTACCCAAACCTTCTGACGAAGGCGCGACCATGGAGTCTATCGCTTCATATGACGGCACTTTCGGCCTCGCCGCTGATGCTGCTTTCCACCATGTGGACATCCTGACCACCGCTTCGAATATGAAGACAGAAACTCAAGGCGAGTACCCCTCCAAGACTTTCATCAATACACTGGCGTTCAAGTACGCCGGCAATAACGAGAAAGCCTCCGGATATGCCCGTCTTGCCAACTCGGACGATATGCTTTATATCGCACGTCTGCGCGATGGCAAATACCGTGTGATCGGCAATGACAGTTTTGAAACGGATGTCAAGGTGACCCAGGAGTCGGGCCAATCGGTTACCGACGCTTCGGGTACCTCTATGGAGGTTACAGCCACGGACATATGTCCGGCTCCCTTCTTCACCGGCAAAATCAAGACAGACAGAGGTCTGCTTGACTGCGCCACCGGGGAGTATGAAGCTATAGGTTGAAGCCTTTCGTTGTGATATAAGTATTTTATAGGTTTTGGGCGCAGCCGGCAATAATCGCGCTGCGCCCTTTTCAATTTCCGAATTATGCCGAAACTTGATCCGAAAATCACTGCTGAGATAGCCGACTGGCTCAACACTCCGGCAGATAAACGTGATGTGGCTGCAGGGGCAAAACTGCTGCTGTCGCTTAACCGCAACCGCGCTCTGTACAATGCGATTACGCGCCGTCCGGCGCAACTTGCTTCAAAGCTCGAGTATGAGCTGCGCAAGTTCCTGAAAATACGTCTGCACAATACAAGTGTGTCTGATATGCGCTCTGTCGAGTCTAAGGTGATGCCCCGTGTCGCCGCCACTCTTGGCGACACACCGGCCATCAGCTCTGATGACGAGCTTCCGCAAGGTACTGTCGCGACAGGTAAACGCACTGACCACGATTCTCTCCCCGACAGCGTCCGTGCTTTATGGGACGACAACGTCATCCGTTACCGTAAAATACTTCTTCTGTTCAACGAGCTCAAAGCGATGTCGGACATGCAGCCTTGTGACCGTCTCGAAAAGCTGATCATCCTCGATGAGACAGAATCAGCATATCGTGACGCAATGGCTGCATATGACGCTTATTCTCCCGGGAATGACCGTGCGCAGGGGATTGAGCCCGGCGCACAGGCAGACCCGGAGGCAGCCGCCACCGCAGCTCGTAAGAACATAAGTAAATATCGTAAGGCTCTGGCCTCTCTGACTCCGGAGTCAGAGAAATACGCTGACCTTGTCGACCGTCTACGCAAGGCTGCAGCAGTGGTGCGCGCCTCAGGCCAGGACTTCAACGCGGCCACAGCTGCGGATCTTAAAAAATACGGCATAGACTGACCGCCCCATGACTTCACACGCCGCGGACTGCTTCGTACCGCTGCACGAGAATCCCGTACAGCCGTACTTTACCAGCACCCTCCAGCTGGCAGACATCCTCGCATGGATTATCAGCCAGACAGGCGTCGCGGATGTCGATGTGTCGACATTCTCGACTTCTGAGGGTTTTATCCGCCGCATTGTGAAGCTGCGCGAATCCGGGGCGGTCAGACACTGTCGTATGCTGTGCGACATGAGGGCTTCCCGTAAAACGGCGACCCTCATGCCTTTTATCTCGTCTGCCTTCGATGATGCGCGGCTGTCGCGCAATCATTCCAAGGTCATACTTGTACATGGCGAGCTGATGGATGTGGCTGTGGTCACATCGCAGAATCAGACTCGAGGTGACCGGCTCGAGGCCGGGATGATTACCGCGGACAATGGCACGTTCCATGTGCTTGACCGGGCTTTCATGTCTGCTTTTGATAATGCTTTACCTGTCAATGGAATATTCACCTGATTTCTTGTCCCGCGTGGCGGAGCTTGCTTCGCAGCTTACACCGATCCGCGACATGGCTGTACTGCTCGATGTCGAGGAGGACGCTTTGCGCCTGGCTGTCGCTGACAGCTCCGACCCTGTTTCCATGGCATACCGCAAAGCCAAGGCTGCTACGGCCTTGGAACTGCGCCGACAGGAGATAGGGCTTGCCCGGCTCGGGTCTCCTCTGGCTGTGCAGCTGACAGCCGGGTATCTCCGTGATATGACGGCTGATGAAGACTCTTGATTGCTTATGCCTTTACCTGCTATTATCGATACCGCACGCGAGCATCTTTTTGATGACCGCGATGCGCTTGCTAAAGCCGGACTCCCTGCGGCTACCATCGCGCATATCATCCGACTGCGCGAAGTCTATACCTATTGGCTGCAGTTCCCCACCAAGAAGGACCGCGAGATTGTCGCGGAACTCAAGCGGAGGGGCAATATAGGCGATACTCAGGCACGGACGGATCTGCGCCTTATCAAGGTGCTTTTAGGCGACCTGCAGAAGTGTACCAAGGATTACCACAGGTACAGGTTTATAGAGATGATCACGCGGACGTACAACCGCGCTTCTGATGCCGGGGACATATCATCGATGGTCAAGGCTGCTGCTATGTATGCGAAATATACGCAGCTTGACAAAGAGGATGACCGCGATGCCCGTTATGATCTTATCCAGCCACAGAAGTTCGTGTTTACGGATGATCCGCGTGTCATCGGAATCGAACCTCTGCCCGATTTCCGCGAGAAGATACGCAAGAAGAAGGAACAGTATTGGACGGAACAGACGGAGGAAGTGGAATTTGAGGAAATAGATTTTGACCAGGATGAACTCTTCAAACCAAAAAACGCGCCGGAGCTCCCGGAACTCTGACTGTCCGAGCATTTATCTTAACGATGTGCAGCGTGACATCATGGCGGTACAGGCGCGTACTACGGTGCTATGTGCCGGGCGTGCTTTCGGCAAGGGCATGATTCACGCGCTCTGGAACCGACGCAATATGGAGCGTATGCCGGGATCTATCACAGGTTTTGTGTCGGCAAACATTAAGCGTGCGCTTACTAACACTCTGCCGTCGATGCTGGTGCACTGGGAGAACTGGGGACTTAAACGCAATGTACACTGGGCCATCGGCATCAAGCCTCCCAAAGCCTGGAAATGGGCGGAGCCTCTGTTCCCTGTGTCAAATTATGAAAACGTGCTTTCGACCTACACCGGGGCAATAGGGTTTATAATCTCTCAGGACCGGGCCGGCACTTCCAATTCGCACTCGTTCGATGCCCTTGACATCGACGAGGCTAAGTTTATTGACTTTTCGCAGCTCAAGGATGAGACGCTTCCGGCGTTGCGTGGCAACCGTCAGCACTTCGGCAAACATTTCTTCCATCACTCGTCCCTGATTACTTCGGATATGCCGGTGACTAAAAAAGGCTCATGGTTCATGGACTACGAGCAGCACTGTGACCCGGAGCTTATAGCCCTGATACGTGCGCTGTGTTATGAGATATGGCGGCTTGAGTCCAAGGTCAGGGACTTCGCCTCGAGGGGCGTTGATGCCCCGGGCTACCTCCGCAAGGAGCTGCGGTCGCTGCATACAAATCTTTGCCGCATGCGGTCGGTGGCTGTGGACTATCGGGAAGTCTCAACTATCGATAATATGGTGGTGCTGGGCGAACAGTTCATAAACCAGCTCAAGCGCGACCTCCCTCCGTTGACTTTCCAGACCTCGGTGCTGTGCAAGCGCATCGGCATTGCCCGTGATGGTTTCTACTCGTCTATGACTGAGGCAAACAAATACTCCGCGCCGGATGTAAGCTACCTTGACAATCTCGAGTATGATTTTGACAAGCTCCGAGATGTGTCGTCTCTGATGGACGGCGATGTCAACCATGAGGCACCTCTCTGTATTGCATTTGATTATAACACTAATATCAACTGGGCTGTCTTGGGTCAGCCTAAAGGCGACAGGCTGCTGGTGCTCAAGTCTTTTTTTGTCAAGTATGAGCGCAAACTTAATGAGCTTGTGGCCGATGTATGCCATTACTACCGTTACCACCGTTGTAAGCGCATCGTGTATTACTTTGATGCTACCGCTAAACAAAGCAGCTATGCTGTCGACAACGTGACTTTTGCCTCTGTGGTCATAGCTGCCTTCCGCTCCCATGGCTGGCATGTAACATCAGTGGATCTGGGCCCGCCTATGCACCACATGCAGAAGCACCTGCTCATCAACCGTATGCTTGCCGGGTCTCAGCGGTTCCGCCCGATGTTTAACAGGGAGAACAACGAGGATTTGCTGGTATCGGTACAGACTGCCGGGGTGTACAACGGCAAAAAGGATAAGCGCGGCGAAAAGCTTGCCGAGTCGGAGGAGAACAGGCTGGAGGCTCGCACTGATGGCTCGGATGCTTTTGACACTCTTTGTATCGGCGTGGAGAGTCAGCCCCCTCTGGTTTCTTCGACTATCCTGGTGTCGTCGTTCTGATAGCTGCTGATTTTGTTTTCATATATTGGTGCCGTCATCGTGGCTGTGAGGCTGCGGTGGCGGTTTTATTTGTCATGGTGCTCTCCATGGCGAGGGTGCCGTCGGCTCCGTGTCCCTGTATGTTTCCCTGCGCTAAGTTAGTCCGGGGCTGCCATGGTCAAGGACGGGCGGTGTAGCAGCCGGGAATCTTCCTCGATGCGCCGAGAGTATTCGCGTCACTATCCTTGACCTCTGCTGTCTGCTCCCTTTGACTGCCTGTGCTGCGTAAAACATCAGGCACGGTGCCTGACGGACAAACCTCTTGATTGTAAAACACCATGACATCATCTTTTCAGACCGCAGCTTTTACTCCTTTCTTCGATTCTGTCGACACCCATACCGGCAAACAATTGTTTCAGGCTCATATCGAGAACTTCGACGGCGAAATATTCTGTCTTGAGATTGAGGCTGACAGTTTCTCTGATGCCGCCGATAAAATCAACGAGATGTTTTACGATGTCTACAACATCAATCTCTACCGGCTCGAGTCCTGACGGCTCGGGCTTTTCGCTTTTCGCCCGGGTATCTTCACGGTACCCGGATCTATTTTCGCTTTGCAGTTGTGGCGCGTGCGCCGGCTGATTGACCGTGCATTGTTTTCGCCTTGGCCTCCCCTCCACGCCTCCCCTCGGGCATATTCCGCTATTTTTTTTGCTTTTTTCGCCCTAAATGCGTAGGGCGGTGGGGCAG
>NFZD01006658.1_pt1 | contig 41364 bp, 49 predicted proteins | sample 1095381 | NCBI WGS metagenome assembly NFZD01 (sample SAMN03609891, study PRJNA323583) | gut metagenome | isolation source: feces | host: Rattus norvegicus | place: Denmark: Riget | collected 2013 | reverse complement strand
AGTAACTACAAAGGTAAGATTACAGGCGTTGAATCGCTGGTAAAAATGAAAGATCCTCAAATGTACAAGGAAACAAAAGCTGCAATTTCCCGTTTCCATTCTGTACTTGGTGTTCGTGAAAAGAATATCAAACTGGCTACATTAAGTGGAGGTACGCTTGGTGTGCAAGTTTCCTCTGGTGGAAAGTCCGAGGCTATCTACCTTAACAAGTCGTACTTCAACAAAGGTAAAAAGGCTGTCGAGGCATCCACAAAGAAAGGTTATGCAAGTGGTTGGCATACCAAGACTAACAAACCTCTTGCACATACGGTAACGCATGAATTGGCGCACGCAACCTGGAATAGTTCCCTTACTGGAGCCAACCAAAGGGCAGCAGGAAAGGAGATAGGAAAGCTGTATAGATCCTGGTCTAAGGACAAAAAGAAATCTGGCTATGGAGAATACGCTAAAACTAATGTAGATGAGTTCTGGGCAGAGACAACAACAAAGGCAGTTCATGGAAAAGCCGATAAGTACACAAGAAAAGCTAAATCAATTATCAAGAAATACAAATTATAAAGTAATTTTGTAAAATCAAAAACAGAAAGTTATGGCAAACATTGAATTAACCGCTGATGAGATTAAGGTAATCAAACAGCAACTTAACGGAGAGATCGAGGTGTGGAACGCTACCGATGAGCAACAGGAGCACCTTACAAGTGTTATTCACAAGGCAGAGGCTCTTGATGAGGCTCTGGGCTATAAGGATGATTACACTGATATGATAGCCTGGTTCTGGGGAAAGTATAAGGAGCAGGAGAATATCAAAGAGTAATACCAGATTGAAAGATTATCGGGTGGATTTGTTCTGCCCGATTTTCTTTGTTTTCTATCTGTGTTTGTTGAACACATAAAACAACAAGGAATCAACTGATGGGCTTTGAAAGAGGAAATAAAATCGGTAACAGGTTTACCAGTACCAACCAGCCAGAAAATCCTGGCAGGAAGCCCTCTGTGTATAAGTATATCAAGACTATTACAGGTAAGAAAGTGGCTGCTGAAATGAGTAAGGAGGATTATTTGAAAGTAATCCGCTTTCTGATGGAAAGCACCCCTGAGAGCCTGGAGCCGTTGGTAAGATCGGCTGATGGTAAACCTAACAAGAAAACACCTATATGGGTTCTTAATGTTGTATCTGCCATTAACACTGATATACGGTACGGTCGTACCTCTACGGTGGAAATGCTGTTTGATCGTGTGTTCGGTAAGGCAACACAACCTATCGAAAGTGATGTACAAGTAACCAACAACAGTTTGGATCTGTCCGCTTTGACAACAGAGGAGCTTATGCAATATAACGCACTTCTGGAGAAGATCGAGAAAGGAAAGGGAGGTAAGTAGTGGCTAACTTCAAAGGCGTAACCATACCGACAAGCCTTGCAGTCAAAATGGAGCTGTTTAAGCGTGGCTGCTTTGACTTTATCACCTGTATGGAGGGAAAGAAGCATGAAAAACAAGGTGAGGCTTTATCCCTGCTTACAGATGATGAGCACGTTGAGGTGTTGTATGGTGGTGCTGCTGGAGGTGCAAAGTCTTGGACTGGTGCTGCCTGGCTGCTTTTTATGAGCCTTTGTTTTCCTGGCACAAAATGGTTTATAGGTCGTGCGGAGCTAAAACGAATAACCCAGAGTACATATATCACGTTCAAAAAGGTTTGTTCAAGGTATTGCGTACCTGATGCGGTATGGAACTACAACGGACAACTGAATTATATAGAGTTTTATAATGGCTCCAGGATTGACTTTCTGGATTTGCAATATAAGCCAGGTGATCCTCTCTATGAGCGTTACGGATCTATAGAGTTCACTGGTGGCTGGATTGAGGAGGGTGGAGAGGTGAATTTCGGTGCCTATGACACCCTGAAAACACGTGTAGGCAGATGTATGAATAGGGAGTATGGACTTAAACGAAAGCTGTTTATAACCTGTAACCCTAAAAAGAACTGGATGTATGATCTGTTTTACCGAAAATGGAAAGCTGGAACTTTGCCTGCGCACCAGGCTTATCTTGCTTGTTTGGTACAGGAAAATCCATTTATAGACCCAGATTATATAGAGGGATTGAAAACAACCTCTGACAAAGTAAAATTTGAGCGACTTTTCAAAGGTAACTGGGAATATGATGATAATCCAAATGCACTTTGTAGCCATGATGCTATATGTGCGATATTTGGTAATTTACTTGGTAAAAAGACAGGGCTACACTATCTAACTGCTGATATAGCACGTTTCGGAGCTGACTATGCCAGGATTGGCGTATGGGATGGCTGGGTATTGATAGATTGCAAATGTTTCCCTGTATCAAAGACAACGGACATACAACAGTACATAATACGCTGCCAAAAGAAATACAAGATACCTAAATACAGATGTATTGCCGATGAGGACGGTGTAGGCGGTGGTGTGGTAGATAACTGTGATATACAAGGTTTCGTTAATAATTCCACGCCATTCAATAATGAGAACTACCAAAACCTACAAGCCCAGTGTGGCTACAAACTTGCGGAGCATATAAACGCCTCTGATGTAGGCGTTGCGGACGGATTGGTAAGCCAGGAGGAAAGGGAGGAGATTGTAAATGAGCTTGAACAACTCCAGACATGGAAACCTGATAGTGATGGTAGGCTAATGCTGAAACCAAAGGCTGAGATAAAACTGGATCTTGGAAGATCTCCAGACTGGAGGGATATGTTCCTGATGAGAGCTTGGTTTGATTATAATGAGTACGATATACCAGATGATATAGAACGGAGATTAGGTTTAACAGCTTAAACGATAAAATATATGGGTTTATTAAATACAATCAGAAATGAGGTGAAAGCTGCTGTAGGCTATCAACAGACTTTCACGGAGCTGCTGGATTCAAAGGATGTTTCCAGAGCTGTGAGTATGATGCACGATTGCTCCATTCAGGCTGCAAAAAATCTTCTGGAGTATGATATTAGTTCACACAAAATCAATGAAAGAGAAGATCGTGCGGTGTATGACAAAAAGGGTAATTTCCTCAGGTGGAGCAAAAGGTGGAAGATACCTATTCCCTATCAGCAATTTATCAACGAGGTTGCTCTTGTGTTCCTCTATGGCAGACCTGTAAAATGGAGCCAGTTATCAGAGGGTACTGATGAGGCTTTTGAGAATTATACTAATCTACTGGAGGAGATACGTTTCAATTCTCATGTAAGAGAGGCTAAACGAGCTGCTGGAGCTGAGGGCGTTTCTGCCATTCTATATCATGTATATAAGGATGCAGAGAACAAGCCGAGGCTGTTGCTTAACGTGCTGAGCAAAAAGAACAAAGATGATATTTACATCATAAAGGATCAGTACAAAAGGCTAAAGGCGTTTGCATGGGGCTATTACCTTACCGATTCTGGCAACAAGACTGTATATCATATCGACATATACACAGCCGATACGATATACAGGGCTAAACGAGCCAGTGTAGGATGGGAGGTGGAGGTATCTGCCAACCCAATAGGGAAAATACCTGTATTGGTATTTGAGCAAGAGGTTGAGCATGAAGGTGTACAGCCTATGATTGAAAGAACGGAGGCACTAACATCTACAGATGCAGATGTGAATGACCGTTTTGCAAACCCTGCTATGGTGGCAACAGCCGAGATCCTTAACTCTCTGCCTAAGGCTGAGGAGGAGGCAAAGCTATATATCCTAAAAAATGGTGGTAGGGTTGAATATCTGACATGGGATCAAGCCTCAGAAAGCAAAAGCAATGAGTATGAAAGGTTAGACAAACACATACTAAGTAAATCTTTCACGCCTAACATAGACTTTGATAATATGAAGTCTTTGGGTAATCTATCGGCAAAAGCTATCCGAAAGCTGATGCTACTGGCGATCATTAAGGCTGAGAAAAGAAAAGAAACCCACGATGGCTACATGAATAGGCACGCCTCCCTAATGCTTGCTATCATGGGGAATGTTTTGGACTACAAGAATAAGGCTAAGTATGAAGCGTTGAAGTTAGGGCATGAATTTCAGGAGCCGTTTGGCGATGATGTTTCGGACACCCTCAATGATGTGCTCAAACAGTATGGTGCTGGAGGTATGAGTACACAAACAATGCTGGAGCTTTCCTATCTCATTAAGAATGCGAAGAAAGAAGCAGACCTGATTAAAGCCGAGCAACAGGAAAGGATGGAACAACAGGCTGCAATAAACAAAATGGATATATTTGGAGGAGGTGAATAATGAAAACGATATACCAAAATATTAAGAACTGGATCCGTACAGATGGGCTGCTACACATATCATGTAGTGCCCTGATCGTTGTGTTCCTAAATAACTTTATGCCTTTGTGGTGCGCTGCTATTATAGCCTTAGCGTTTAGCATAGGAAAAGAAATTTATGACAGGCACCATAACGGAACGGCTGAGATACACGATATTATCTGCGATGGGATAGGTATCATTATCGGTATGATAATTTGTTTGCTCTGATATAGTCAAACGAATGGCAAAGAAAGCAACATATCTAAGCGGAAAAAAGCTACAGCAAGCCCTCTTTTTACGTACAGAGGGCTATGCTGCCAATGTGCGTAAGATCTATCAAAACGCAATAGGTGAGATCATTAACCTGGTTAAGGGTACTGAGCTGGAGGATGGTGTGCCTTTCTCTTTCAAGGAGTATGGCTACTCTGAGGATGTAACACCTATCCTGAGGAGAATGTATAGCCAGACTTACCAAGAGATACGTACAGGCATTGAAAAAGAGTGGCTTTTCTCAAATGAGAATAATGACGAACTGGTAAAGTCTATCTTTGGTGAGAAATCAATAGAGGATAATCACTTTGCCAGATTCTTTCTCAGGAACAAGGAGGCTATGGATGCTTTCTTTGCCAGAAAGACAAAAGGGCTTGATCTCTCCCAAAAGGTATGGAATTATACCAGCGAATTAAAGGCAGAACTGGAGAGAACGCTTGATCTTGCTATCGGAGAGGGAACGCCTGCAAACCGTCTGGCTACCAAAATTAAAGAATACCTTAATGAGCCAGATAAATGGTATAGGCGGTTCCGTGTAAAAATCGGAGAGGATGAGGACGGAAACCCTATATATGGGCGCAAGTGGAAAAGGCGTGTATTTGACAAAGAGAATGGCATATACCAATGGATAGATGATAATCCTAAGGACTACCACCCTGGGCGTGGCGTATATAGATCCAGTTACAGGAATGCCCAAAGGTTGGCACGTACCGAAACCAATATAGCCTATCGGAGTGCAGACTATGAGCGATGGCAACAGTTGGATTTTGTTGTAGGCATTGAGATCAAGCTCTCAAACAACCACCCTGAGCCAGATATTTGTGATGATCTGAAAGGTATATACCCAAAAACATTCAAATGGACTGGATGGCATCCTAATTGCCGTTGTTATATGGTACCTGTGCTTGCAAGCAAGGATGAGCTGGATGCTATGCTGGAGAAAATAATGAATGGTGAGGAGCCTGGCAATCTTTCTGTGTATTCAAGCAACGAGGTTGAGGAACTTCCAGGCAATTTCAAAACATGGCTACAGGATCCTAATACCCAAAAGAGGATAGAGGCTGCTGAGGAGAAAGGAACGCTGCCCTACTTCATCCGTGATAACAAACAAGCGGTAGACAACGTACTGAAACCTCCAACGCCTGAGGAGATACACCACCAGAAACTTGTTAAGCAATATGGTGAGGAGGCGGTACAACAGCTTTACAACGCATTTGACGCATTCAAAAACAAAATATCTGGAGGCGATCTTGCATATCAGGTTAAGAAACTTAAATTTGAGGCTCAATGGGTAGCTGACAAGAATAAGTTTGCCACCTCTGGAGAAATGGTTAAGATGCTCCAGGATGAACTTGCTAAGACTGAGAAAAAGCTGGAGATACAGAAAGCAACAGCAGATGCTCAGAATGTTCTTGGATTTTCAAGTAAGAGTAAACCGTTGAAAGATCTCCAGGCTCAGCTTAGTGCTGCCATAGCGCAAGGCGATGATGCTGCCCTGATACGAGATCTAACCTCCAGGACTGCAAACAAAATCCAAGAGATAGAGAAAGCAAGGCTGAAAAAGCTGGTTTCTCAGGGTGGCGATGGATCAACCATTGATTTGTTCGCTACTGCTGAGGAAAAGCTGGAGATAGCACGCTTACAAGCTGCTTATGAGGATGCTATGGCTGCTGCTGGATCACAATGGGATTATAATGTAAATAGTGCGTATAGGACGCTGGCAGACTATAAGAAAGAGCTATCCAAGAAATACCACTCTCACCAGGGAAAGATCCTAAAGCTGAATGGAGAAACCGAGGAGAGTGCTGCCAACGCATTAAAGGAATACCTGGATGCACCTGAGAACACAAGTGCTATGACACCAGTAGGAGGAAAGTTTCACCTGAAAAGTTCTGAGCGTTATGTAATGGAGGATTTTTCAAAAAAGTACGGCATACCTATTGAGGAACTTGGTTTGATAAACAGATATTCCTATGGCTCAAAATGGATTAATCAGTATAGCTATGGCATTATAGACCCATATCACGGTGTTGTCGAGGATTACGGTGGATTGTGTCCTAAATTCATACAGGCTTGCAACGCTGCCCTGGAAAAAATGCCACGTTATCAAGGAACGGTTTTCTCTGGTATCAGTTTTGACAGTGCAACAATGGCAAAGCATCTTAATGTACTACAGGACTGTTTGAAAACTGGGAAACCTTACACAAACAAAGCCCTGATGAGTTCTACCACCAACATAGATAAAACATCAATATTTGGCGATAACTTTATGTACGTGATTAAAAGTAAGAATGGAGCGGATATAAAGCCTATATCACACTATCAAAGTGAGGATGAGATTGTCTTTCGTGCTGGAGCTAAATTCAAGGTAACGAAAATCTACCAAGAGACAAAACGGAAATATGGTTTTGGAAAAGGATGGGTAGTAGAAATGGAGGAAATATAACAGGGAACGATCGCACGAGAAATAGAGTTTGCCATAATTGATATAGTGCGACAAAAAGGGGGAGGTTATTATACCTCCCTTTTCCCTGTTTCAAATGCCTTTTGCCAGTCGGTTGTATCACCATACGGATTAGGTGATTTACCAGGTAGATGCTCACTGATAAGCTCCTGTTTCCACCGTTTGTACTCGTCTTTAATATCGAGGCTTGTGTCTACCCTATCCAGAAAAGAGAAATGAAAATCTTTCTCGTACTCCCAGAATTGTGCTGCCAGAGGATGCAAATCATCTTTTGTATATGGGTTCTCTTTCTCTCCCTTGTACCAATGATAGTGTGAATAATCCTCTGTTATGCCAGAGAAAAATCCCTCTTTATTCCAGTCTTTACTCATTATTTCGTTTGTTGTTTAAGTTGTGAAAGAAATTTGCTATCACATTCAGCATATCAGCAGGCAGATAGCATAATGCCTTATCGTATATATCTTTCGGGATCTTAAAAGCTGCCTCTGCTATGGATCCGACAATAGCCCCTATTGTGTCGCTATCTCCTCCCCAGCATATTGCCTTTCTTATGGCATCCTCAAAAGAACTGCTGTATCGCACGAACTTCAAGCAGATGGGAACTGTACCCTGACAAGTCTCATCAAACACTCCAGGAGTGTATATCTGGTGTAAGAAACCTGGATAATACAAGTTTCCTACATCCTCCAGCACCCCAGGCTCAAATCCATTCCTCTGTGAGAAAATAGCGTGTGCAACGGCTACAGCCCCTTTGATCCCCTCTGGATGGTTGTGTGTTACCTCCGCTGTTTTTGCAGCCTCTTTCAGCACCGTTTTAAGATCATCAAACGCCCAAGCAACAGGGCTTACCCTCATTGCCGAGCCATTGCCGAAACTGTTATACGGTTCGTGATGCTCCGATCTTATCCACCTCGCAAAGCTACCTCCGTATGCTCCCATAGGATTAGGATAAGCATTGCACCAATCTGTCAGCTTATCCTTATAGCTTGCTCCAGCGTTAATAGCGTCCGCAATAGCTATTGTGCAAATGGAATCATCGGTAAAGCTGTTATCTTTTGTAAACAGCTTAAACTCTCTGTTATCTGTATTGTGAAACTCAAAACGAGATCCCACAATATCACCTATAATCGCTCCTATCATACTTCGTTGTGCTCTTTGGTTATTACTACATCTTTCCTTATCACGGCTCTCTTTGCTCTAAACTCAGATTTACCCCTGAGAGCTTGCCAAAGATATTCTTTGCACGCTCCTATCACCTCACTGGGGATTTGCTCATAGATAGCCGAAACAGAGCCGAAATACCAGTTTTTCTTTCCGTTGTATGGCTCATTCAGCTCCACGTGAATAATGTTTGTCTTTCGTTTCATTGCTTACCTCCTTTCTCATATTCCAGGATTGCCTCTTTGCCCTTTTGACTGATATAGAAACAATAGCCGACACGTTTAACCAGTCCAGCTTTATTCAGCCTACCCAGATAGCCACCAGCACACCGCCAGGCTTTCTTTCCGGAACAGGCACCGTTCCCCTGATTGCTTACGGAATTAAATAGGTGCTCTTTCGTAATATCACTGCCCCACATCGACAGGGCAAACTCACTTGCTCTTATAGTGCCCCTCTTATCGGCTTTTTCTGCCACAATCTTTAGGGCTTTGTATTGCTTACTTGTTATCACATTGTGTTTATTAAACGCAAAATTACTACATTATTTCCGAAATACCAAAGATTTAACCAAAAAGTTAAGGTTTGGCACTATCTTTTCTTAACCTGGTGAACACCTCAGCTATATCCACTTGCTGAGTAATAATGTGAAATACTATTTGCCCTACCCCTGGTTTACCTACCTCAATATAGCCTAAGGCGGTTGAGAATCTGGCACAAATAGCATCTATTATTTCAGAGGTTTTAAGATAGGCTTTCAGTTCAACCTCACCCAGTCTTTCCATCTTATTATTATAGCAAATAAACTTTCTCAGTGGTGCTGTACGCTCTCTGTTGAGAGCCAACCAGAAAGGCAATAGGATTCCTCCCAGTGCTGCCATATACCAGCCGTGCATATTGAAAATCACCAAAAGAAACAGGCAGACAAAGCACACAGCCAAACATACCAGCATCACACAGAATAACATACGCTCTTTTGATCTTGCTTTCATACCTTTACCCTCCCAAATATATCATAGTCAGCACCAACAGCCATAGGGTAGCCAGGATTGGTGATATAGTTATTATCCACCAGCTTACGCACACTTTCTTTCCAATATACTTTGGCGTTGTTTTTATCCATCCATAGCAAAGTGTGAACGTGATCGACAAAAGAGAAACAATCCAACCTGTCATATTTTACACCGCTACCACTCATAAGCCCCACTTTATAGAGATCGCAATCTCCAACAGTTGCCTCAATCATCTTTAGGCTGCTTTCAAAGTCCACCACTGGCTCTATACTGGCAAAAGTCTTAAAGCCTTTCTGGTGTAGGCGTTTCATTGCCAACACACGCTCCTGGTTTGATGAGGCACCAGGCTCTAACTCATCATGCCCTGTCAAGGTAAAGCCAAAGGCTATAAGATCCTTGTATTTGTCTAAGATCTTGTTATAGTAAGGGCTATTTGAAAAGTCCGCCCTCTTGGTTAGCACTTGAACTGGAACGCCATACGACAAAGCCAGCAGGATTGCAGTCATGTGTGTTTCTCTTGCGCCATTCTCTTGAACAAACGGATCGCTTGTGAATGTAAAGAACAAACCACTCTTTCTGAGAGCTTCCAGATTCAGTTTCAGTTCCTTTTCATATACCACAAGGGCATCTGCTTCGCTCTTAAAGCACTTTTTCAGTTGTGGCTTATCACTCCACACCCTACTCATAAAACCACGCTTGCAATAGCAATAATCACAGTTGTTGCTACACCCTGTATAGAAGTTGCAAGCCCATTCGCTATATTCCCCAGCCTTTCCCTGGGGATTGTATATAGCTTTACCGTTAAATCCTTTTCTATTCATTTCTTATCAATTTATTCCAATACTTTCAATATTGGATAGTTTTACCTATTTACCATGCCCTAACATTCTCTTACCCTCGTTCACGGTTAAATTGAACCGTGCCCAAAGATCATCACTCTTGAAAATTATATGGAGCGTTCCTTTCTTAAAACATCTAAACATAAAGAACTCGCTTTCGTGCAAACTGCTGTCTCCAGGAGTAACAAATGAGATTGCTTTCTGTAAGCTCAAATGCTCATAATCCTCTGGGGATCGTCTGGCATTGTAACTTGTATCTGCACCGTCTTTAAGTTTATCCATGCTGTCATAGCTGATTCCAGATAGGTAGCACATAACCTTGTCTATATCCTCGTACTCTCTGTATCTGCCATATTCCGTGGTATAGTATTTGTTGCATCCAAAACGCTGCCAGTTATAGCCAGCACTTACAAAACCAGGTAGGATAACTTTCTTATTCACTTTGAACTGGCTATTAGTTTTCCAGCCCTCGGTATGTACGGCATTGTCTTTATGGAACTTGCAGAACGTATCAAACACATCAGCTACAGCCTTTTTCATTATATTTTGGCTGTTAAGGCAAACGAACTGTACCAACTTATAGATATTCTCTCGGTTAAGCTCGTATGCTCCCTGAGCCTCGCAGAACTGATCGAATGTGTTTCTCAGGTTAGCTGTCATGTATTTATCCATTCCAAGATTGCATATAATCTCTTTCCATGCTTTAGATTTTGCCGTATTGAGAAAAACATTGTATGCTGCTTGCATATCATTAGCTCCGTCTTTATACTTACCAAGTTGCTCACTAACCAGCTTGCTTACATCCTCGGTGTTCATAAATGCTGTTACATAAAAATCCAACTTCTTACGTGCCTTTATAAACTCTATGGCTGCTTCCTGGGCTTTCTGCCAGGCGTGTAGGTATGATCCAAGCTTGTCGTTTATCGCTATCTCGGAACCAGCAGAAACAGCCTCAGAGAAATCTGGATCCACATCCATCTTAGCATCATTGCCAAAATCTATGTGCCACCGCTTATCCTCCTCCGCCTTGTGCAGTCTTACCATTGCTACATCAACATCGGTTTTTCTGCTTGCTGTCTTGAAACAGTTACCAAGATACTCTACCTCTCCATTTTGTTCAATAATCTGTTTGAGTAGCTTTCTCCTTTGTGTGTATGGGTTCCGTATGGTTTCTGCATTCAGGAGGCAAACTATATCTCCTGTGTGCATTATATCCCATGCGTGTAAAAGATGCTCATCACCATTACTAAATGGTGGATTCATAACAATCAGATTAAAGCTGTGTAGAGGCTTATATGTGAGGAAATCATCTGCCAATATCTTATAGCCTTTTCCCTGGAGTATGAAAACAAGCTCCTGATTTAGCTCTATGGCGTACACATTTTCTTTCTTGCATTTCTGCATCATATAGCTGTTTGTAATATAGTCAAGAATGGCACCGTTTCCAGCACTCGGCTCCAGTATCTGGAGGCTTGACAACTTACCCATATATGGGGCTATCATCTTACGGATAACGCTCTCAGGCGTTGGGTAGAACTCTGTATTAAATATGCTCATTTCCTTATGAATTAGTTGTTATATACTATTGTCAGATTGCTGCCATCTGGCATCTTAAAAGCCTTATTAAATAGCTTTTGGCACCTCCTGGGAGGGTTTATGTATGATTTATGGTTTTCACCAAACAACATACACACTCCACTGCTTGAGGGGCAAAGGTGTGTGGATCCTGAGTTGAAAAATGGGCAGGATCCACAGCTACCTGGCTTGTCGTAGAACTTTTCTCCGTTGATCGTAATCATAGCCCTTTCACCTCTCCTGGCATCATCAAGAATCCCTCTGGTATGTCCTCAGGGTAGGCATTAGCCAGCCACTTGATAACATCCATTTTCTTGTAGCACTCCTCCAGGAAATTACGAATACCAGTAACGGCACTCTTAATGTTATATACCGTTTCGTTCTCATCTGGATCTATGATATTATCCTCCTCTCCAGTATAAAAGTAACGCACCAGTTTTTGGTAGCTTACCGATATATCAAATGTGCCTTGATTCTTAATGATCGCACGCCTCATTTCCAGGATTGCCTGATCCCATTCTCTGGCGATTTCTTTTATCTGAAGCAATGTTCTTTCTGCCCAGCCCTCAATATCAAAAGGAGGGTGCTGCTCTTTCATATCTGGGTGATATTGTACCACATCAAAGCTAACATTATCCTCTGCTGTTTTCAGTACCAGCTTACCCTTGATAATATCCAGAGCTATGTTCTTTGGGCAGCCTATAAGCGATTCCTGAATAGTAGCCAGCCCCTCATTAGGCATAAGGCTGTATATGATCTTTTCCCTCGCTATGTCGGTAAGGAGCTTTCCAGCTCCATCACCAAGCGTAAAATGTACCGTTCTTTTTACTGTTTCTCCCATTACTGTACCTCCTCATCTTTACAAAGTACCACATCACCATCAATGTAATCACCAGGAAACAGAGCGTGGTTCTGGTGTGCCAGCTCCGTTGCAGCCTTGTTGGTGTCGTATCTATCCTTTCCATCCTCGTTTATTACCAGGATCTCACCATTACGGAGGTTTACGATCTCTATGTAACCATCCACATACTCCTGTAGCTCCTCCAGTTTGAAATCGGTACCGTTCTTTGGCTGTATCTCTTTCTGGGTACCATCAGCCTTAATCAGTGTTGCCATACTCAAAATGCTATGTTATAATTCTTACCTTTCAATGTTGGTCGCTTGCTCTCCGCAAACTCACAGATCTCCTCCTGGGTGAGTGGAAACAAAGGGCAGTATTTCATTCTGATGGTACAGACAAACCGCCCATTGAGCATTACATCAAATACCAGTGTTTTCATTGTGTTTCCTTGCTTTGTGAACTCCCTGGATATACCCCTTTTCTACCTTTCTGAGGTCGGCATATTTCGCCTGTTTTGCTGATTGGATCCTCCTGGGCTTTTCGCCTACCCATTCAGCCTGTACGCCCTGTTCTTTGAGGGCTTGCATTATTGCATCTTTGATAATTCCCATAGTAACCTCCTTATTTTATATTGTTGTAAATGTACTTCTTATCATCATCCCATAGAGGGAGATCTTTCTGTATCTTTCTTTTGATTACCTCTTGGTGTCCTACCAACTGTATAGCCTTATTCAACAGCTCTATATCACCGAAAGCCTGTGCCCTTTCAAGTAGGAAATCTACCATTGAGGATCTTTCCTTGCTGTATCTTGACAGCTTTTCTTTTTGGTTTTGTGATTGACGGAAAAATATCCCAATCATTACACTGTCCTTGTGTTTCTTGTAGTCCTTGCAGAAATCATCCTTATCAATGTTTCCACACTCCAGGTACATCATTTCCACATCCTTGTACTCATCATCTGTGAGATTGATGCCTGTCCTTTGTTCAAATTCGATTTTTTGCATGATCTTAAAAAATTTACTTGGTGTTGCTTTTGTTGCTGTGTTTCTTAAACACATTGCAAAGATATATACTATTTCTGAAATAACAAAGAAAAAACTGAAGAAAATTCAGAAAAGTGTTTGTTTTGCCTAAAATATACGGAAAATATTTCAGTTTACCAAGTAAAAATATGTGTTTATTAAACGCATTTATTAAAGAAAATCATTATCTTTGCAGTCAAGGAAAGATTTTATTTCGTTAAACAAAATAATTATGAACAAACAACTCTTTGAAAAAGTTAAAGGTCTGTGTAAGGACACTGGACTTTCGGAGAAGTACCTTAAAGCGATAACCGAAAAAATGGGTGGTAGCGTTGAGGATGATTCTACCGATGAGGCAGCGATTGAAACGTGTGCAAACCTGATAGCTGATGTGGCTAAAGAGAGCCAGGGTGAGGCTACCAGATGGGCTAACAAAAAGAAAGAGCCTAAGAAAGATTCAAAACCAAAGGATGATGACGATGATGACGATGGCGATGGTGGAGATCCGAACAAAAAGGATTCTGATACCAACGCTGCATTGCTGAAACGCATTGAGGACATGGGTAAGGAGCTTAAAGAACTGAAAGACGGAAAGGCAAAGAATGAGCGTGCAAAAACTATCTCTGAACTGATGGCAAAGCACAAGATTCCCTCGCACCTCCAGGAACGCCTGGCAAAGTCTATTTCTGACGATGAGGATGCCGAAACCGTTATCTCAGGTTACAAACAGGATCTTATCTCCAACGGACTACCGACTGAGGATTCAGAGGGTTCTAAGGCAGCAAGTGGAAAGCAGATAGATGAGGCTGCTGATAGCTTGCTGGAAACAATCATTGCAAAATAACAAAAAGATGAAACGTAAAACTGCTTCGTTTACAGGAATGCGCCCGATCTTTACAGGCTCTCCAAGCATTGTACAGGGTGGATTTAATCTGGATGTACAAAACCAGTCTTTCGAGATTGGTAGCGTTGTTCCAGCAGGCTCCCTGGCGATCTATGATGAGCAAAAGAGATTGGTGCAGGTTGTCAAGACCTCAGAGGTCGTAGACATTGATGCAGACAACTCTAAAAGGGTTTCTCTGCGTGTGGCTGAGTTCTTTGAGCCGATCTTCGTGAAAGGCGAAAAGGTTGCTAAGGCTGATGCTATTACTGGCAAAGCTGAGGATGCTGCCACTATTGAAAGTGTAGAGCGTACAGGCTCTATTTGCGTTGTAACCCTGGATAAGGCTATTGATGGGCTTGTAAAGGGTGATACTCTGGAGGAGGTTATTGCCGATGCCTCAGGAAATGCTGTTGAGCGTGGACTGGCAACAAGCGTAACCATTAAGGATATTGAGGTGAATGAGTTTGAGACACCTATTGATGTTTCTGCCGATACGATGCAATACGCACTTTTGGAGAGGCGTGTTACACCGATCCCAAACAGCCAGAAAGATACCACTGGTTTGTTCCTCAAAGGAAACCCCAACATTAAGCTCTCTAAGTCGTACTAACAAAAAAGGTGCATAACAAATGAAATCAATTTTTGCAACTTTCAATGGATTGCACAAGAATGGTGCTCCTTTGGATCTCCTGGCAACATGGAGAAAGACATTTGACAAAGCCTCTGAGCGTGAGGTCGCACTTTTCCAGAAGATGTACTGTGATGAGTGGTTTGAATACAACACGCCTCAGATGAGCTTAACGGCTGATGCCGTTGTTGGTAAGTACAGGATGCGCTTCATGGCTACTTTGCTTGCTGACGAATCACCTACACCTCTTAGGCGTTCTGACGGTTTCGACATTTGGAGCAAGGAAATTCCTCGTGTCGGACACAAGTTCCCGATGTATGCAAGGGATTACCGTAAGCTCATGGAAGTCTTTGAGAACCCTCGTCTGAAAGAGGCTGATAAGGTAAGAGCGATTGAAAAGACATTGAAACACGATGTACAGGATGCCTATCTTGGCTGCAAGGACGTGATGGACTTCATTGTACTCATGGCGTTGTCTAACTGGGGTGTAGCTCAGTTCGATCCTCAGATTAACAACCCTGGCGGTCGTAAGTTTGAGATTGATTACCTCATGGGTGAGGCAAACAAGCTGATGGCAGCGTTCAACTGGAACACAGCCAACACAAAGGCTGGAAAGGTTGTACCTATCCTTGTACTTGCTATGATTTGCGCTGATTTGCGTAACCGTGGTATTGTGCCTGGAGAAATCCTGATGAGCCAAGATCTCTATTTCTGGTTGCGTATGGATGAGACCACACGACTGTTGGCGCACGGATCAGACAAAAAGGCTCAGGTGGTAACAGAGAGTGAGCTTACAGCTCTCCTTACAGAGCACCAGATACCAAAGATTACGGTTATTACACGTAAGTTTGCCCTGGATCGTGATGGTGCTCGTAATACCATAGATCCGTGGAACCACAACTTTATCGCTATCAAGCCTGAGGGTAAGATTGGAGAAATCCAGCCTGCCATTGAGGACAGTGAGCTGATGGAGGAGGAGAACGTGGAGTATATGGATGCTGGCAACGGAATCCGTATCGCAAAATGGCGTACAGGTGAATCCACTGGACAGGTAGCTGCTGAATACACTCAGGGATCAGCCCGTCTGCTTCCGTGTATTACCGAAATTGACGCTATCATCTGCTTACAGGTACGTGGCATTACAGAGAAAACAGTCCCTGCTGATGCTAACGGAAATGATCGTATGTACTGGACTAAAGCAGAGTACGATAAAGCAGAGCCTAACGACATTGTGGAGGGATAAGCCATGTGTGTAGCAAAGCTCAAAGTATTAAAGCCTTTCAGGGATAAACTGGATCACAAGACCAGTTATACCACTGGCTCTATTATGGAAACTAATGATCCCCACCGTGTAAACGATTTGGTAAAGCGTGGACTTGCTGAGGTTGTAGCTATTGAGGCTAAGGGCACCGACAATGGAGGTGAAACCGATCCTGGTAAGAATGCAATCGGAAACAATCCAGGTACTATCATTTTCAGGGATAATGAGTTTGATGTACAGACAGTGAAAAATGCTCTTATCGCTATCGGTGTTTCTGTTGCTCCTAATGCTGGAGTGAATGGATTAACCAAGAAAATTGGTGAACTCACTGACGAACAAGCAGATGCACTGGCTGGTAAACTTTTCACAAAGGAGGAGTAACTTATGGCAGCTTTTACAATATACGATGCACTTATCGGAGAACTGGAGCCGTACACTACAAGCCCTGCCTCATTACAAAAAAGCCTGTTGGATGCTGGTATTGATGATTCAGAACAGCTATATACTGCAAGTGAAAAGCGAAGTGTGGCAAAGGCTGCTATCAGTGTGCTGAAAAAACTTATCGTTTTATCCTCTGACAGCCTGGGGAAAAGCTCTCAGGGCTACCAGGTTGACAAATTGGAGAAGAGGATCAAGGCGTTGGCTGCTGAAAACGATATAGATGTATCGGAGTTTGTGGAAGCTCCAACGGTTGAAAACGGATCTAATTTGTGGTAATTCTATGGGTAGACTTAATGGTACTTTCAAATACAGAAATCCTAAAGAACCAGAGAAAGACCCTGCCACTGGTTTCTATACTGGTGGCGGAGTTGGAGAATGGGAGGATGGAGGTAGGTGCCAGATAGATAAGGCGATCCCTGCCAAACAGATTAAAGGAGTAGACGGACAAATGTACGCATACACCTGGGATCTGTTTATCTTCAGACCTTTTCACGGTGAAACTATAAAGATAGGCACCGAGATAGAGGTAACTATGGAAGATGGCAGTACGGACGCTTTTACTACCCTGGGAGTGGACAATCAAAACAGGAGATACATTGAAGTATGGGGATAATGCCTAAATTCGGTAATGGGTTTGTCGCTGCTCAGGTGAATGCCTTTCAGGAATGCCTGGAGCGTGCAACGATTTTCTTACTCCAGTATCTGGGTGAGGAACTTGCAAAGTACGCTAAGGAGAATCACACCTATACCGATCAGACAGGAAACCTTACAAACTCCATAGGCTATGCCGTGGTAAGACAAGGAAAGATAGTTACCTATGGTGGGGAAATCCAGCCTGGAGACGGTGCAAAAGAGGGCTTGAAAGTCGCTCAACAGATGGCTGCAAAACTCCCAAACACTTTCTCACTCATCATAGTAGCCGGAATGAATTACGCTGCCTATGTAGAAGCTAAGGGGTATAATGTCATTCTCCCTGCCCAACTAAAGGCAATGAAAGATTTTCCTGCCACAATACAGAGGCTTAAAGACCTGGCAACGAAAAAGGCAAATGAATTATTTAATAATGTGATATGATAACTACTGAGGAAATAGCTGTAGAGGTGCGGAAAAAACTCTTAGAGGGTAACATAAGCACTATGCTCTCTGGTGGAGAAATAGACTACGAGAGGACAGATTATAGCAAGCCTGGTATAATCATAATCCCACACACCATAGACGGTGAGGGATCCGTGCGTAACGGACAGATTAACGTAAATATCCATGTGCCAGATTTGCTTGTGTCGAAAAGCACTGTAAACCCGATTTACAGAACCTACTTTGAAAAACTCATAGCACTAAAGAAAGCGGTTATAGAAGTGCTTAAAAGCCACTACCAAAGCGATGCTGGATGGAACTGGAATATAGGGCTTGTAAACCCTCCAATGAAAGAACCAAAGCATAATGAGCATTTCGTTTCACTTGCGCTTGAGCTGACTGTGAGAGATAGGACAAACAATAAACATTAACAATTAAAATAGTAGAATTATGCCAATTTTAGCAACAATGGGTATCAAAGCCCTTTACTACCACAAGTGGCTTGATACTGAAACAGAGCGTAATGCCGTGCCTGAACAGGGTATGATTCCAGTAGATGTGTACCAGGAAACCTGCTCCTTTGTTGATAGGGATGCCGATACGACTACACATAAGTCTGAGACCAGCTCCAAGAAGATCACGATTTATGATAAGGATGGTGCAGACCTCGCTTTCAGCATCATGGATCCGAGCAAACAGGAGCGTGCCGACTTTGAGGGTGGTACATACGACCAGGCAGAGAAATCGTACACGACACCTGAGACTGTCGAGCAGATCCAGATGGCTTTCGTGGTTGTGCCTGATGCTGGTGATACTCTCCTTATTCCATGTGCTGATGTGTCTGGAAAGAAGAATACCACTTACTCCAAGAAAGGTATCACACTCCTGGAGGTAACGGCTACTCCATCAATGGCTGTAAAGTACGTTGAGGAGTACACCGTGAACGCCAAGATGCCGTAAATAACTTGTGAATGACTGCGGAACGCCTCCTATCCCCTATGGTAGGGGGCGTTCTTTCTTTAACAGAAAGCAAAATGAAATGAAAGAAGATAACAAGCCTATATCAGAGGAACTTACCAGAGAACAACAGTTAGACCTGGAGGAGAAAGCCATAAATGCCCTTATAGAAATGGGCGTACGGTTTACTGTACCTCTGAAAATTAACCCAGTAAACGCTCCTAAGCGTTACGCATGGTGGAATAAGCGTTTCCCCAACCATATTAAGGTATGGAGGGATAAACGAATACCTAAGGGATGGGATGTGTCTGTAGAGAGCGTTCCAGATGCCGAACTGGGTAAAATGAAAGATATATATATCAGGAACTTTGTCATTAAGCCATTATATCTGGGAACAATAGACTACCTCAGAAAACTCTATTTGCAGATAGAATTTGATGAGGATAAGATACAGGAGCAACCAGTACAGGAATCAAAGAGGCTATTTAAGTACATCCCTCTCATGGCTACTATCGCTGCCGTTGCAGTAATCAACGACCCATCTATAACAGACCCTAAAAACAAGCAAATTAAGGAGCTGGCAGAGTTCTTTACCACACATCTACACGTTGCTCGTTTGAAAAAGCTGGCAGATGTAATAAGCCAGATGATGAACGCTGGGGGTTTTACTGCCTCTATCAGATCGATCAGGGAGATAGGAATGACGAAACCGAAGATCCAGACCAGGGCAGATCTGGTAGAGTAATTGGCTTAAACAGTCCGTGGGGAAATCGTGGGGAGATATGCAAAGCCTACGGATGGACTTATAGCTATTTGCTCTGGGGAATATCATGGATGAACGTACAGATGATTATTGCTGACAGTGCCAGGGTGAAAGACGAGCCACAAGAGGATGATAATGGTGGTATCGTTCCTGAGAAACTGGAATCAAAAGACGATATAAGGAATTTCATACAAAGTATGCTGTAATGGAGAATATAAACGGTGCGCTGGCGTTTCAAGCCACTTTAGACATAAACGATTTTAATGTGTCTGCCGATGCAATGGAGAGACACATACGCCAAGTTTCAACATCTACACAGGTGGAGGCTGAATCTATGGAGCAAAGTTTGTTAGACTTTGCCCAAAAGGGAGCTATGTATATCCAGGCTTATCTTGTTGGGCAGGGTATGGCTAACCTGTTAAATAGTATTGTGCAAGTACGTGGGCAGTTCCAACAACTGGAGATCGCATTTGGCACGATGCTTGGTAGCGAGACAAAGGCAAAGGTGCTGATGGATCAGATGATAGAGACTGCTGCAAAAACCCCATTTGATCTGATGGGTGTAGCCTCTGGAGCCAAACAGCTTTTAGCTTATGGAACTGCTGCCGACAAGGTAAATGATACGCTTGTACGCCTGGGAAATATCGCCTCTGGCTTGTCTATACCATTGAATGATATTGTTTACCTGTATGGTACCACAATGGTACAGGGTAGGCTTTATGCACAAGATGTAAGGCAGTTTACTGGGCGTGGTATTCCTCTTGTCAAAGAGCTTGCTGCCATGTATGGAGTAACTGCCGAGGAAATCAATAATATGGTTTCTGCTGGTAAGATTGGTTTCCCTGATGTAGAAAAGGTTATAAACAAACTGACAGATTCAGGTGGGCAGTTCTACAATCTGATGGAGAAACAATCAGCATCCCTTACAGGCATGATCTCCAATTTGGAAGATGCTTGGGATGGTATGCTCAATGATATTGGTACGCAAAATCAAGATGTATTTGGAGCTGCTATTAGTAGCGCATCTTACCTGGTAGAGCATTATCAGCAAATACTTGACATTCTGAAAGCTGTTACTATTGCTTACGGTTCCTATAAGGCTGCTATTGTACTGAACACTCTTGTTACAAAGGGATATACAGGTGTAGCTCTTATTGACAACACCGTAAGACAGGCTAAGATCGCATACCTTAAAGCCGAGGCTGTTGCCACTGGACAGGTTGCAGCCCAAACAAAAGCTATGCAAGTTGCAGAGGAGGCTCATGTGGTTGCTCTGGAAAGGGAGCTTACCGCTGAGGAGCTTGCTAACGTAAAGAAGCAACTTAGGATAGCCACCATACAAAGCCTACTTACAGCACAACAAGCAGAATATATTTCAAATCTTGGGCTTACAGCAAGCTCTGAGAGCTATGAGGCTGCTGCTATGGGTGTTCTGTCTGTTGAACAACAGCAAGCTGTTAAGAAGCTGGATTTATCATCAAAAAGTGCCATATACCGTGCTGCCCTTGAACAAGAGGTTATGGCAAAGAGGGAAAACACCACGGCAACGCTGGAAAATATACGTGCTGAGGTTTCTGCTGCTGCCAGAAAAGTAGAGGCTACTAAGGCTGCTGCTGTATCAGCAATGCAGAAAACTGAGGCTGCGAGATATGAGGTGTATTGGACACGCCAGAGTGGTGATGCCACTGCATTATCCGTTGCTCAGAAAAAGTTGGAGGCTGCTACAGACAATCAGGCTACAGCAAGAAAGGCAGCTCTGGCAGCACAAACAGATTTCTACACAAAGAAAAAGCTGTTGGAAACCACTGCATCCAGACAATCCACAATAGCCTCACAAGCGGACACTGTAGCAAAAACCACCCAGACTACAGCAACAAACATACTTTCTGCTGCTACGAGTAAAGCTACTCTTGCGGTTAAAACACTATGGGCTGCTTTTAAGGCTAATCCTTTTGGATGGATAGTTACTGCTATCGGCATGGTAATATCTGCCCTCAGTTTATTCCAGAACCAAGAGGATGAGGCTACTGGTGTAATGGGAGAATTTCAAGATGCCACAAAAAAGGAAATTGACAATCTGGAACTTTTGTTTGCCGTAATAAACAACACGGAAGAGAACACTAAGACACATAAGGATGCCATTGAAAAGGTAAACGAAGTATGCAAGGAGTACAACAAAACACTACTTGATGAGAATGCGACACTTGTAGAGCAAAAGGCAAAATATAATGAGCTAAGGAAAGCCATCCAAGAAACTACTGCTGAAAAAATAAAGGCAAAATATGTAGAGCAAGCTCTACAAGAACTTATCAAAAGCTCAAATGATAATTTTGATAAATTTGTAGATCGGATAGAAGAAGCGAGTTATAAAACTGGTAAGAAAAAGACCATAACAGACAGGGCACATGGAGAAACGTATGAGGTAGATGTAACAGCTACCTCTGAGAATATCCGCAACATGGGTGCTCAGGTACAAGAAGCTATACGAGGTCAGATAGAGGAGAGCGCAAAGCTGCTTTCCACCATGTCTGGAGAAGCATTTACGAAAGAATATGATAATGTAGTATCAAGCATATTAGCATCTACTCAGGCTGCTACTAAGGCTACAGATGCCGAAATAGCAGGTTTCAAAGGTACAGTAGAATCTTATCTAAATTCTCAAATAGAAAAGACAAAGGATTATAATGCTACGGTTAATACGGTTACAAACAGCCTTAACGCTTTCTATGCACCGAAAGATCCTACACCAATAGTAGAAAGTACCGATTACGTTGCAATGTCCTTTGAGGATTTGCAAACAAAAATAGAGAACAATCAAAAGGAGATTGATAATCTTAATGCTAAGATTATAGATCCTAAAACCAATCCTACACAGTTGGATTCTCTTAAAGCTAAGCTATTGGAGTTGCTTAACCTCCAGGCTCAGCTTAACGGTGCTGTTGTTACCAAAAGTAACAACTTAAATACAGATGAGGGTATCAATGAACGTATCAAACAGTTGCGCCAGTTAATATCAACAGAGGAGTATGGATCAAAGAAACGTAAAGAGTATGCCGATGAGTTGATAAGGCTGCAAAAAAGGCAGGATGCAAATAACCTCACCAAAACTGGTGGTAGAAGCGGTGGAAGGTCTGGACGATCTGGAGGAACTGGAGGCGGTAGGTCTAATACCGCCAACTATGCAGAAACACTGGCTCAGAGACAACTGGAAGCTCAAAGGAATCTGGAAGAAGCCAGGATTGAGGTTATGGATGAGGGATATGCGAAGCGTAAGGCTAAGTTGGATCTACAGCATAAAGAAGCACTTGATCGCATAAAGAAAGAGGAAAGCGAACTGGAGAAAGCCTACAAAAAGGCTGGTAAGAAAGGCGGTTTGTCTGCTGATGAAAAGGCTGGATTTCAGGAAAGGAGAAATCTGGAAAATAAATCTTATGAAACCGAAAGCTCAAAACTCTTTGATGGTGAGATTGAGTACAAGAAAAAGCAATATGAGGCTTATTTTAATTGGGTGCGAAATGTAGGTCAGGATGTGGCTGATGCCCATTTCAAAGAGTTGCTTAAAGACGGTAATAGCTTTACAGCATGGATTAATAGCCAACTGGCAGAACTTGAAGCGAAAAAAGAGACTGGCACACTAACGGATGGTGATGCCAACGCTCTCAATGCTCTCAAAATCCAAAAGGATGAGCTAACAGGAACTAAATCCGCTATGGATTTGTTTAAGGATAGTTTATCTAAGACTGTTGGACAGGCTAAGACACTTGCGGAAAAGCTACAGGCGATTGCCGACCTAAAAGATAAGTTGGCACGTGGAGAGTTCCATTTGAACAATGACGAAACGGCTGCTGCTGCCCTAATCCTGAATAGCCAGGAAACAGATTTGAACAATCAGGTAGATAATGAGGTGTTGCAGAATTACCGTACATACGAGGAGCAAAAACTGGATATACAGAATGAGTACCAACTTCTTAGGCTTGCAGCGCAGAGGAGCGGTAATGCTGAGCGTGTGCGCCTTGTAAACGAGGGTGAGGAAGCTGCCATAAGTGCCCTTAATGCTGCTTTCCTTAAACAGAGTGATAGCTGGAAAAGGCTCTTTGGTGATTTAGATAGTCTTTCTGCTGCCCAGATAGACAAACTGATACACGAGATTGAAGAAAAGCTAAAGAATGCGGATCTAAAGTTGAATCCAGTAGACTATAAAGCCGTTATAGACAGTCTTAACAAGGCTAAGGAAGCTCTGATACAGAAAAATCCATTTAAGGCACTTGGATCATTCTATGATGACTATATAGCTGCAAAGAAGAAACTGGCAGATGCAAAGGCTAATCTGGCTGCTGGAAAAGGAAGCCAGAGCGATGTTGATCAAGCACAGTCCGACATAAAAAAAGCATCAAAGGGAATAACACAATCCATAGAACAAGTTACATCTATGGCTACAGAGTGCGGTCAATCCCTTGCTGATATGTTTGATGCCTTAGGTATGGAGGATGCTGCTGAGGGGCTTGGTACTGCCATTGAACTTGTAGGGCAACTGGGTAATGCTGCATCCTCTGTCGGAAAATTGATGAGCGGTGATATTATCGGTGGAGTTACTGGCATAGTTTCCTCTGTAACTTCTGTTGTTGGAATCTTTGCCAAACTACATGATAAGAAATACGAGAAGCGTATCAAAGCACTCCAGGACGAAATAGACAAACTGGAGAGATCGTACAGTCGTTTGGAGCGTGCTTTCAATAATACCTATTGGGTGTTTTCTGATGAGCAAAGAGCTGGATATGAAAAAAACATACAACTCATACAGGAGCAAATTAAGGCTCTGGAGAAAGAGGCTGAAACAGCTAAGAAAACTTGGAGGTTCGGAGATTACGCTAAAATCAACAAGGAAATAAAGGAGCTACAGAAAACTCTCCAGGCTGCTCAGGAAAAAGGAGATATGTTCTCAATATATGAGGCTCAAAAAGCCAACCTCAGGCAACAGCAAAAGGATATAGAGGCTCAAATTCAGAACGAGCGTAGCAAGAAAAAGACCAATAATGATGCTATTAAGCAATGGGAGGATCAGATTGAACAAATAAATCAGCAGATAGAGGATCTGGATAAGCAGATGATGGAAACTCTGGCAGGAACGACTGTACAGTCTGCCATTGATGAGTTTGCAAGTGCCTTAGTAGATGCTTACTGTCAGGGAGAGGATGCTGCTGAGGCTCTTGGAGAGAAAACAAAAGCCGTTCTAAAGAACGCTGTTGTTGAGGCTCTAAAAAGGCAGTTTCTGGCAAAAGGTATCAATGATGCCGTGGAGTACCTGGGTGAGGCAATGAAAGACAATAAACTTACAGATGATGAGCGTGCTCATTTCACAGCGATGGTAAACCAGGCTGGGGATCTGTTTAACACTGCATTGGATGGTATAGGCGATTGGATAAAGGATGCTGAGGAATCAGTGGATCCTCTAAAAGGTGCCGTTTCCTCTATGAGTGAGGAGACAGCAGGAGTTATCGCTGGTAGGCTAAATGCCTTTATCATAAATCAGGGAGATCAGACTGCTCAGCTTAGGGCTATACTGATTTACCAGGCTCAAATCAGTGCAAATACAAAGAGTACTGTAACTGAGCTACAGGAAATCAAGTCAGAGTTGAAAGCAATACGTAATAGCGGAAATTCTTTACTTTCACAAGGTATATCGTAATAATATGGAACTAAAACAGCTTTCGGAACAACTTAGGACAGATGGCACGGCAAAAGGGCTGTGTCAAGCATACCGAATTAGAATTAGTGGTAGCAGATCTATAGAGGATCTGGTGAGACTGTTTATCAGAGGCATAGACTTCTGTGTGATTAATGACTATCCAACCCAGGAATTTATGAGGGAGAATTTCAAGGGTAAGAGTGAGCCATACGGTGCCTATGTGGATGATGAGGTGGACGAGGCTAATCTACCCCACTGTGTTCTTAACGGACGGTGTAAGGCTTTTCTGGAATACGATGGGTACTGTGTTTCCAGAATATATGCAAGGCATGACACGGAGGGGGCTATCAATGTAGCCGATCACGCCTATGTTACAATAGACGCTTTCGATCATTCACGCCTAACAGTTGCTGTGGCTGGCAGCGATGCTAAGGTGTTGGTAAATGTATATGGTGATGCCCAGGTTGAATGTATTGGCTCTGGGATCGAGGTAACAAAGACAAACAAAAAAACATACTGATTATGATAGACAACAATTTAATACTCTGGCTACCATTCAATGATCCAGATGGCAGTGTAGCTTATGACTATTCTATAAGTCGTGCTGATGCCACATTATCAGACGGTGCGAAACTCACAAAGATACCAACAGGAAAGGCTTTATCCCTGAATGGAGGTGAGGCTATATCCTCAAAGGTGATACCTTTTAGCTCAAACTTCACAATTTACATAGTATTGCAGCCGAATGATTCTCAGCTCGGATGGTTGCTGAATTTCACTGGTGTAAATAATTACCTGGAGCAATGGATTGATGTTACACCTGGTAAATTTATAACGCTTGCTTTCGTTAGAAATGGTAATCGTTTTACCGTTTACAACAATGGACTGGAGATATATAGTAACACAATCTCAGGAACGCCAACAGGTTTCAGCATTAACGATCAAAACCTGTACGGAAGCAATGCCATGATTGATGAGGTTAGGGTGTACAACGTTGCCAAGACACTTTCAGAAATACTTGAAATATCAAAATCAATCACAAAGGATGATGTGGAGTATTATCTGGATGGCGTGAACTTTAAGGAGTATGGCGTGTATGTAAGTGATAGCAAGGGTTTGGCTGGTAGACTTGCTCGGAAAGAAGCCCTAACAGTAGACTGGGATAATTATCACGGAATTGTCAGAGATAAGAAGCGACCTCGCTTTAAGGAGAGGAATATACAACTGGAATGTTTCATAGAAGCATCCAGTAGGTACGCTTATGTGGATATGGTAAACCGCTTTTTCTCTGCTTTTGACGGAGAGGACACACAACGCCTTAAAGTGGAGTATGCAGGAATAACTAAACCTCTTGTATATGAGGTTGTATGTCTGGACGAAGCAGATCCTGTTAAGAAATGGGGAAGATACAATAAAGGAACAATGGTTGGCACATTCACTATGAAATTGGTTGAGGATGAGCCTGTAAAACGTGTACTCAGACACGTTGGAGCTGATGGATCCACAAGCACTATAACAGTTACCAGTAACAAACTGCTTAATATTCATTGGGGCGATGGTACACACACGTACAATGTATCTGGAACTCAAAAAACAGTACAGCATACATACGCTGATCAAGGAGAGTATGAGATTGTTATTACTGGTATTATTGAGGATATTGAGGAATTTTCTACTAACGATATTATAATATGGGAGAATTTGCACTGATTAAGAGGAATGGAGATATTATACCACTTAACACAAGGAAGCCATTTTGTACGGTAAAGTCTGCCCAACAAAACATATCTCTGATGGGCGATGATACAGTTTCGCTTAATATAATATCAACACAAGTTATCACTTTCGATAAGGGAGATAAAATCCTTGTCGGAGGTGATGAGTATGCTATACGCACAACAGTAAACAGGGAGGAGATTTCTGATGATTATTACTCTTATGAGCCAGTTTTTTATGGCGTGATGTACGAGCTGATGAAAAGCCTGTACAGGAACGCCTGGCTTGATGATAACGGTAAGGTAAAGAGTGATAAAAGTGTGTTTGATCTCACCTATACTATAAGGGATTTTGTAAAGGTGATAATTTACAACATGGAGAGGGATTATCCTGGATTATGGAAATTTGATGCCGGCAACTGCCCAGATACGGAAGCGATAACTATAAATTTTTCCAGACAAAACTGCCTCCAGGTACTGCAAACACTGTGTGGTAAGGATAATTTTAATCTCGATTTCAAAATCACACAAAACGGAGGTGTGCGCACTATTCATATTGGTAAGTTCGGCACAAAGATTACTCCTCCTGGTGGCAGTGATTTCTTTGAATGGGGAAAAGGTAACGGACTATACAAGCTGAAAGAGGAAAAGATAGACGATAAGACTATCAAAACAAGGCTATGGGTAGAGGGTGGTTCAACAAATATAAGAAGAGACTACAGAGATTATGCTGGGAAACTCCAGTTGCCATTCCCTCAAAGGCTAAACAAGAGAGACCATACACTTAGGGATGGAACAGTGGTAAAGGCTGGTTCTGAGCTAATAGGTATTTCAGACGATACAAAAAGGTTTTTTGAGGATGCCGAACTGGCTGCAAGGCTCGGTTCTGATGAGGATGCAGAGGAATATGATAAGATCTACCCACAACGTACAGGAGAGGTTACAGCGTTAGTATATGATGATAACAAAAATCTGGATGTAAACTCATTCATAGACGAAACTATGAATTTCGATCTGAACGCTAAGGATTCCTCTGGTACAACATATCTAATTGATGATACCTCTGCTAAGATAACATTCATATCAGGAAAGCTGGCAGGACAGGCATTTGAGGTAAAAGAAAAAGGGTACAACCATGCTCTTAAAAAATTCACAATTATACCTTTTACAGATGAGCGTGGGCTGACAACACCAACGCCAGACAACGAGGCTTTTCAGATGCAGATAGGTGATAAGTACAAGATAACCGATATAAACCTACCTAAAGAGTATGAGGATGATGCAGAAGAAGATCTCTGGTATGAGGGAATGCAGGATTTTAATGATATACGCCAGGCGAGGGCAAAATATACTCTTACACTGGATAGAATGTATTTCTTGGAAAACACGCCACGTGATTCTACTGTGTGTATATTCCAAGTAGGTGATTATGTGCCTGTACGTGATACACGTTTCGGCATAGAAAAGTCTATTAGAATAACAAAGGTACAAAGAAACCTTTTGCTGGATCAGGATTATGCCATAACCCTCTCTGACACCAATACAATTAATGTCTTAACCCAAACGGTGATTGAAGTCCAAAATCACGAAAACATTATCAATGTAAACAGATTGAGAGATCTTGCAAAAGCAAGACGAGGATGGCGAACCACCGAGGAACTTAGGAATATGGTGTATGACACGGATGGTTACTTTGACCCTGAGAATATCAAGCCTAACTCTATTGATACAAATATGTTGACTGTAGGCTCAAAAAGCCAACAGTTTATCCTTACAGGTGCAATTCTGGAGGCGAATGTAAACGGACAACCAAACCGATTTAGAGCATCTGCGTGTATTTTATCACACCTCACGATATTAGAGGATGGTATAAGAAACTGGAATATAACTGCTGCTAATTTCATATTGTCAGATAATAACGGTTACTATCTCTTTGCTAAATGCCCAAAGGATGGAGATAATGGCACGTGGTTCCTCACGCAAGACAAACTTACTGCAGAGCCAGTATCAGATCCGAATAACTACTATTTTCAAGTTGGTATATTGGGCAGCTTGCACTCTGATGATAATTTCCGTGATTTCGTTACAACGTATGGCTTTACAAGAATAAACGGCAACACTATCACTACTGGCAGGATTGTAACCAGTGATGGTGAATGCTATCTTGATCTTGATGGAAACAAATTCCGTATTGGTGATGCTACAAGTTCCATAGACTGGAATGTAAGCAGGAATAAAGCTATTACACTCAAAAATGTAAGTGTGGTTAGCGAGAGTGGCGATGTTTCGCCTTTAGGCGTGTACAGAGGAGTTTGGAATGTAAAATATACATATTATCTAAATGATGAGGTAAGTTATACTAATCTAAAAACTGGTGCTATCAGCACATACCGTTATATTAATCCTAAACCAAGCGCAGGGAATGTACCGACAAACTCAGTATATTGGGGGATTGTAGCTAAAGGTGCTGATGGTAGAAATGGAACAACATATTACACATGGATAAAATATGCCGATGATGCCTCTGGTAATGGGATGTCTGATAGCCCAAGTGGTAAGGCTTATATAGGTTTTGCCTATAACAAAACAACGCCAACAGAAAGCAATACACCTGGTGATTACTCATGGACACTATTCAAGGGTACTGATGGAACAAATGGTATTAACGGACAGCCAGGAGAAGATGGCAAAACATACTATACTTGGATAAAGTATTCTGATGTGGCAAATCCTACATTTTCCTCACAGATATATGACACTCCAAGATCGACTACTGAGTATATAGGTATAGCTGTAAATCAGATAACGATAACAGAGAGTACAGATCCGAGTAAATATACATGGAGTAAGTTCAAAGGAGATCAAGGTGTTCCTGGAACTCCTGGTGCTGATGGAGCAAATGGAACAAATGGTACCGATGGCAAAAACGGAGATTTTACAGAATATCGCTATGCTGTAAACGGATCCAAAACCTCACCTCCAGTTCTAACCGTTATAAGCCGTGAACCAAATGGCTGGAGTACTGCAATGCCAACTGTTAGCAGCTTGAAATATCTTTGGCTTACAACTGCCAAAATTAGCGGACAGACAAATAGCTTACTTTCAAACTGGACTACCCCGATCCGTGTAACACCTTATGATGGTACCGATGGCAAAAATGGCGAGGTGGGACCTGCATTAATATTCAGAGGAGAGTATGACGATTCTAAAACTTATTATGGCAATGCAAATCGTATAGATGCCGTTAAATATAATAATCATTACTATGTTGCAAGGATTGATGCTGGATCTTTTTCTGGCACACTTCCAACAAATACAGGGAAATGGAATGATTTTGGATCGGAGTTTGAAACGGTTGCTACAAATCTGTTGCTTGCAGAGGGTGCAAATATCGCTGGTTGGATATTCCGTGATGGGAAATTGTATTCACAAAATGGCGATTTTTTTCTCAATGGAGCAACAGGTGAATTTGGTGGAATCATACGATCAAGTCTATTTTATGGGAACTCTAAAACGATTACTGAAAGTGCATCAGGTAATACGCTTTACGAGATAAAGCCAGGTATAGACTATGCACAATGGTATCTAATCAACGAGCCAAATAGAAAGATATATATATTATTACCAAAAGCAAAAGATTGGGATGGTCTTGAATTGACATTTTTTATAAAGCAGTCATATTGGCAATATGATGTAAATACGACACATATAAAGACTCAGAACGGAGAATATATGTATTGTAAACAAAATATATATAATTTTCATGCAACTGATAACAGCAATAGATATATATCTGTAGAGTATTTTAATGCAAACTATAAGGGAGATAATAGTTCATATTGGATGATGCAACCTAACATGCCAATACGTTTCAAATCAATCCTCGGTGCATGGTATTGTATTGATGGCTTATGGACTGGCGAATAATATAGACAATATTAACCAGGTAAACAGGGTGATGGCTGGATCATCCTGTTTACAAAAGAAAGGAGGTGTAAATGAATTGAGTACATAAAACAACATTAAAGTGCTAAAAATCTTGATTTACAGACACTTTATAGCTTCAAAATGTGTTTAAGAAACACATTTTTATTAACTTTGCAGTCAGATAAAACCATATAATATGGACAACGATATGTATAGCCTAAGGATCCTTTCTAAGGGAAAGATAGAAAACCTTTCGGGTGGGTTCTCTCTTAACGGAGTACCTTTCTCCATTTATGTGCGACCTAAAAAGGTTACAATGGAGCACGATACTCTGGTTGATTGTAGGCTCCTATGCGATAGGGAGGCGAGTGAGTTTCCAGTGCCTATAAATGACTGGACACCTGCAATGATAGTAGAAATTTCCCCAGATGCTATCTTGCTGAGTGATTTTGATGTTTACTGGGGAGCTGGTGAGAAAATATAAAAAAATGGGTTTACTATTAGGAAGTGGCTCAACTAAGCCACAATACCCCTACGATATGTGGTATGGAGTACAGGGAGATTTCACAAGTAAGGACTACAAACTTAAACGAGTTGGAAACCTGGACTTGCACCGCACATTACCTATCCAGGAAAAGCTGAGACGCTTTGTCGAAAATGAGGATGGTTCTGTAAAATATTACCTCGGAGCAAATGACAGCCGTAAAAAGTATTCAGGAGCTGCTGCTATACTGGATAGTACCGATGGTAATGTAATGCTGGAGAAACCAGATTATTATTTACGTGTAGAGATAGAGGGCACAAAATGGCTCAGGGCTATTTCTGAATATCCTCTGCCAGGCTTCATTAAGATGGAGCGTAAATCTGTCTCTCCCTGGTATGGATCGTACGATCAGGAACTTAAAAAGGCTGTATCTGGATGTTGGCTAACATGGAGCGAAAATGATATAGCCAGAGACGATGATGGCTATCCTATCTTTACAGAAAACGCCACACGTTTTAGGGGAGGAAATAACGATGCAAGCCGTGATGGAACTTACAGGAGCAACTTGGGTATGGCTCGTACAAACTGTAGCAAGGCAACTGTAAGAGGATGGTGCAATGCTGCTGGTAATGGCATACATCATGGAGCGTATAGGGTTTACAATGAAATTGCATGGCTCCAGCGAATAGAATACGCATCTATGCACTGCCAGGACACCTATAATGCCACACTAACTGATGATGGTTTCCACCAGGGAGGACTTGGTAGCGGTTGTTCTGTAGGTGGAAGTGAATGGAATACCCACAACGGATATAATCCTTTCGTTCCGTGCGGAGTTACTGCAATTCTGGGCAATAACACGGGTAAGGTGTCATATACTATCAAGAACTGGATGAACACCTCAGACAAGGTGGTACAGGTAACATCATACAGAGGTCTGGAAGTACCGTATGAATATCTTTGGCTACTTGCTGATGATGTCCTTATATGGAATAAACCTGATGCGTCTGTAGCTTATGTATGTGAGGATCCTACTAAGTTCACAAGCCACTCAGATAATGCCACAACAGTGCCTGATGGTTATATTGCCATATCTGAGCTACCTCTTGCAGATTGTTATCCGTGGACTTTGGCACAATCAATTAATGGGTATTCATTCCCAGATAAAAGTGGAGGATCACCAACAACTGGTATATGCGATCAGTTCTGGACTGCTTATGATGATGGAGGTAGAGGCTGGTATTGTGCCCTCCTGTCTGCGACTGCGAGTTATGGTGCGCATGCTGGTTTCGGTTCTCTGTTTACGGCTTATCGTTCCTCGCATTCGTATGCGTACCTTGGGTTCCGCTTGTGCCGTGGATAAAAAACGGCTGCAAAACACGGTGGGCGGTGCGTTTTTGAAAATGCACCTCCCATCATAACAAAAAGAGCGTTCTTTGAAAAAAATAATATAAACGGTTGCGGAGATCAGGTGCCCTCCTGTCTGCGAATGCGAATAATGGTGCGAATGCTGGTTTCGGTTATCTGAATACGAATAATCGTTCCTCGAATTCGAATGCGAACATTGGGTTCCGCTTATACCGTGGTTTTCTCCTTTTGAATAAAGATATGATAACTGTTCAGATCTCTGCAACCCTACCTCACAGAGGCTGCTGGCACTGCTGGCAGTTGGTAAAACAAGAGTGTTTTTGATAGGGTGTTAGTAAGAAATTGAAAGCTCCCAATTAAAGCAACGGCACAATACAATGGCAAAAGAGGTTAAAGATAATAGGAATGAGTATAACCCATCAATACATTATGAGGATTTTGATGATGTCGGCTATTATATAGGTGGCACTGGTAAGATGCTTATTTCCTCAGGAAAGAAATTGAAAAATGTATATGAGCTGCTGTATTCTAACGCTAATCTGATAAGGTCTCAATATACTGCACAGAGGGGCAAAGGTGATAGGACAGAGATAAAGAATTTCAATGATAACATCTGCGAAAATCTGGATTACATCTATGAGATACTAAGTACTGAGAGCTATACACCTGGAGAATATAGAATAAAGGTCATTTATGAGCCAAAGGAAAGGGTTATAATGATCGCTCCATTCTTTCCAGACCGAATAATCCACCACTGTATAATCAATGTTTTGTCGAAACATTGGTATCATATATTTATCGAAAATACATACGCTTGTATAAAGGGGCGTGGCATTCATAAATGTATGGAGGATGTACACAGAGCACTGGTAACAGATAGGGCTGGAACTAAATATTGCCTAAAGATTGACATTAAGAAATTCTATGATAATGTTGATCACTCAGCACTCAAAAAGATTATACGCTATACCATAGCGGACGAAAGGCTGCTGATGCTGTTGGATAAAGTAATAGATAGTAACGGTAAGGAAAAGGGATTGCCAATAGGCAACTTCACAAGCCAATATCTGGCAAACCTCTATTTATCCTATTTCGATCACTGGGTAAAGGAGGAGCTGCGCATACAATATTATTTCAGATATATGGATGATATTGTGGTGCTTGAAAGAAACAAGGAAAAGCTGCATCTTATCCTGGATATGTTTGGGCTGTACCTCGGTGCTGAGTTGAAAGTGGAGATAAAGTCTAATTGGCAGATATTCCCAGTTGATGATCGGAGTATCGACTATGTAGGCTTTAAGCAGAACCACTACGGAATCTTACTCAGAAAAGGAATCCTGCTGCGTTTCTATAAGAAACTGGAGCAAACACAGAAACGATATGAGATCAGTAATGAGAGTGATATTAAGCACCTATTCCCATCTGAATATGGCTGGATAATTAGATGTGATAAGGAGCATAGTGATTTCATATTTAATAAATGCTTAAACAATGGAACAAAAAAATGTATTGACTACAGGGCTGTTGGTTAAAGAAATGCCACCTGTAATTTTAGACCTGAACAACGGTCAAGGTACATTCCTGTATAATCACAACATACAGGAGGTGGATCTTATTGAGGATGAGGGTGGTGCTACAAGAGTGGCAACAACCGATAAAGATAAGGCTGATGCTACTGGCAAAGGCTATCTCTATGATAGTGTAAGGGTTGAATACCCAAAAACGGCAGACAATATTTATGGTACGCTGCTTTCGGCTAAGTACCCTGCTAACACGGAAAGCAAGTTACAAAACGAGTACAACAGTGCCGTGCTTGGACTGCTTGATGAGGCTGCAAAGGAGCCTTATGTTGCTTTCCTTTCTGACCGTCTTGTTATACGAAAGATGGTTGATGATGATTGTGCTAACTATAATATCCCCAATGACCTATGAATCAGAATATAGAGGATTTTGTGGATGAGGTTTCGCAAGGAAATAATGATCTCTTTGATTGCGACTTTACATCTATAGATGCTGTTATCAACGAGATTACAGTGTTTACTGGTTGTGCCGAAAGGCAGACAGAAAACGGTGTGAGAACGCTGGTAGCTTACGGTGAGGGCTACAACAGATCCGCTTTCTTTACGGACAGTAAGAAGTTGAAAGATGTCTTTGCAAGCCCTAACAGGCACTATCCGATGAGAGCCGTAATCAAAGTGGTACGATATGGCAATATGTTCGGTTTCCGTGTGTTCCCTCCTAATACTCCTATTACACAGGAGGACAGAGAACTGTTTGAGAGCTATAAACGTAACAAATGGAGGAAGCGGTAATGGTAGATGATGCTGTAAATGTCGCAAAAGGGATCAGCGATGTAGGTATGATGGCTATTACTTGTGCATTCTTTCTGATCCTATCGGCAATGCTCATGGTAGCCTGTTTCAAATGGTTCAAGGCTATAATAAACAGTATGATCTCAGACAACAAGAAACTGATGTCTGAGCTGCTGGACGAAACGAAAAGGCAGAATGAACAACTTACCGATATATCCGAGGGGTTGCGCCCAGAAACCTTGCTGCGAATAAAAAACACCTCAAATACATTCTTTGACCTTGCAGTAGAGCGTGTTTGTCGTATCATTAAAAAGGTACGAGAAGAAAATCATATCGTAGATAAGGAGGCTACCAGGAGTAAAATCCACACTCTTGTATGCAACCTACACGATGATCGTAACAGTAGGTTTGACTGCTACACATATAGAGGAAAGCGTTTAACCTACTACACCTCTCCAGACTGGGTGGAATGGGTATCAGAGGTGATAGAGAGTGAGGTGTATAACGAGACTATTAACAATGGCAGGGCATACACTAATGTTACTGCTGTCTATGATAGAATCAAGCTGGATTTCTACCATAGATTGAATGATTTTTGATTATGAAAATACTTATAGACAATGGGCATGGGGCTAATACCCCAGGTAAATGCTCTCCAGACAAAACTCTCCGTGAATACGCCTATGCACGTGAAATAGCTTGCATGGTTGTATCAGAGCTTAAATCAAAAGGGTATGATGCTGAGAGGCTTGTAAATGAAAACAATGATGTATCTCTGGCTGAAAGAGCAAGGAGAGCTAATGAGTGGTGTGGCAAACTTGGATCCAATAATGTGATTTTAGTTTCGATACACTGCAATGCTGCTGGAAATGGATCGTGGATGCAAGCTGGCGGTTGGTGCGCTTACACCTCTCCAGGAAAAACAAAAGCTGATAACCTTGCGACAAAATTGTACAATGCTGCTGATACAGCTCTTGCTAAATATAAAGAGGTGTTTCCAGTGCTCAAAACAAAAGGTGAGTACGGATCAGCACAAAAGCCTATCCGAACCGATTATGCAGATGGAGATCCAGACTATGAGGCACGCTTCTATATCCTTGTTAAGACCAAGTGCGCTGCCGTGCTGACAGAATCGCTTTTCCAAGATAATAAGGCAGATGTCGCTTTCTTGCTTTCTGACGATGGCAAAAAAGCTATTGCCAAATTGCACATAGATGGTATAATTGATTATCTGAAATCGGTATGAAAAAATATCTAATTATTATTTGCCTGGTGCTCGCTACACTGAGTGCCTGGCTTTCTCATAGCCTTGTTAAAAATAGGGCTGAATGTAAAAGGCTCCAGAGTAATCAAGAGGCTCTTATGAAAAGTGTTGAGCTTTACGAAACACAAGCTGGAGAAAGTGCTGCCTCTGTAAACAGGTTACAACTTAACTATGATGATCTGGAGAGACACTATAATAATGTATGTCTGGAGGCTAAAAATCTCGGTATAAAGGTGAAACGGCTGCAATCAGTAGCTCAGACAGGAACACATACTGATATTAAAATCCAGACAGAAGTAAAGGACAGCATCATATATGCCTATAAAGAAAATCTGGTATATATAGATACCGTAAAATGGTTTTCATGGCATGATCCTCCCTGGGTTGATATTACTGGAGTTATAGATAGTGGCAGGGTAAATCTAAATGTGCAATCAGTAGATACTTTGTTACAGATTGTACATAGAGTACCCAAAAGGTTCTTGTTTTTCAGGTGGGGAACTAAAGCTATAAAGCAAGAAATAATCAGCAAAAACCCACATGCGAAAATTATATACTCCGATTATATAGAACTCAAAAAATAGCTTTCTGTAGAATAACTATATTTAATCCGTACTGACTGTGAAGTTCGTGCGGATTTTTTATTTTACTATTTACTGAGTAAATTTTTGCTGGATTAAAGAAAAGTAGTACCTTTGCATTACCGATCTTAAAAAATCGGTGTTGCATTTGCACCTCCGATCCATCTTTTGGAAAAGAGGTGCTTTTTTGCAAAAATAGACAGAAATTCTACAATAGTTCTACAAAAATTACAAAAATACGTGTAACTCTCTGATAATCATAGGATGAGACAAGTCTCTCCTAAAGAGCTACCCTATTCAGGGCACATGAAACGAAGTAGAGCGATCTTTGATAGATATACATATCCACATAAGCCCTTGTAGTTCAATGGATAGAACGTGGCTCTCCTAAAGCTAAAATATGGGTTCGATTCCCATCGGGGGTACAAAATAAAAGTCTTTCTTTCACAAAATCCGCAAAATATGAGTAACTTTGCGGAATAAAGTTCTACAATTATTCTACAGAAAGAAAGATGGCTACATTTAAGGCTGAGGTGTATGCCCACCAAAAAAAGGCAGATGGCACATATAATATTAAGATCCGTGTTACACAAAACCAGAGAAAGAAGTATCTGGCTACAACATGGTATGTAACAAAGGAGGATCTTACACGCTCACTTAAAATCAAAAATCAGAAATACATAGACCTCACGGACGATTTAATAAAGTCGTACCGAAAAAAATGCGATCGGCTTGGTGAGAGGTTAAAGAATATGAGTGTTGATGAGGTCGTAGATTATATCCAGAGAGATAAAGATGAGAATTGGGATCTGGATATAGTAGATTATACCTGGAGGCATATAAAGAGATTGGAGGAAACAGGGCACAAGGGTAATGCTGAAACGTATAAATGCGCAATCAGGAGCATGGTTAAATTTATGGGACGTGATACTATCAGCATAAAAGAGATTACAGTAAGAATGCTCACTAAATGGGCTGAATGGATAGCTACAAGCAATAGGATAACAACAGGATTTTCCCCACATAATTATCTTTCAAGAATAAGAGCCATACACAACCGTGCAAAAAAAGAGTACAATGATGAGGATGCTGGAATAATAAGGATTCCAAACTCTCCTTTTTCCCATATTGAAATGCCAAAGGCTCCAACTCCAGAAAAGAGGGCTATTTCTCTGGATAAGATGAGGGAGCTTGTGCATTTGTCATATATAGAAAGCCCATATCCTAATACAAACAGATTTAACTTTGCACTGGATCTTTTTATTCTTAGTTTCGGACTTGTCGGGATGAATGCTGTAGATCTGTATGATTGTACCGACTGCAAGAACGGTAGGATAACATACGAGAGAAAGAAAACAAGAAACAGGAGGGCAGACAGAGCACTAATTTCAATAAAGATTGAGCCTGAGATTGAGGATCTGGTTAGAAAATACCGTGATCCATCTGGGCAACGTGTTTTCAAATTCTATAAGATTTATAGCTCTATGGACACTTTTTCAAGGGCTATAAATATCGGTCTGAAAAAGATTGCAACGAAAATAGGTGTAGATGAGCTTGAATTTTATGCTGCCAGGCACACATGGGCAACGATCGCCCAGAACGATGCAGAGATAGACAAGTGGACTGTACACACGGCTCTTAACCACATAGATGATACAACAAGGATAACTGATACATATATCAAGAAAAGTTGGGATCCGATAGACAGAGCCAATAGGAAAGTTTTTGATTTAGTAGGTATTGATCGTGATTTTTCGGAACCACTTTTGCCTAAGCAAATTTATATTTTGCCTAAGCAAACGGAAAAACAGCCGTTTTTTACCATATTTTGCTTGTACTTTTGCTTAACTTTTGCCTAAGCAAAAATAATTTGCCTAAGCAAAAATTTGTAAATGGCTGATAATCAGTATTTGTTTGTTTCCGTTTTGCCTAAGCAAAAGTTATCGCAGACTATATATTATTATAATAATGATTATATAGTCAATGTTATATTTATAATATAAGTATATAGGGGTGTGGGGTAATAAAAAGTTTGCCCACCTCTTTTGCAAGGTGAGCAAGCATTTACTTAAACATTTTTCCCATACCAGTAAGTAGCCATTCGGCACTTACGCCATACTCCTTAACCATAGGATATAGCCAGGACAACTGGAACCATCCTCTATCCATATCCTTTCTTTGAGCTAAGAAATTGCGCCTGTCAATATCGTATAGGATACAATATGTGTTCACGCCACGAATTGTACCCATTGCGATTATGGCATCCAATGAGCTATAGAACCGCTCCATGATGCTCTTTGTTATCTGAGTATTAGTTCTCTTTCTGCTCATCTTCCATTTTTATAATTTTCGTCATGTCTTTGTCAAACGTATAGCGTACATTACATATCTCCATGCCACCAAAAGAATTTTTAGCACGGTATTTATGTGAAACTTCCCATCCAAGTGTATCATAAGGATTAGTTCCGTGATTCAAAAAATATTCCTTAATTTGATTCATTTTTGAATTTACACTATCAATAGGAAACTCCCCATTCTTTGCACGCCTTATGGTCTCTATATAAGCCATACTCATAGGTGTTATTATACCAGGCTTTCCCATTTTTATATTTTGGTAACTATCAGGGTCTTTCAAGTGTTCCTCCAGATACCTGTCTATCTCTCTTTCGTAATCTTTTTTGCAGCTTGTAACACACGCTACAAGTAAAAGTAATGCTATTAATTTTCGCATAGTCTACCAAATATCCTTAAATCATCACGCAATTCGTTTAGTGCTTCTACAGGCTTATTTTCAATCTTTGCCTTAGTAGTTGCGCACTCAATCGTTTTCAGTTCCTCAAACGCAAAATCTGAGGACAATTCATTACCTGATGTAATTGTCTGTAATGCCTCTTTATAGAGTTCAATCACCATCCTATAATATTTCTCCATAATACTATTTGTGTAGTTGTTCAATTATTGTTATTAACCTATCCATTTGTTCCTGGCTCTTTGTTAGCTGTTGCTGAGCCTCTTTAGTAAGTTCCCTTTGGGCTGTAAGTTCATTCAGGAATCTCTCTACCGTGGAGCTAAATGTGATATTGTTCCCATTTCCTGATATTTGGGTATTCCCATTACCCATCGCAGTCTGTGAATATTCTGCATCATCAACTCCTTTCAACATATTACCAATACCAGTTTTCAGCCAATTCATATCCAATTCTGGATAAGTCTCTGAGATTTTTTCCTCAGACTTTTTGCTGATACTGTAACCTACTTTGTTCACAAAACCCCTCGCAAGGTTTGCGCTCTCTTCAAATTTGAGCTGCCCTATCCCCAGGTGTTTAATGAACTGGATTAACCGATCTTTTACTTTGCTCATAAATTCTGATGTTTTTTCCGTAGAATACTTATTTTTTATTGCAAAATTGGTGCAAATATCAGAATAAGGATGAAAATTTCTCAGATTTTCCTTGTTGGTCTGAAAATTTATCCGTATCTTTGCACCAAGAAAGTTACTTACATGATGCAAATATAGCAAAATTGTGTCTAATAAACATACAAAACCAGTATAAAATGGAGAAAAGTAAGTTTAGACAGATCTATGATAGCTTGCCCACAAGGGCTGCTAAAGCACCTAAAACGGTATGGGTTGAGCGCATGGCAGAGATCTGTATGGTGTCTGAAAAGACAGTGAGGTGTTGGGTGTATGGCACGCAAAAACCTGATGCCATAAAGTTATCAATCCTCTCTAAAGAGCTTGGAATACCAGCAAGCGAATTATTTGTTTAACAATCTAAATGCAACACCGATTATGAAACAAGAAACATTATCAAATGCGATACAAGGAGGTATTTCCCTTGTTCTCGCTATCGTCAGTCTGATTTTAGCTGTGGGATATAGCGCATGGTGGAATCTTTTTACCGCTGCTGCCTGTTTAGTTATATCCTGGATTTTCTATGTGGATGATGCCTATGGCATTGAAAGCGTGCGTACTTATTTGAAACGTAAAATGAGGAAATAAGTATGATGGTTGCTCTGGAACTTTTTGAACTGAAAAACCTCTGTATGGAAATGGCAGAGCTTGGTGTTGCTACATACGTAAAAAGCCAGGCACCAGCAAAGGATCTCATATCCCAGAGGGAGGCATACAGGCTCTTTCAGGAGCAAAGGGTAAAAAGGTGGAAACAGATAGGGCTTGTTAAGCCTATACGCATGGGAGAAACCAAGCGTTCAAAACTGCAATACTCCAGAGCAGAGCTACTTGCTGCTGATAAATCCGAGAAAATGAATTTTTTAATTAACAAATAAATAGTTATTCTATGAGCATTACACTGAAATCATTACACCTGGTGAATTTCAAAGGTGTGCGTGATCTGGAGCTAACTTTCCATGATGGTGATAACATGGTATGTGGAGAGAATGGTACTGGAAAAACAACCCTATTTGATGCGTTCACCTGGCTGCTGTTTGGTAAGGACAGTAAAGACAAGTCAGACAGTAATTTCAACATTAAGACACTCGATAGCAACGGTTGTCCTATACTAAGGCTGGAGCACTCTGTTACTGGTATCTTGGATGTTGATGGTAG
>NFZD01017402.1_pt1 | contig 41426 bp, 56 predicted proteins | sample 1095381 | NCBI WGS metagenome assembly NFZD01 (sample SAMN03609891, study PRJNA323583) | gut metagenome | isolation source: feces | host: Rattus norvegicus | place: Denmark: Riget | collected 2013 | reverse complement strand
TAATACTCGTTTATGAATTCGAAATGGAAAGAGAAGCCAAGAATGCCAGAATCAAAGAGACGTACGCTCTAACAAAATAGCGTCGTATGAGTCAGATTCCCCTGACGTTCCGTATGAAGGTACGGAACGAGAAGAGGAACAAGAAGACTGGTGTTTTTGATTTCCTGAAGATGTGTTTCGTTGAAGGTAAATGGATTTGGAATTCTATCATCGCTCAGACAGACACCAAGCTTGGGGCTGATGCCCGCAAGCTGTCGTCTTTCACTTATAAAGAATTTAAGACAGTCGTTCATAAAGACAAAGACAACAATGACGTCACTTCTGAGGTGACTCATCTTGGTTCGTCTCTAAGAAGATCAATCATTGAGAGTGCAATTTGCGCTGTTAGGGGACTCAGTACAAAGAAAAAGAACAATGCGAAGAAAAAGAAAGTCAGAAAGACTGACAAAGTCGGTCATCTGAAGTTCAAGTCTGAGATAACATCAATCAATCTGAAGCAATACGAAATAACTCATCAGATTTCAGGACCGAATTCATATCGAATTCAAGGTTTTAAGAAAGATATAAGAGTTGCCGGAATGCGGCAACTAAGACATCTTGAGAAAATCGGCATCGAGTATGAACTTGCATCAGCCGTGCTTCGGCAGGAAGCCGGCGACTATTACATATTACAGACGGTCTATGTAGACCGTCAGAAATGGCTAGAATATAAAGAATCCAGAAACGCATACAAGCACAATCACAACTCCATAGATATGGGTTGTATGAAGACTGCGACTGATGCATTCGGCAATGTGTACAATTGCCAGGTTGGAGAAAGTGAGCGTCTGAAACGGCTTCAGAGAAAGTCTACCCGTCAGCTTGCTGCTGCCGGGATGGACTTCTCGAAGAAGAAGAAAGACCGTAAGAGAGTTAAACGCTCAAACAACTGGTACAGGACACAGAAGAAGATGAAGAAGGAGTATGCGAAGATGGACAGGCAGAAAGAGAATAAAGCAATTCAAATCACTCACACGCTTCTCTCTGAGAACCGTGAGATTGTCATGCAAGATGAGAATCTTAACGGATGGAAAGCGAACGGGCACGGGAAGAAAGTCTAGCACGGTGTGCTGGGGCGAGTCAAGAGACGCCTTATGACGTCTCCACGTGTTCACGTCATAAACCGTTGGGTTCCGACTACCAAACTATGTACGTCGTGCGGGAGAATGCACGACGACATAAAAGAAAAGGATCGTGGATTCATATGCCCGCACTGCGGGCATAACGACGGAGAACGAGATGCTCATTCTGCCAAAGATATGTTGTGGTTATATTTGAATATGTCACAATATATAGGACTGGACGGGTCCGAATACAAGCGTTCTGCGTTCGATGAGGCGCTCCAGAAACTGTTTCCGGAGCTAATCATAGAACAGGGTTCAGGTGAATCCTGAACCCAGCAGTATGAAGCCGCGAGGTCTTTAGCCTAGCTGGAGCGTCACACATAATCATGTATTTTGAGATGTCTTGCTCGTGATGAGTCAAACGTTTTTTGAATAAATAGAGAAACGACGTGATTTGTTATATGGACAACAAGACAGCAATCTATTAGACAATTAAAGACGCAAGAGAATATCTAAAACTTTTTAAGTTAGAGTTAGAGGTTCGTATGGACGAAGATGACATCTTCGAGATGAAGAGAGTATATGGAGACTTCATTGGTATGTACGAGCATGAATCTATATTCTCTGGAACTGTAATCATATATTTGAACGTCGACGATCTTGAAGAAGCATCAGAAGCAGATGACTTCTATTATGATGTAATAGTTACAATCTATCACGAAATTGGACACGCATTGTTTGAACTCATTATGTCAATCCCAGAAGAAGATGTGAAGAAATACGAAGAAGCGTACTTCAATGTGTTCTTTGATGATAATGGTATAGATGAAGAAGAGTTAGTTGAGGATTTCGGGCAGTCATTCGATCCGACGTTAGAGACGAAATCTGAGTTGAGGGAATTGCTTGGACATATGCTTTCTGATGATTTTGATTTCGGGAAATATATTTAATCCAGATAACTATTTTGTGCTTGCGGAGTATAATCTATAAAGAAATCAAGAAAAGAATGACATACAAGATTGATTACGAAACTAAAGAAGGTAAATGGGAGAGAGTGTTCGACATTGAGTTCTCTCTGACTTATTCTGAATCAAATCGTACTAAAAAAGAATGGTACAGCGAGATTGACGTCGCACCTTGCGTAGAAGGTCTCATATGGCTTGCAAGAGATTTGGATTCGTTAAAAATCGGAGAATTCGTTAGAGATAGCGCAGTTATCTCAGAACTTCGTGCAGAATTATATGAAGGAGGAGAACTATGGCAAGGGCTTATATCTCATAATGAGCCTACTTATATAGACGTCGCGGAGCAGAGACATTATCACGAATTGAAGCCGATGATTGAGCAGCGTTTGCGTGAGTACTGCGAAAAATATAATCTTAGTCTTAATGTAGATTGACTATGGTCGAAGAAAAGAAAGAGAGAAAGTTCGGTGACTTCGGTGACTATTTAGACGCTCCGGAAGATAGAAGAAAGGCTTTATCAGTTCTCAAAGAGAAGTTACTTCTGTTAATTGAAGATTGGTGGGACATTCAGCTTATCGATCATCCCGTTCATCTGAAAGAAAAAGAAGATCGCTCAGAGGAAAATTACGAAGAGTTGATCTTTAGAATGCAAGATTACGAAGTCTTTATGTATGACTATCAGAAAGACTGGGATTTGAATTATCAAGATTATGGACTTGATAGAGTGTACGAAAATAATGATTAAATTAGATATATGGAGAAAATTGGTTCTATCGAATTAAACAGTAAAGTCTATGTGACTGACCCGTGTTATGATGATGATAACGACGTCCAGGCAAGGCTTTCGAATGTGAAGTCTGGCGTTTACGACTGCTTCATTGAGCGCAAGGACAGAAACGACAATTGGGGAATTCGTGTCCAGTACTTCGTCGTTGTTCTTCAAGAATTCTCTGAACAAGTTGACGATTTGGCTTTTGAATACGACAGCGAAACGTCGATTGGAGTAGACTCTGGTCAGGCTGGTGTGTTCAACGCTGCATACTTCAAGAAGAACAGAAAGTCAGAAGATTGGTACGATGATGTCTGCGACTACACACTCGAAGAAAATTTCGCCGGATGTATTGACAATCAAGGATTCGTCTCTCGTTCCGGATATGGAGATGGTTGCTATGACTTATATACAGTGACTGATGCTGACGATAAGATTGTCGCTATTAAAGTTGTCTTTGTGGATGATTACGATGAAGATTTCGAGAACGATGATGAAGAGTCTGATTTTGAAGATGATGATTTCTATGAGACAACCGCTAATGATAATTAATTAGAAGTGAAAGATATGGGTAAGTTTCCAGATGATACAAAGAAAGGTAAGATGCGAATCAAGTTGGTCAGAGGATGCGTATGCGATTCGCTAACAGTTGATGGAAAGGACGAATACTCAATGACTGATGATGAAAGACGAGACGTCCTCAAGAAGATTTTCGAGCGTCTGGCACCTGATGACTTGAATTATGTTTTACAAGCATTGGTCAAAGAAATGGGTGAATATGACTGCGACGATGAACCATGTGAGTGCTGCGGAGATACAGTCGAGTGGTATGTTTGGGACTTGCCAGCTAAAGTTCCTCAGAAAAAAGTTTCGAGTGACAATTAAACCAAATTCGATTTTTCACGTCAAAGTACTTAGATAAATAATATGATGGCGATAAAATTCGCTACACAAAAAGCAATAAAGACGTTTAATATGCGTACATTTAATAATAACAACATCAACGGTGGTAACATCTGGGGAGGTTTCTTCGGATGGGGCTGGTATATGCGTAGACGTCTTGAGCAAATAGGATGATAATATAATAGGTCAATACTATAAAATTCTCCCGGACGTCTACATCAGATGTTCGGGATTTTTATTTTTAGGCGAGTATCGTATAAAGGTTTAGTACACCTGGCCACCAACCAGGAGATGTCGGTTCGATTCCGGTTACTCGCACAAACAAGCGGGATTAGTGTAGTTTGGAGGGGCACGCCACTCTTCCAACGTGGAGGCATCCGTTGGTTCGATTCCCACATTCCGCACAATATATGCGACTATAACTCAATTGGTTAGAGCGCCAGTCTGCCAGTCTGGAAGTTACGGGTTCGAGTCCCGCTAGTCGCTCAAACATATGCAGTATTGGTGTTAATGGAAAAAGTACGTAGCAGTACAAGCACATCGCACTTCCAATGCGAGGGAGAAAGTTCGAATCTTTTATGCTGCACAAAATATGCGTCTGTACAATCAATTGGTAGATGGCCGGTCTCCAAAACCGTGCGGGTGAGTGTTCGAATCGCTCCGGGCGCGCCAATGATAAACTAAATCACGTTTCTTCTGTATAATCTATAAAGAAACTGATTTTAGTTTATCAATAAATGGCTAATACGAACACTAAAAAGAAAAGCGCTGCATTGTAGGGTCAAGAGATTCCGACTCTCAATATAAAGGCAGCGAATATTATCTTCATCAGCGACATCCACTTCGGATGGGCTAGTTCATCAGAAGAGTGGCAGGAGAACCAGGAAAGATACTTCAATGAGTGGTTCATTCCTTATGTTCAGAAGACACTCGCCGAACGTCCTGAGACAGTTGTTGTTTCATTGGGAGACGTCTTTCACGACAGAAAGTCAATCGATATTGACGTCAACGAACTTTGTATCGATACATTCGAGCGTATCGCCAATATCATCCCTTGTTATATCATTAACGGAAACCACGATCTCAGCAAGAAGACTAATAAGGGAAACTCATCACTGCGCTCTCTGACTAATATCAAGAATTTGACAGTCATCAAAGAACCTACATTGATGAAGTTCAAGTCGGGGACGAAAGTCCTGGCGTCTATTGCTGCTATTCCTTATCTGGGTGACTGCAATGATGAGAACAAGTGGCTTGTTGAATTCTCCGGAAAGGCTGAGTACGCTCTGATGCACACTGACATCTCAAAGATGAAGTTCGACAACGGAATGACGATTGTCGGTGCAGTTGATGCAGAGAAATTCTCCGGTCGTGTAATCTCTGGTCATATTCATAAGAGACAAGAGACTCCGAAAGTAGTCTACGTCGGAAGTCCGTATCAGATGAGTCGAGGTGACATAGGGAATCAGAAAGGTATCTATCTTCTGACTCTTGAGAACGGTGAACTCTTATTCACTCCAAATAATTTCTCTCCCGTGTTCCAGAAACTCGACATCAAGAAGTTTATGAATATGACTGATGCTGAGCGTAGGGAGAAACTGTCTGGAAACTATACAGATATCGTTATTGATGAAGCCGATGTTCCGAACTACAAGATGGCAGACATCTATGAACTGATGAACACTAGCGGCGCAAAGCGTGCTCAGCTTGAGGTTAAGAAATCGAAGATTGATGTGTCTGATGACGAAGATGGACGTAGCACTGATGAAAAGACAGTCGAGGAACTCATCGACCAGGCTATAGAGTCGTTAGAAGGAGTAGACGAACAGACTATCGCTGAACTAAAAACGTTGTCTAGTCAGTATTTGTCTGCTGCAAGGGAAGTCGAAGACAAGAAGTGATGCAATAAGAGAATATAGAGTGCTAGTTGTCTCGTATCGTCAATTATCCTAAATCGAGATTGATGGTATTGGGCAACCAGTTTTTATGTGGGTCGTCGCTGACTGAATGTCTCTCAATTCCTCTGGCTTTTAACTGATAGTGGAACGGAAGCAATGTCTTCCAGAGAACTGTCTTTTCGTCAATAATCTCCATATTGCAGTTCAAGAGAGTGACGACAACGTGCCACTTGTCGATAAAGAGTTTCTCGCATCCATTATCGTAATACTTCTTCTGAAGTCTTATGACGCTACATTGGTCTGTCTCCATATCGAGAACCTTCAGAATCTCACGACCAAGTTTCTCTTCATCGTCGTTATCGGTGACATCTTTGGTTTCGTTATCAAACGTGCTGAGATCAATAGAGTCGTCTTTGTAATTCACAGACACGACTTTCTTAACTGAAATTCTCTTTTTGGGTGTAACAGATTCCAGTTTCTCAGCAGGAGTAGTAGTTTCTTCTTCTACTGTTTCTTGTTGAACTGAGTCAGAACTCTCATTCTCATCGATGGATTCTGTGACTTCATCTTTCTCTAACTATGATTCGTCGATATTAAAGGCTTTCAGCAAATCTTCTTGAGAAACGATACGCATCTTTTTATCACTCTTCTTTTTGAGAGACTTATTGATGGTTGTTGGAGTCTCTTTCTTCTCATCAGATGATGTTTTAGAAACAGTGCTAGTAGAAGAGACAACAACATCATTGTCGTCTTCTTCGGCTAGCAAAGCCTTGAGAGCAGCCAGATTATCTTCTGTCTGCTTTATGAGTGTTCTAATTATTTCTTTCGTCTTTTTGTTCATTGTAGAATATTTATCAAAGAATTTTTGTATATTTGGACGTTTTGAACGCATTTGTATCAGAATTTTTAGTTCAGACGTCCGCGCAGCAGCTAAATTCTCAGAAAGTCAGTACAATTCTTAGAAAACTTTATCCGAATTGTTCATTTATGGCAAGACAGAAGACACTGAAGCAATTATTCAAGAAATATCCAAACTGCATTATCAACACTGATTCTGACGGATTTCTCTGCGGACGTCTAGTTCACGAGTACTATGGCTGTCGAATCGTCGGTTTCTCTAATTCGAAATAGACAATCTGGATTGAGCCGGGAACAGATATGTCGAAAGTCATTTACCTGGATATGTTCGTTTCGGATCCTGATGTCCCGTCTGTCGACCAACACATTGTCGCTGTTGATCAGGAACATCTTGAACAGTTGAAGAACAATCCTCTTAAAATTAATCCAAACCTTGAGAGAGATAGGATGCTGACTAACGATTACTATCACAAGTATCCTTTCGGCACGCTGCACTATCTTATTGCGAGAATGTGTAGAGAGGGAATTGATGTCGGACTTCCAGATTTGAATAAGGCATTGATTAAGTATCCGGACATTACTTTAGGAAAACTGCTTTTACGTCCTGATGATGCAATGTACTCTTCACTAAGCGCATACAAAGATAATGCGATAGAATGGTGGGAGTGGTTGATTGATTATTCAAAGAATTCGAAGCAGATAATTGCTCTCAGAGATTATATCTATAATAATGAATTTCCGGATTCAAAGAAAGATAAAGAGAACGTTAATGCTTTCTTTATGAATGTCTTGCACTGTCAGCACGGTGACGGAGCATTTGATGTCATCAGTGATGAGAACGGACGTATATACGAAATAGTTAAGAGTGTGATTGAAGCGATGGGTTATATATCTGGATGGAACACTAAAGAACTTGTTATTCCTGAGAAATATGACATAAAGATGGGTGAGTGGTATCGAGCATCAGCAAGTTATTCAAACATCCCGGAGATTAAGCAGATGATTAAGCATTCGACAATGTACAGTTACTCGTTTACTTTCGGACCCAACAAGAAGAACAACTTTAGTTTTACAACGAATATGCGTTATTGATTTCGTTGATAAAAAGTAAACGAAAATTAGTGTTTTAAGTATAATTTACATGAGAGAAAAGAAATTGAAAGTCAAAGAACACGATAAGTTGCGTGTCTATTGGGGCAGAGAAGCAGACGATAGGTACGCAGATAAGTCATTGGTTGTGTGTTGGCCGATGATGGTGCAAGGGTCTTGTGATGCCAGTTGGTTGTTCTCTGAAGTCTTTACTGATGAAGTGAAAGAAGAGTTTATCAGAAGAGGTTGGGACATCACGACGTTGAGATTCTCAATAGCACCAAAGTTAGTAGAACCCAAACGACCTGAGAGATTTCAAACGCTGCTGAGTAAGTACGCTGATGATATAAAAGAGTTAGAAAAAGAAAACGAGAAGTAATATATGGACGATTTATTTTTCCACGTGACAACAAACGGCACCCCTATGAACGAAGTCAAGTGCTGTGCAAATTGCAAGCACATCGATTGGCGTTCGATGCTGGTTTCATACGCTGATGAGACTTATCACGGCTACGATGGTACTTACTGTTGTGATAAGTGCAAGGACAGCGATAGATGCGGCATAAGCCCATATTGGAAGGCTTGCGATGTATACGAACAGAAAAGTCCCGACGACCATATCTTCGAAATGTGCGACCATGTTCTTTATGCACTTGAAGAATTCAAGAAACGTCCAGAAAGTTGTGAAGGCAAGACGAAACACGAAGTGATTAGAAACGTCCTCAGTAATTATGTTGAGACCGTTGCTCGTTATTTAGAAGATGATGAGTTCGAATGGACGAGGAAACGTAAAGATAATAAGAAAGAAAACAATGAGCAGAAATAAGAAACGAATCATCAAAGATTCAGGCAAAGATTACGATCAGATGCATAAAGACCATCTGATAGAGTGGTTGAAGAATGATAATGCGGGTCCATATAAGACGGGTCCGTCGCATTCGTATAATGCTATCGTCTACGTTAGAGATCCGTTGGTTGCTATGGGTCTGCTGCTTCATCTGCATACAAATGGTTATTGGGTAAACGATATGTACATCCAACCATGGAATATCGACCGAATGATGCATTTAGAAAACAGAGTCTTTACTTTATTCGGAAGTTGTGTAGGGACGGGTGGAGTGTTCACTGAGCACGGAAAGTATCTGACTGATGCTGAAATCAAAGAACGTCTCGCCGAACATATCAAAGACCTTGAAGAACATGTAGAAAGAACGCTGGAAGATGATATGACGTATTTCGACAAAGACTTTAAGTCACGTCCGATTATTAATTGCGGTGCAGACGTTCAGATGTTCAAACTTATGTGCTGGTGGGACAACAACGACTTTCATCGACATTTATTAGTGAATTCTCGTAATCCTGAACGTCCAAGATTGGAATTTCCAGCCGGGAATATGAACACTATCGAAGATTATCATCGCATTCATCCAAACGGTACAGTCATTGATTGGTATCGAGAAGCGACTATTGATGACATCATCGAGTACTTCTCAGGTCAAGGAAATTGGAATCATGAAGATAGTTTCAAAGAGACTGTTAACGGAGAGAAACGAACAATAAAATTTGAAGACACGATTTGAGTTATGATTAATTACCAAAACTTACAAGACGCTGAGACGTTCTATACAGAAAGAGGTTTCCAGAGAATTGAAGTACCCTGGACTGTGTCTGCGTATGTCGATGATATTACTAAGCCGGCAGACAGGATTCATTATCAATTGAAACACAATGATAAATGTTTGATTGCGTCCGGTGAGCAAGGGTTTCTGTATCTTTATCTCAAAGAGTATCTTCCTAAAGGAAAGTTTCAGACGACTACGCCCTGTTTCAGAGATGAACCTTACGATCTCTATCATGAGAAATGTTTTATGAAAAATGAGTTGATAATTACTGATGATACGTCAGAGAGTCAACTCGAATTTATCATAGATACTGCGTTTAATTTCTTCAAAACGAAATTAGATGACGGCGATAAGTACAATCGCTTAAAAGTTGTTAAGACATCTTGCGGGTTCGATATTAATTATAATGTTGGCGGTGTGACTCCAGTAGAACTTGGTTCATATGGCATTAGAGAAACGGAGTTCATCAAGTGGATTTATGGAACTGGATGCGCAGAACCAAGGTTGTCAAAAGTAATAAGCACAAGTAAGTTATGAGAGAAGAAGGTAAATTAATAACAGGAAAAGTAGTTAAATATGGTTATCATCGCAGAGAGATTCCTAAAGGCGAACTTAGCGAGTTTTCTAAGATAACCGAAGAGTACACAGAATTGCTTGATGCGCACGAACAAAGCAACAATGTTCTTGAGATTTGTGAACTCACTGACTTAATCGGCGCAATAAAGTATTATGCAGAGAAGAAGTTTAATCTTTCTCTAGACGATTTGATTGTCTTTTCTGAAGCAACAGAAAATGCTTTCAAGAATGGAACACGAAAATAATAAACAAAGAAATATGCTATCTGTACAAGACGCTGATTATTATAAGTTCGGTAATATTATATACAATACTGTCGGCTCATATCGAATTGTAGACGTCCGAGAAGACCAAAAATTCAAGGGTAAGTACTATTATGTATATGGCATACAATATCCAAACTTTCTAGAAGCAGAGAAAGAAGAGAAATCTGACGACTATGGGTACTATAGGAATCTCGCTGACAGTGACTTAGAAGCATATTGTATGTTTCTTAATCTTAGGAAAGATTCTCTGAACATTAAGAAACTTTCTGAACTTAATGATAAACTCAAGGACGCTGGAGCAAAGAGAGTCTGGATTCATCATTCCAAACAGTACAACAAGAACACAAACTGCGATGATTTTGATTCGACTACATACGGTGAGTATCTTGTCGTAGTTGATGTGACTGGTGGAGAACACAACGAACCTTTCAGAACTCCACGAGATATTGAGCAAGTTGAGAAGTTTGCTAGTGATAATTCGTGGCCTGTTCATTCAAACTTCGACGGAATTCTCTGTAACTATTGCTGCGGGTGCCAGAACTTTCGCCCAAGAAAAGACAAGTACATCGATAAAGAGTACTACGTGTCCGGTATTCATGCACCAAATTTCATCCAGGCTGAAGATTACGATTCAAAGAAAGATGAACAGAACTTAGAAGAACTAAGAAAGATTAATCCAGAAGGTGCAGAGAATTATAACAAATACTATGCGATAATGTGCGTCAGACACTGGCCAGACTTAGATGCACTCACTGATTTGAATAAGTATCTTTACCAAGCCGGCGCTAAGAACACCTGGCTAATCCCTTCAGAGAAGTACAATGAGAAAACAAAGAAAATAGAAGATTACAATTACGGAGAAATCGGGACGTTTCTAATTGTGATTGATTATTGATTTATAAACAAGAAATCCTCTCTAGTTGTTTAACTAAAGAGGATTTTCTTTTCTTTGATGCTTAGCATCCACCACTTGATGGTCCGGATCCACATCCGTAACTATAATTTCTGAAGTCACTCGATGTTCCACAACCTCCGCTGCTACCGCAACTACATCCGTAAGATTCTTCGCATCTGCTGCTAAATATTTCGTTGTTATAACTCAACGTGGCGCATTTCGATGCAATTTTCTTCGTTATCTTATCGACTGCATCGTTGACAGCTTCTTTGATGAGATTCTTCAAATCTGCTTCGTCAATTAGTATCATTTTCTTATTTCCCATAATTATATGTCATTAATCGTTTATCAAATCCAGTAAGGATGTATACTTCCGTCTTCGTATATTACTCCGAAAAAGTATTTATTTTCGAATAATTTGCGAGTCGCTGCTTTGAACATATCTGATAGGTTTGCGTGTAGTAACTTATTTACTAAGAAACACGTTCGCTTTAGTGTGAACTTGCCTTCGTACGTCGGAATCCAGGGAGTTATTTCAAATTCTGTCTTACAGCCGTGTGCAAATGGAGATTTTAGTTTAACGTCAAACGTTTCTTCGAAGTTTACGTACATATTCTCCATATTGAACAATTCGACGAGTTTGATGTCTTTGAATCCCATCTCATTATAGTGTTTGATGCAAGCAAGAATGTCATCTTTCTTACATAAATACGGCTTAACCATATTCAAGTTTATAGATATTTTCTCTTTATATGGCATTTCTGCGTAGAATGCTTGTCTGTCGAATGTAGACTTATGTCCTCTCATCTCATCAGCAATATCTTCTTTGTAATGTTGTGGAGAGATTGCTAAACCATCACATAACTCTAATACTTTCTTGAAGATGTTCTTCTGCTTGTAGCATATATCTGGAATCGAAGATATTATGTAAACTTTCAGATTCGTATTTTGCTTAAGCAACATAACGAGTTCGAGTAAATGTAACATAAAGAGCATCGGTTCGCCTCCGCTTATGCACACTGATTCGATGTTGTCCTTATAACAGAGAATGCGTTTGTAGATAGCACCAACATCTGGTTCTTTCAGACGTTTCTCCAAACCCTTGTTCAAAGCATCTACACAGAACGGGCACTTATTTGGACAACTCTTTGTGAAGTGGATTTGCAACTCATTGAATATCTGGTCACAAGTATTGATATTATATTTAATCATCTCTTCAGATTGTTTTCTAAGAACCTAATCGAAATATCTTCGTTTCCTGTACTTGCTTTGTATAACTTATTGAGCCAAGACGCATAATGCATCTTGATTCTCTCAAGCAATTGATGATATTGCACGTCTTTAATGTTGATTGCTCGACTTTCTTCTTTATGCTTCAACTCAGGCCAAATATCATCGAAAAAGTCGTAGGGAACTCCAGCACAGTCAATGAATCTGCATTTTAGATAATTGAGCGTTGTCGCAACTTCCTCATCAATTTCTTTATCTTTTTCTGTCTCGGTGTTGATAGTTTCAATAGTTATACCTCCACGTTCTTCAGTCTTTTTAACTGAGAACTTAGGAAGTATGTTCGTTATTCTTTTATTAAACTTCTCAATAAGAATAGAATCTTCTACAGTCTTGAGATGGTTATATGAACGTATGAGTCTTTCCAGATAACTTGTGTTCTCTCGGACGTCAGACCAATCCTCAGTAATTTCTCTTCCCTCGCTGTCTTTGAGATATTCGCTTTCCAGACGTCCGGTAATCAAGAACTGAATAAGACGATATCTTGCATCTTCTGCATCAAATACGTTTTCTCTGTGAAGCGCATCAAAGAACTTCTTGGTAGCATCTTCATCACTGTCTTCTGTAGTGATGTACGTTCTGCTATTGCTTAGTTTCTTTGTAAGGACAGCGAAACCGTATCTCTTTGCGTACTCATCGTTCAATTCGCTGAATACTAGATTATCTTTTTTCTCTTTGCTAAGCGATGCATATTCTTTTGCTCCAATAATATCTTGAATATCGTTATCTTCATCAATATCGGGAATGATGTCATAAGCAATCCTCTGAAGGAGATGTTCAAGAATTGGCTGATGAGAGAAACTCCTCAAGAAATCTCTTTTCTTTTCCGCAGTTTCATCGATAGTAGCATCTTCTGCTACATTAAGTTTAGCATTTTCTTGCATAGTACTTATATATAAATATATTCTTTCTTATTGTACTCAATAATCTGACTTTAGTTTATCGCCCTCACTTGAATAAAATAATCTCAATCTTCTGAAAACTTTTTCTACTACTTGGCGTACAATAATTAGAAAACGATTTTTTATTTTGTAATGAACGAATCATATACTGAGCTTTTGATTTTCTTCTACGTCATCAAGAACTACGACTTGGCTATCAAGTACAAGCCTGAGTGGTGGCGTTCCGAGCGCTTGAAGCGTCTTTATTCAATCATACTACCGTATATATAGGAATATAGGGAAGAGCCGAGCGAGCAGACAGTGATGCTGCTTATCCAGAAAGCCGGACTCGCAACTGAATTTACACAGGACATCATCCACAGTCTCTGGGAGAACCGTGAGGCTCTCGGTTCTATGAGCGAGGAATGGCTCCAGGATTGTACGGACAGTTACGGTGAGTACAACAGTCTTCTCTATGGTGTCAACAAACTCTATACGAAACTGATGACTGAGCAGTCCAATGTGACTGTTGAGAATGCACACGAGTTCGTGCAGATGATTAAGTCGAACTTTACGAAAGACACTTTGTTCGACCTGAATCAAAGTCGCGGATTTTCTTTCCTCGACCCTGCTGTTCACGTCATCAGTCGTCCGCAGACTCATTCGACTGGTTATCCGTTCTTCGACAAGTGTCTCGGCGGCGGTTGGGCTAAGAAGACGCTTGTTGTAGTCGCTGGTGGTGCCAAGATGGGTAAGTCAATTGTTCTTGGAAATTTGTGTCGCAACTCGATTTTATCTGGACATAACTGCGCATACATCACGCTTGAGATGTCAGTCGGTGAGGTTTGCTCTCGTATCGGCTCTGCTATGTTCAATATCCAGTATTCTCAATATGAAAACGTAGCAAAGGATCCGAACTACATAGCAGCTTGCATCAAGTCTGTACGCGACCGTTCTCTCAATGAACTCGGAGAATGTGTCATCGAGCAGTTCCCGACATCTAATCTTTCTCCGTTCGAACTCGAAGCGTTCCTTCTCGGTATCGAAGCAGAGAACACAGCTAAGTTCGGACGTCCGTGGAAGTTCGAGGAAGTCTACGTAGACTATATCAACATTATGAAGGCTGCACGTCCAGGTATCAGTGCTTCTGACTCATATACTCGTATCAAGACGATTGCTGAGGACTTGCGTGCTGTCGCTATCCGTAATGACTGGACGATTGTCTCTCTGACTCAGTTGACTCGTAACTACTCTATGGGTTGTGCAGATATTGATATTACAGCTATCAGTGAGTCTCACGGTCTCGTACAGACTGTCGACTGTCTGCTCGGTCTGATTCAGACTGTCCAGATGAAACTCAGCGGACTTTACTATATCAAGGCTCTGGCTTGTCGTAACTCTGCTCACGGAGGCGACAGAAAGTCATTCAAGTTCGAGGGAGACTATATGCGCATCACGGAGGATGCTTCTGAAGATATTATCCCTGAGGGCATTCCATTGCCTGCTGCACTGACTATTGGTGCTCCGAGCGGAGGAAATGACACTAACCAGCCCAAGTGGAATCGTTCTTCAAAGAGCGGAAGTAGTGCGCCGGCAATGTCTGCTGCACCGGTACAGCCGAGCATTCAGCCTGCTCCTCAGGCTCCAGACCTCGGCATTACTGACTTGAAGATAATGAAGACTGATCTTCTGTTTCAATAAAACAGATATATAAATATAAGAGAATTTTATAAAGAATTATGGCTGTAGGACACATTATTAATACGACGAAGACGCTATCTAATGACGGATATTTCAGCGGAGGTTCAGAGAATCTAAGTGCGTCTGCAAGAGCAATCGCCATCAATCCGATGGTAGAAGACCGATATTAGGAATCGGTTACTGAAGACCCAGTGCTTCTTTAGGACAGACTGGATACTGACTAGAAATTATATGAGATATTCAATAACGCTCCGTGGAAAGACAACTACATAGAAGCGGACGGACTCATCAAGATTCCCAAAGAGGATATTTCGAAAGTGTTTGGTTATACGAGGGAGAAACTGTCGAAAATCAAAAAACTCACTGCTTACGAGATGGTCATCGCTATCAACGAGTTCTATGATTTCAATTATGATTACGTTGTCAAGAAGGTTCTGAGTCCAAAGATAGTTGCTGAGATTCTGGATGACTACTACAAGAATATGGGACTTGCGGATCGAATTGATGCAGTTGCAGAAGAACCTTTATTCTAAATCAGAAAAAGTAGAGAGAAAAAGAAGAGGACGTTGATTATTCAGCGTCCTCTTTAACTTCTGTGTAGAACTCTTTGACAATTTCGTCGAGTTCAAGATTATTCACACTGTCCATTGTAGCCATGGCAATTTCTTTATCGCCAATTGTTCCTAGAATGAGGTCAGAGAACTTCTCGTCACCTTCTTTTCTGTACTTGTCGGCTAGTTTTCTCGCATAAGCCATCATTAAGGCTTCTGGGTCTGAGGGAGGTTTCTTTCTTTTGTTTAGTGCAATCTCCAGGATGCGGAGAATTTCAAACTTGTTGTCCATATGTTATTTTTTTGATTGTAATATTCCTTCCGCTTGATGTTTCCGTTTAAGCGCTGCATTGCAAGCTCTTTCTCGCATAACCCACGGACACTCACATCCACGTTCCATATTCACGTACCAACAGCAGTAATCACATTGATGCATATCTGAGTTATCTATAAGGGTTATTTTCTTCTGTAACTTCGATAGCGAGGTCTTTAGGGATGAGACCTCTCCAGTCGAACATTTTCTCATTGAGATAATCGATGACGTCACCCATCATTGAATTTCTGACACATTCATATTCTTTCATATTGCAGAACCATACGATGTCGTTAATTTTTTGAAAGTTCTGCTTTGTGATGACACGACCGACGTTTCCACGAGAATTGAGTCGTTTGCGAATCTCATCGACTTCTTCTTCCGTCATAGAAGTCATAGGTCGAAGATACGGACGTATGTCGTCTATTCTTGGACACCATTCTCTGAGATATGGACTATACGTGACTTCACAAGTTCCATATGGTTCAACTGAATCTATGACAGCGTCGTATATGCCCTCTTCTTCTCCGTTTCCAGCATACTGAAGATTGAATTTACATCTGGGCTCGAACAGAATCCTTGGCGCAATGTCTCTCAAGAGCAATGCTTTCTCTTCTTTTGTTAGTTCTCTAAAGACCATAAGTTTATGAATTATTGAGATTCATCTTTTCTTGTTCCTCGAATTGCTTTTAGAGTATCTTCGATGCCTTGACGATAGTACTTTCCGTAAGTATCAGCCATCTTATTGAGCGTAGCAGTGTCGAACTCGCCAATAAAATCGTTTTTGAATTTCTCTACCATCGAATCGACGTCTATGTTCGTCGCAGCATATTTAGCATATTCGATGGCTTTCTCTAAGTAGTACTTCTCCATTCGCTCTGAACGTTCTAACATATCTTCGAGCGTCTTGTTTCTGTTTTTGAATAATCCGAACATAGTTAACTCCTTTCTCTAAAGTCCATATTTGATAGCATCTTCTTTTGATTCGTATAACTTATTTTCTGGCATTTGACGTCCGTTCTTGAATTCATAAACTGCCTTGACAGAAACAGCGTCTCTGTAGTATTCTTCGTCGTAGTCTTCAGTCGACTCAGTAACTTCAATCTTGATTTTGTAGACGAAGTTGTACTTAACTTTTCCGTCTATGAAAAACCAGACTTGTTGTCCCGGCTTATATTCTGTAGAAATCTTTAACATACTTCAAATCATTTGAATTCATTGACAAAGGTACAATAATTCTTCAGATTATGCAAATATTTCATCAAGAAAAGTTCATTCGTTAAGAAAATTTAATAATATCTTCATCATTTCTTCATTTAGATAAATAGTTTATGAGGATATTGGAAGATTTTCTTGATACTATCGACTTAGAAGCAATCAATCAAAAGACTGCTTCTAGAAAAGTTGTCGATACAGTCTCAGATACTAATTATGGAGATCTAGAAGATAACGAGTTTGATATGATGCTGTCTATAGAAATGCAAGGTGTCGAGAATTATAAAGAACATCCAATACTTAGGAATGATTCTAATATTCCAGCAGATTATAAGATATTCTACGAGCGTTTAGAACAATTGCTCATTTCTATTAGGCAAATCGAAGACTTTTTAATTCAGACTCCGGTCGAAGATATAGAATGTCCAAATATCGATGATTCAGAAAATCTGAAGCGCTATTTCTTAAAATTCGCTTTCAATCATTCGTTTACGAGATTTTCAGAAGTCTATCATTTCTTCTACCGACTGATAAAGACAATTTTTGCATATAAATCATTGTTTGTGAAAGTCGGCGTTCTTCGACCAGGTTCAAATATGTCGTTGTTGCAACTTGCTAGTTCAGTAACTCCGACTATTCAATTTTATGCATATGATAGAGGTTGGATTAAGATTGGTTCTGTTTCATTCTCTAAAAGCGACTTAGATAAAGATTATATAGTTACGAGTCTGAAGAAATATCATATGTCGTCTACTCCGCTCTTATGTGATGAGAGACATCTTCCAGATTACAAGATTAGTCCACAGCAAGCGGGATTCGGAAACATTGATGGTTCTCTTGATATGCTTTTGAACAAGTTCAAGCAATCGTATTCTAATTTCAAAGTCAGTTATGTTGATACAGATGAACTGAATCGAGTTATCGATGCTAATTACTTGAAGAAGACTAAAGAATTTTTGATGACTCTGTGCAACCCAAAGCATATGAGTGACTTTGCGAAGAACCGTTTCACAGAAGATGAAATGAAAGAAACGTGGCCGACAGCAGTATCGATGCTTGCTAATTATGGTTTAGGCGATAGGTCCGAATATAATTATATCGATTATGCTTAGGATCATGCAGTTAAGATATACAAAACACGTTTTGCTATAGCCAAAAAAGATAATGGAGCAATGATTGTAATGTGGATGTATGTGGGCGTCAACTTCAGTTACAGTAACAATAAGATTGCTGATGACGTCAATTATGTTTTGCACACTTATATTCGAGGGATTTCAACAATCGAACATCTTTATAACTTCCTGGATTTAGTTGAAGGACTTGTGGGAGATTTCTCAAATACGGCATTTATGCGAAAAGTTTTAGAAAAAGGATATTCAGCCGGATTAGAATAAAGAAAGACGTCTCGTTCGAGACGTCTTTTAATATGATGATGTGTGTTAGTCTATTAACTCATTCGAGTACGCCACATCTTCTTCTCTTTGAGATTGACAGCGTATTCTCTACCACAGAGACTCATCCAAGTGTGTCGAGGACTCGTACAGAGAATCACATCGCCCGATTTTCGATATGTGTAATTCTTAAACCACTTGTCATAGTCTCTATCTTTATGAACCAATTCACAAATCTCAGCCAATTCTTCTGTCGTTGGTTCATATTCGACGAAATCTTTATAAGGGTCTCTGATGTCACATTCCTTCACGATTTTCCATTCAGCATCATCGCTCTTCTTGCTATCTGATGTTGCTTTTGTAGGTGTAATATCGAACGCAATAGTCTTTTCAGCAATGCGTCTAAGTAAATCAAATGAATTCTCTTCTGCCATATTGTTGTCTTATGTAATTTTCAAAACAGTCCTCCTACGTTATCGAGATACAGCATATCAAGCGGATCGTTAGAGAAGTACTTGATCCACTCAATCTTATATCCCGGCTTGTTCTGATTGCACCACAGCACTACGTCGTTAACGTCCCATTTGTCTCGTTTCGGCAAACCTAAGTCTGTTTTCAGTTTACCCCACAAGAACGTCATCTTCTTCTCCTGAAGTTTCTCCATAGCGTGCTTTATACCAGTCTTGTCTGAGTCATAAAGATACCAGAAAGGCAACTCTATGTTCAGAGCCTTGTTAGCGCCGGACGTAGCAACTGCGTTAGGTAAGAGGAATGCGTCCATTGGACCTTCAGTAACGATAATTGGATTATATACGTTAACACTGTATATATTGAAAATCGTAGAGACTGTGTTCAGTTCGTCCGGAACTTTCTCTTCGCTCTTCAGCATCTTTGAGTATATACGTTCCAAATTGAAAGTCAAGAAGCGCTTGTCTTTTGGAGTGTACTTGTTGAGAGAACGCATCTGAAGTCCGATGATTCTGTCATCAACGAGATTGAGAATCAGGACATAGTTTGTTTGCGGATCATACAAGAACTTTCTTAAGTCGTACTGAGCACGTCCGATAAGATAGTTGTATGCTTTGACATTCTTGTACTCAGTGTTTATCTCAGAGAGATTGAACATTGTTTTGAACTGTTCACGGTCAAGAGACCACTTCAGTGCATTTGATTTCTGGAAGATGTCTGCCGTAATCTCAGCTGATGAAGTGTTGAACGTCTCTATGTTCTGCTTGTGATCTTGAACGTACTTGATGCCGGCTATCGTCATATCCTCATTGAAGTCAGTCATAAACTTAGGGATGTTGACGAAGTGTCCGCAGTTGAAGCACTTGAAATAACCGGACCATTTGCCGTTCAGCAAAAGATGACCGCGCTTCTTGCTGACGTTCGTAGCAGAGTCGTGACAGTACGGACATGCAAATACTAAGCCGTTGGAATCAGTACGAATCTGCTGCTTCTGAAACGATTCCGGGAAAGTTCGCTTCAGAATTGCCTGAGTCTTAGAACGAATCTCGTCTAAGAACTCAGAATCGGTGTACTGAACGTCGGGCAATATGCCGGCTGTTAATGTAGATGCGTCAAACAACATTTATCTAATTAATCTTTAAAGATTATACTCAGAAAATGTGTATTAGTTTATCAAAAAGTTCCATTAGACGCCTGGTAAACTTTCCGGGTATGTACTGAGCAATCGTCTCGTCGTGATGAAATGCCCATTCATATTTGTCAATGTCATCGACGGGAATCCAGCGAATGTCAGACACTTCGTTGACTTCTCCTGTCGTATTATCGACTTCAGTAGTAGAAATCTGATTCTGATGACCGATGAATGCACGATGACGAATTGTAACGTTTCCGTTGTTACAACGCTCTGGCTCAGTTTCGACGTAAACAACTTTAAGTCTCTTCGGGTCTATGTCGAAGTTACACTCTTCTTTAATCTCACGAGCGATTCCAGTCTTTGAGTCTTCGTTACGTTCCAAGAATCCGCAAGGACAATTCCAGCATCCTTGATAGTCTGGTGTTCCCTCGCCTCGCTTGTTAGCCAGGACAGAGTATTTACCGTCTACGATAGCGAATATGAATCCGCTGACTGCGCAGTAGCGACCATCGTAGAGAATCCTCATTGCTTTCATAGGGACGATAGCATAGTCGCAGTCGATTTTCTCTAAGTGTAAACCTCCGATGTTGTTTGAAAATGAGGCGTGAATATCACTACCCTTTTCTACTTTATACGCCTCCTGACAATCTTTAGGAAATGCGTAATGAGGGACGTTGCGTCCGAATGAGTTCATAATTTCGCAAATGTTGTTTGTTGATGATGTTTTCATATTTTATCCAGTATAAAAGTCAGTATAATAACTCCAAACTTCTTTGTTTGTTTTCTTGTCAATGATTCTGTGGTCGAGTGTGTAACTGTTACTTTCGTAAGCATACTTATCATTCTCTCCAGTCCTCCACCAATGTGGGTCATTAGGATAAGGTTGATAAGGTTTGTCGACTGCTTGAAGCGAATCACAAACCTCTTTCATTTGTTCGAACGTCAATCTTGCCATATTAAATGATGAATCTATTTTTGAATTTCTTGCACTTACTCTCCAGGTAGCACATTTTGATATTGTAATCTGTCAACTGAGTATTCAAGACGTTGAATATGGCTGAGTTGAGATTCAGCAGATGTGTCTGGAAATATGTGGGAAGTGAATTCTCGGCACAGAACTTCGAAAGAACACTAGCCAATTCGTTCTTGAGCATAAACGAATAGTCGTTCTTATTCTTCTGAGCAATAGATGCTTGAATCCACTTCCTATTCAGAATCAGCAAATATTTCCACATCATTTCTCCGAATGGTACTTCGAGTTCTAGCTCGTAAATCATCTTCTTGATGACGTTTAATATGCTGTTATCTTTCTTAGAGTACTTCTTAGAAGATTTGAGAATATCTTCAACTTGTTGCATCACTCTATTATAGAGTTCTTCGCTTTGAATCTTAAACATAACTTATTGAATATTAGTTACTTATACTTATTTCTTCTTAACATCTGGAACTTCAATCCACATAACAATATCATCGACGCTGTATGAGAGACTGTCATCAAGACAATCGAGATGCTGGTTGATTTGACCGTCGCACGTTTCATCGCACATTCCCGTGAAAATCTGAATTGTATTGTCACCCATCACGCAAGCGAAACGGTGATAGTCCCAACCTACGATAGCGTCGTATATGTCGTGCTCTGAGTTGACTTGCCAACTCATCTTTTTGATTTCTTCGTTAGCCATAATCGTAATTTCTTCTTTAGTTTATACGCGATTTCTTAAAATTCGTCATCATCGTCCTCTGGATAATGTTCGTCCAGTTGCTCAAGAACTTTATCGAGGATTTTGATTTCAATATCAATCTCAGCAGCCATCTCCAAGAGTTGTTGCTTTCTTGCAGCGAGTTTCATTCGGCGCATCATCACGCTTGCTTTGCGTGCAGCGTCCTCACGCTCTTCCTCTGTCATATTAGCGATTTCTTCTTGCTGCTGCTTCATAGAGTCAGTCACAGTCTTGAAGAATCTGCTCAGTGCTCCGGCTAAGTCTGTCGGTGCTTCAGATGCAACGTCATCGGCAGTTCCGGGAATCTTGCTCGTCTCTTCGATTGCTTGCATCAAATCCGTGTATGCGACGTCACCGTCTTCACAGAACAAGTTCAGACCTTCGATGGTCTTGTTGTCGAAGTTGATTTTGAGACCGTCGGCATATTGAACGAGAACACCCTCGACTAAGCGGTCGTTGAGAACGCCATATACGATGTTGTCAGGACGATTCTTCCTGATAATCTCGATTGCTGTCGACTTTCCTTTTCCGGCTTTCGCTACGTCAATAGCAAGAACCCAATCGTCCTCAGACAAGATACATTTATTGAACTCGGACGGGATAGTTATTGTCCCGCTTTCGTTCTTCTTGAATGTTATTTTAGCCATATCGCTTTACTTTTTATTTAATGTTATCAGGATTGCTATAGTAGTCAGACAGCCAGAGATTGTAACGCTGGTTGAAGCCCGGAGAATTGTCGATGTGCATAATGTTTCCTTCCATCCAGAAATCGTATGCTTCGAGATATGCTTCAGTGTCCATAGAGTTCACTGGATGTCCGACGCCGCAGAGGTTGAACGAAGTCTTACACTTCGGACATGTAGCAGTGACGCTGTAATCCATACGGACAGAAGAGTTGCGCTTCTTTTTGTCGCAGACCGGACATTTGAGGTCATATACCTTGAACTTTCCCGTATACGGGTTCTTGTAGATGAGGATGCCGTTATGACCGACTGAGCGTGTGCTGTCGTTTCTTACGTAGCACCAGCCCCCGTTAGGATCGTTCAGCGTCCACTTCCTGCGCTTGTCGCCCATTTCCTTGTTAATCTGAGTGACGTCACAAGTATACTTCACTTTAATCGGCTTGATAGCGCTTGCTGTAAGCACTGTCATCATTGCCACCATTGTCAGAGCCATTAACCGTCTCATAATTCCTAATATTTGATTGTTGAACTTTCTACCGCAAAGGTACGAAATAAAAATGAATGATGCAAGTATTTGCACCATTCTTTAACATTGTTTAACAAAAATATTTGATTTCTCTTATTTCAGAGCCTTATTAATGATATTTGTAAGGTAATACTCGTCCAAATCTGGGTTCAGAATTTTCTTGAGTTGCTGAGCGTACTGATAGAAATTTCCCATCATTCCTCCGCTTGTTCCTGGAATGACTAAAGCACAGAGATATTCATTGTTCTAGAAAGTCATATATTCGAGAGAAATGACAAGAACGACAATATCTGGAGTCATTGTATTATTTGGAGATATTGCTCTGAACTGAATTGCTTGTGGTGTCAGTTCCTTATCAATAATCTTTTTGACAACTTCCCCGGATACTGGGTTATGTATTTTGTTTGTTTCTTCAAAACCAATGTCTGCTGCCGTCTATACATTAATATAGCATATGAACTGCGACATATTCGTATTGACAATATGCGAATCGCTCATTATATTAGTAATGTCTGAGTTGAGCAACTAGTCGACTACGCTTTTTTTCAATGCAACTTTTCTGTCTGACTTGATTGTCAGATGAGGATGCTGATTCCCAAGATATCTCTGCTGGACGTTTTTCATAAACTGTGCGATATAATATTCGTGACACTTTGGTCTGAACGCTGACATAACGTCCATAATCTTCTCTTTGCTATTCGGCATCAAGAACATCAGCGCACGTATGACATCTTTGTAACTGATGACTTGAAAGAAGTGATCACCAGTGTCTGAATTATAGACATCACGCAGAATATCAGTACAGTGAGAAGCATCAATGTATCTCAGTTCTTTCTCATTGTTCTCTATCAGAGGATTGCTATCTGATTTAATGATGCTAATCTCATTCATAATGAAAGAATGATCCGTCTCGGAACGCCTGAGATTAAACGAGGGAAGCAGACGGATGATACCCTTAATGTTCGGCGTCATATTTGCTCCGAATGTCACATACATCCTGTTGCTCTTCGTCAGACCGCTTCCTACGACTAATTCAGCAGTTTTAGCATCTTCGATACAGACTACGTTTGTTTCCTCGTCGAGTATCCCGAACTTACGATAACTCTTGTCAAGTTTCTCAGGATCTTCCTGGATGTACATAAGTCCGAGTTCAAAATCAGCGACACAACGACTCATCGTCAAGACTTCATCGAGATAGTCGTTCATCTTGACAAGTTTCTCTTTTATGTCATTGGGACGGATAATGTCTGTACGTATAATAAAAAGATAGTCGTACTTGTCGAGCAGTTCCCAGACAGACGGACGTTTTTCCTGAGCATTCAGTTCGTCTGATGCTTTCTTTCCGCTTAAGTCTTCTGCACTTACGCTGTCGAGGAAGTCTTCGAATAAGTAATCTATGTTGTTGCGTTCTCTCATTTTTTCTTCGGTTTCTCTGCTAGTTTCTTCCAAGTGTTTAAATCGTTTATGATAAAGTTATAGTCATCTTCATCAAAGTCATCAATAACAACTTGCGCTTTCTTTATGAACTCTTCTTTCTCCAGATATGCCGGAATTGTCTGAAAGAAAGTTGCTTCATAGACATTGAGGAACTTTCCGGGTTCTATGATGGAGAAGAACTGCAAGATGCCGGCGAATGCTACGACTTCTTCCTTTTCTACGTATCGAATCTCCAGTTTTCGTATTGGACGTGGATTAGCATCAAGTTCATCAATCGCTACTTTGTCCATTTCTTGTCTGTCGTTGAAGTTCCTGATTCCGTAATCGAAGAACTTGTTGAGGTTGATATAGCGGAATTCAACATTTTCCAGACGCTTGTATGACAAACGAGTGTTAGTTATCTTTCTTTCGAGTTCCGGACTTTGATGACCCATCATACAGTTCTTGTAGTTGAAGTAACTCATTGCTGTGTACGTCATATAGTTCAGATAGTGCTGGTATATATCAATCTTCTTCTTGTAGAGTTCAGCACACTCATCACCTATAGACTGCTTTCCTGGGAAGAATATCATAGCGATGTTCAGCAGTTTGATATAGAGCGACTCTTCTTTCTCGTTACGTCCGCGACGAGGTTTCTTTCCGTCATAGAGTCTGATGATGTTCTCAACAGATTTAGTATCGAGTTCTATGCTATAACGAGCGTTGTCATTGGTATAGAATTTGATACTGTTGATGGGAGGAAGCGCTTCGTAGAGTTTCTTGATGAATTTCAGAACTCCAGAGACAATTGACGCATTGATGTTGAATGTGAAATCCATCCATACGTTGAACTGTACGTCATCTCCAAGAATGTTGAGTCTGTTGCCCGCTTCGAGATAACGGTAATTGATGTCCTGGAAGCAAGCCATTGAGTAGTCGTCAATCTGACGGTTCGCTTCAAGGAAATCAGCCATCTGCTCTTTGAGAATCTTGATACGACGGACTGTCTGACGTTTCTAAATGCCGATAAGCATACCCTTGTGATATTTCTTATCACCAGGATAACCGTGTTCATCATCTATGTCATTCACGATTCGGCGTCCAGCAGTAGTTTCGCTTTTCTCCAAGTCGTCTAGTAAGTCTTCGTACAAACGCATTATATTAGTAAATAGCAATTTCTTTATTTATTCGCGAGAGGAAGAGAAGCGAATTATCTCGACACGTTTCTCGCCAAGTGGCGGGCAAAGAGAGAAGAAAATCACAATATATTGCGAATCTCGCTAAATTTGTGTATAAATTGTTTAGAAAATCAGAGAAATCGCAATATATTGCGATTTTAAATGACAGATAGTCAAAAGTTAAAAGATGTTATTAGGAGAAACTTTTTCTTCGATTTGCTTGTAGAATCAATAAAGATTTCGTATCTTTGCACACAAATTTGATATAATTATAAAGATGATAGATCCAAAATATATAGACGTTCAGACGATTGATGAGCATATGACTAAGTATATGTGCTACGGACTCGGAATCGACAAAGTGCTTGATGCTTTGAGACTTTGTGATTCTAAACCATCTGTAGCAATGATGTATTGGCACGCTCTCAAAGCAGAACATTGCAGTTCGATGGCGAAGTACATCGACCCGGAGTTCTATACTTACAAAGAGATGCAGATTCAGCAACTTATCGATTTGTGTCGTAAGTGGAGAAATCTTCGCTCGACTCATATCGTAGAAGAGAAATTGGGTTCAAATAGCAACAGAAACAAGAATTTCGTCAATCGGACGTCGAAATACATATTCATTAATAAAGAAGATATACTCGACTTCGGTTACGCAACAAGCGGAGAGAAGTGGGGAATTAAGTACATCTACTATTTCGATTTGCCTGGATGTGAGCAGATTTCTTTTCATACTGACGTTTCTCCTCAGACATTCAACGGAGAACTGAAGCATTATATGCAGCGATGGGATACACTTACTGCATCGACTTTAATGAAGTTAGAGTATGCTATCTGTAAGAAGTATGGCGCTCTCTTGAAGTTTGTCTACGGAATTAGCGATGAACTCGCAAAAGACTATGAGTTGATGCTTGATTTTGATTATCAATATCGTTTAGAGAAGCACTCAGACATTGTTTCGATGTATATTCATAGCGTAATGCCCGTGTTCAACAAGCATAAGATTGATGGATGGACTGTTCCAGAATATACGACTCGCGCAGCATTGAAGAGAGATTATAATTTGACAGATTCTCTGATAGACAATTGGATGCAGTCAGAAGAAGTCTTCATTAAGAACGCTGGTGGAGAATACGTCCGTAAAGTTGTGTTCTTCGTTGACAGCGTTCAGAGAACAATCAATGATGACAATTTCAAAGTAGAATTAAATAAATCACTCAAAAGACGAAAATTATGCCTAGCGGATTGACTTCAAGATTATACGAAGGGACAGATACAACTCTGAAAGGATATGCTCAGCAATGTGCTTTGCATTACTGGAATTTGAGAGATATTGCTTTCAATGAAGATGGTTCTGTGACTTTCGATGAAATTAATTATCATCGAGAGCAATTGAATGAGGCGAAGAAAGAACTCGAACAATTCAAGTCTCTAAGCGATGAATGGAAAGATAAGTACTATGAAGAGTATGTACGAGAACAGACCAAGAATCGTGATGAAGCGATTGCTGAGAATACTGATCTCGCACACAGATATTCAGATATGCAATGCAAGTTGCTTTCTTGGAATGTGCCTGACAGTTTGAAGGATTTTAAGGCTTATATGTCCAAGATACTTCAAGAAAGTATCAATGCTGATTTAACGAGTGAAGAAGATTTGAATCGTATATATCGAATCGTCTCTAAGGAAGAGTATATTGAAAACCAAATTAAAGAATTAGAATTCAATATCGACTATCACGAGAAACGTCTCAACGAAATCATTGACGATCAAAATAGAGTCAATAACATTCTGAAAGAACTGTACGTATCACTCGACGAGTTTAAGAAAGCGAATCCAGAAACATAAATTAGAGTGATAATGCATCCATTCCGCACACTTTCCAGATAAGTTGCAAAACGTCCTGTTTGACTTCTCCGGTATATGTCAGGAACGGAATGTACTTATGCTGCCAGTTCTCGACCATACGAATCTGTTGTATCCTGTCAATATTATAGTTACGAATAAGCACATTCGTATTCTTTAATTTGTATTCCTGAGCGATAGCGTCGATGAACATCTTCTCTTTCTGAGGATCGAGAAATGTCTTTAAGACGCTTTGAGATATTGGCGCTTGCTGTTTTTCAGCCATCAGCATCCCGCCTCTGTTATAGAACTGTAAGTCGAGATTGTGTAATGTGTTGATGACTCCAGCACGCAAAGCGGGATTGCACAAGTTAAGATTGATGCCACGGATGATTTTGTTCTGTGTGTGAGTCACTAAGACAATCGGCATTGAATCATAGAACATAAACTTGATTTTCCCGTCATCATAGAGCGTAGGATTCTCAGCCTTATATAAGAATATGTATATATTGCCAGGAATCAACGTTGTATTTCCGAATAGAGTCTCTCCGTCGTATTCATCTATTTGACGTGCCTTCTCTTTTCCTTTTAATTTCAGATGATACAAGAACTTGATAAGAGACTCGTATGCTTTGTCTTGTTCTGCTTTGGGATTATCACGTATGACTTTCTGACATTCTTTTATATACTCTGAACTGTTATTTTTATTCATTTCGTTCTATTGATTATACGAAGAATTATGCTTTTAGTCTATTTATTTGAAATATTTTCTTTGCTTATTTTAAGAAAATTGTCCAAGTTTGAAAATTTCAAGAGATAAATATTAAAAATCTAGTAAATTCGATTCCGATAAAATATTTCGAAGATAAATAAACTGTATGAAAGCATACGAAGTATTAAATCTGTTAAAGATTAGTCGCCCGACTCTATGCAAGTACGTAAAAGAGGGTGTGATTCACACCGTTCGGAGACCGAACGGATACTATATGTATTGCGATGAAGACGTATACCGGCTGATGAACAAGAGCAAGGATCGCAAGAGCGTTATATACGCTCGCGTGAGTTCTACTTGCCAGAAGAAGGATCTGGAGAATCAGATAGAAACTCTTCGCACGTTCTGCAACAAGAACGGCGTAGTCGTCTCAGACGAATACGCAGACGTGTGTTCAGGAATGAATCTTGACAGGAAGAATTTCCAGAAACTTCTCGATGAAGTGACTGAATACAAAGTCAAGTCTGTATATGTTACATATAAAGACAGGCTTACGCGCCTGTCGTTCGACATGTTCAAGAGACTGTTCTAGAAATACGGAACAGAAATCGTCGTGCTGAATGAGATAGACAATCCTAAAGAGATTGAGAAGGAAATTTTCGAAGAGATTATAACTCTTCTGCATAGTTTCTCGATGAAGATGTATTCATCGAGACGGAAAGAGAAACTGCAACTGATGGAAAAAGACCTGAGACTTCAGGCTCAGATTGACGAAAATGCAAACGAAGAATACTGATGATAAATTTGCTGTCATATTATAATAACAATGTGATTGACGGGCAGGAAGTCGTCAATTTGCTGAAAGAGCACGACAAAGACTTGTCGTGTGAGAACTTTGTCAGCAATACTGAAGAAGACGACGAAAACTATCTTGTTGAGAAACACTGCTTCCGTGAGGGAAGCAGAGAGTTCAGCGAATTGTATCCCATTCTTCTACAGGCAGCAAGACTCAGGAACGTAGTTGTCTTCATCACAAGACAACACTTCTTCAACGTCACTGGAAGGAACTACACTTGTGATATGTTCGATGATGTGAGAGGAAAATATCTGTCATATCAGAAAATTGAGAAATATCTCAAAAGCATCGAACAGCCCGACTTCAGGATAATGCCTGCGAATGTAGCGCAGGCAGTCGTGCGCTCTGTGATTACGGAGTGGACTGTATACAAAGAACTCAAACGCAAGAAAGCAATAGGCGAATATGACGGATATGTCGGGATACCCAAATATTCAAAAACCGATAACAACGCTACATATGTAGCGAAATATTTCAAAGCGACGCTCAGCAAGAAGTCGCTTGCTGAGAGAATGATTGACATACCCAAGACTGACATACATTTCAAGACTCTGGTAGACCCGGAACTCATACGTTCTGTGAACGTATCGTATTCCCCCGGCCAGTGCCTGGTCAATGTTGTGTATGAGAACAGGAAGAGAATACCAGCAAAGCAAGATAATAGAATTTATCTTGCGATAGATCCAGGACTGGACAACATATGTACGGTTGTCTCGAATCTTGAATCCTTCAAATCCTTCATCATAGACGGCAGAGAAATCAAGTCAATTAATCGGTATTACAATTACAAAATATCAACCTACACTGAGAAGATGAAAGCGAAAGACTCGTCTTTCACATCTGACGAGTACGCAAGGAAGATGTGGGCTGACCGCAAGAACATTCTCGATGACATCATGCATCTCATAAGTGCGAAACTCATCGAGATTGCACGGATAATCTGTGCAAATACGATTATTATCGGTCACAATGACAGATGGAAAGACAATCTGCCTTTCCGCAAAGACACAAAGCAGAACTTTGCGTTCATTCCATATACGTCTCTCATAGAGAAACTCGAATACAAGGCTGCCGCATACGGCATCACTGTAGTCAGACAGGAAGAGAGTTACACGTCAAAAGCATCATTCCTTGACGAAGATGAAATACCGACGTATGTCGAGGGAGATAATACAGTATACAGATTCTCCGGAAAGAGAATTAAGCGCGGGCTTTACCGCGCTTCAGACGGCACTATCATCAACGCAGACGTGAACGGAGCGTACAACATTCTCAGGAAGTATCTAAAAGTAAACTCAATCGATGCAGAAATATCGAGAGAGTGTATGGGAGCGGTGATTCCCCCGGTCAGAGTTCGCATCAGCGAACTCAAAGCCAGAAAGAGGCTGTTAAATAAGTGAATAGTTATTATCACTATTTAATAGTTTTCAAATCATAAAACTATAATCCATCGATTTATTCTCTGATTGTTTCTCTATTTATCCTATTTTTGCATTAATTATCAATTTTGTTTCGACTCCAGAATTTTCGATGATAAATAAAGAAATTGCAATTTATATAAAAAGTCATGACGAAGAAAAAGAATAATCTAACTTTAGAGCAGCTTGATGCTTATGCAAAGACATTGACTAACAAGCAAGTTAATATGCTCTATGAAAACCGTATGAAGACAAAGTATACGGAAGTTAAAGCATTGAACGAAGCCGAGTCTATGATACCTAGCAGAGACGAATACTTCGTGGTTTTCGTTCCTAAAGTTGCGTTCATTGAGAACGGAGACAACAATATCCAGTTGACATATGCTGTATGTGCTAACAAAGACAATCTCAAGCACGTTATTCAGCCACAGAACGGCGTCTATTTCTATACAGAGATTCCAGCTGACTATGAGTACGCTATTCGTAAACTCGTCGAGATGGGCTACGGAGAATATATTAAGGATTCTGTTGAACCCGATTATCTCTATATTATCGACGAAGCAGAGGCTTCTGCTGAATGATAAAACGTTATTTACTGTTTAAGCACCATGAAGATTATCAGGCACAAACATCGTTTGAACGAAGAAGGCGAACAGAATAATGTTCAGCAAGCCGCTCCAGCACCACAGCCAAATGCGGCCACACCCCAGGCAGCACCAGCAGCCCCTGCCGCTGGACAGCAACCGGCGCAACAACAGCCTGCTGCTCCCGCACAGAATCAAGGTCAACAGCAACAGCCAGCTCAGCAGCAGAATCAACAACAGCAAAACCAGCAACAACCCGCTCAGCAAGAACAGCAGAAAGCAGATCCTAAGCAAGCAGAACTTGCCAATAAAGTTAAGACATTTATGGACAGTTTCCGCGAGCAGTGGGACAAGAACGACATATTCTGGGCTCTTGCATACAACCTTCCTGATGCGCTGAGTGAAGCAGTTCCAGAATTTAAGCAAGATAACGCAGCAGCGAAGCCCGCTATTGACGCTTGGGGAAAGTTCAAGAACTCTCCTAACAAGGAATCTTTCGGAACATTTATCACTGAACTGACAAAGTTCGGCGGCGGTCCTGAGACAGAAGGCAACAGCGTTGAAGCAGCACAGAATCAGAACCAGCAGCAACAAGATGCGGCTGTAGCACAGAATCAAAGCAATGAGTCTCTCTCTATGACATTCGGTGAGAAGTTGCAGAAGCGTCTTATGGAAGAGAAGCGTGCTGATTACGTACGTGGATTGATAGAAGACGGCTGGTATCGTCTCAAATGAAATCGAATTATTTCGACACAATATAATAAATGAAGAAAGTTTACGACATAAAACTCGGTCACTACGTTGCTGTCAATGAAGACGACAATACGGGCGAGAACGTAGAGCAGACCAATGACGAACAGAAAAAGCAGCAGCAACAACAGGCTCAGCCGCAGAATCTGCCGACTGAGTCAAGTGCTGATATTCAGAAAATCAACAATGACCTCGCAGCCGAGAACAAGCGCTACAACACAGCGAAGCAAGTTGTCGTGAATACATATAACACGAACAAGCAGGCTGCTCAGGATGTCTTGACTGCTGCCACTGATGCTGCATCGAAACAAGAAGTTCAGTCTACATATGACAAGGTTCAGACCAATCGTGATGTGTTGTCAGCAAAGAAGAAGATGCTCGACCTTGACATCAAGTACGCAGAAGACATCAATCGTATCGAACTCGAACACGCTAAGAAAGTGAATACTATTGAGAACAACCGTCTACAGGTTCTGGCGAAGATGAATAACGAGAAGTTCGTTGCTCTTCCCAGAAAGTATCGCTCACTCAATGAGTCGAACATCAGTCAGGCGAAACTCTATATGAACACACTCATCAGCGAAGACGACGAGACGCCTATCCGCGGAATGGTCGACTTCAAGCGTGCGTTCCAAGACACTGACGTCGTGTACGGAAAAGATAAGACTGGCTTCTATATGCTGTGCATCGATAGAGACGACTTCAACAAGATTATGATTGCTCTCCAAAATGCCGGTTATATGAAAGACGAATTGCTCGGTACACTAATGCCGCAGATTCTCAACCGTACTGGAATGTTAACGAGCGAGTGATAGTTTAAGAATATTTTAGGTAACGATATAAAATTAAATTATTTGAGAGAGGCTGACCGAGAGGTTCGCCTTTCTTTTTGTTCTTAATTTCCAGTTTCAATAAACTAAATCACGATTTCTCAGTACAATTAACAAAGAAATCAATAATGAAAGAAATGGGCAAGATTTATAACCAAAAGACAATCGGCTTGCTTCAGAAAGCAGTAGACGACAATGTCGCTACCTTTGAAAGACAAGAATACGGATTTACGAAGAAAGTCTATATGGCTGGCGTTCGTATAGAACTCATCACTGACGGAAACGGTCGTCGGGATTCTATGTTCAATATTCTCAATAATACAATAGATAATAACTATATGGCTATATGGCGCACATTCGCTCCCGGTCATTTCTTGGGTAGAGACTTCAAGAAGAATACGCTCGACGCAGAGGGTCAGTGTCCGTACTTCATCGTCAAGGCTACATTGAACGAAGTTCCCGTACGTGCAATTCTTCGTGAATTGTTTGAAGACGACCAGAAGCAGAGAATGCAGTACACAGACATCAAGAAAGACGACAAGTTCTACACTATCATCAAGATGTGTCTCGATACACCACCAGAGATTGACGAAGAGACTGGAGAAGAGATTCACGACGGATGTGAGTGGTTGCCGGGGAAAGACAAAGTCGCTGACATTATGCACGTAACAGAACTTGATGCAGTTCCGGGTCTTGAGATGTCGAAGAAACATCAAGAAGTAGTAGATGGAGATGACGATATAAGTTCTACTGTCTTTGAAGCAGAGATGATGAGCACGTACTTCTAATCAAGCAAAGTCAAAAGAAAACAATCAGAAGAAAGATATATTATGGCTGAAAATAATAATCAAGAAAAGAGTCACCAATATTATCTCGACAAAATCTACGAAATCGATCACGAATTATACTACGGAATGGGTAAATATACTCAATTCACAATTGACCTCGTAGAAGAAATCAGAGAAGAACTCGAACAGAGCAAAGAAGAGCACAGTCAAGAAGGAAATGATGAACATCCCTTATCACTTGATACACTGCTCGGAGCATTGTCATATAACGTCTCTAACGCATTAGAGATTTGTGACAAGACGCTCGATGACTACAAGATTCTCCAAGAACTAGAGAAGATTCTCGACGACAAAAATTGATACCCTATTATATAAAGAATGGAAGAGAACAAGAAAGAAAGATGGTTTCTCGGCGGAACCTGTGCAGAAACAACCTGGCGTAATGAACTGATGCCACTTCTCGATGAGAAAGGAATTGAGTACTTCAATCCCGTTGTTGAGGATTGGACAGAAGAGTGTCAGGCAATCGAAGAAGACGAGAAGAACAACAAGTGCAACGTACATATGTACTGCATCACTCCTGAAATGCAAGGCGTGTACTCGATTGCAGAAATCATTCACTCTGCTCATCTCGCAAATACATACGGCACATCTGTCGATAAAGTTGTCTTTGTCGTGCTGAAAGACGAACGCTGGTCGAAAAGCCAGATTAAGTCACTCAATGCAACAATGACACTCGTCAAGAACATCGCACGAGAGAATGCGCTTGTCGGTTATGTGTCTACTATGCAGAAACTTATCGAACTCATATGATCAAAGACATTAAAGAACTGAAAAATCACTCTGCTGCCTTCATAGAAGACTTCCTCAAAGGATGTGAAGTGCGTGAGAAGATAGATGCTTACTATGTGTCTGTCGAAATACGCACGAAACGTCTCATCTTCAGGAAGTCGTCTAAGAAGGAAGTCTCACGTGAGGATATGATACTTAACTCGATGTACGGTCGGTTGGCAAAAGACTTCGAATTGTTTCGCCTTGCAAATGATACTTGGTTCTCAGAACGCCGCGGTTACACAATCTATATGTTCTTCTTGCCTTGCCGCAAACCCATTTTGACTGAGTACATATCCGGAACAAACTATATCATCGACCGTATCGAAGCACCTGACGGGCGTATAGTCAATGATGAAGAACTCGATGAGTTCTGTCATCTGAATCAGTGCGGGAACTTCGGTATTAAGAGACTGAAGCCATTGGACAGAGTCTTATATCCAGATTATAAGAATATCGTCAAGATGATAAAGAACGGAGACTCATCGTGGATAGACGACTTGATTTATTTCCGTATGAGCGACATCTTCGCTGCTAACGTTCCTGAGGGTTATATCTTCAGATACGGAAAGAAATACATCTTCCAGTATCTCTGCGAAGAGAGCCATAACGCATCCGATGAACGCATCGGGCAGACAGAGAAGGCTCAGTTCGAATTTCTCTTGATGGACTTCATCAACTTCTGGGATAATCTCGATGAGATAAACTCAGTTCTTGTCAGCAACGATTATACGAAGACGGTCTGTCTGCTTTTCAACAAGTACATCAACGAGTCTGAGAGATACACTCATAAGATTGAGAACAACGTCGATGCGTCTTCTCTTGAAGCGCCTTGTGTCGGGACCAGGTTTGACATCGGCTATGATTATATTCCCGACGCTACCACTAAGACATTATGCCAAGAGAATGAACTCTACAAGAACATCTTCAAGATTCTGCTTGCGAACTTGAGAAGGAAAAAGAAGCAAGAACATTGCATTCTTCTCAATAAGGATAAAGTAGAGAAGTGGAACGAACTAGTCACTACATTGAAGAATATCTGCTGAAGAGAGAGAATGAAGATACACCAAGAAACAAAAGAGAGCAGCCAATTAAATTGGCTGCTCTTTCTTTTTTGGATTGATAGCGAAATCACTGAATAGTGTATTCGTGCTCGTCGCCAGTTGCATAATCGACGATGACTGCTGTCACAGTGATGTCGTCAGTCTGGGGCACTGTAGGATCGTTCTCGTCAGCATCAGTAGGATCCGTAGTTCCGTTACCCTTTCCGTGAATGTTAATTACATAAGTGTAGAACTTACCTTCAAGCCACTGAACGTCAGTAGCAGGAATGAATACTCTATTGTCGTACTTAGTCACGCCCTTGTAAGTGTAACTGAATTTCACAGTGAAACCGACATTAGCTACAGAATTCACAGAAGCGGGGAATGTGTACAAAGTAGTAGGAGAAGCGACACGAGTAGTGTAGACATAGCCATCAGGCTTAGTGAATGTAATCGTGTTAGAATTCGCAGTCTCAATTATAGTGATTCCGCTCAGACTCACGGTAGCATCGACTGCTGAAGGATAAGAAGCGATGACAGCGTCAGTTCCGTTTCCGGCAGCAGATGTAGCGGGAAGAACGATAACACCCTCATGACCAGTAGCCGGCACTGCGGGAACAGCATCGTGATGAATAGTTGTCTGAGTCGTTGTTCCGGCACTCCAGTTGACTGACTGAACGTTCACCCAAACCGCTCTGTATGAGTCATTGGCAACAGAAGTGAGACCGCCCTTGTCTATGTAGATGAGACGCATATTCGGGTTCGAAGCGTAAGTTCCCCAGTTAGCGAGGTCCATTGTAGACAGAGTGGGGTACTTACCGACAAGATAGTTCCACATATTCTCATCCAAGTTTCCGGTGATGACATTGCTTGACTGATAATTTGTGAATCCCTTAGAAGCAGTGTATTTAGAGTTCACATATGCCATATCCTCATCGGAGATGTCGATTGCATTCGTTAAAGGACCGAGAGTAGGAACAGTCGTAGCAGACATCTGATAAGTCGTCACGTCAATCGTCTCATCCCAAGCAGCCTGACTGGGAGTTCCGGGAGTGTATGGAGTGAAGTCGACGATTTCCGTCCCGGAGTCATCAGAAGTGAATTTTACGTACACCTTTACATTAGCGTGATTGAAACTCAGTGTAGCACCATTAGCATAGTTAGCCTTCTGGACTGTTGCAGTAGCATAAAGCAGTTCGCGATCCTCAGCATAAGAGCCGTTCTGAGTTCCGGATTGAGCACCGGCATCATCAGTAGTGAATCCGACAGCACTCACAGTCACAGCGTGATTGACAGCATCAAAAGACTGAGTCGCATTCTGAGGAATAACACCGATGAAACTGTATGAATCAACGTCATTGTCGAAGTACTTGACTGCCTCAGTGTAACCCCAGACGTTTCCGTTGAATGTTCCGTGATAGCCGTCCATCACTACAGAGTCCGGCGTCCAGGAATAGAGAGCGAAGTCCGTATACGTCCCGCCTGCGATTGCAGCACGAGTCATTGCGGCACGGGTATTCTGCTGACCGTTCACATAACCGCCGATGACGTACTGACCGTTCGCATTAGTCGTATACGGTTGTCAGTAGCCATAATAAGGCATTTGTGGGTAGATAATTGTGTTGTTATCGATGTCACATCCGGTAAGGATGAACAAGGAGATAACCAACAAACCAAAAGAATAGAAAATCTTTTTCATGCGTTTTGCTGACAGACACCAGCAACATTCTTTCTTTTAAAACCGGCGATGGATTTAATATCGTAGGCATTAGTGTTTAGAGGTCATCCGACCATCAAAATATTTATCTAAGCGCATTTTTGAGAAACTTGGTTTCTTGAAACGAAAGTTCCTTTATTATAATGCGTCCACACAGAGATAAATAAAGAAATTGCGAGATTTATTAGAAGAATAGAAATGCGATTATGCGAAGATATATTAGACGACTTGGAAGCACGAGAGAAAAGTGCATCGAAAGTCGTTTCTGACAACATCGAAACAGAAGGTTATTCGTCAATGAATGAATGGTACGATGATGTTGAGAAGAACTATACTCATATCTTCAGATTGATGGATCTCTATATCTTGGTCGACAAGGAAGAGTCAATAGACAACGTCGTCTATCAGTTAGAACGAATCGCAGACCACTACTTTCCCAATCATTCAGACGTCCTCATACGCACAGACTCAGAAGAGGATTGGAGAAGCATCCAGCGAAAGAACTTCTTATGGACCGGAAAGGTTCTCAATAACAAACCATTGTACAAATTCTTAATAGCAATCGATTGTCGCGAGAAGAAGAGAGTCACAAGATTCCTGAACTTCTGGGCTAGCATTTATTCTATCATCCAGCCGTTTTGGGATCCGAACTCAGACTGCTGCATCTATATAGAGACAATCGTCAATAGAAAACTCGATGATATTGAGAGGCTTGGTACAGACGCATATGATTATAAGTTCCGCCCTAGAGCACATAGGGCAGAAGATTTTGAGTACACAGTCAAAGCAATCATACGTTACGGGTTCAGTGATGATAAAGATGCTGTGTGGAATGAGTTTTCCGCCTGGCTGAAGAAGATAAGAGAAAACAGACGACAGCAGAGAGACAGATTCTTGCAGAATATCAATTCGTTGTTAGACGAGAACGAGAGAGTAGAGATGATTAACTACGACTTGTTAGATGATATGGAAGCGAAAAGCAGTGTTGATGTTGAGCAATTGATAGACAAAGAAGAACTTTCACTTGAAAATTGGGAAGCGAATGCTAAACAGAACTACACCCATATCATAACAACATACGATAATGCATATGAAGGGATAGACGCAGACAAGATGATAGAAGATGATGTGTATCGCTTGAATGCTATCTTCGACAGATATTTCCCGAATCATTCTGATGTGTTCGTAAGTTGCGTCTCAGAAAATGCAATGGGTTTGACAACCAGAGACGACGTTTATTTCGAGTCTGTCCCGTGGGCTGCGTCAGACACGATGTTCATTTTCAGAATTGCTTTCGATGACTGTGTAAGCAACAGAGTCTTCAGAATCCTCGATGCAGCGTCCCTAATATTCTCTCTGAAATTGAAGGGTTTATGTACGATAAAGAAAATAGGGAAAGGAGAGGATGATAAAGGACTGACCGGATTCTTACCGTTTGATGAGACATATGATCACAGATTCTTAGGGAAATCAATAGACGGAAGTGATATAACAAAAAGAATGTTGAAAGCGATTGAGACTTTCGAATTGGGAACTGGAAATCAGAGAGCAGATAAGAAAGAATTCTAGAGATGGATGGAAGTGAGAGATAAAAGTAAAAAATAAAAGTGAAATTAAATAACAAATAAAAGAGCGAAGATTTGTAATTCTCTTCGCTCTTTCTCTTTTCTTGATATTTGAGTATGTATGATTACTTCACTTCTTCAAAGTCAGCGTCCTGGATGTCTGGTTCGTCTGATGAAGATGTAGTATTGCTGTTTGTAGTACTTTCATTCATTGTCTGTTCTGATCCAGGTTGAGGTTCAGCCTGAGCGTACATCTTCTGAGATGCTGTTTGCCAAGCAGAATTCAGTTCATTCAGTGCAGCGTCTATAACAGATATGTCACCAGACTTATGAGCATCACGCAACTTTTGAAGAGCACTTTCAATGTGTGCCTTATCGTCTCCTGGAATTTTATCGCCAAATTCTTTTAACTGATTCTCAGTTTGGAATATAGTTGAGTCTGCTTGATTCATCTTGTCTACACGCTCACGCTCTTTCTTATCAGCATCTGCATTGGCTTCTGCTTCTGCTTTCATACGATTAATCTCATCTTCAGAAAGAGCACCAGAACCTTCTATACGAATAGACTGCTCTTTTCCGGTCGCCATATCTTTTGCTTTGACACTCAAAATAGAATTAGCATCAATATCAAAAGTAACTTCTATCTTAGGAATACCGCGTTTTGCTGGAGCAATACCCGTTAAATTGAATTGTCCAATAGACTTATTCTGAGAAGCCATTGGGCGTTCACCCTGGAGAACGTGGATAGTTACTTCAGTCTGATTGTCTGCGGCAGTTGAGAATACTTCTTGCTTTCTACAAGGGATGGTTGTATTTGCTTCGATAAGTTTCGTCATCACACCACCCATCGTCTCGATTCCGAGAGTCAAAGGAGTTACATCAAGTAGCACCATTTCGCCAACACCTTCTTCTTGATTTAGAATAGCAGCTTGAATAGCAGCACCTTGAGCAACAGCGGTATCTTTATTGACAGAGTTGTTGAGTTCACGTCCGAAATAGTTCTTTACTAATTCTTGAATAGCCGGAATACGTGTTGTGCCACCGACGAGAATAATTTCGTCGATTTGTTCTTTTGATAAACCCGTATCTGCGAGGACTTTCTCAATTGGAGGAAGATGACGTTGTATTAAATCGTGCGCGAGTTGTTCAAACTTAGCACGAGTTAAAGTTTTAACGAGATGTTTTGGAGTTCCGTCAACTGCTGTGATATAGGGAAGATTGATTTCTGTTGACGTTGATGAAGATAATTCAATCTTTGCTTTCTCAGCAGCATCGACGATACGTTGCATAGCCATTAAGTCATTTTTCAAGTCGACGTTTTCATCGTGCTTGAATTCATCTACAAGCCAATTTACAATTACAGCATCAAAGTCGGCGCCACCTAGATGTGTTGACCCTGAAGTTGTAAGTGTTTCGAATACACCACTAGACACATTTAGCAGAGATACGTCGTATGTTCCGTTTCCGCTGTCCACAACTATGATATTTATATCTTTATCGCTCTTGTTAAGACCGTATGCAATAGCAGCCGCAGTCGGCTCGTTGATGATACGAACACAATTCATACCAGCAATTGTACATGCATCTTTAGTTGCCTGACGTTGAGAGTCAGAGAAACGTGCGGGAACAGTGATGACAGCATCTTTTACTTCTTCGCCTAGATAATCTTCAGCAGTCTTTTTCATCTTCTGAAGAATCATAGCAGAAATCTCTTGTGGAGTGTACTTCTTTCCGTTAATGTCTACTTTTGGATAACCCTTGTCATTGACAATTGAATATGTCACACGAGAAATCTCTTCTTGACATTCGTCCCAAGTTTCGCCCATACAGCGCTTAATCTGATAAACAGTGTTCTTTGGGTTGGTGATGGCTTGTCGCTTTGCTGCGTCACCTACCTTGATTTCTCCATTGACAGTGAATCCGACAATAGACGGTGTTGTGTACTTACCTTCTGAATTGGGAATTACGACGGGAGAACCTCCCTGAAAGACCGAGACACATGAATTTCCAGTCCCTAAATCTATGGCTATAATTTTACTCATTTTTATTATAAAATTTATTTTTCTGTTTTCAATATGCAGTATTGAACTACACACTATTAATTATGCAATATATATGCCAGTTGATAGTTTGTATAAATTAAACTGCCAAAATATCTTAACAAGAAGACATTTTGGCAGTTTTGTTATCAGTTGTAGTCATTTAATGATTTTCGTTTCTTAATCTATGCAATATATTTCTAAAATTATATACATCGTTTTCAATTAACATTAAGTATGTTAATCTATTTTGTTTAGCATATTTTTCTGCACCAATAACTTTGGCCTAAAGTTTCCCGCTTTTTGTGTCTTTTTTATAAAATTGATTTTTCGCTTTTATCTCTACTAATAATCTTTCAGATGGCAAATAAAAATCAATAATATAATGTTTTGTTTTATTTTCAAATATATAATTCACAGTATGACCATTTTCTATATCTAACCCCATACTTTTCACAATATCGATGAAATCTTTTTCTAACATACTTTGATATGTAAGATCGCTATCTTTAGAGTATCTTCTTATCGTATATCGACGATTAGAAAATTTGCAACTCTGACACTGTATCTTATTTATATCTTGTTTGAATATATTGTCATTATGAATTCTAAATATATTATCACAAACATCGCATTTCAAATATATTTCTTTTAGACTTTCATATGTAACGCCATTATCAAAAGATATTTTTGGAGTAAAATGCATTTGATTATTAGTTGGAACAGCATATTTATATTTTATTAGAGAAATGTCGCATCCGGAAATAATATGATTGTTGATTTTAAAAATTTTAGGAAGATAATAATATAATTGTTCTTCTGACATATGTATTTTAGAATATTCATTCTTAAACTCTTCGTCCATTAAATTGAAATCAGTGATAGTGACTTTCTTTTTGTCGTCTTTATGTTTTATTTGCCATTCTTTTGAATTAACTGGTATATAATCTTTTTCATAATTTATATCTTGAGAACAATGATGACATCGAATTGTTTCTTTTGAGAAATATCTTTTGATAACTATAGCATTTTCTC
>NFZD01016437.1_pt1 | contig 41462 bp, 42 predicted proteins | sample 1095381 | NCBI WGS metagenome assembly NFZD01 (sample SAMN03609891, study PRJNA323583) | gut metagenome | isolation source: feces | host: Rattus norvegicus | place: Denmark: Riget | collected 2013 | reverse complement strand
GGCTTATTTCTTTTTATTATTTTGATCCTTCGACGATGCGAAAGTCAGTAATGCGACAGTTACTGCCACTATGTTAGATACGACCAACGTAAATTGGAACATATCAGAGTAAGTAACATAACCCATCGCATCACCTCCCCTCTGCTTGCAAGCAAGCCTAAGAAGAGGTTATATAAAAAGAAATTTTTATGTCCCCTCTCCGGTTAATGTTCGGTGAAGGGGATAACCGCCTATCCGTCTATAAAAATGGCAAAATTCAACGGGACAAAATACTCTCTGGTGCTTTTTATTATCACACCTATTCAATTCTTTGTCAAATATAAAAATTAAATTACCGTAGAGACTGTAATACCCTGTATGGTAACATACAGGGTTTCGCTGTTCTCTTGAAAGTTTTGTTCTTCCAAGATGAAGATACAGTCCGATCTCACGCAATAATTCAATTTTCAGAGAAACGTGAGAGCAAGGTAGAAATGCCTTGCCGCCGCATAATTTTTGTGGTCAGTAGTGTGTTGTAAATGCACGAAAGTAACAGAATGACAGCACTTAAAACTCTTACTCTGCGTTTAACTAAAACCAAAACAGAGCTTGAGGGGCTTGGAGAAGATGGTGAATATGCTGCCGAGTCAATTTCTGAATTACGTGATGAAGTGAAGGCGTATACCGGTGTTGACATCATGGACGGCGACGCATATAAGTCGACATATGATATTTTAGTTGAAATCGCTAAAGTCTGGGACGATATAAACAATCAAGACCAACAGGCATTATTGTATATGCTTGGTGGCGCACGTCAAGCTAACGTTATTGCTAGTATTATTAACAATATTGATGAAGTTGAAGCTGCCGCACAAACTGCATCTAATAGCACTGGGTCGGCATTGAAGGAAAATGAGACTTATTTAGATTCTATTGCTGGAAAAATGAACCAGTTTAAGGCACAGTTCCAGGCGTTGTCTACTACTTTGGTAGATAGTGATATTCCTAAATTCTTTATAGATATGGGGACTGGCGCTTTATCGTTTTTTGATGTTATAAATAAAACAATTGGTGTGCTTCCAACATTTGCTAGTTTGTTGAGTGGCATTTTATCTGCATCTGGAAAAAAAGCTGGAATATTAACTCCAATTATAATCGATGAAAAAGATAAAAAGCTAATTTTCCAATTGGCTGAAATTAAAAAAAGGTTCTCCGAAAAAGGAACAGTTAAACCAGGAACGATGCTTTTCGGAGAAGATTTGTCTTTGGTATCAGAGTATATTAATGCGCTTAATTCTGGTGCTGTAGCAGATTTTGATAATAAACAAAAATCGCTTTCTCAATCATTTAAAGATTACTTATCCACATTAAATGGTGCTACACCATCTATGAATGGATATGTAAAAAGTTTAATAAAAGGTAAGGCGGCAACGCTTGGGTTGAAGGCTGCTTCAGTTTTATTAAATGCTGGTTTAACTTTGTTGGCTTCTGTAGCAATACAAGCTGTAATCTCTGGATTGGATTATTTGATTCATTATGATGAAAAATTATTGGAAAAATCCCAAGAGCTTCAAGATGAGTATGTTGCAGAAAGTGATAAATTAGAAGATATAAATACGCAACTTGAGGAAAATAGAAAGCGTATCGATGAATTGGAGTCAAAAGGCTCTCTTACATATGTAGATCAACAAGAATTATCAAATCTTCAGGCGGCAACTGAAGAACTTGAATATCAGCTTACAATTCAAGAACGAATGGCTAAAATTGCAGGAAAAAAAGCCGAAGAAGCTGCGATGGATGTAGTAGATAGTAAATCAGAAGAAAAAACTATCTATAACGATAATGGCGAAAATATTGGAACTTTATCAGTAACTAGAGCTGAAAAGATTCAATTGGATATTGATGAAGCTTCAAAAATCAAACAACAAATTGATGAATTACAAAAAGAATATGCTGATGCCGTTGCTAACAATTTTAAAGGAAAAGATTATTATTATCGTGATGCTGGTGGATATTCTCAACGCATCAAAAATTTAGAAAAAAATTATAATGATCTTATAAATGAAGCCACTACATTACAGTCTGAACTTGATGAACAACTTCCCTCTTTCGTGGGTGCAACTGAAGCGTCAGAAAAATATAGACAAGCGATTATAGCAAGTGGGGATGCGATTGCCGCATTCTTGAACAATGACGCAGAACAGCTTACTGAAAAGTTTGACGAAATGTGGGACGGATTTGATGATAATAAAATCAAGTCTGGGTTAGTTTCCCTGGCTCGAAATGGGGAATTGGTGGCTGAAACATTTAATGATCCTGCATATTCAGATTTCAAATCAAAGTTGGATGAAATTGGGATAGGTGCTGAAGAGGCGGCTCAACATTTAAATGCCACATATTCTACGGCTGATAGATTAAAGAATTTAACTCAATCATTCGAGACAGTAAAAAATTCTGCCAATGCTACAACTGAAGCGATTGCAACTGTTGATGATATTCTTACAAAGCAAACTGCTGGTGTTGGCATTACTATTGATGAATATGAAAAGCTAGTTGATATTAATGGCGATTATGCATCTGCTTTAGAATATGTGAATGGCAATATGCAAATAAACGCAGAAAAGGCGCAAGCTATTGCAGATCTTGACCTTCAAGATACACTTGTAAAAACCAAAGCGGCATTAAAAGCAAATGGCGATGAATATCGACGTAATGCTACAGAGATTGCCGCGAAGACCAGAGAACTAAGCAATCTGGATGATATGACTAGCGAGTATGCACAAAGTCTTGCTGGGGAAATTAGTTCTTTACAAGCCGAAAATGATGCTATTTCTGAAGCGTCAAGTGGCTATATGGTGCTAATTCAGAGCTTAAATGAGGCTAACAGCGCATATTCGAAGTGGAAAAATCTTCAAGATTCTGCTGATCCTGGTGCAATGTATGACGATGTTCTGACTGGGATTGAAAAATTTGACGAAATTTTTGCGAATGGTCGTATTGGAAACAAAGCTGAATATCAAGCACTAGTTGATTTTATTATTCCAGACACTGTAGATGCTGAAGATGAAGCAGAAGTTAAAGAATATATTAAAAAGTTAAGTCGATATTTCTCTTTTGATGAAGATGGCAATAAAACGTTCTCTGGAATGAACAATTTCTTAGAAGATGCCGTAGATAAGAATTTGTTTTTAAAAGATGAACTTGGCAACTATCAAGTCGCCCAAGGCGTGTCAATGTCAAAAATTGCTGATGATATGAACCTTACCATTGATGTTGTGCGTGCATTTTTTGGCGAGTTGGAAGCTTGGGGTGCTGAATTTGATTGGGCTGATGAATTATTAGCTACTCTTCAAATTACAGATGAAGAAATCAAGTCAATGTCTGAGGATATCCAAAAAGATATTGATGCTATAAATAGTAAGCCAATTAAAACAGAGATAGATATAGCAAATTTGCTTGAATATGAAGCTGAACTTTTCGATATTCAACACTTACAGGATGGTTTAAATAATGTAAGTGACAATCGTATAAAGGCATTTGCAGAAATTCAAAGTAAACTTAGTGATGCTGAAGACAGACTTAGATCTGCTGAAATGAGCGGAGATGCGCAATCAATTGCTGATATTAAGCTTGAAATTGCGCAATACAAGGATGAGCTTGCCTCTATTCCTGAAATAAAAGATACAACAATTAATGTTGCAATTGCTGAAGCTGAAGCTAATATTGCACAAATAAAAAGTGATCTTAATGTAATGGAGAATGGCACTGCGGAAGGGAAAGCAATCATCCGCGCAGAGTTACAAGTTGATACTGATGAACAGGCTGTTGCTGTACTTAAAGATCAACTTAGTGCTAACAACGAATTCATTTCAACTGTAAAATTAATTCCTGATTCACAAGACGTAGAAAATACTACAACTGAAATTGATGGTCAAGAGCATGAAATCCAGTATCAAATTGATGGTGATCCTTCGAGACTTAATTCGATACTTAAATCGATTGAAGCACGTCAATTGCCTACGCTATACTATACTATTCAAGGAAAAGAAGCTGGAGTTTCAAAAACATCATCCTCTGGAAAAAAGGGCGTGGGGGCAAATGCTCTTGGTACTCAGTTTCCAATCGCAACAAGCCAAAAATCTCTGGTTGGCGAATTAGGACAAGAAATGGTAGTAGAGCCTCAGACTGGACGTTGGTATACAGTTGGCAATCACGGTGCTGAATTTGTCCAACTGTCAAAAGGCTCTATTGTATTCAATCATCGTCAAACCCAAGAATTATTAAAAAATGGTTCTACACATTCTCGTGGTCTTGCGCTTGCCAATGGCAATGCATATGGGCGTGCGTTTGTTCGTGGAAGTTCATTTAAGCCATCAAATTCTGCTACAGCTTCAATGAATAACACCTATTATTATGGATCGTCAAAAGCTCAAGAACGTGCAGCTAAAGCGCAAGCTGATGCAAATGAGGCGGCAAAAAAGCAAGCAGAAGAAACAAAGCAAATTTACGAAGAACAAAAACGTGTTCTTGAGGAACAGAAAGACATTCTCGATGATCAGAAAGACATTTATGATAGTGTTATTCGTGCAGTCCAAAAGCGTTTAGACAAAGAAATAGAAGCTTTGGAAAAAGAGAAAGATGCACTTTCTGATCCTGATATTGCTGGCAGCTATGGTGATAGAATCAATCAAATTCAGATGCAAATTGATGCATTGAATAAGTTGCGTGAAACGCAAGATCGTATAAATGCGGTTGAAAAAGCTAAAGCTGAAGTTGAACGATTAAAGCGCCAAAAAACGATGCGTATATACCGTGAAGGGCAAGGTTTTGTTTGGGAGTCTGACCAAACTGCCCTTGAACAGGCCCAGGCTGATCTTGAAGAAGCTGAATTGGATAAACAATTGGCTGATCTTGAAGAAGCAAAAGAGAAGCTTGAAGATATGCTTGAAGAGGAAGAGGCTGCCCTTGACGAAAACATTGAAAAATTAGAAGAGTATAAAGATCAATGGGGCGAAGTTGCAGATGCATATCAAGATGAGCAAGATAGATTGCATGCATCTCAAATTCTTGGGCAGAATTGGGAAGCAGAGATTCTTGCAGGAAGGCTTGATACATTAACAACATTCCGAGATTTGTATATTCAGTTAATGTCAGAAATCGCGGCAAAAGTTGAAGAAATTGAAGCATTAGAAAAACGAATTAGTGAAGCGACTGCAAGAATTAATTCTCTTAGCTCTACTGGCGGCGGTGGCGGCAGCGGCGGTGGAGTCTCTGGTAGCGGTAGTAGCGGCGGCTCGTCACCGTCAACCAATTATGGTATATATAATTCTGTTAATGGCAAACTTATACGTAGAAGCGGGACGTATGCACAAGCAGAAAAAGATTACAACGAAATGAAATCAATGGGAGTTCCAATACATATTGGCACATACGCCAAAGGCACATTGTCTGCGCCAGGTGGAATTGGTATCGTAGATGACCAATTTTCTGGAAAACGTGGAGAAGAATTAATTATTCGCCCGTCACGCGGCAGAGCAACTATGCTCGAAAAAGGTGATGGTGTGCTTCCTGCACGTGAGACTATGAATCTTATGTCGATGGCTCAAAACCCAGTTGAATTTATTAAAAAAGCGTTGAATTCTGCAATGAGGAGCGGAATATCTTTACCAAGCATTCAATCACTGAGCAAATCATATCATTTTTCTTTTGGAGAAATTGTAATGCAAGGAGTCAATGATCCGAATACTTTTGCTCAAGTCCTTATTCGTGAATTCCCTTCTGCTATCAAACAAGAATTAAGTAAATAATTAATCAGGACTGCATATTCTCTGTAGTCCTGATTTTATTTTGCCATGGAGGTGATTCAATGCCAAACAACCAGCAAGAAGATTTTCAAAAAGCAATTAAAATACTCGCTGAAAAAATTATAAAGGCAGTTCGGGTCGAAATAGAAAATGCGCATTTTGATAAAACTTCCACGGCAAGAGTTGTGGCGAAAAATGCCAATAACTATTATACTGTCGAATTTAATGGAAATAAAATAACTGTTAAAGGAAGCGCCAATGCGGCATTTAATATTGGAGATTATGTAAAAGTAAATATACCTCAAAATAATATTAAAAATGCTTTTATAATTCCTAAAACCGGCAACAATCGCGATCCGAATGACTCTTCTCAAAACCATAGCCATCCGAATTTGAATGTCCTTGATCGCATTACAAATGTTATGGTTGACAATCTTGAGCGACTAAAGGCTCTCGCGTTTAAAGATCAAGTTTCGATCAATGATTTAGATCAAAATTTACAAGAGAAAATTAATAACAGCACAACGCAAGTGCAAAGCGACTGGAATGAAACTGATTCAGAGTCAATGGCATTTATTAAAAACAAGCCGACAATAAAGCAATATACAACAATAACAACTGAAAAAATTAACCAACTATTTGAGCGAGGTGATTGTATTTGAAACCAATTTTGAAAATGAAAGAATCTTTTGATGCCACGTTGGAAACAACTTTTGTTTTTTCAGTCACCTCTCTTATTTCTTCTTCCGAAATCTTTATTTATAAAAATGATGATTCAAAAGAATTGGTTGGGAGTTACAAGAATTCGTCTAAAAAGTATCAGTTGGTTCTACCGCCAACTCTTGGATTAGAAAACGGCAAATACTACACGGCGGCTATTGTTGTATATGATTTAGTCGGGAATAAAAGCGAACAATCAAATTTTATTGATTTTTATTGTTTAGAAACTCCTACATTTGGAATAAACATTTCAAATGGCGATGTTTTAGATTATGCCACTACAACAGTTTCAATAAATTACAGCCAAGCGCAAAATGATAAATTGAACTGGTTTCATGTTGAAGTAAAAACAGAAACTGGTGATTTGGTTTATGCGATTGAAAAACAATATGCTTATAATGGAACAGATTTTTTAGTAACCGGATTAGAGACTGGTAAGAATTATACTATTCAAGTCAATGGTGAAACTGTAAGTGAAATGCTTGTGGATACTGGAATTATTTCATTTTCAGTAAAATATAAAACACCATACTTCTCTCCCCTGCTAAGTGTTTCAAATCATTTATGTGAAGGAAAAATTGAAATCAATTCTAAAATCCATTCTATTTTTGGAAGCACTGAAGGCGATGTCCAATTTATCGATAATGAAAAAATTGATTTAACGGACGGCAAGGTTATTTTTGATTCTGGTTTTAATATTGATGGAGATTTCGTGTTACATGTTCTTGGAAATAACTTTATATCCGGAGAAACAATAATGGAATTGAGTGATCAATTTTCTGACGGAAAAATAGTTATAAGATATATGGTTGGGGAGTTCCTTCAGTTTGACAATGTGCCTAAGTCTTATATTGAAATGGAAATTAATGGAATTTACCATTATTGGCAAATAAGCAATTATATTGATCCCCCTGAAGTTGGAGATACATTACATTTTGCGGTTACTCGTAAAAACCACAAATACAAATTATTGGTAGAGAAGGTGTAATGTAAATATGATTATTTTAGGCGGGAGTTATTATAATGGTTCAAAAAGTATTTTTACTGGAACTGCTATTATAAAAGATGTTAATAAAATTGTTTTGCAAAATGGAATTTACGACAGGCTTTATGTAAGTAACGACATTAGCAAGCAAGAAATTGTTGATACATACACTTCCGAGGCCGCGAAAAGTGTAAAAATTGAGTCAGGAATTAATCGTATTGAAACAATCGATGTATATGGTAAAACTACTCAAGAAGGCACTGGTGGTGCAAGCCCTGATAACCTTCGCAACATTAAAAATGCAGGTGTTCGTAATAAAGTTATGACAGTAACTGGTAATACTGAAGGGCTTTTTATGAGCACGATTATTGCCAACAAAGCAGTTGTTTTTGTAAAAGATGCGATGCCGACACAAGCTCCGTTGTGCGATCGGTACAGGAGCAATAATGTAACCGCGACAGACAAGACTTGCTGGATTGACCAAAACAGGAATTTTGGGGTTACGGACAGCCGATTCACAAGCTTAGAGGAAGCTAAAAGGATACTTAATGAAGAACCTGTGACGTTTGCTTATATCTCTACTACAGATACCGGAAAGTTTTACACCGGCATTGAAATCACTCAAGGTGATGAATATCGATGCGAAATCATTGACCTTAAAGATCGGTTGAATGCTGGCGATAAAGCCGAGACGAATGTGTTGAGTGAGTTTGATGCTGAACTTGTTATTACTGGTGATGAGAGCAATTTATCGTTTAACAGTGATTATAACATGCTTAATATTACAGGGATTGTCACGGCTGGTAGTTTAACAGATACCAATGTTTATCGTATGGTCATGGCAAATAATGTGCCACAAATTATACCAGGTTACTCTTCTGTAACGACTGGTATTTTTTCGCAACCTAAGTATTCCCAAATTTGTATACAAGATATGCCACAAAATTTATGGACTAGTAAGGAAAGCGCAATTCAGTGTTTAAAAAATTGGAACGCAAAAGGAACCCCGCTTCGTATTTTTTACAAGTCGCAGACTGGCGGCGCTGGCAAAAGCATCAAGCGCGAGAGCCACGTGAAGAAGACTCGTGTAATAACCGGTAATGAAGCCATTACAGTTGGATTTGCTGGTTCTAAACCATATTTTGCTCTTCCTGGAGCCAACGTAAAAGCACCTGCTACAATGGGAGAAGTAGGTAGTGTAAAATGTAATATGCTTGCTACTTTTTCACAAAACGCTGTTATAAATAGTGATTATCGAATTTGCAACTCAACGGGCGGAAACTTTTTGTTCCATTTTACCGATGATATTGACACAGTTGAACAGGCGAAACAGATTTTGACTGAAAAATATGAGGCAGGAACACCTTTTATTATCGAATACGAACTTGCACAGCCTGAAGTGTTTGCGGATGAACCAGTTATAGTCAAAAACAAAGCTGGTGAGTATACTGTTTCATTTGAATCAACCGGACGTGTAAAATTGAAACCAGTGATTAACCAAGAAGGTTGGAGCGACGATACAATTATTGATGCTGGTTTCAATGGTGATCTTGCTGGTGGTAATGTTGATTTTACAGCGGAAAGCATAGATAAAATACGAATTAAACGTAGAAAGAAAGGAACTGCCAATTGGGTTGATTTAAAAGATATTATAATCAACGTTCCAGACGATTTTACATTTACGTTTTATGATTTGTTTGCCGCGAATGCGGCGGAATATACATACGCTGTTGTTCCGGTTATTGGTGACATTGAAGGAAATTTAAGCACTGTCGATATTCAAAGTATGTTTAATGGATTTTTTATAGCCGACAAAAATACGATTTACGGAACAGAGTATAATGTGAATGTTGGCGCTGCGACTAAGAATGAAAAATCAAGTGTAGTACAAACGCTCGGGGCAAAATATCCATTTATAATTGATAATGGATATAATAATTATTACACAGTTCCTATCTCGCTGTTTTTTTATAATCCGAACTTGGATTGGCAGCAAAACGTTCAGTATCGTCAGACGATAGTAGAATGGTTGCACAATGGCACAGCGAAAATATTTAAATCTGAAGATGGGCGTATTTGGCTTGCAAAGGTAACGACCGCGCCTGTGCTAACTCCAGGTTCGAATTTAAATATCACTTCTATTGATTTTAGTATTACGGAAATTGGCGAATCCAATAGTACGGAAGATTTATATAACAGTGGGCTTTTGTCTCTCATAAAAGAAAGTTGAGGTGTGAATATGCCTTTATTTGCATCATCTCAAGACTTTCAGGTATTAAAGCAACATAATAAAGTAATTTTTGCAAAAATCGAAATATTAACCAAAGATATGCAAACAATTGATGATATCAAAGGAGCTGTGATCGACGGCTCCTTTTCAATTGATGCAGAGTCAGATATACGAAGAACTTTAAACATTACTATCGCCGTGACTGATTCAAGCTTCAACATAAGCGATTCATCAAAAATTTGGTATGATAAATTTGTGAAAATTTCAACTGGTTATTTGGATAATGTTACAGAGGAAATTTTATGGTATAAGAACGGCGTTTATGTATTGAGTGATGGCGGATATGATTGGTCTGCCACTACTTCTACCCTATCTTTGTCATGTCTTGATTTGGCGGCATGGTGTGACGGAACTCGCAATGGTTATGTGCGTGGCCTTGTAACAAAAATAGAAGAAGGAGAAAAAATTAGAAATGTTCTCATTAAGTTAATTACACAGGAAGCTGGATTAAGCAGATATCGAATTGACACATACCACCGATCTGTTCCAGATGGTTATGAAGATATTATTGCTGAATTTGACGAAATTCCATATGATATGGAGTTTGATATAGATGAATCTGTATGGGGGAAAATTACGCAGATCCGCGATTTGTACCCCGGATGGGAAGCTTTTTTTGATATTGATGGGACGTTCGTATTTCAGGCGATTCCTACGTGCGCAGAAGATGAAGTTGTTTTAACGAGTGACATATTAAAAGATGTGGTACAAAGCGAGCCAATGTCTATTTCTTTTACTGAAATTTATAACGTAAGTGATGTTTATGGTCAGTGTATTGAGGCAGATCGTTTTGCAGATAAATGTACAGTCTCTGGAAACGTATACAATATGACAATGACCGATGATCCAGATTTTGATGGAAATGATATTTCTCTTAATACCAAAATTCAAGTTATAGTAAGTGGAGATTCGTTAGATGATCAAAAAATAACATTTAATGGGAGCAAACAATACCCAATCTTATATGAATCTGGAGAACCAATTAAAGCGTCTACGATGAAAAATGACAAAACATATGTTTTAAAATATCGTGCTGAACGTGATGGTGCTGAACGTAAGAACGAACGCATGTTATTCCTTGGCGAACCTCAAGTTCATGCAATTTGTAAAGAAGTGGCGTTTAAGCTAACTGACGAGCAAAAGGAATATGATCGTAAAGAATATGAAAATTGCGAAAATATAAAATATATTTATAACCCTGATAGCCCTTTCGCTATTACGGAAATGTGGTCTGAAAGTCATAAAAATGATATACGGCACCCACTAAGCGGCGGAGAATATGAGAATATTTATTCTGCTGAGTTGGCTTTACAACGTGCAGAATATGAAACATGGCTAAGTACACGTTTAGAAGAACAAACTGAGTTTCCTATGATCGCTGTTCCTTGGCTAGACGTAAATCAAAAAATTGAATATACGAGTATGCGTACAGGGGAAACCAAACAATATATCACAAAATCAATATCATGCCAAATCATGACAGGTGTAATGCAAGTGCAAGCTATTCAATTCTATCCTCTGTATCCATTTATTATTACTCAAAATAATATTTAAACTTGGTTCGACCACACAATAAAGTTTGGCGTGTAAAAAAAAGAAAATCAATAGTGGCTTCTAATATATGGCAGAATAAGATTACAATGCTTTTCTGTCTTGAAAAACTAAATAGAAAGATATACAATATATGCGTATGTTAATATTGGGGAGGTGCAATATTCATGAAAGATATTAAGGTCAAAATAACAGAATTGTCAAAACGTGCAAATCAGAGACGCATCGCACTTCCTGCAACTAAATGCAATACAGACACCAAAGTAGAAAACAGGGCGTTTGAGGGTTTAAAAGAAGAAATTTATAAGAATCTAGCGCGGAGTTGATGTTGATGAAGCTGTCTCGTGGTGAAATTTACTACATTACTTTTCCGTATACACTAGACCCTAAATACCCTAATGGTAAAAGTAAGTTTGTCCTTGTTCTACAAGAAGGAGAGTATTTTTCAAAATTTGATACAGTTGAGATTTTGTTAATTACTTCTGATAAACAATACAAACCAAGGGAAAAATATTCCACCGATGTGGAAATTCCAGTAGGAACAACCAAATTAAACGATAAATCTTGGGTTCTGTGCGCACAACCATATCCTATCAAAAAGGATCTTTTTATGGAAAAAACAGCATGGTGTGCAGGAACTCTTAATGCTACAAAAATGGACGAAATTGATGAAGCGTTATACATAGGTCTTTGCATGGGCCTTCAACATGATTTGGCATTGGAACCAGCGGATGAGTCCGCCGAGCCAAAAGATTGACATTTAATTTGTGCTGTATATAATATGGCGACACTTCCTTTTATCCGCCAGAGTTGTATTGTGTTTGGTGAATCAAAATAATTATTGGCGACTATTTGCAAAATGAGTGTAAAGATCAAATATTTCTTATAATAACATTTAAAGCTATTCATGATTGCTTCATGAATAGCTTTTTATTTTTAAGGAGTGATCATTATTAGTACGTTTTATCCAGATTTAAGCGGAACTCAATTTCCAGATGAAATTGACACAATAAATAAAGTAAGTGAACCGGGCATAGATGAGATTCCGTTGCTTGTAGAGTATTCAAAAAAATATGAGGCTGGCGACATGGAAGGTGCCGATGCGATACTGACTAAAAATCCTCAATTAAGGAATATGTTGATATCGGCTGCTTTGCTTAATCAATTGCGTGACGCTCTTATTGCCAGCGAACGCTATTACAAAAATGACATTCATGAATATTTGTCTAAAACTACACGACAAATTGTTTTTTCTCAGGAGACTCCTGATAAACAATTACAAGATGATATTTGGATGAATATCACAAGCGATTCTGATAGCATTTTAAAAATCATTATGAAGCGTTGTGTTAATCCTGATACAAAAGAATATGAAACAATTTATGCTCAAACTATTCCTGAAATGATTACTGGGTTATCAGAATATATAAAAGGAACAAAAGTAAACAATGCTTTAAATGCAGATAAGCTCAACAATAAAGCTGAAGCTGATTTGAGTGTGGCTAGTGCTGAAACTGCTGGAAATGCAAACAAACTTAATAACAAAGCTGAAGCTGAGTTAAGTGTTAAGTATGCCACAACAGCAGGTAGCGCAAGAGCTTCGAATATTACAATGAGCAGTTCTGGGACTACTTTAAATATCACTTATTCGTAAGGGGCGGTGATATTATGCCTTTATATTTTAACGGAAAAAACATTCCATCTTCTGGAGTTGTAAATTTTAATTCACAAAGTAAAAATCGTGTTGTACGCAATGGGACTGAAGTTTGGAAAAAAGAGGTCGCTCTTTGGCCTGGAAATACATTTCAATTTAGAACTGATGCTAAAGGAATGGACGATTATCCTCCGCAAGCATATGCGTCTGGGAATACTTTGATTTTAAAATGTAATGGATATGGACATGAAGCTGCATGTAGTTTAGGTGGAATAAATTTTGCCCCATACAGCAAATTGACATTCACTATGAATGGTTCTGCACGTTATCCTCAACTTTGGTATGGTGTTTTTTCTGGATGGACTGATTTAAGTGGTGTAAATGCTGTGAAGGCTACAAAGTTAGACTCTGAACCTTTAAATGTAAATGGTGATTATGTTATAGATGTATCATCTTTAGCTGGAACTCATAATGTGCAAGTATTTTTGAGAACCGGTGGTGGCACATATGATTTAAAAGGTCAGATAAATATTACAAAAATCACTTTAAGTTAAGAGGGTATTTTAATGAAAGAAATTCAAATAAATCAAGTCAAATACACAGTTTGCGATGACACGCTTTTATATCCATCTGGATCAACAACAATTCGTAATAAAATTGAAATTCATATGAAAGTTGATGGATTAGAATATTCTGAGTTTGAAAAAATCTTTTCAAACAAAGAGAATTTGCGCATGTTGTATTTGCGAGAATATGGAAGAAAAGAAACAGATGGCAAAGTAGATGAAAATGCTAAACTCTATGAATATCCATGCGAGAACTATACTGAAATTTTAAGTATTGGCCGAAAACGCATTGATAGCGTAGATTTTATGACAGGCCAAGTTTCGAGTGTAGAACATTATGTTGTTGTTCTTGAACAACCATTGCAAGTTGAACTTTTAATGGAACAGATGGAGCAATTAAACGCAAAATAAAATACTTATTTTATTTAAAACAAATTGTCGTACAATCGCTATTTTATATATTGCAAGAAAGGAGTGTATGAATGGACGAATTATTAGACTGGATAGGACTTTCTACATTCTTTGCAAAACTTAAAACACTATTTGTAACAACTGAAAGTCAGCTTCAAAAAAATTATCAAAAAGTAATGCTAAAAAAAGGGGAAACATATGTTGCCCCTTATACTTTTGCAGATCAAGTATCTTTTAGTGATGGTGATACGTTCCAAAACAAATACGATTCTGGCGAATTGACTGGGCCACAAGGGCCGAAAGGAGATACAGGAGCAAAAGGTGATACTGGCGAAAATGGTGCTAAAGGTGATACCGGTGCCACTCCAATTATTTCCGCTACTGCATCAGTAGATGCAAATATCGGAACTCCAAGCGTTTCTGTTACTAAAAGTGGATCAAATGAAGCTCCTGCATTTACATTTTCTTTTAAAAACTTAAAAGGTGCCACTGGTGTTCAAGGACCAAAAGGAGAGACTGGTGCTCAAGGGCCTCAAGGTGAAAAAGGAGCTACTGGTGCTGCGGGTACTCCTGGATCTGTATGGTATCAAGGTACTGCGATTACAGGTACATCGACATCAGATACTATTTTTTCCGGGTCTGGAATTGCGAATGCTAGAGTAAACGATAAATACCTAAATACGTCTACAGGGTATGTTTATAATTGTACGACTGCTGGGGCTGCATCTGTTGCCAAATGGAGATATGTTGGTTCAATCAAGGGAGCAACTGGTAGCCAAGGCCCCAAAGGCGATACTGGCGCGACTGGGCCGCAAGGCGCGACTGGTGCGACTCCTGTTATATCAGCAACCGCGACTGTAGACGCAAATGTTGGCACACCTTCTGTTACAGTAACAAAAAGCGGAACCACTGCATCACCTAGTTTCGCATTTGCATTTAAGAATTTAAAGGGTGCTACAGGGAGCAAGGGAGATCCTGGTAGTGCTGGAACTCGTGGATCTATATGGTATAGGGGCACTGCAATTACTGGAACGTCTACAACTCCAACTATTTTTAGTGGTTCTGGAGTTTCTTCAGCTCTTGTAAATGATATGTATTTGAATACATCGACAGGATATGTGTATACGTGCACGCTTGCCGGATCTCCTACTGTTGCTAAATGGGTATATTCTGGTTCCATTAAAGGCCCTACTGGGGCAAAAGGTGCTGATGGTTTGACAACATCGGTTACAGTTAATGGAACTAAATATACTCAATCAAACGGCAATGTTACATTACCAAATTACCCAACATCTTTAAAAAATCCAAACGCATTGACTATCAGTTTAAATGGGACTAGTCAAGGTGGATATGATGGTAGTGCGGCAAAGAGTATAAATATAACAGCGCCTTCAGTTGGTGCAATATCTAAATGGGCAGTTCAACTAACTAACGAAGATTTGAATGATATAAAGGTTGATATTGGTTTTTATTATGGAGCTGGCGGCAATACTGTTGCAAACACTCCAAAAGACGGAAGCGCGTTTGGACTGAGGTGCGAAAGAACTGCTGGTGGGTATTATCTACAAACATATACGGTTAATTATAATGCAAAACAATACCAACGATTTTTTGATGGATCAAATGCAAAATGGTCAAATTGGCTGAAAGTATACAGTGAGGCTCAAAAACCTACCCTCGCTGAAATAGGTGCGGCAGCAACAACACATACTCATAATTATGCCGGGGCTTCAACTCCTGGTGGGGCGGCTAATTCTGCATCAAAGCTTGCAACACCAAGGAAGATCGCTGGAATAAGTTTTGATGGAACTGCTGACATATCAATTCCGTATGCCAATTTAACTGGTAAGCCTACTATACCAGAAGGGGTCGAGGTAATTGACTCGTTAGAGTCTACAAATAAAACTGCTAGTTTATCTGCGAATATGGGTAAACAACTCAATGATACTAAAACCGGACTTTTAAATTTGTTGGATAACAGTGACTTTACAAACCCTGTAAATCAACGTAGACAGGTTGATTATCTTACAAAGGGTGCATGTATTGACCGATGGAAAATATGGGACAACAACAATCAACAAGCACTTTCTGTAGGCTCAGAAGGTATTTTTTTAAAGGGACAACTTTATCAAATACTTCCAAATAGAACTGCGCCAGTGGGAGAAACATATACTTTTTCTGTTGGAATAAAAGGAAGAGATGTTATTAGTATCACTGGAATTGAAACACAAAAGCGTTTTGATGATGTACTTTTGACTATTGGTAAAGATACATCTGGCACATATACACAAGTCACCATTGACACAACAAATAATAATTTGGTATTCCTCTGGGCAAAACTTGAGAAGGGTTCTTTATTCACACAATATCAACCAAAAGGTTATGGGCGTGAACTTGCTGAATGTATAAGATATTATCAAGCAATTATATTTAATATACGTGGAGAAGGGTATGATGTAGGAAACGGTGAAAAATTTTTCGCTACATTATATCATTATCCTATGAGAATAAAGCCTACAGTAATACTTAGCGCAACATCATATTGGGGTGGATTTACAAATCTAAATGTCAGTGAAATTGCTACTACAACAGATTGTAGAACAATTCAAATAACAGTCGATTGTAAATCTGGAACGTCTGGTGGATCTGTAACTTCAACCGCTACATTAAATGCCGAATTATAAAGAGAAGGAGTATTAATGGATTTTTATAATGTTTATATAAAAATAGATAGTCAAAATAGAGTTGTAGATATAAATAGTGATGCTTTTTTGGAAGATAGTACAGGTTGGATTAAAATTGATTCTGGATATGGAGATAAATATCATCATGCTCAGGGAAATTATCTTGAAAAATCTGTTTTTGACTTTTGCGGATGTGCAAATTATAAATATTTATCTTCTACAATAGTAGAGCGTTCTGAAGCCGAAAAAGCCGAAGAATTTAATATTAATAAAGTGCCAACGCAGTTAGATAAAATTGAAGCACAGATAACTTATACCGCAATGATGACAAATACTTTATTAGGTGGCGAGTCCAATGTTTGAGAACATTCTTAAATGGTTCAATATGGGATTATGGTCTAAAGATCAAGTCCATGACGCATTGATTAAAAATGTAATTACACAGGAAGAATTTGATCAAATTATTAGTCAGTAAATAATATATATTTTTTATTATTCGAGACACGCATTTTTGCGTGTCTTTTTTTATTTTTTCAGAAATTTTCAGAAAGAAGGAACGAACAATGGCACAGAAAGTATTGTTCCCAGGTACATATATGCGCATTACGCAGGATGAATACGGTTCGACATCGCACAGAGGCAGTTTTGCGCGAGACGATGGTGGCCAAAGCACTGCATTTGATAGCCCTGTATTGGCTCCTTTTGATGGGTATTTTGCGCGTGTCAGAAAAGATTCTAGTCATGAAACCTATTTCGTCAGTGATGGCCCGGTGGAGTGCGCTAACGGTTATGTGGGTGTGATCACTTTCTTGTTTATGCATGACAATATTAATCGCTTCGGGACAGGTGCGCACGCGAAGCAGGGCGACATCATCGGCTATGAGGGCGGTTTCGGCGGCGGGCGGAAAGACCGTTTTGCCCACCATACGCACCGCGAGTGGAGTAAAGGCAAAAATACAACGCAATTTAAAAACGGTTCAGGGACATATGTGATTGCAAATCAGATGCATGAATATGATGTTTGTTTTGTCCGCCCGGACACCATGATTTCTACCAATGGCAGTACGTCATTTAAGGCGGCAAAAAATTTTGGTGGCGTTGTAAAGGATAATAAAGGGCATGTTTTTAAAATTTCAGAGGGTGATGAAAAAGTGAGTGCTATTTCAAGTGAATCAATTTATGTACAAATCTATAGTGTAAATGGCGCTGCGATTTCTTCTGGAGATGTCGTGGCGCTTCAAAATTTATGTAAGCCTCTTGGTATTACATTACATAGTGATAATGGTACTCTTGTCACCGATCAAAAAGTTTCTGCTGGTGATCAGGTTGCAATTATCGGAAAAGCTCACGATTTAAATCTTGAGTGCCGTGAGTATACTGATAAAACAGATCCTCTGTCTAAAGATCCGATTACAATGAAAATTGGTCCTGCATCTGCTGGGGATCGTGCTACGATCAAAAAAGAAGCAGAAGCTCTTGGTCTTGGATATAAAGAAGAAACTGAATACTGTATTATTGGCCCAGCGTCTAGCGGCGATCAGATTATTATTTTAACTAAAGCAGAAGCTCTTGGATTAGGATATAGTATCTACGTCCCTGACAATGTGCCTGATGATGGTTGTGATTGCGCAAAAGAAATTGAAGCTTTGAACGCTGAAATTGAAAAACTCAATGGTCAGATTGTAACATTGACTAATGAGAGAGATCAGGCAATTGTTGAAAAAAAAGAGGCCGAGCGCAAAGCTAATGAATATCTTGAGATGATTGATAACGCCAAGAAAGCATTGGGGGTGTAATCTCCCAATGAATTTTTTTAACGAAGCTTTTTGGGCGATTGTTCCAGGGGTTATTGTGGGAATTACAATGGGCTTTTGGAACCGTCGTCAAAAAAAGAGAGACGATGATCAATTAAAGCGTGAAAACGCACGTATCGCGGAACAAAACGAGCGTGAGAAAGAACGTATTAAAAGTGAACGTCTAAGAATTTCTTTGTTGGTATCCACCGCTCAACTTTCATATGCAGTTGCGATGGCTTGGAAGCGTGGGAAACCAAATGGAGAAGTTGAAGTTGGGGTGGAAGCTTATAACAAGGCGATGGAAGAATTTCGCGCCTATGAAAGAGAGCTTCTTGCAAAAAGCGTTTAATAAAAAATAAAGAGGAGTTGTTATTATGGATTTTGATATGAGTTTTCTGAATGAGTATTTTATGCCTATTGCGTTTGGTATTTGCTTGTGCGCTGGTTACATTATGAAACACTGGATCGCAGATGTGGATAATAAAATTATTCCGACCGTGTGCGCCGTTCTTGGTGTCGCAATTGCGGCGTGGCTGAATATGAGTATTACTCCCGAGATCCTGTTACAGGGTCTGTTCAGCGGTCTTGCTTCTACTGGCATGCATCAGGCGGTTACTCGCGCATTTGAAGCTAATTCCAATGAAGATACCGCCGCATAATCTCACATAACAAAAATAAAGGGAAGAGTGTCAAATCACTCTTCCCTATTTTTTACGAATTTTTTCAGATATATACTTTTGATTCATAAAATGAAGCTTGCAAAATATCAATTTGCAGTCCAATTTATTGTACTGAAAATTCATTTTTAGTCTGATTTTGGTCTGAACAAAGTGTTCAGACCAGGCTTTTATTGTCCTTTTTTGTCCAGTTATAAAAACAAAAAACCACGACACAAGGAATTTTATACCCTGTATCGTGGCTTTTTCTTGGTCCGAGTGGCGAGAGTCGAACTCACACAAAATTTTGATATATCGTTGTTTTTTGTGTTAGTCTGAACATTGGTCTGAACATGAATTATTCATTTGAAAGGTGCAAATTCAACAATGAAGCCGCTTCTGACAGCATGGAAGGCTTCAAATGCATGTACACTTCGTGCACCATTCTCGCGTTAGCATGTCCAATAATTTGAATTGCTATCTCTTCTTTTACTCCAGCTTCACATAACATACAAACATATTCGTGTCTGAATTGATGTGCACAAACATCAGCTTTCCAGTCAGACTGTTTGTATTTATACTGCCTTCCATTTCGTACTCTTGTATATTCGCGCACAATACATTTGGCGAATCCATGTTTGCGCCACCAACTTGTCCAGTGACGATTATACCATGATGCTGTAACTGGTTTATTGCTGAGTCCAATTATGAACGTATCGCTTGGCATATTTTTATATTTTTTTAATGCGTCATTAAGTATGCCCGGTAATGGCAATGCACGTATTCCAGCATCTGTTTTTGTATGCGTAAAACGCGGTTGATTGTTTACCCATTCCACCGCATGGTTTATATAAATTATTTTATCATCCCAATTAAAATCTTTCAACTGCAAGGCGCAGCATTCTCCTCTTCTTCCGCCTGTACAAAGATACATTATTGGAAGCAAATCATCTTTATCGGGATCTTTAATCACTGATTTTACTGCATCAATTTGTTGATCGGTTGGGGTTATTCTCTTCTGTTGTGGTAGTCCTTTGGGTATGCTTGTCATTGTGGCCGGGTTGTAATCGCCATGCCAAATTGGATCGTCTATATATAATTGAAATATTGAATTTATCACGGACTTTTGGTTTGATGTTGTGGTTTTAGCCATATGCAGATTGTTTAAAAAAGCTTTAATTTGCCATGGCATAATTTCTTTCATGCGCATATTTCCGAAATAATTGATACTACGGTCTATGGCTGGCAAATATGATTTCTGCGTACCATGTTTCATTTTCAAGACTTCTTCGCGGTATTTTTCAGCTACAGTCTCAAACAAAGGCCCATCCTCGTGTACTTCATTTGATGTACTTTCTATACCACTTGCACTTTCAATATACTGCGCATATTTTTCCCAAACCTGTTCCGGATATTTACTTGAAAAGCTTTTTCTTTTATCACCATTGCGAACTACCAGTTCCCATATCCCATTCTTTTTTTGAGACAATCCATCTCTAGGATCTCTAATATTTCTACAGACTTCTTTCGCTGCATAACTCATTTTACATTTTGCCATTTCGTTGTCTCCTGTTTACGAAAAGATCCGTGCCAATTGCTCTGTTGTAATATCGTAACTTAGCCCTTTACGCTGTAATTTTTTGGTAGAGCATCCCATAATTTGCGCAGCCTCTTTTTGGCTATAAAGCAATTTTGATGGGAATAATATATCTGCCCTTTCACGAATTCTCTCAAGTGTATCTCTATACAATTCCTTTTCTCTCGGCATAGATAAAGCATCACTCTCCTTCCGTGTTATATGTATTTAATTGGCAATTGTAAAATGAGTATTAAATAGTCCTTTGACGACATATTAGCAATGTCGCCAAAGGTTAATTTCAATTATATTTTATTTTCCGCTGCTACCGAAACCACCATCTCCTCGGCTTGTTTCTTCCAGTTCGTCTACTTCCATCATCTTTGCATCTAAGGTTTTGACAAAAGCGACTTGTGCAATACGTTGACCCTTTGTGATGTACTGTCGTTCTTTGCTGTCGTTATAGAGAGAAACAATATATTCTCCCGTATAGTCCTGATCACACAATCCGACACAATTCGCTGGACGCAGCCCTTGTTTTGTGGCAAGCCCGCTTCTAGCAAAAATTAAACCGGCATGATACGCGGGCGGCGACATTGCAATTCCAGTGCCTACTTTAACAGTACAGCCGGGTTCGATCCATGTGTCATGAATCGCATATAAATCATATGCGTTTGATCCGGGAGACGCTTTCGTTGGAACAACCGCGTCAGGGCGAAGCTTTTTATATTTCACAACGTATTTATAATCTTTATTCATGTTTATAACTTTTCTCCTTACAGTTATAGTTGATATTCTATTTTCAATTTTTCATATTTAATTTTACAGGTACAAAATATTGTTAAAAACAGTCTCTTAGCGTATAATGATATGCCAAGAGACGCTTTATGTTTTTGAAACGCAAGATGTGTAAACATATCATAATGCCTGTTTGGATAAGAAACAGCGTCTACACACACGAAAGCGGTAAGAAAAAAACATAAAGGAGGAGTGTGGTACGGAGTGCATCTCCTTACTAATCTCTTGTTATCCTTGGGTGTTAGTATTAGCATTTGTCAGCGGCCTCATATTCCGTCTGGCAATGTTGTGTCTAGCGATCAAAGTCAATCCTGACGAAATTGATTTTGAGGATAAATTGTTTCGTTTTAAGCTTTCTGCTAAAAAGCAGACTGCGAAAAAATGGAATGAACAGCCCAAGGATAGCGGGTCGTCTACGGCACGGCGATGACTTCTCGTTGCCGTTTTCTTTTTTTGTGGTCGCACCACACTCCCCATTATGATAAGGGGATAATTATTTTTAATTATAATTAATTAGAGTTTATTGGAGATTTGTTATAGTTTACATTAAACAAACTCCTTTATATAATATCCGCAATGACAGTATCCACTAAAAGTATCATCTTCCAGCAGTTCTCTAAATTCTTTGCACATACATCTATTTTCTGGAATTTTTTCGATTTTGCATGGACAATAATTGTTGTTTGCTATAAGTTTTTTTAAAAAATCATCGCAAAATTCTTTGTCTGGGTTCTTCTTAACCGAGATGTTTTTCATTATTTATTTTACAAACCTTTCATTCATCAAAATTAATTTTGATTTTCCTTGGTTATCATGCTCAATTTTATAAAATTTCTGATTTGTATTTTTTGAAGAGAGTCCTCCAAGGCTTGAATCGTAATGTCCTATTTTCAAATAGTCGAGAAGATTGAATACTTCATCAAAGATATGTACATCATCTGCACCAGAATAAACACATGTTTTTAAATTTTTGCTTTTTACATAACGCAACAAATCGATTAAATCAATTATGTTTTGGTCCCCACCCATAAAGCACACACATGTGATTAAATCTTTATGCTTATCGAGCATGCTTTCGATATCGTTGGAAATGTAATTACCAAAATCCAAAGCCAAATATTCAGAGTGACAGCCCGCACAATGGTGCGGGCAATTTGTCACGTTGATTGCAAGGCTGATCTCATCAGGTACTTCTTGAAAAACGATATCATAGCCAGCATATTTTAGGCCGTCATATTTGAAAGAGTAATCAAGATTTAGCATAGTAGCGCTTCTGCGCCTCCTTTTGACGAGCCTCAGAGAAGTTTGATACTCGTTTCAAATATCCAATTACTCTAGTTGCATAATCAAGATTCGTTCCACCGCATTTTTCACAATGATCAAGATGGTGTTTACTGATGTATCCGCATTCGTTACAAATGGTGTTTGGTACATTTACAGTCCAATATGAGCATCCTGTTTTAATTGCAATTTTCATAAGTTGTTTATATTGCTCTTTAGACAAATGCTCATCCAAATTAAGATGGAGTGCAGCGCCGCCATCCAAGTTCCCGGTCATCGTTTTGCCATGAAGCAAAAATTTATCGATTGGAGTTGTGCCAATATCTTCAACCAGATAGAAATAGCTATTGTAACAGTCTCGTGGAGAGAAATATCCATCCTCTTTGTCCCACTTCGCATTTTTCACTCCTAAATTTTCTGCGGGAACATATTCTGTGTTAAACATAACTTCGCTGGTTTTGGCTTTTTTATTTTCTTGGTAGATGACAGAAAGAATACTATTGATAAAATCGCAATATTCTTTATCGTCCGGGCTAATAGAATAGCCAAGATATTCCGCACCTTCGACCAATCCATTGATACCAATCGTCAAAAACTGTTTTTCAAGAGAAATGAAACCGGCATCATATACCGGAAGGAGTTTAGCATTGAACATATCTTTGAGCAATTCGTTGTATGCTAACAAATATTTATGGATATCTTGTACCTGCTCTTTAACTACATCTTCAATCGACAAATTTTCTCTTACTGCATTTTGGATCAGCCGATTCATGTTAATTGTAATAACACTCTTTGAGCCTGTTGATACACCACCAGCACCAAGTGTAAATGAAAAAGTATTATCCTGGAGTTCGTTTCTCAGGCGACAGCAAGATGCCAAACTATCAACGCTATTGCTACGATAATTAAAGAAGCTATGTCCTTCTGCCAGCATTTCTGCGGCAAAATCCGCCCATTCCTGATCCACATAATTTTCTCCATCGTCGAGCAAATTCAATGTTTCGACCGGAAATGTCAAAATTTGTTTGGTTCTTTCTTTGTTGAACCATTTCATAAAGCGTTTCTGTAACCACGACACTGATTCCCATTTCATTGAAGAGCCATCGGGAAAAACAAAATTCTCAAACAGTCCTTCGAAGTATGGTTTGTCAAAATATGCAATATTCCAGAAAATACATTGATATCCTCTTGCCGCTGCTGGTTGGTTGAGCGAATATACAATCTGTTCAAATTTATCACAAATCATTTTGTCGATTGTTCTGGCACGAGAAGACATATCAACTACTTTATCAGCATTAATATAATAATCGTCACCATATTCTTTACGAATAAAATAATCCATATAGGCTAAAAACTCTGGGGTTGAAACGGCACCGGCAAATTGGGATGCGATAGCAAAACACAAATTGATAAATGAGCCAGCAAACGAATCAAGATTGTGTGGAGCACCGCTGCCACCGCCAAGTTCTTTCAGCCCGTTAAACAAAAAAGGATACATTGTAATACTTACACAATACGGAAGCAAAGGATTTGTCTCGTCATGCTTGTAGATCACATGAGATTCAAGCTGGTCGATATATTTCTGCGCGTAATCTTCTCCATACATTTCTGCAAGTTTTTTATACATGCGTAAACGGTTGATCCCAATGCCATCTTTTTTGTAAAGTTCACCAGTGAGAGTCGTAACATTTTTTTGTTCTACGTTCGCGTTTGCATCAACTTTACTGCTAGTGGCAGCATTTTTTGACTTTGCGTACTCATCGATATAGTCAAGGTACGGCTGGTATTTGTGCAGCTCTTTTTTATAATTCATTTAATCAATACTCCTTCACCCAGTTAAAAGCTTCTTTGAGATCCATAATTGTTCCATCAACTTCAAGTTGAGGTACTGTTTTAAAACCTTTTTTTTGCATTTCTGTGAGATCTGTACACAATTGATATTCAATTTTTTTCGTGTCAAGAGCCTGTTCCAGAACTTTACATTGAGGACAGTGTGTTGAATACAAAATGATGTTCATTTTAATTCTCCTTTTTCTGGCTATTTTTTTCTTCAAGGCGTTTAACTTCATACGCCAAGTAGAACATTGCTTTTTTTAAATCTTCGACTTCCTTAGCTGGGTCTTTATGTCCCGCTCTTGCAATATATTTAATCGCATTCCCTTTGTTGAAGTTTACGTTCCAGTCGTTAATGACATCAATTACTTCATATTTACCAGTATTGTAATGAAAAGGGTGAACTACTTGATTGTTTTCTTTTGTCATTATTATGTATCTCCATCTTTCTTTTTTAAAATTTTTCCATGAAAATATTGATCGAGTTCATTTTTGTCTATTTTATATGTAACGCATTTCCCACACTCTGAATCATAACGTCTAATGCAACGTTCTGCTTCCCACGCGCCTCTTTCTTTGCGATTACGCTCCCGATTGCTGTTCACTAGTATTTGTGTGCAACTCCTTTTCTTTAACATTCAGTACAATAAAAATTTTATTTTCCAATTTTTTATCCACCCCAATTTTTTCATTCTCAGTTAATATCACATAAATGTCTTCTTGTTCAGACAGTATGGTATATGGAGTAAATGCCTCCGCAATAATTTCCTGATTGTCTTTCAGTGGCTTTACAAAATATAATTTTTTTGTCATCGCAACTCTCCATAATCAAAAATAGGAATATCGGATGTAGCTATTTTCTCATAGCCTTCTGGCACTACTTTATATAAAGTATATTTCCCATTAGTCTTGTTCCTTGTGACTATGTGTGTTACTGGGTTGTTCATTCCATTCATGTAAATAGATTCTACTATGTCTTGTTTTGGCGAAAGATTGATCTTGATCCACCCTTTCCTGGCAATCTTTTAAATATCCATAAATTTTATTTTTTACAAATTTATACAGTTCTTTAAATGATAAAGGCCGTTCAAACTCCCCACTGTCGCTATATATCCCATATCGGCAACTATAATATTTGATAAATTCCGCTACACACAATGCGATGAATAATAAAAAAACAACACAGAAAAATGGGAACCAAGGAATATAATCCGCCAGAATCATTTATCAGGTTCCTCTTTATTGAGGTTTAAACTAATTTTGCAGAAATGATTAATCTTTCCCAGTGTCAATGCGGGGTTCTCTCGTTTTTTCTTACCTTCGTCGATAAAGTTTTTTACAACTCCAGCAATAGCAGTTGCTCCTTCAAGCAATGCGCTATCTCTTACTTTTTTCATATTCCGATCAATAGCTTCTTTGAGCTGTTTTTCTTGTGCTTCAGTCATTTGATACACCTCTTTTTAGTTTTTGAACAAAAAGTCAATTAAATTTATTTTGTTCACCTTTTTTGTTTTGTTCGTCAGAAATGCCGAAAGTTTCATACAGTTCATCTCGGGCATCGTTAATAACATTGTCAACAATGGTTCTAATTCTCACCCCGCGATTTGAGAACCATTTCTTCTTAAACGCTGCCTTATCCTTAAGATATGTTTCCTTACAAGTATCTCCGCTAGCATACCAATCGTAAGAATGAATCAGATCAAATACGTCCCATACTAGTTCAGAAATTTCTCTATCTTCAAAGACGTTAATTGGTTTATTCGTCCAACCAAAAATTTCATTTTTTATTGTACTGTCCATATAATTAAAACGTCCACCGCTCATCTTTATCCTCCTTTTTTGGATTTTTCACCTATATTATACATCACTTTTCGCTAATATCAATACTATTGGGATAAAAAATAATGTTGTTTGGGTCGTGTATCCACCATATCATTCCATATCCTTTAACCAAGTTTGCCTTGAAATTGCTTTGTTATTTTTTATACACCGGATATATGCTTTAGGTTGCGCAAGAAGCAAACCTCTTTTTTTAGCTCGCGTTAATGCGGTATACAGCAAGCAACTATCGAGCAAAATATAATGGCTTGTATCGATAATTACAATTACATTTTTATATCCGCTGCCTTGCGCTAAGTGCACAGTAAGAGCATAGGCAAGTTCGATTTGATCAAGTTCATTCTTTTTATAAATAATTTCTTTTGAGGTGCTTCCTAGTGAAAATTCAATTTTTACATATTGAGTCTTATTTAAATTAGATGACGATTGATCTTCTTGGTAATCATAAAAAATCTCTTTGATATATCCGATTTCTCCATTGAAAACATTTTTGTCATAGTTGTTCTCGCGCTGAATGACTTTCGCTCCCTCGCGGAAAACCTTATCTCCATATGTTACTTCTGCGCGATCATCAATGGATGGCAACAGAATATCTTGGAGCATCTTGTTAATTTTGGAAGTAGAATTGTCACAGTTCGCTTTTCGTGGGACTACGATTATCGTATTGTCGATTCCATCTTGTTCAACTGATTTCAAAAACGTTTTAATTGCAATATGGTTCAATGCTTCTGCGCTATCCCTGAACATATATGTCATATCCTGCAATTCGCCAGTTGTAATTTTAAGTTCCGGTTTTTGAATCGGATTTATCCCCTCGCGAATTTTGTTTGCGTCAGACAGGATGCCAGACAGCTCGGCTTGTCTCATTACTTTTGTCAACGATGCAATATAAAATAACTCTTTCATTGATAATAAATCGCTGAAAACATTGCCAGCACCGATAGGAGGAAGCTGCCGATTGTCCCCGCAAATAACCAAACGTGCCCCAGGTTTAATGGCACAGATCAAATCATAGAACAACTGCGAATTGATCATCGAAGCCTCATCCACAATTACAACATCGGATGGGAGAGGGTTTGAAGCATTGTATGAGAACTCTGTTCCTTTCCATCCTAAAAGGCGATGAATTGTTGTGGCATTCTTCCCTGTTGCTTCAATGATCCGTTGCGCGGCTTTTGCAGACAACGCGCAACAAGATACATCAAGCCCACGATATGCCTTTACGATTGCATTCAGAATTGTTGATTTACCAGTACCAGCTTTACCGCAGATCAAAACAACCGAATTCTCTACAGCGTTTTCTACTGTCTTTTTCTGCTCATCTGTAAACAAAAAACCTAGCTCTTGTTCCGCATCGGTTATAGCTTTTTGTGTGTCAAGTTTGCGGTCAGTGTGAAATCGTTTTAAACCTTTAAGGATGTCTAAAATATTCTTCTCCAAAGAATATAGCCGTTTTAATCCAACACGCTCATTGGCAAAGCGCAGCATGCTTTGCATTGTTCTTTCTTGTTCAATTACTTCATTGTATGCCCCCATGCATTCCGGGATGTTATTTTCTGCTGCATCTTTTAGTACATCTGTTGTAACCCATGTATGCCCATTTGATTCCGCAGTTTCCCATAAAAACCAACTGATAAATGCATATGCACGTTTTGAAGAAGAAACAATGTCTGGATTGAGTTTAAGCGCAAGGCTGTCTACTTTTTTAAATCCAAGACCTTTAATTTTTGTCATAATATATGGATTATCAAGAAGCTGTTGCTTGAGAAGTGCTGGATTAGGTTCTGATGAAATCAACTTTTGAATCATCTTGTAGCTTACTCCAAGAGGCTGGAGCATTGTTAAAATATCTGAGATAACATAGTTTTCCAATACCGCTTCCTTGATTTTGCCGTATGTATATTCTTTGATTCCATTTAACTGGCTGAAATCCACATTGTCAGTTCCATGAATAATATCGTCCACAATATTGGGGTATTTTTCAATAAGAGTATTCGCATATCGTGAAGATACCACAGTTTCAAGAAATCGAAGTTGCTCTTCTGCGGAAGATGGTTTTTCTGCAATTACTGTTTTGGGTTTATATTGATATGTTTTGTACTTTGCATTAAATACTACTTCTGCCTCTACGGAATATGTTTGCCCGATTACCAGCCGTTGCATTCCACCAGCAAGGATAGATGATTTTTCTTTTTGCGTATTTTCAAAGTCATCATCATTTTTATCAATAAATGGATCTCGATAAACTTCATTAAAATAAGGAATGTTATCGGTGGTTGTAAAAACATAAACTCCAAAATTATCATTATAATAACGCTCATGTTGAGGAACAATTTTAAATGAAATTGTATCTTTGATATTTATCACTTCCTTACATTTCGATCATGCAACCAAACTCGATATGGTTTCATTTGATTTACTTCAACCAAATCTTCACTTTTCTTTTTACATAAAAGTGCAATATCATTTCCCTTTTTGATCATCGACTGGTATTGTTTATACTGTGATGACCAACATGCAACCTCCACTATCCCCTCGGCTGTGTATAAATGAATGTATGCAAATGGATTCCCATTTCGATCCTTTTTTCTTTGAATATCTACAATTACAGCAAGCAATACAACAGACTCTCCGCATTGCGTTTCCCCTAGAGTTTTTGATATATATTTGGACGAATCTTTTAATGGGTTATCCGTAAGGAACATCGACAGAGTTTCAAATTCCCACATATGCTCATTCTGCATATACTTTTCAGAAAAATTCTCTTGGAAAGCTTTTCGCTTTTTCTCTTTTTCGATGGCACGGTTCATTTTTTCAGATTCATATTTTTTGCGCCTTGCTTCGTTGTAATGTTTTAAACGCTCCTCTTTGGACTTGATCAAATCTGTATCGATTCCCCACTCACTTTTGAGAGAACTGATCTTCGGCAATGTCGCAAGCTCCTTGAATGGTTTCTCTTTATAGCTTTCTGCAAAGAGTTTGTCTGCATATCTTAATAAGAATTTACGTTTATTGTCTGTAGGAATGGCCCCCGCTTTGATAAGTGACACGATTGATGCAATCGTAAGTTTTGAATTTTTGTTCTTATCCAAAAATGAGTCAAACGAATCATATGGGCGATTATTTATAATTTGTTCTGAAATCTCTACTCCCATTCCTTTGATCGCACTAAGGCCAAACAAAATTTGCTTTTTGCTAACAATCGGAGAAAATACAAGTTGCGATCTATTTACGCTTGGCGGCAATACCCTGATTCCAAGCCGGTTGCATTCATTGATAAATACACCGATTTTACCAGTATCTTCCGTCTTGGCAATTAGGCATGCTGTCATAAATTGAACAGGATAATGTGTTTTAAGGTATGCAGTCAAATAGCTAAGTAATCCATACGCCACAGCGTGACCACGGTTAAAACAGTAAGACGATTGTTTTAAGATTAATTTCCAGATTTCATCTGCTTGCTCTTTCGTCCACCCTTGTTTCTCTACACCATTTTTAAATTGACTCTCAAGAGCACGCATAACATCTTCTTTCTTTTTACCGATGGCACGTCTAGCATTGTCCACTTCAGTTTCTGGGAATCCCGCGTATCGGAACAACGACAATGCCTGTTCTTGGTAAAGAAGTACAAACTGTGTTTTATTGAAGATTTCTTTCAATACTGGATGTAACACCTTGATACTGTCTGGGTTTAATTTATTATGGCAATAAACCGGGAAACTATCTTTTGTGCCAGGGCGATTGGCTGCATTGACTACTACAATATCCTCTACATTGTCAGCTTTTGCTTCCATACACATGCGTTTGGCATCTATGGACTCCATTTGAAAAATGCCAACCGTGTTTCCAGACCTATAAATATCCTCGTACACCTGTTTGTCATTTAAATCCAAATGGTTAATGTCAACATCATGCCATGTGATGTTTGACATTTTTAATGTATCGTCGATTGTGTCTAATGTTTCAAGCCCAAGGTAATCCATCTTGGTCAACCCAAGATCGTCCATCGCAGCGTGCATTTCAAGCTGGCACATTTGGTTTCCGTCTTTATCAAGGCACAGCGGGCAATATTCAATTACAGCTTTAGGGGTAATTAATGTCCCCGCAGCGTGCCTACCCATTGACTTCGGAAGGCCCTCAAGCTCCATTGTATATTTAAACCATAATGGAAATTCTTGATAGATTGCCATTAGGCGTTCATTAGAATCCAATATATCTTTAAGAAGGACATCTTTTTCTTCCGTCTCACCCAAATCATTGAGGGTTTTCATTGTTGGAATGAGTTTCGTTACTTCATCTCTTAAAGAATATGGAATTTTGTTAAAATATGGGCTATCCTGATTTTCATTTAAAACTTTTCCAATATCTCGTAGCGCTACTTTTGTGCTGAGTGTGTTAAATGTGGCAATTGGGGCTACATTCTCTTTGCCAAAAAGTTCCTCGGAAATGTCAATCATTTCTTTGCGTCTACGCTTTGAGATATCCCAATCGAAGTCCGCTACAGATTTTCTTCCTAAGTTTGCAAAACGTGTAAAATCAAGATCCCATCTCACACTATCAATCTGGGTAACTCCAAGCATAAAAAGGCATAAACAGTTCGCTCCCGATCCACGGCTGTATCCTCTTGGGATTCCTCTCTTGTCTGCCTCTTTTGCCAACATATACAGCATAATGAAATAGTCAGTATATTTCAGTGCGTACAAAACAGGCAATTCCATTTCAATACGCTGCCTTCGTATTTCTTGCTCGTGTTCGGACATCCAACCAAATTTTTCGTCAAAAGTTTCGTACACCAATGAACGAAGATATTGCTCATGATCTGTGTCAATCGGGATCTCTGGCATTATTGTTCCGTTATTTAACCCAATGTCAATATCTTCGATAGAATCTGCGATTTTTTGTGTTTGGTCAATTCCACGCTCAATAAAACCACGATCAAAGTGACCGCCCAAAATGCGATAGACATCATCTTCGTTTTGGAGATAGCAATCTGTGTAGCTCTCTCCAACTTCTCTTCCTTCTCCTATCGCAACAAAAACGGAATGCGTATCGATTTGACTTAGATTAAGCATATGAGCATCTGTCGTTATAATATATGGAAAATCATTTTGTTTTATAAACTCTGCAATTTTCTCATTTGCTTTAATCTGATCAACCGTTCCATGCGACTGAATTTCAACATATGCGTCATCAAAGATACTTTGCATTCTTTTAAATAGCTGTGTCGCATATGTAGTGTTCCCATCGATCAAGTTCCTACTAAGCTCACCGGCCTGACAAGCTGATGAACAAATAATTCCTTCTCCCCAATTATTTTTTTCAATAATATCAAGAGATGTTCTGGGCTTTTTATAAAATCCTTCTGTACATGCGTTTGATACAATTTTAAACAAGTTCAAAAGTCCAGTTTTGTTTTTCGCAATCAATACAAGATGGTATCGTGGCTGTTTATAATCTTTCGTGTCACATTTTTCTGATTGATCTTTTACCGTATATACTTCACACCCAATAATGGGCTTTACATTTTTCTTCTTACATGCCTTTGTAAAATCAACAAAACTGGACATATAGCCATGATTTGTAATCGCGATGGCTGTTTGATGATTTTCTGCTGCAAAATTTGCAATTTCTTCTGGTGTTAAAATTGAATCAAGCAATGAGCCGAATGCGTCATGTACATGTAGATTCACAAAACCCATTAAACCACCTCATACTCCTCGATTATAAATTGCGGTGTAGCAATTCCTTTATAGATATTAAATGAAACTTTCCCGACCGCATTGATAACAAATTCTTTTTCGTTTGCAAAAGAATCATTCAAAACAGAAAAGATTGGATCATCCACACATGAAAATTTGATCCACTCAATTCCAGAGTTTTCATCAAAATATTTCCATGTATTACTTTGTTTTCCTATAATTTGAATTGAACTGGTACTGATCTGCACATTCGAAACTGCAACATACGGTTCTTTAAAACCTTTTCCCCAAAAACGTCTCATCCCATACAATGAGTGAATAAATGCGACTTCAAAATCGCTGTATGGAATAATAAAATCGCATTCATAGAATTTTTCGATTTCAACATCTTTGAGCTTTTGATTACATGCATGAATTGCAACTGGAATATTTGCCTTTGCGATTTCGACCCCAAACGCATTTTCATGTCCAAGAATGCTAGTAAAAAGATTTAATTCACTTAAAAATTGATTTAGATTTGGAATTGCCCCGTTTTCTATATTTCTTCCGGAACCGCCAAAAACATCTGGATCGTCACTCTTCCTACGCAAAATCAGACATGGCCGATTATACTTTGTCGCAATACGTATTGCAGTAAGACCCGTATATGCTTCACTTACTATGTCACTCACATTGACAAACAAGACTTTATCGTTTATGCAATACTTGTCTACGAATTTTTCTGCCTTTTCTTGACCAGCATCACGCATTTTGTTTTGCCTTGATTTTGTATTCACTGACAGTCTTACTGCACGCTCATAAATAAATTCCTTTACGGTTTCAGTCGAGCCGCGTTTTTTATAGTCAAACCATTCATCTTCTTCAAGCAATGCTTTGAAGAGAAGCTTTTTTTCTTCCATACTTCCAGCACGAATAACTGCATTTATATATGGAGCGATATAAAACTGGCAATCTGCAATCGTAGGGATTGAATCTTTAATAGAGAATGAGTTTTTCTCGCAGTATGCTATGAACAGTTTGTTTTGAATAGCAGACAAACCATGTTCAATAAGATATTTTGTTTCATATTCTCTTATATCCATGTCATCTGCAATATTTCCCAGGGCAACCAGATCCAGGAAATAAGAAGAACGGTCTAACCAAAACTCTGTATCCAAAGCTTGTAAGAATTTATATGTAATTCCGACACCACTAAGATTTTTATTAGAATATCCACATGCTTGATTGTTCACAATAATCGCATATGGATTATCATTTTCTACTTTATGGTGATCAAGAATAATAATATCGGTGCCATTGTCCGAATACTTTTTACACGCTTCTACATCATTCGTCCCCGCATCCGGTACAATGATTAGTTTTGCTGTATCTGGGATGTTTATGTCATCCGTAAAGCCATGCTGCTTTTTTGAATGAATATGATATGAAATATTAATGCTTGGTGCAAGTTGCCTTAAATAAGAAATTAAAATTGCGCTGGAAGTGTAACCATCAACATCGCAGTCAACTATTACATGGATTTCATCTTCAAAATGTTTTGAAAGACATTCGACGGCATCCTCAATATTTTCAAGCTCGTCATACGGAATTTCACAGTCAGAAGATAAATTCGCATACTTTTTGGGATCAACGTGCCTATTTTCAAAAATCGTTTTAGCTGGTGACTTGTAATTGTTATCGCTTCCATTAATTAATTTGTATTTCAAAAATTTACCCCTTCCTGATATTATCGAATTCTCTTCTTGCACTGTTTAATAAGCTGCCTGAACTTTTGCGGATCATCTGTCGGACTTTCTTTCTCCTCTAAAATCCCGCAATCATCAATAACAGCGTAAATTGTAATTCCATCCACAAATCTATTAGCGATCTCATTAATTTCAGATGCGTCTACGTCTTTATCAAACAAAAAAACAATGTCAGAACACAGGCGTGAAAGTTTTTCAATTTGACCATTTGAAATTTTTTTACCACCCGTTGCAACTGCGTTGCGATACCCCATATCCCATAGCTGTTGTACACTTTTCTCTGATTCTCCTACAAACACACACCGTTCATGCTGTATGTATTCGTATGTCATATATAAACCGTATAAAATTTGAGAACGGTTTGTTGGTTCAATATAAAGATATTTCAATTCATTCGGTGGCACATCGCGGTAAAAGTATCTCGCTTTCACTCCCGTTAAGGTTCCTGTTTCATCGCGGATCGGGATTGTGATTCGATTGGTCTGTTCATCATAACCAATTTCAAAGGCACGTTGTGTTGAATAACTTACATGATCTTCTGCAAATAAATCATTTACATATGGACAATAATAGCTCAATATTGATTCACTGATTGGTTTTAATGGTGGTTCGCTTTGATCATTCATATCGCCACTACTCATGTCCACCAAAAGCTTTGTCATCTTTATGCTTTCTGGCAGATCTTCTGAAAAATCGTGATAATAATCAAGATCAATCCACTCACATATTTTTTTTACTGCATCGAAAAACGGACATTTTTCAAAAAATTCTACAAGGGTAATAATGTCAGCATTAATATTGTTTTGTTCAATGTCACGAGTATAATCAATTGTTCTAAGATAATCGTCCAAATAAACAGTGATTGCACTTGGATTATCGCCATCGGGATTTCCGCACGTATAGTAACTTCCCTTAAAACGAATATGGTGGCAGCCAAGAGCTTCCAAAATATTTTGAACACAGTTATTTTCCAGTATGTATTCCTTTAAATCATGGATTTCGATTATTCAACACCCCTTTATTTGCGAACCGCTTCTCCTACTTCGACCCACACATTTGTATCCAGGTTCACTTCAAACATCAATTTGACTTTTCTACCAAATCTGTTTTTGTCTACGTTGCCGATGTAATACCGTTTATTCGCATCCAAGTCGTGTAATGTAGGTTTGCCCCAATCCGAATTTGTTGGTATGTATCCAAACTTATGAAAGCTTTTGGGCGGAATTTCTTTAAATAAAACCAATGTATGCAACACACGCTTTAGCCCTTTGCAGTTTGCGATCTGACTGGACACCAATTCATCTGGCTCTATATAGTTCGCATCATCTGTCAATTGAATCGACAGATACCCGAACATATTAAGTTGTTTGCACAATTCTGTAATTTTAGTGACAGAAACCATCATCGCCGCCCAATCGCCCATTGTGGACAAATCATTTTTCATAGTGTCATAAAATACATAATGAATGTTTTGTGTCATATTGGCTTTTCTGATTTCAAATTCAAGTGTTTTGTCATCGTATGCCATTGCCACGTCTTTTGTAAAAATAAGGCCCTGTGTTTCATCTTCTATCCATTTTGCGATCTCCATCACTTTTCTGAATTCCTCTGAAGAGGCTGTTACACGCTTTACATAATCTTCAAATGACTCAGTTGTGTCGCCCCATTCGTCCTTCTCTTGATAGATGAACTCTCCATTTGAATCTTTATATAGCCCTAACGTGATTTCTTTCTCTGGTTTTTTTAATGAAATTCCGTGTTGCTTTTGGAACTCTGGATTATTGATAACGGTCGTAATTAAGGCATACCGCATTTCTTCAATAGTCATTTCGTTTAACAGAACGAGAACTTTTTCTTTTAATACCAAAGTGATATACGCGATAAGTTTTGCCATATATCTACTTTTACCAGCATTTGATAACATTCCCACGGCCATTGTCGATTTCAATTTCAGGCCACGAAAAATATCGTTCATAATTGGATATGGAATTTGGATTCCCATATCTGGCGACTCCATGCAATGACGCAACGTGCTTTTGATATTGCTGTTCAGAATTTCTGCTTCTTCATTTGTGAGAATTACTGTGTTTATGCGATCCGCTTTAGACCGGATCAAACGATAAATGTCATTTGCAGTAAATTCATCAAATCGTTTATGCTTTACGATTTTATCTATATCAAACCCATTTCTCTGATATTCTCGTAAAAGAGAATACTTTTTTAGAATCGAGAAATAGTTCTTAAAGTTATTTGGTTCAGAGAGCTTTTGCCACTCTTCAATGACTTTCCACCCTTTAAAGTCCCTGTACTGTTTAAGACGCTCCGGTGTTTCAGCCATAAATGTAGACACTGCTGTTTTGTCTAACTTTTGAGATCTAGTTTCATAAATGACAACTGCGCAGTCATAGAAAAATCTTGTTGCCTCATCATTGAAGTCATACCTGCTCTTTATATACTGACTATATTCAACGATTAAATCAGGATTTTTATAGATTGCTCCTACTGTCAAAATTTCATTCGGGATGTTATTGATAATTTCCTCTATCTCTATCAACCCCTTTTAAATCTCATCCAAAAATTCATCAATTAAAATAACTGATGCTTTTTTCCCGTCATGCGATGCCGGTATATGATTTAATTTTTCATACTCAACTTTTGGTTGTTTTTCTTGAACCTGTTCCTGTGAATTCTTCATTTTATTTTTCCAAGCCAAATAATCATCATATTTTGACAAAAGAATTGCCAAATCATAATTAATTCGTTGCTCGGTAGACATTTCCATTCCTTTTTGCTGATTACGTAAAGCCACTTTGTCAAGATATGGCTTTTTTTGCATCCACATATCAAGAAGATCTTCCGGTGGGCATGGTTTATTTAATCTTTGAAATGTTCCTTTGTAAATAGATTCAAGCTTTTGAAAAAAACGTGAGGACAAATATGAAACGCCATACGTCATATAAATCCAATCTGTAAGAATACGGCGGGGGTTTTTGCTTTCCCCCAGCCGACATTCTTTTTTTGTTTTTTTGTTGGATTGAGATGAAACAATATCAATTATCGTACTTTGTGTTTTTGGGATAAGATATTGCACTTTCTTCTCTGCGTCATCTTCAGAAGCCCCATCTGTGATTAAACTGTCTTTAAAACACGCCATATGAGAAAATCTTTTATTGGGCAAGAATACAATTGTTTTTGCGTCTTTGATTAAATCTATTTTCCCTTTACAAAATGGGCATGTTCTTTTTGCCATTCAGTTTCAACCAACCTTTTTTACTACTTCAAGAATACTTTTCAGCACATCAATGTCATCAACTTTTTTGAAGTTTGACGGAAGCCCCGCTGCCGTTGTTGCTCGTTTAGCTTCGGCCTTTGCCACCGGAGACATTTTTGACAAAACGTCAAGAATCTCGTTCTTCACGATATCTGATTCGCTTTCTTTTTTAGGCTCTTCCTGCTCTTCGTTTTCCTGGGACACGCCGATTTCTTCAGCGTACTTCTTTTCTTCTGTTTTGATTGCATCCTGAATCGTATTACGAATCACAAAAGTTTTATTTTTGGCTGTACGATCAATCAATTCCTGATAATCGAGCAAAGAGGGATCTTCAATATCCTCTCCGGCCTTGTGCACTCCTGTTCTATCCTTTTCGATAAAAGCGTGAACAGTTTCATAGTCAGAATTATCACGATACATGCGAATACACGTCTTCGCATTATAGTCCATACCCTTAAAGCCTTCCGGAATTTTTTTGCCAGTAGTAACACTGACTTCTTTGCCATTAATTTCCTTTGTAACTTTTTCGTCCGTTTCTCGTGCGGTTACAATATAGTGTTTGCCAGATCCCATCAAGTCCAAAATAAGCTCCTGGCCTTTAAAGTTGACCGTCTGATAATCTTTGAGTTCAAGGCCAGCGCCTTCAATTTTTACAAATTTCTCGTCTCCAACCAATCCAGCAGCTTTTGCTTTTACAGATGCACGCTTTTTTGAAAACTCTACAATACTATTTTTGGTTGTCAGATTAAGAACAGTTGAACCATCGACAACAATCGCATCCGGTGTAAACATTTCTCCATCGGCATCCATGACAACTTCATCCGTTTCATCGCCCGTCTCATCATCATAATAATGGAACTCCTCTCCATTTTTTGCACGAGCAATCAACTCACGTACTTCAGTCAAAGACTGTGTGTACACTATATAGAGATTCCTTAAATCAATTCCGTTTTCTTCAAGGGCTGGCAAATAATCATCGATACTTCCACTCTCTGGATCAATATAAAGAACTCTAAAAGGTTTGCCATCAGGCCGCTTTAAATAAGCAGCCTGAAGAGCCAATGTGGATTTTCCCGTAAAAGGTGCGCCAAATAAAATCATCTGAATTTTGCTTTGTACTGTGCCGCCAGAACGTGCTCTTGCCATATTTTCTATATACCTCCAATAATTGTTTGTAATTTGAATGGTTTATTTGTTTACCACGGAGCCTCTTCATCATCGTCATCGATGGAAGTGTTGCTTACAGATCCCCAAGTGCCAGGTTCAGACGAATCATGATCACCATAATCATTTTCAGCCTGTTTTGATGCCGCCACTTTTGCCAATGCTTCATCGATCAAATCTTCGGTATATGTTTCACGGTCAATAGTAGACGGGTCTGCACCAGTGATTACCAGCAACCGTTTCGTGGGAGAATTTACTTTGTCCATCTTATTTTCAGTTCCCCACATATCTTTCTCTTCTACTTCTTCAGTGTCTTTTTCAACAACAATGTTTCCCCATACTTTAATTGCGGTATACGCCTTTAAATTTTTTCGGAAAACATTTGCAAGAGACGCATCAAAGATATAAAACTCAGCATCTTCTACAGAATCATAATTTACGATTTTCGCAGAAACTACAAAACGAGAACCTTCTTTTTCGATTTTTGTAAACACAATAAGCTGTGTAAATTCTGCATTGGGAGTAAATTCTTCATTATCGAAATCAATTTCACGGCAAAGACTTACTTGATTGGGGACAAAGCGCACATTGTGGTTGCCATTGTACGTACTAAATTCAGTAGTTCCCTTTACAAAAACACTAACGCCGTCCTTCAAATTATCTGCAATCTCTTGACATGCATCATACGGCGGCATAATTTTTTTGTCGTTCACCTCTTTGCCGTTTTTGTCAACGACTTTCTTCACGCCCAGATTCACACCAATCATACGATAACCATCTGATTTAAACTGGTAACGATCTTTCCAAGGAATTTCTTTAGTATCTTTCTTGATTCCTTTTTCTTTGTTTTCAGAGCGATTGAAGAACACGGACTTCTGCACCATGCCATTAAGATATGTATAAATGGTAGATTCCTTATCGGTTTGCACGCCGAAATTCACAGAACGAAATGGTTTCTGAGTTTTAGCCGTTACTTTGTCTTCGTAAAATTTATCTTTTTCTGTACCAACCACATGTCCGGCAATCTGGAACACGCCCCTTGTCTGAGGAAGATCAAAAATTCTTTCTTTTGCCATACTTTTCTCCTTTTGTTGTTATATATTTATTTAAAACTCTCATCATTAGAGTCGAGCTTATGTAAAAATGCATCGCTATCAAACAAATCAAATTTCTCACAAATTTCTTTTGTTCTGGACTTCGCCTCTGGCGTAAAAGGTGTGAACATATATTGGTCAGATTCATATAAAATTGGCACTCTTGCACCAATAATATCTCCACATTTTTTACAGCAAATGAAATCATTTTTTTCGATGAGCATGGCGTTGCCCACACAGTCATGTTTCAAAAAACAAAACAATATATATCACACCCTTTTTACTCTTATTTAAGAAAAAATATCTTTATTCGGTAGCATCGACAGATCGATATACGGATATGTAGAAAGTCGATAGTATGTATGGTATTTCATGTTTCCATAACTAATTTTCTGAACCAATGCCTTGATTTCCTTACGAATATTATCCCAATAATCAGCCTCTTCTTTTTTCTTTCTTTCTACTGCATCAATTTTTTCTTTACAGCGGAGTTCGCATTCTTCAGCTTCTCGATAATTCTTATATGTACTTTTGCAATATGGACACATAAAGATCATTGTGCATTGCCTCCTGTAATACTATCTGTGTAAACATCAAACATTTCTTTCCACCGCTCTTCCATAACATTCATTGCAGAGTCATGGGGCCATCCAAGCGTATAAAGACTGTTGCGTGTTTCTGCAACACCATTCTCAACCTTTAAGACACGAGAAGTCATAATCGATTTTCCGTTCAGCTCACCAATCAAATGAAAGTGTGGTTCACGGCGGTGCCCTTCTTCTTCAAGTTCAGGATATCCGTCATAAAAAGCGTCCCATTTTTCAATAGTTCCTTTATTGATTTTGTTCAATTTCAAATCACCTCATTATGTAATACTTTATCTTTTGATTTCCATACTACAACCATGCTAGGGAATGGAGCCGGAGTCGGTTTTCCATTTTTATCTAATATTGGCATCCCATCAATTTCAAAACAAAGTCTGCCTTTAATAAATCTAATTTCATTTGCATTATTGTTCCAAATATACTTGTGGAATCTGTATGTATCTGTTCTAGCTGGAATTAAAGCAACTACAGTCGTATTAGGCTTTTTAGATTCCTCGAAACACTTTTTAATCCATTCGTCTTGTTTGCCTTTAAGACTATACGGTGGGTTACAAAATACTGTCTCCCCCCCCCAATCTTTGCTCAGTCCATTCTCATCGACAGTGTAATGTTTAACACATTTTGCATTTTTATGTGAACAGCACGGGTCAAGTGTAAAATGAAACTCGTCATTAAGCTGTTCAAAAAAACTTTTTGGTGTTTCCCAATCATCTTTCCCTGTGCTAAAAAACACGTTATTCATATAACTCACAAACCACTCCAAATAATTTTTTGTTTGCATCACACATTAGTTGCAATGTATCATACATAAGCTCAAATTTTTTCAAATAAAGCCTTATACTTCGCCGCCATTTCAACGAGTTCTGGATCTTTGTTTGAAAATTCATTTGCCATATTTTCATAGAACACGGCATCTTTTAACTTTTGAATTTTTTCATCCATTGCTTTCTTTAATAGCTCTAAGTCTCGAATGTTTTTCTTTTTCTCTTCACGAGCATCTTGCCTGTTCAAAAAGCTTGTTGCATCAATTTTGGCAATCAATTCAGAACAAATTTTAACTTTAACATCTTCTTTTTGAACGATAGCATTTACCAATACCACTTGGGGACCGTTACGTGTATTGGCTACAGCTAAATCCCCCTCGTAAATGTTGTCGTCAAAAAGAGCGAAAAAATAGTCGCCAAGCGAAAAATCTTTTGAGTAAGTGTTATAATGAGAACACCTCGCTACACGATAGTTTTCGTTATTGTCAAATTTGATATAATCCATTCTAAAAAACCTTTCATGTTAATTATTTAATCATCACTTAACGCTAATAATCATACCTTTACCCCAAAAAATAAAATATCAATTTTATTGATTTGAGATCAACGTTCCATCGTCATTATTTTCTACAACAATTTTCTCATAAAAGAATTTGTTATAGAGGTCATATCGATTCTGAATATCGAATGGATCTAA
>NFZD01005665.1_pt1 | contig 41515 bp, 31 predicted proteins | sample 1095381 | NCBI WGS metagenome assembly NFZD01 (sample SAMN03609891, study PRJNA323583) | gut metagenome | isolation source: feces | host: Rattus norvegicus | place: Denmark: Riget | collected 2013 | reverse complement strand
GGAATACATAGATGGCGAACGTACTTACAGTAAATAGTGACACAAATATAAATGGAAATAATAATATGTTATTTGGGGCACCTGGTTCATTATTCAACTTAGATGGGTCAAAACCAGGAACAACAACAAATAATGAAAATAATAATAATTTAGGAGGTACAAATATGGGAAATTTAACAGGAGCATGGACAAAGGATAACGGAGCTAACACTAGTTATGACTCTAAAAATCCAAACGCAACAGATTGGAGTATGAATACTAATACACAATCTACACACAACACAACAACAGGAAGTGGATTCCAAGTAGCAGGATCTGCATTTAGTGCAGATAAAAATGTAACTCAAACTAAGAATGTAAGTCCATCTGGTGCAAACTGGGGAGATTCGTCACCAGTTACAGGAACATTTACAGGTTCTGGAACTTATGATAAATCTGGAATAGCTATTCAAGCTATTAAAGATCTAGCTGGTAAGTTAATGGGAATAACAAACTCTCTTAACACAGAAGAGTTTAACACTTTTGTCAAGATATTTGATTTTGCAGGACTTAAAGATGAGTTCTTAGCGAGATCAGGAAGAAGAGATTCTTATCTTGATAGAGAGCTATTGGTTCAAGCTATCAATGAAGCTAATATGGTCTTCAATGAAAATAACCAAAAGAACCAAAATATTATCAATGCTTTACAAAACATTGGTAATACGTTAGAAACTACTGGAGTATATGATGCTGCAAACATTTATAAGTTTGTACTTGATTGTGTAAACAGTGGAGCAATCCCAGCTAGTATTCAAAATGACAATATGAGACAAAATCTTAATAGAGTTATTAGAATGGCACTAGCTTATCAAAATAATGGTAATGTAAATGGAGTAAGTCCATCTGGTGCAAACTGGGGAACAGGTAGCACTAATAATAATAATGGTGGAGCTTGGAATGGTTGGGGAGACACAACTAACTGGAGTGGTGCTTGGAGCGGAAATAATAATAACAACAACGGTGGACCAAGTACATCTAGTGTAAACTGGGGAATGAACTCAGGCAACAGCTATAATCAAAGTATAAGCTGGCCAAACACTGGTAATAATAATAATAATCAATATACAGATCCTTGGGTATCAACACCAGGTTATAATCAAGGTCAACAAGGATATAACGTAAATGGATCTTCTAATCCATATAGTTTAGCTGATCTAGGTTTTGGTGCTCAAAATAATCAAACAGGTGGATCTGCAGGATTTGATTGGAATGGTTATAAGAATAATAACCAAGTAAACACTTATAACACAGGTATTGATTATAACACAGTAGGTAGTTCATTTAATCCATTAAATAAAGCTACATTCTTAAATAAGTAGGAGGTTAAAATATGTACATGCCAAGTAAAACATTTGCAGAAACAAGATTTAACGAAAATGTTTATATAACTGAATATTTTCCGTTATCAACAAAAACACAACATGGAGTTGTGATCCCAGCTTATAATAATGGTCAAGTATCACATGTGTTTAGTGATATATTACAAAGGTTTAAGTTCTTAGGTAATAACTGTGTAACTAATCAACCTAACTCTGAACCATTATTAAGTCTAGAGCAATATACTTTAGAACTTAACAGCTTATTAACTAGAATGAATGATATGCATAAAGGATGTATATCATTTAGGACTAAAGATGTTAACATTATGTATGATACATACAAAACACTCCATGGTTCTAAATATATTGCTGGATTGATAAGCATAGTTAGAGAATCAGTTATGAAAACTATAACTGATGAAGTTGTAATGGCTCCAGAAGTTGTAACAACTATGGTAGGATTTGAAACTTATGTAGCAAGTTTAAAAAGAGTTCTACCAGCTTTAACTTTAGATATAACTACTGCTATGGATATGTATGAGAAGTATGTAGAGAAACAACATTATACAGGTGGAGATGTAAAAGAAATTCCATTCTGCATCAATACAGTTAATCTAAATCAAATGGTTGGTGTAATAGGAAATGCTGCATCATATCTTAATGGTCAACATATTTATAATATAGTACTTGGGGAGACAGAGTCTGATGAGGCTTTAGATAAGTATTATAATATAATGATGACTAAGTTTGGTCTTAGAGAAAGAGTTGCTAAATCTCTATTACTATATCACCCAGACCTAGTTGGAAGTGTTATAGGAGAAATAAGAAACAGAATGGGAATGATAGATCAATCTGAAATAATTTGGTCTAAGTCTTATTATAGTCCAGCACGTCATACTGAAGCCGTAGGACTATTTGTGTAATAATTATATATCATTTAATGGATAGCTGAGTGATATATAGTCATTCAGTTATCTTATTTTAAAAATACAGGAGGAATAGAAATATGATGAATCAAAATGTGAATTTAGTGTCAGCACTAGCAAAATACAAAATGGATGTACACGGAGGAGTTGTTTCAAAAGATGGTATGAAAAACTATCTAGTTAATGTTTTAGGGTTTCAAGTATGGAGTGGACAAAAGAGACTAGTTGTGTTTGATCCACAAGATTCTAGATTTGTACTTAAAATAGCATATAGTGGACAAGGAGTTCAAGATAATGTGTTCGAAGTTATAGTATCAGCAAAGCTTAGAGAACTTGCTAATAGTGGACAAATATCTGCAGATGACTTAGAGTTATTTGGTTTAGCTGATTTAATAAATGGAGATAGCTTTATAATTAAACAAACAGCTGGAGTTAACTTTATACAAGATCCTAACTTCATAAACTGGTATAACCAAAATAAAGCATCTTCACCAAACTATAATGAAAACCATATGTTTGCTCAATATGTTGCACAACATCCTCAACTTAGAGCAGACTATAATAGAATACAAGAAATATTATCTTGTTTCTTCAAACCATCTGACGTAACTATCTTTAGAGAGCCTAAAAACTACTGTTTCAAAAGAGATAGTAGAGGAAATCAAAGATTGTGCTTAATCGATATGGGATCTTGTATTCCAACATTGGTTAGAAACGGAATGCCATTAGTTCCTAAATGTGAAATATGTGGATCTGACTTAGTATTTACTCCAGTTACAATAGATTCAAATACAATGAACCTATCTGTAATAACAAATGTTGAAGGTCAATATGGATGTAGAAACAGAGGTTGTCAAAACTTCTATGAAAAGATAAATAGACCTATAACAGATAAGAGTAAAGACTCTTATGTATTTGCAGAATATGTAAAAACATATAGACATGAAGTTAGACTTGCAAAAGCATATTATGGAGCAAACTATATTCCAGATGCTAGAGTTAGATCTATAATGGAATATGCTAACTATATGGCAAACGATATTAGATGGAGACCAACTCAAGGTCAACTACAAGTTCTATTTAGAAACTATCTAGATTTTGCTTGTGGTATAATCTATTCTTGTAACTATGATGTTATAAATAGAATACCAGCTGTTAATGGAAATACATTATGTACATTCCAACAATATCTACAAATGTTTAATAATGCTATCTCACAAGTTGGAGAGTCTGTAGACCAATTAACAAACAGAGTAGCAGCACTTCATTATCTTCAAATATTAACATCTAGAGATAATGATTTAAACATCTATGATATATTAACACAACCTGACTTTGGTAACTTCTCAAGAGCTCTTGCAAATAAATATAGAATAGATCAAATTAACGGAACAGCAATATTTAATGCTATTCATGTTAAATAATCAACAATTAATTGGAGTCTTTAATTAGACTCCTTTTTTTTTATATTAAAGGAGGAATATTAAATGGAAGAGAAAAATCTAAAAGAAAACATTGATAGAATGATTGAGTTTGCTAATCAACATAGATACTTCATCGATATACCAGCTCAATTATCAGAAGAGGAAACACTTAAGATAATAAGTGATTTTATATCAAATGAAGAATATACAGGAGATTTATCACTAGAAGATATACGTAAAGGAACAAATGATGCGTCACATCTTTTTAAAGCTAGATTTCTTCATGTAGTAGAAGATTGTCCTTATGACTCTTTAGAAAATACATTGAAAAATAAATTAGCAGATGCTATATGGAAAAGAAAAGAAGAGCTAGATAAAGAAAATGAAAATAATCAACCAGAAGTAGTGGAAGAAGCACCAGCTTTTGATCCATCTAAAATGGTAGGTGGAATGGGTGGTCTTGGAGCTATGCTTGGTGGACTTATGGGTGGAAACATTCCTGGAATGGATGCTGCTACTCAAGCTAAATTAGCTCAATCTATAGAAGAAGCAGATAATGCTTACTGGGACTCACATATTCATTATAATGTGCTTGTAGAAGCTGTAGAAGACTTTGACCAAGCAGTAGTTAAAAGAATAGGTAAACTTATTAAAATAGGTGCTACTGATGACTTTGACGTAGAAGTCAGAAATATATTATCAGTATTCAAAGGGTACTTCACAATAGCTGGTAAAACTAACTGGTTAGCTATTAGAGAGTTCTTAGCTGATTTAAGATTATCTATGAAGAATGAACTACAACAGTACTGTGGATATAAAAAGAAAGATGAAGATGAAAAGAAATCTAGAGATGTTGCTCCACATATGAAAATAGTACAAGAGCAAATCTATAATAAAATAGATTATGCTTTTGATAAGTTACAAATCGAAATAAACCTTATACATGGGGTGCTACCTCAGCCTACTAAATACGAAAGTGTAAACGATCCTAATAACGTAGTAGAACATGGACAAACAACTCCAGAAGAAAGAATGAAAGCTGAAATGGAGAAAGCAGAAGAACATATAGAAACTGTTGAGGGTGAAATAGTTTAAATATAATTTGCAGGGCTTAGTCCCTGCATTTTTGTATCAATCTTAATTTTTAGATAATTATATATAATACTATGTCATAAATAAAATATAAGGAGGTAATCAATATGACAAAATATGTAGTAGGAATTTATTATCCAATATCAGGAACAGAGGACTTAGTAGAAACATTTGACAATAAAGAGAATGCAGATATTTATTACGAAGAGCTACTTTGTGCTGGATATGATGGAGAAGTATTCTATAGTACAGAAGAATGTTAATTCTAATTTAAGTCGTGGGTAGAGACTATAATCTACCTTTTCATTTTTTTGTACCATTTTAAGTAAAACCTTATTCAAAAATTAATTATATATTATAAAATGTCATAATAAATAATATAATATAATATAAACAAGGAGATGGTACATATGATGACAAACTTAAATAACGTGTTTGAAGGATTCTTTGGAGACACTCTTAGAGCAGCTGATGAGGCTGTAGCAAGAGTACAAAAACAAAGAGAGAAAGAAAGGGAAACTATAACTAGCAATACTCAAAAAGAAAAAGAATATCTAGATGAAGTTTATAATAACTTCTTCGGAGATATTCTTAGAAAAGTTGATTCTATCAAAAGATAGGATCAACATCAAACTAAAGAGATCATTCATTTGATCTCTTTTTTTTGTATTGCTTTTTAAAAACAATCACCTGTTAGAATGATATAATAATAAAGGAGGTTAATATTGTGACGTGGAAAAAGATAGATAATTATGATCAATCAACTGACGTCTTTATGTCTATACAAAATAACTCGCTTATTCCTTTTTCTAAAGTAACTATACAATTCACAACAGCTAGTGCTCCAGTTGAGGGGCAAGGATTTGTACTAACTGGTCCTAACCAATGGTCTCAAAAAGTGCCTGCTGGAACAAATGTATTCTACAAAGAAGAAGACGGTGGGATTATCACTTGGTGGAGTAGACCAATAGAAAAGCTAGTTAACTATGATATTCCTACAGTAGAGGAGAATGTAAAACTTCTTAAAACTAAAACTGTAAACTGTCCAGAAGGTTCTTTTATTACAATGCAAAACCTTTCTGAGGCACCTATATATTATAACTTTGCTGGTAAAGGTAGATTTGTTATAACTCAATACCAAGGAGTTTCATATACATTTGCTAAAGATGCTGTTATTAACTTTAGTTCAGATGGTACTGCAGAGCTTAACTATGTTATAGCTCAATCACCAAATGTTACTATGTTATCTGAGGCTACTCAAAGACTATTAGAAGAAATGAATACTAAAGTAGATGGATTATTAGAAAATGCAGCTACTAAAGAAGAACTTGATATAGTAAAACGTAGAACATATTTTGGTCAATGGAGTCCTTTTATAAGTGTGTCCGGAGGAAAAGGTAGACAGCTTGCGTCTCCTAAATTTATGAAAGATGATACTTATAAGTCTGAATTTATAGCAGATAAAACTATATTAGATCTTAGTATAGAACTTTCATATACTAGACAAGATAAAAAACTTGGTAAAGCAGCAGAAGAAAAAGCATCAATGAAAGTAACACTTATAACACAACCTACTGGTGAAGGACATCAGTTCGTTGACTTCTATTGTGATACACCTTGGTTTAATCAAAATATAAGTGGTTTAGAACTTTATAGAGATAACACAAATGGTCAATTTAGATTTAATCTAAATCTTAAATCAGAAATACTTACATACACAATGGTGGTTTCTACTAGATGTGATATGGTTAAATTTATTGAAAGTACTGAGTCTGGTTTCTTAAATGAAAAAATAGCTATGTACTCAATAGATAAAGATAATACTAATATACACTTTACTGACGAAGATTTCTACTTAGGTATATTAAATAGTTGGGATTTCTCTTTAAATATTAAAACCACTAGGGTTGATACAATAACTAAGAAAGATAGTCACACAGCTGAAGATATGACACAAGAACTCGTAGCAGCTAATGGGTTTAAATTTAAGTTTGTACAAAAGATGGATGGAAGTCAAGGTATAGTAACCATAACTGCTCCTACAAGTCTAGCAATCAATAAAATAGTTGGTATTAACTTTAAAACTATAGATCCTAGTAAACCAAATAATATTTACTTAGATCTTATAATTTGTGGAGACGGAATTCAAACCAAAGTAAACTCAGGTGCTAACGATGTTTATACATTACCTATGTGGAAACATGCTAAACTAGGATTTATGTATATAAGTGAAGAATTATCTAAAATAACTGCAGATAATGCTAAAGATTATTATATAGAAGTAGTCCATGACTAGAGGAGGGTATAAATGGCTGATAGAAAATCACTCGTTTATTTAGACGACGTAATACAAAGAGCATTAAAAGATGTCCTTATACCAATTCTAGGATATAGGGATACAAGTAAAAAACTTGGTGAATATACTAATATGATTGATTATCTAAGAAAAGATGTAACTGCACTCCAAATTCCAGATAAATCTAAATTATATGTTCACAACGACATGATACAACCTGTTAATATTTATATACCTAATACTCCTTACGGAAATAATGGTACAAGTGAACCAGCTGTTGTATCAATAGAATTTACAAATAATAACACAAATGATTTTTATGCTGTAACTCTTGGTATACCAGCTAACACAATAAGTGGATATAGTCAAAATAAACCATATATTATAGCTTGTAATAAAGCAGCAGTAGAACATCTTAAAAATGTAACTATTAAAGTTCTAATGGATGCAAGCAAAAAACCATCAAGTGTAATACAAATATTCTTCCCTACTGTAAATGCAGATCAAACTTCTGTGTTTACTAGAGGTGTTGTAACAGTATATTCTGAAAATAGAAATGCTGAGAAAGTTACTTCTTGGGATGGTGTTATAGATACAACAGATAGTGTACAAATATTAAGTAACTATGAATTAACTCTTGGAACTATTCCATACTTTACTGATGTACCAAATAAAGATAAACTCGTGTATAGTAACACTATTAGAGAAATGGAAGGAGTTACTTCTGCTGTATATACTTATCTTGATGAAGCCGCTAAAACAGTTCCTACTACTCTTTATCACGAGAGACAAGATGATACCTCAGCTGTATCAGGAACTCTTACATTTAGTGATCCAGGTGAACTTCAATCTAAGAAAAGTATCTTACTTGATGTATTCGGGACAGACTGGTCTTCAGTAGATATTCAATTTACTGATGAAGTAACAGATATTTCTGGAGCATTTGCTGGATATACATTTACTAAAACACCTAGAAGTATTAAAGGTAGAAATGTTTCAGCTGCTAACTCTTTATTTAAAGATAGTTCTGTTCAACATATCTCAGACCAAGTTAAGTTATTATCAGAACTTCCTAACTTAGAGTTTGCTAACTCTATGTTTGAGAATGCTCCGCTTAAAGATGATATTAGACAAGATCTTTTTGTTGCTAATAACAGACTTATGACTATCCACTACTGTTTTAGAAATACTCAAATAACAGGTACATATGAATTCTGGAATATGACGCATACTTATACTCCAGAAAGACCAAATGATCTTACAAGTTTATCTCCTAGTCCAACTGAAGTAACTGTTAGACTTGAGGGAATAGCTTGTTATGAATCAGTAGCAACACTTCCAGCAGAAGTATTAGCTAATATACCTGAAAACTGGAAAGTCGATAATAAATCTTATAGTTACTTAACAGTAGATGAATTTAAAACTAAGAGGGATAGCTTAATATCTCAATACAACGGAGACTTATCTCAAGTTACTATAACTATAGAAGAAGAAACTCCTAATATAGTTGGATTATTTGAGGCATCAGCAATACGTAAAGCACCTAAGTCTATAGTTGCTGCTAATGCTACTTCTATTGACAAGTTATTCAATGCTTGTTACCAATTAACAGATTTATATTCATCAACAGTAGCTAAACTTACAAAAGCTACAAGTGCTGTTATGTTTACTTATGGATGTTCTAAATTAAGAACATATCCACAGGATATATTCACACCACTTAATAGAATAGATAACTTCCAAGAGGCTATGGCTGAGCTTACTTCAGTGACTGGTCCAATGCCTACTGTAAACGGTAAACAGTTATGGGAACTAGCTGGAACAGATGGTCATCCATTAACTATAACTGGTTATAGTTGTTATAAGAACTCAACATTTGATAATGTAAGTTCTGCTCCTGCTGAGTGGAGAGGTGAGTAGTATGATTAAGATTACTACTATTGAAACCAAATCTTATAAATTATGTATGGGAATTAATCATGAATTGAAATCAAGATGTACTATAAACTGGGGAGATGGAGTTATATCTTTGATTTCTAACCTTAATCAAGCTATGCATAAATATAAGAAAAAAGGAGTTTATGAAGTAGTTATAACTAATCTAGATACCAGTATATTCACATTTGAAAATGATCAAATAGTTAGAAGAATTGAAGGAGTCCTACCATTTTTACCTGATAAAGGAATTGCTAGGATGTTTAGCCACGCTATTAACCTAGAATATGTAGATCCAGAATTCTTCAGTTTAAATGATCATCAGACAGATGCAACTGCACTTTGTTTTGGATGTGAAAGACTTAAATCTGTAGAGTTCCTAAAGAAACTTAGAAATTTAGAGAATATAAACTATTTCTTATGTGGAACTCAGTCTACAATAGACTTATCGCCTATATATAATTATGATTGGGCATCTAAAGTTAGATATGCTTGTGGTGCATTCTCTAATCGTAAATATATAAGTGAGCCAGATGAAAATGTGTTATCTAGAATGGAGAAACTAGAAGTAGCTGACTTTGTATTTAGTAACATAGAACACATGAATGTGTGTAGAAACTACTTTGTTAACAACTTAGAACTTAAGAGTATAAATGGAGCTTTTCGTGGATGTAATATTCGTGAGATAGACCCCAACTGGTTATACTATCTTCCTAGTTCAGTTGAAACAAAGGTTGAAGATATATTTGATGAGAATTTTAAGTGTAAATTAAATGGAAGATAAGCAGAGTTAACGGCTCTGCTTTCTATTTAATGTTGAAAGGAGAGAATTAATTATGCTTTATGATAATACTCAAACTGATGCTGAGAAAAGATATACTAAACGTATGACTGAAGTTCAGAAACAGCTTGAAAGTACAATCAAATCTAACTATGATAGATCACTATCGAAACTTTCTAAGATAGTTGCGCCTAGAATAGATAGAATGCCTGGGATGTTAATGTCATTGGAAGAAATAAATAAAAACTTACTAGCTATGCTTGAACCAGCTGTAACTACGTTATGTACTGGTGATATTATGAGTATGGATCTTAGTAAGGATATTAAATCAGAGTATTATGACAGTTTAATAGCACCACAGATATCTAGTATAACTTATGCTATTTTATGTCTTACTTCTGATTATCTATTAGGTATGATGTTGTATTATATGCAAAAAGAGTTTATATTCAATTATATAATGAATACAGTTGTTAGACCTAATATATATGAATGTATAGAGAGTGTTAGAAATGTTTTAAATAGAAAAGATGCTATGGATATGGAGATAAAGAGATCAGAAGAACTAGCAGAGCTCGTAAATGATACAGTATCAGATCTTATGATTAAATTAGATGTAGACAGCTTTCAAGATCATCTTACAAAGCTAACTATGTTTGAGTTTAAAGATAAGAATAACTTTATTATATCAACTCTTGATAGTTCTAAGATATTTGTGCCAGATTTCTTATATAATATTCTTACAACAGGTACTATATCTGATATAGATATCGAACGTTGTACTCAGTTTGTAAAACGTTATACAGTGACACATACAACTGATGCTGTAAGAGAATTATTTAAGAATTATATGAGACAAAGTTCTAACCTAGATTCTTTAATTGAATCTACTATAATAGAGCGTAATAGTTTCCAAGGTATAAATAACCTACAAATATTAGATGGTCTTGACTTTAATGAGATCAAAATAGCCAATAGAATAGTTAATTTTACATCTTCTGAAGTTGATAAGCCATTTATAGATAAGTCTGATGTTCTAAAGAATATAAGATCAATAGTAGATAAGTTCCATAAGTATAATACAAGTATCAAACTTCAAGGAAACGAGATCATACTAACAGACTCTAAAGGTGAGTCTAAATCTTATAATATTAGAAAAGAGGGATTATCTAAAACATTATCTGATCCATTCTTCTTATTTAAACAAGCTGACTTTATAAAACATATATTTATTAGTAATAAACAGAAATCATCTCTATATCAAACTGGTGTAACTAAAGAAGACGATGAGTCCAGTCTACTTACAATGAGCAGAACATCTTTAAACTCTAGATCACCAGAAGAAAAAGTTCAACACAGAAATACTCAAATTAAGAGATTAGTTCAATTATACAAGAACGATAAATATATAATGGATGAATATACAAGACTTTCTACATCTAAGATACAAGAAATTAAGTATATGAATCCTACACAAAGTAAAACATATGTTATGAATGATGCTGGAAGACTTCTTTTAGTACTTACTGAAACAGAATACCTATATAGACAAATACTACAAGAAATAGCAGCTCAAGCACCGTCTAACATATAAGTCAAATAAATGGAGGTATATATTTTGGAAGCTAAACCATTAGATTTCGAAGCTTATATAAGAAGAAAATCATTACCTTTTATAGATTCTGCTGACAAAACATCACCAACAGGTTTATTTTCTCCAGATATTTTTGGTGTAACAGAGCAAGAACGTATAACTAAAGCTGCTCTTATAAACCTTGGTATATTTGTTGTAAGACCTCTTATATTAAACCTAATGAAACGTATTAACCGTAAAATAGTACAAGCTGTTACTACTCGTTGTGATGTTTATATAAGAGACGGTAAGATTGAAATACAAGATGAATCTTACGAACAACAACCTGGTGATATAGTTGGTAGAAGTGGACCTATGTTCTTATTTAATAACTGGGACAAAATAGATAAGAAACAGTTCTTACAAGACATCGGTCGTTATTCGAATATTCAAATGAAAAAGACACTATCTTTCCTTAATAAAGAAGAAGTGTTTGAACACTATGTTTATGTAATTCCTATTGGTTATCGTGAAGAAGACCAAGATAATGTTATGATTATGAATGATGTTAATATTCTATATGGAGACATTATTCGTTATTCAAGACTTATAACACAAAATGTTGATGGTATTAACAGAGATGATATATCAGTACTTCTTCAAAAAGCAGTTCTAGATCACGGAGAATATATTATAGACCGTTATCTTGGACCTAAAGGAGTAGGACGTAAACAAATATTATCTCGTAATATAGATAACTCTGCCCGTATGGTACTTCTTACTAATAACTACACTGATAACAAAGTTGGTAAAAGTAAAATTAAAATGGGTACTGCTGGTGTTCCTATATATCACTTAACTTCTATGTTTAGAGATACAGTACTTAAATTCAGTACTAACTTAATAGATATAATGTATGCTAATGGTGTATTCCCGGAAGATACTCCACAAGACTCACTTATATTCTATGATAATCAATATATGACTGACCAAATATCTAAATTTAAAGATAAATATCAAAGGGTTCAACCATTTCCTTGTATAGACGCAGAAGGTAATTTCGTACCAGCTAAAGTCACAATGGAAATCGAAGAAAACGGAACTTGGGAAACAGTTACTAGAGAACTTACTTGGATAGAGTTCTTCTATATAGTACTTAACGGTCTTGCTAAAATAACAGAGACTCGTCGTACTGCTATAACTCGTTATCCAGTTGACTCAGTTCTTTCTACTCAATTCTTAAAACCTGTAGTTCTTACTCTTGACTTTGATAGACTTCGTAAAGTTAGAATATTTGGATTTGAATTTGATGACTACCCTCTTATCACAGACTGGATAAGAGAAAATTATCAAGAAAAAATATTTGCAGCAGGACTTAGAGCAAGTTCTGCAGTAGTTGTAGGCTGGAATGGTAAACGGATTGCCCCTCCATACAGTAATGTGTGGTTGAAAGTTTGTTAAAAGCTGGAAGTCCCTAAAGTCCACACACCTATTTAATAGGAGCGCGAGCAGAAACAAGTTGTGGAATGTTGCATCAGTTTAAATGAAAAGTATACTATTATGGTATACACTGGTGGACTACGAAATGTTATAAAAACATGAACAAGTTTATATATCAGAGTAGTAAAATGGGTAATCAGCACTTATTATACTACCCTTAATCAAAGGAGGGTTAAATGAAATTAAATGTAACTAATACAGGAAATATGTCGACAATACTAGAATCTTATATACCTGCTAGATATTATACGAATGAGTACTATAAAGATGAAGATCATTGGGTACTACGTATTACAAGGAGAAGAGATAATGTTATAACATATGTTAAATTAGATGAAAGTGATGTTGAGAAAGCTAGACAGCATTCTTGGTATCCTCATCATGATCCAAGTAAACCTGCTAACTTAATATACATTAAAAGTACAGGTGGTCTTAGACTTCATAGAGTTATTACTGATTGTCCTAAAGACAAAGTGGTTGATCACATTAATCATGATCCATTAGACAATAGAAGGTCTAATATCAGAATATGTGATGTTGGTGATAACAACAGGAATATGAGTATATCTAAGAGAAATACAACTGGTGTTGTAGGTGTTAGATATAGAAAAGACAGAGGTACATGGGTAGCAAACAAAATGATAAATGGTGTTCTTCATGCTAAACAGTTTAAAACGTTTGAAGAGGCTGTTGAATATAAAAATAATGTATTAGATAAATTAATATAATAAGTTCAACGACTATTCCGTAAGGAAGTAGAGATCAAGTGATTTCGAAATGCAAACATCCTAACATTGTTAGGAATTGATATAGTCTGACCGAATTATACAAAAGCCATTAAGTATAATTCCTTTCTACATTATATAGTAGATCGTCTAGTGAAAGCTAGAGACTGAAGCTGAGACGCTTCGCAAGTGGACTAGCGACCCACTTGGTAACAACAGGGGACCACGATGGTGATGCCATCAGTCTGAAGCCAGTTGTATCAGAAGAGGCTGTGGCTGAGTGCGATAGAATTAACAACTCACTACTACAAATATTTGACTATGACGGAAACTACCGTAGAAGTATAGGTAAAGACTGTGACCAAACTTGGTATTCTTTTACTAGAGAACCTAAGCAAGGTAAAGACAGTCCTAAAACTATACCTAATAACCATCCGTTTATGGTTTATCTTGAAAACATGGAAAACGGAGAACTTGATACAGATATTTTATATAAATACTGTAGAAGTTATGACGTTAAAAAGAAAGCAGAACTTAGTCTTGTAGATACTGTTAATATAACTAGATGTGGTGAAAAGATAAAAACTACTCTAGGTAGATATATATTTAATAAAGTAATCTATAACCAACTATGGGACAATAAGTATTATCATTTCAATAACAGAGTATTTAAATCTGGAGAATTTGAAGATGAAATGAAAGTACTTAAACAACTTGCATTTGAAAAGAAATGTGAGAACTCAGTACTATTTAACGTAATAGATATGAGTAATGAACTTGGAATGAGATTTGCAAATCTATTTAATGCTGGACTTACATATACTATGATGGTTCCAGATAAGAAGTTCCAAGCTTATAGAGATAAAGAAATATTAGGAGTTAAGGATAAAGTAATTAAAAATACTGACCTTGACTTATTAGCTGAGGCAGAAAACAAGTGTATTGAATATGCCAAAGAATATTATAAAGATGATGATATGGTTGAACTACTAGACTCTGGAGCAGGTTCTAAGTGGGACAACGACTTTAAGCAAATGAATATAAATGTTGGAGCCGTACCATCAATAGAAGGTAAACCTATTTTAATGTTTGACTCACTATCAAATGGTATTAAACCAGATTATCAACCAGACTGGACTAATACTGGTATGACAGGAGCAACTAACAGGGGACTTCAAACAGCTAAAGCTGGTGCTCAATATAAAGATATTATCAATGCTATGCAAAACGTAGCAGGAGTAAGAGGTGACTGTGGAAGTACTCGTGGAGTCAAAATAAATACAAATGATCCAAGTAAACTTCTTAATAGATACCTTATTATAAGTGGAAAACCTGTTAAGGTAACAAGTGATAATGTACACAAATATCTAAATAAAGATGTTATTATGAGAGATCTTATCTATTGTAAAGAAAAGAATGGTAACTACTGCAGTACTTGCATTGGAGATGGACCGTTCGATCTTAAAGGTACTGATACAATAACTCTTGGTATTATGTGTGCTGACGTCGCTCAAAACATTCTAAACTTGTTCATGCAATCTACACATGACCTTAGAGCTGGTACATTTAGAATTAACGACTTAAACGACTTCATATATCCAAAACCTGCTAAACCTATATTTGAAACAAGGGTTGACCCAATGGATAATGTAGAGAAAGTATATTGCTTATATGATATAAGTTGGAAAGTTCCTAAGCCATCTGTAGATGCTATTGATACTGTTTATAGTGTTTTAGCACATGGATCAGTCGTTACAGATAAAGACGGAAAAGATTATGCTTTCGTAATGGGTACAGAGGTTTACACAAGACCTACAGAGATTATAGAACCTGATTTAGACAAACAACACGAACTTGAACGTCACGTTGTATTTAAGTATAATAAAGGTGATGTATTCTTAACATCTATTCATACAGCTAGAAAAGAGATGACTGTATATAAAATGATGAACCTATTCTTAAGTGGTAACGTATCAAACTTAGTTCCATTTGAAAGTCACTTAAAGACTATGAAAAATACTGTAATGACTAATAAAAAGGTTAAGATCAATGACTTATCATTATCTATCATATTATCAACACTTGCTAGAGATGAAGATGATATAACTAAACCTGCTAGAGAAACAGGTTCTAGTAGATATAAATTTGTATCTCTATACGACTTAATTTGTATGACTGGTACATTCAATGCTGTATTTGGTCCAGATGCTGTTAAGTCAATAGTTATTAATATGAGTAAACCTACTAAAGAACAAGTTAAAAATGTTTCACCTATGGAAAAAGCTTTAAGATATTAAAGAGGAGGAAATAAATGATAGAAGTTGAATTAACAGATAAAAGCTTTCTAACTATAAATCCTATGCTTATAGTTAGTATAAAGTCTAATAAAACTAGAGAAGTAACCAACTCTAGAACTGGTGTAAAATATAATGTAAACGACTACCTTACTGGTACAGAATTTACATTAACTATGGTTGGTGGTTCTACTATTACTATATCAAAACTTGGTTTAGATATACTAAGAAAACAACAAACTAGAGGAGATTTTGATCCTAATATGTTACACTCAGTAATGCGTGGATTATAATAAGTAATGGGGACTTTGGCTAGTCCCCTTTATATTATGGAGGTATAGACTTGGCTGATACAAATATAATAAACAGTAAGTTACAAACATTAACTCGTTTAATGAATAATATTATAGTTAAGCAAGAATTAAGAGCAAGTAAATTCGAAACAGAAGAAATCTATCTCCAATATGAAAAATATAAATTTGCTATAGAAGAATTAGATGTATTAGAAGATTATGACGGTACTTGGGATCTATTAACTCTAACACAGTTATTACCAGGTGTTTCTGTATCAGTATTAGAAAAGGTTGTAGATGGAACTATAAATACAAGTTATTTATATGAAGAAAATATTATAACTAAAGAAGATGCAGAAATACTACTTGATAATAGACGTAAATGGAGAATAGACACATATGTAGAAAAGAATAATTATTATAGAATGCTTATTGGTCTACCACCAGTAGAAGATGGTTATGAAGACTTTGTATATGTAGACGGAAAGCCTATTCACGAAATAACAGTTCTAGAATTCTACAGACTTAAACGTAGTGGAAAGCTTGAAGTTATTATAGCAGAAAATCCAGATAAAGAGTATCTACAATATATAGGTAAAGACATATCTTTATTTGATGCTAGAGAGGCAGAACAGTTTCAAGTTCTATGGGTAGAAGAGAATACTGAGTCTTCTATTTATAGAGAAATGTTTAACAGAGAACGTAAAACATATATGAAAACGTACCATAACTTTCATTTAACACATTCTACTGATTATAATGAGGCTTTCGAGCTTATACAACTTAAACTGAGAGCTTGTATATATTTTGAAATACAACTATATTCTCCTACTCTTGATAAATCTACATTTAGTAGAGAAGAGTCTGAGCAATTATTTAAAGAGTTTGGTCTTTCATTCCCTAAGAACATGCCAGCTACTTATAGAGATGCAATATCATTTGTACTTAGTTATATGGTAATGTTCAAAGGTACAAACTTTGCTGTTACATTTATAGCTGATAGGGTATTTGCTGGTCTTAAACTATATAAATACTTTATTAGAAAAAGACATAAAATGGGAATAAAATATCCAGTAGACCCAGAAACTCCTCCTGACCAAGTATACGACGTTGACTTTATACTTAGACCATTTGATGCAACTAACATCTTAGATAGTAAAGATCCTACTCGTGAAGAGCTTATACTTACATATGATGACGTTGTAGCAATGGACCCTAGATGGAGAGATACTGATGAACTTAAACAGTATGTATTTAGTTCTGACTTTAGCTATCTTGAGTCTAAGTTTATATCACTAGATAATATGATTGACCTTACACAAATATCAAATGGTATGGGAATTATATCTAGAATGATTATAGAAAATAAAAATATATTCGAGTCTTTTAAATTTGTATATAACGTAACAGGAGTAGATCATTCTTTCTTTAATATATGGATATATTTCTTAGCACTATATTTTGCTATGATAGAAAGACTTAGAACAGTTGCACCAGATACAATGTCTTCTATATCTAAACTACTTGGATTTAGAGTACCAGAAGAAATAAATAGAATAAAGATCTATTGGATTTGGTATTTTAATATGAGAGAAGATGTAAGAGATATGTTAGAAGACTTCCCTGATATTCTACATAACAATGATGACTTCTTAACTCTATTAGTTAAAATAGACAGAGCCATCAGTATATCAAAAGACCTAGATAAAGTCACAGCTAAATGTCAAACATTTGATGAAGTTAAACTAGTCTTAGATATTTATAGACTTGTCAGAGTGGTAAACACAACACCTGGGGCATTTGGAGAAGAATATCCAACTGTAGATGGATTACCTTATATAGATTACTTAGAAACTAAAGACGAATTATTATTCCTAGAATATGAACGTTGTGTTTCTAATGAAGATATAAATGTTTTGATACTGGAAATGGATAACTGTGCTCAATTCTTAATTCAAATAATAAATGACCATAAAACAGAACTATTCCAATTAAATGAAATCAGAAACACTATTGATAGTATGAATATGATGACTGGTGGTATTTCTAAATATTTACTATATATACTTAAACTATTTAAAGCTTATTCAGTAGACTTTATAACAGACGGTAATATATTAAATATAGATGAAGACTTTAACTACCAACTAAATCTAGACAACCTAGAAGTTAGATATGATATTGAATACAATAATAGATGGAATATGTCTCAATATGACTGGCTAGAAACTTCAGTCGATGGTCAAATTATTAAAGAAAGAAACTTTAATGATATGAATACTAATTCAGACGCAGTATTTCTTAAGACACCTTTTGGAGATGTAAAGATTTCCAACTAATATAAGGAGTGATTAATATGATGAATAAAGCTAGTAAAAGGACAAGAGATAATCTTTATGGTGTACATCATAAAATGGTTATGTTAGTGGGATACGCTCTAGCTGTATCGGAGCAAGACTTTTTTGTTAATGAAGGACTTAGAACAGCAGAAGAACAACACAAATGTTATTTACAAGGAACATCTAAAATAGATGGATACAAGAAACTTGGAAGACATCAAGATGATCCTAATACACCAGATATAGATGGAAGAGCAGTAGATGTATATTATACTGGTTGGAAAAACACTGATAAAATAGATGATCCTAGATGGGAACCTATTTACAAGGCATTTAGAACCGCATCTAGAAATCTTGGTATTAAAATCGTATTTGGTGCTGAATGGAAAACCCTAGTTGATAAACCTCATATTGAGTTAGATAAAAGCGAAAAATAAAATGGAGGTAATTATAAATGCATAAAGCTAGTATAAAAAGAGTGCGTCCAATAGGTTTAAACTTACCTATGGAAACACTTAAAACTTGGCAAGGTAGTTTAGAAATGGATAGACTTGAAGCTGATGGTAAATGGCATCATGTATCATTCCCTAACAGTGTTTTATTAGGTGGTCTTCAATATTTAGCTAAACTATTATATAGAATTGACCCTAAGGTTAATATTAAAACATTTGAAACAGACCTATATTCTGGTTCAGTAGGTAACGAGAAATCTGAAATAGTAGTAGACCCTGAAAATCCACTTCCATATGTACAAGGATATAATCTTTGTATAGATGGTTCTCAAGGTGACGGTGTTAAACCATATCCTAGACATCAATTAGGATATACATTTGACACACTTATTCCTTTTAGAATGATACCTGAGTCTGAAAATGACTTTACTGTATATAGAACACAATATCTACATCATAGAATAGTAGAACTAGATGGAATTAGATATGTTCAATACTTTACTAAGAAAGCTAATATTCAATATAAAGCAAAACTAGATGATGACACAGATATACCACATCATCCAAATGATAACTTAGTTACAAATAAAGACTCTAGACTTATAGCAGAATTTAATATAAATCTAACAGACGATGAACTTCAAGAATGGTTTAGACTTACTAAACAAGGTGGAGCTGCGTCTACTAGATTCTCTTCTGTACTTACAATGATAGGATCTAAAGCAACTTGGAATGCAACAGATGGCGGTCATTATGATTCAATGACTGATTCTGTAGTATTCTCTAGATGTAACTTCGCATCTATCGGACTAGGACACACAGGATCTATATACTTAAGATATAAAATGTTACATATTTAATCTCGGAGGTGATAACGTTGTCGAATAATAAAAGTATTTTAGATGAAATAGTTGATAACGCAGAAAACCAGTTTAATGGTACTGTAAAAAGAGCTAAGCAAGTATTATTTCAAGATATGACTGATGTTATGGCTGCCGACGCAGATCGTTTACTTAAAAAGATGCGTAATCATATAGTAGATTCGATGACTGGTACTACTGATGATATGTTTGAAAATCTTCGTGGTCTTGGGAAAAGAAATCTGGTTAATCCAGTAGCAAATGCTTATAATAAAATGATGAATAAAGTTGATGCCATTGTAGATAAGAATATTCAACTTGCTAATGAATACTTATCTGGTACAGCTCAAAGTGCTCTTAATGATTTAGGAGAACGTTTTGGGGTAGGTAATATTGGTAATAGCTTAATCAAAGTAAATAAATATGCTCCTACAGTTGTAACCAGAGTAAACAAACTTTGGAAACAAGCTTATAAAGGAGCACCAGAGTCAGAATGGGACTACATAGACGTAGTCTCATCTGCAGTTGATCTACCAATGTATATTAAAGCTGCACTAGAAGAATCTGGTTATATAGCTGATAAATACAGAGGTATGCAATATGCTAAAGACTTACACTTTATCACTAGACCAACACTTGAGGCTGATAATGGTGGACACTATCGTAGTTATGCTTTCTTTACTAGACCAAATCTTAATCTAGTTGAAAAGAGAGGAGATACTATAGCACTTGTGCCTGAAATGGCAAACTATCCTAGTTTCTCAGCTCTATGTATGAGTGATCTTAATCTTGTATCAGAACTATGTCGTGATGGAGCAGCTAAGTCAAATCTATTTACATATCTTAATAACTACACTAAAGAAGTTCCAGCTATAAGACTTTCTGAGTCTAATAGAGATGGTGTTAAGAATATGTATGGTAAATCAATACCTGTACCTGGGATACCAGAAATATATGGTGAAGTAGATATCCCCGTTACATTTATAGATAATGGACGTGGAGATATAGCTAAACTTATGTATGTACTTTCTACTTATAAATCTGTTGTAGGTAGAGAAGGCTATCCTATGCGTCCAGAATATATTAAATATAAAGGTATAGACTATTTAATGTCTCTTTATATAGTTACAGTAGATCCTAACTGGGAAATAATAGGATTTGGTGTAGCAATAGGACTCATGATATCAGAACCACCAACTCATTTTACTCAACATAAAATGGATGGTTTTGGTAAAAACGAACTATTAGAAGAATTTACTGTTAACTTTAAAGCAGCTACCTATATACCATATGCACCTGAATACTACGATGACTTTAATAGGATAAGTGGATTTGATCCATCCAATATAGTTGACACCAGAGGTTCAGGACATAACTTCTTAGTAGGAGAACGTCAAAACAGTACCTCTGACGTACAACATAATCTTAGAGGAAGTATATGGTCAGCAAATGGAGGCTTTGACGGAGCTGGTAATACTACCATGAATACTCAGACTGGAACTCAACAAAGAGCTCCTAAGAATATGATCCAAAGTATCATCAGTAACTTCTTTAAATCAGACTCAGAACAGACAATGGATAGAGAAGTTAACATTGTTAATGCTACTAAGAAATATCCTGATAATTTTGAGTTCTGCGGTAAACCTGGAATTTATACAGGAAGTAATAGTAAAGAACCTAATAGACGTAGATTCTATCTAGGATTCGGATATTAGGAGGTAACGACTATGTATGATTGGAAAGATTATTCTAAGTGGAAAGTTATAAGTAAACAGAATGAAACATTTTTAAATCTACAAACATCACATACATTTGACTGTGTATTTGAACATGTTAAAGGTAGACTTACTGATGTTACTAAAAATCTGTTTGATATAAATATAAGAGACGTAGAAGTACCTCAAGCGGATCCGTCTTGGACTAGACAGAACTATAAACCTAAACAACTTCTAGATAGTAGTTATCTACCTAGAGCTGTTTTAATGTATAACATAGATGTAAACCAAGAGGCGATAGCACAAATTCCTACTATGGAGAGATTTAATCGTGCTAATATAGGAATGACTTATGAATGCTGTACTATAAAACAACCAAGACTTAACATGCCTGATGGTCAATGGTATGATTACATGAAAGATATAGATTTCTCTCTTGTAGCCACACCTAGATATAGTACTGCTAGTATATTCTGGTCAGTATTAGTAAACGAACAGCCTCTTGCTATTGAACTTGTGAGACAGTTTAAATATCATTATCCAATAGGAGAAACAAATCCTATCTATAATGGTTTTATACAAATAAATAAACCTACTGGTATTAAGATACCTAAACCTTTTATAGTTGAGTCTTATATACCTAGACAACTTGTAAACACTATGAGTAATATGTTCCAAATAGATGATAATATGGAACTAGCAAACATTCTTAGACATCACTCACATAATAGAATTGAATATAAAATAAATTCTGGTGTATCTGATGCAACTGAGGCTGATCTTGCTGTAAGTTATCCATCTCCTATTTATCTAACTCCACAAAGTATTGATCTTATAGAGAATACTGAAAATAACCTTAAATATTATGGAGTTAAAATAGAGTTTATAGTTAACTACATGGACTTCAGTACTTTTAGAATGTCTCATAGTATGATGGCAATAAATAAAGATAATCCATTACTACAATCTGATGGTAAACGTTATGTTACTGAGAATAATGAATTGGGTGACTTTGTTCCAGTATTTGAAGCTAACTTTACACAGATGATTAATGGTACAACTATATGGGATTATTACACTGTAGAATATACAGAAGATGATCTTGAAGATATTTGGAACGATGAACTAGATAAATACGAAAGACGTGCTGTAACTTATGTTAGTGACTTACCACTTGAATTACCAGTAGCTGCTTATATTGATATGATAAAACGAACAAGTAACTGTAAGATGAATAGGGAGTATTACTTTAATATAGAAGCTAAACGTACTAAACGTAAAGATGGTGAACCATGGATATGTGGTACTGAGGCAGATTTTGTTATTGATTATGACAAACTAAGAGTTATAGATAAACGTGGAAAATCAGATGACTCAATTTATTTAGCTATTTATATAAATAAAGATCACTATAATAAATGGGCTACTAAAATGGGTTACTTAACTAAACAGAATGTTACATCGATTATAGGTTTGGGGGTATAGACTATGAGAGAAGATAAGAGAATAATATTTCCGAGTGACAGAGATATAATAGAGGAACGAACGAAAGATGAACTTCGGGACAGAATACATTCAAAATGCTCTGATAAATCTGATGGGGAGAAAAGTATAATTATAGATTTTGATAGTACGTATCTAGTTAAATGTAGAATGCGTAATGGAATGTTATTTGGTCTTGTAAGATGTTATGATGCTGAGGGTAATAAGATAGCTATTATACAATATATTAATGATGTTAGACATGGACTATACACTAAGTATGATATTACAGGTTGGGTATGCTGTAGTGGAATGTATAAAGATGGATATTGTTATGGAACATGGAGACATTATGATGAAGATGGAAATGTTATTAGATCGACTTCTTATGAATAAACAATATAAGTGTGTTGAATATTATGGAATTGTCTTTCATAATAAAAATCTCCCAGGACCAACAACACGTTTCTCATCATATTATTTGCAGGGGTAAATCCCCTGCATTTTTGTACCGTTTTTGTTAAAAGCTTATTAAAAAATTAGTTATATATTATAAAATGTAATAATAATAAATATATAAATAATAGTCCAGCAATATTATTATTACAAAACTATAATATAACGAAGTTCAGCTGGAGAACAAAAGGAGATCAAAATGACTAATGGTAAAAAATACGTAGACAATGCTATAATAGCTTTAATGCTAGGTAAAATTAAAATGACAAAAGAAAACCTAGCAGTACTAGGAACTGTATTTGAAAAATACGGTTTAGACTGGATGGATGTCGAAATGGCATTAATGGGAAGAGATGAAGCTCTTCAAACATACGTCAACTACTTAATGAAAGTAGCAGAGTTGATGCACAAAGTTGATGATGCTAGATTTAATAGAAAGTTCATGGAAGCGAAAGTATCTTTCGCAGTGAACGATCTATTAGGAAAATTACTAGGGTAAACACCCTAGTTTTTTTGACTCGATTAATAAAAACAATACCCTGTAATGAATAATATGAAAAGGAGGAAATAACAAATGGCTGACAATGTAGTTAATAAGCTAAATATAACTTCGCTTGACTTGGCTATGAAAGTAGACCTTAACAACCTTATAGTTGAGCAGTTGCAAAAAGCTGGAGTAGAACCAGAACAACTTTCTATACTATCTCCAACAGCTCTACAAATTTTAGCATATAACACTTTATTTGATTCAACATCATTAGCTGTTAATAATATTAAAAGAGAGTCATCATTATTAACTTGCACTAATAGTTCTTCATTATATAACCAATTAGTTCAACACGTTACAGATATAACATTATCTAAACCATCAGAACTTAACATATATGTTAGAATACCTCTATTTAATATAGAAAGACTTGGTAAAGTAGTTCAAGCTAATACATATGAGCTTGAATATAGTAATGAGAATATAGTTACTCTAGATAACTTACCTTTTATTTGTAAAATACCTAAACACTATATTAGATATACTAAGTCTGAATCTAAAGAAGATGTAAGGGTATTTTACAGAAAAGCAGATGAAACTACACAAAACGTTGTAACACAAACTATGTTCTTTGGTAACCAACGTTATGTTGTATTTAAGGCACCTTTCTATCAAGTTACAATAGAAAATCAAGAATTTACTTTCTCAGACGCACAACTTGATAAATTTATAGTTAAAGCTCAAAATCCTATATATGATTTTAATCTATATTATAAAGATAACCAAGGTGAAGAAGAAATACCAATAGGTAAAAGACTTTTCTTTACTCGTGGAACTGGTAAATTCTTAGAGTACAAAATATTATCAAATAGCTCTGTATCGATAGAGCACAAATTTACTTCAGGTGGATTTAGACCAGAAGTAGGTGGAATACTTCGTGTAGAGCTATTCACTACTACTGGAGAGAATATTAAATTTGCTGGAGCAGCAGATCTTGGTAAAATAGTACCAGACTCTCTTATGGTTGAATACTATCCAGAATTTGATATATTTGAATCTCTAGGTGGACGTCTAGCAAATGATGATAAAGAGATACTTCGTCAATATATAATCAAGCTTAAAGGTTCTAGACAACGTGTAGATACTGAGTCAGATCTTGGTAACTTTTTACGTAATTATGAGGGTAGTTCTGTATTTAAACCAAAACTTATAATAAACGATATAAAGCGTTTATTTAATATTTATACAGTTCTTACATTTAAACATAAGCTAGGAACAGTAGATAGAGAATTTACAGTACCAACAGACTCTGGTACAGTTAATATAGCTCTTAAAGACCTACCACATTTACAACTAGAGGGAGCAGAATGGTATTGCTTTGATAGTACTTGTGGAATAAGTTCTTATCAAGATAACACTATATCTAGATATCAATATGATAAATCTATAAATGTTAAAGAACCATCTAAAGGTGATAATAAAACCAAATACTTCTATGTTACTCCATTTATTTATACTTATTGTGAAGCAGAAAACTTCTGTAGATCATTTATGGATGCACAATATGAAGAACCTTATGAAACATATGTTACATTTGATGAAGCTAATAAAATAGTAAACTCAAGATTTATCAATACAAACCTTAGACTTCATGATTATATGATGGCTAATGGAGAAAGAACTTATAAGATAGTTACAGAAATCAGAGCAGATAACACTTCATTTAAAATAACAGATGATAACTTTAAAGCAGAACTTGTGTTACAGGATAGATCTGAAAATGAAATAGTTATACCTGCTAAAGTAATAGATCTTCAAAAAGATAATAAATATCAACTTACTTTTGAAATGAAGACCGATAGAAAAATATACAATAAGTTTGTAAACATAGAATATACTGACTCTAAGAAGAAACAACAAAAATCTCTTGTACCAGTAAAACAAGAAGTATTCTTAAAGATGTATACAATAGATGATACTGCATTAGAGAAACCAGAAACACATGTGGTTACATATGGATCTGAAATAGAGTTATTTAAAGAGGTAACTCCAAATTTGTGGTTACAAACTAATATGAACTACAATGGTAATATGGACTTCGTTCTGATACCACTTGTATCTCTTGACTTCTATAGACTTTATAAAAACCAAGAGAAGATAAACCAAGAAATAATGTCTATATTCGACTTTATTAAAACAGAAGTATATGGAGAGCTTGATATGTTCTCTACACATGGATTTACTGTAAGACAACTACAAGAAACATTATTTACTGTTTCTATTAAGTTTGCCAAAACATATGGACGTTCTAAGTTTTTGAATGTAGGTAATGTACACACAGAACCTATTTATAACTTACAACTTAAACCATCTGTTTATATACGTAAACTAGATAAAGAATTTGATGAAACAACTATTGCATCAGAACTTAATAGTATGTTAATCAATCATGATTATCAAATGACTGACTTACATATGTCAAGTCTTTGTACTGATGTTTTAACTAACGCTAGTGACTCTGTAGGTATATTACAGTTTATAAACTTTGACACTTATCCATCTGATTATCACTTAATCAGAAAGAATGAAAATGAGATCGGAAACGATGATGTTCCAGAAGTAGTAAGTATTGAACCTAAGTTTAATCAAGACCTAGGTATTTATGAATATGGAATGACATTTAAAGAAATATAGGAGGAGAAACGTGAAAAGAGCAATTATAGTTAAAAATTTTGACGCTGGCTGGGGTATCCAAAACAGAGTTGAAGCATTATCAGATTGGTCTATAGATGGTCTTACACCATTTGAAATAGATATAATTGGTAATAATGCTTTGATAACTGTCGACGATAAAAAGAAAGCTAGTTACGAGAGTGAATATCAATGGGAGCAAGATATAGCCACTCTTGATGGTATTATTAAAGATATACAAGATCCACTTTTTGCTGAAGATGGTCAAACATATCGTGAAATCAATATGGAGTCTTCTAGTAAAGATGCTATTGATAACTTTACTACATTTGCAATTAATAACTGTTCTGAGCTTGGATATGAAATGCTTAGAGTAATGGGACTTAAAATGCCTGAAAAACCTGAAGAAGAAGTATCAGTTGAGTCTAATGTTTCTAGAGTAGCAGAACTAGAGGCTATGGCTAAAACTATTGATCTTACAGGACTTGAATCAGTAGTTCCAGAAGAACCAGAAGTAGCTGAGGCTATATCTGAAGTAGCTGATGTAGAACCAACTCCAGAACCAACGGCTACTGTAACACCTGAACCTGTTAAACCAGCTGCAGGTATTATAACAGATCCTAGAAATGATTTTGTGGATGAACTAATAGAGGCTTGTGCTGAGTATGATATAACACCAAAAGGTCTTGTGGCTTGTATTATGAGTATTAAAGCCTTAGCCAATTCATCAGCTAAAATATCAGTAGAAAGTATGTCTGTTAATGATTATACTACTCTTAAATCAAGACAATATCCTAAGAGCTTTGCTAGACAAAAAGTAACTACAACTAAACAGGCTAAAAAGCTTTATAAAGATATAGAAAAACTTCATGCACCTATGGGAATAGATTTAGGAGAAAAAGATACCTCTTTTGTTAAATCAGAAAAAGCAATCTATATAGGAGATATGTATGGTTCAGCAGCATTCTTATTACCTGATGGAACTGTAGGGTTTATAGATTCAGAAGTAGATAAAGGTGGATTCTATAAAACATCTACTATAGAAAAAGACCTTAAAGAGGTTAATATATCAGCAGATGATGTAACAGGTGAAGAGGATTACTCTTATACAAATGCTATACCTTATCCTGAAAATCCTAATGATAAAGATGATGACGATGTTATAGATGTTCAAGGAATGAATGTAGCTGGTGGAGTACCTAACACTGAAGTGGGAACTGAAAGTATAACTGCTGAAAATGTTTATGATTCATTAGTAAACGATTTAGAAGATACTAACCCATTTACTGTAGAAGATGATAACGAAATGTTCTTAGAGCCAGATCAAGGTTCTATATCAACAGAAGCATTCTTATTCTCTAAAGGACAACCAAATGATAATGAAGTTCTTAGAGATATCAAGAAAATCATAGAAGATGCTAAGAGAATATCTAAGAAAGCTTGGAACGAACTTAGAGAGAAAAACTCTGATATATTTGAAAAATATGGAGCTTTCATTAAGATATTATTAGATATAAAAGATATTATATTTATGGATAAACGTAATATCAACTTAGAAATAGTAGCATTTAACTCTAAGAAAGCTAACAATGAAATCGTACCCGATAATACTGAAGAGGTTATTATGAAACAAATATCTGGAGCTGTAGTTAAATCTGCATTTGGACCATTTGCATATCTAGCTAAAGGTGAAGATAAACCTGGTCAAGTATTATTGGCACTTGCTAATAAACTTAGAAAAGATATTATTTCTGAGCTTAAACCTACAATTCCTGATTACTTACACCCATCTATAGAAATAGACGAAGATGAAATATCAGGACAAAGAAGTCTATGCTTAAAATTCAAAAATGTACCTAAGAACATAGCTCTTGAGTCAGCAACTGAAGACGCTACTGTTGGTGCAGAGGAAGTGGTAGAAAACTTATCACTAATAGAAAAACTTGCAAAAGAATCTAGTAATGATGATGAGTTTTTCTCTAAAGTAGTAGACCATAAAAATGATATAGACTATGTTGCAGCTATGGAATGCGTAAATAATAATATGTACACTTATTATAAGACAGGAGAGAAACATCCAGTAGATAGAGCTGTATCATCTAAGAGAATATTAGCATACATTAAAAAGTAAACAGTTATATATAATCAACTGTATCAAATTAACTTATAGGAGGATTTAAAGATGAACGATTTAAGACTAAAACAATACGACTTAGTAAAGTGGGCACAAAAAGGGAGTAACGACGTTTCTAAGAAAATACAACTAGACGCCGTTAACTATGACGGAGAATTTGTTTGTCAAACAACTGAGCCAGGACAAGAGAAAATCAAATTTGTTGATGTATGTAAAGTAGCTATTGATCAAAAAGACTTCTTTACATTATCTCATGCATTATTTGCTAGAGCTGCTTTAGAAATAAACAGAAAAGCATTTAAGGCTAGAGAGGCTGGTAAAGATACTGTGTTATGTGACTTAGCGTATACAGGTAAAGACTTCCATATATTAAGAATAAGATCTTATATGAAGTTTAATGAAAACGGACAAGCAACAAGAGTAACAAAAATAATGATCCACAAACTTAATGGTTGGGATGACATTAAAGAGGCTAACCGTAAAGCTATGGAACTTAAAAATGGATCTCTTGGATATAGTAAGGATACTTGCGTATTTGAATTTATATTCAATCCATATCCAGTTATTCAAAACAACTGGGCTGACTCAGAAGATATATTAGAACTTACTAAGATATCTAAAAAGCTAGAGGCTATGTATGTAAAACCATCTAGCTACGGTACATTCTTAGATAGAGTGTATAACTTAAATAATGATGGTAATTCATCTGAAACTTCTAAAATAAGCAGTGGATCTGAAACAGTTGGTCGTACTGTTACTATAGATGACGATGATGAAATGCCATTCTAATAACATTAAGAACGAGCTATTAAGTTAGCTCGTTTTTTTTTAAGGAGTTTAATTATGGCTAATCAATATCATGGATTATTTGGTGGAGACTCTGACATTAAATTAAATTCTAAGTGGAACATAAATACATTTCTAGCAAATCCAGGTAATTATAGATCTACTTCTAGTAGTTCACTTCAACCAGCTAATGGTGGATCTACTCTTAGCTCAGATCTTAAACTAGAACTAGATAGATCTATCAAAGCAATAGAAATGGCTTATAGTAAATCTACTTTAGACTTTGATAAGATATTTAGAGATCTTGCAACAAGAAGAAAAGAACTTAAAGCTCTTATGGCTGAATTACAAGCAACAGCTAGACCTGCAGATTTAGCAGCACTTTGGGGTGTAGAGTCTAACCTTATTGTAAACCAACTTAGAGCACTTGAAAATAAACAAAAGAATGAGTCTGAGAAATTTAAACATATTCGTGACGAGAAGAAACTTATCAGAGATAAGATGGGTAATGATACTGGAACTGGTACTAATAATGGTGTTATCAATATTAGTACTAATAATCCATTATCAGCTGCCGAAGGACTAACTAAACAAGCAGCTAGCCCAATGGGATATAACATCGGTACGATAGCGTCTGATGCTATTATAAAACCATCTGAAATGTTTAAAAGAGAAGAACCTGAGACTATAGAATTTAAACCATCTCCAACAGTTCATCCATTACCAGTCAAATCGGAAGAACCTGTTATGGAAGAGACAACTGCAGAGCAGACAGTGGTGAAAGCTCCCAGTATAAGTAAAGAGGAACCTATGAAACCAACTGATATGATAGATGGGGACATAGTAGTTCAGTCTACTATGGAAGGAGTTAAACCTATCACTGTTAGTGATATACAATCTAATATAAATAGTAAGCTGGCTGAACGTATGGCTCAACGTGATAATATATTATCAGATGTTGACACTATCACAGGATATAACTATCAACATAGTTTAGATGCTATAACTAGTAAATCTCAACCACATGTAGAGAAACTATTCATATGTCCTGCAACTGGCGAATATTATGTAAAAGCTTATGGTAAAGATAGTAACGGAGAGTTCACTAGAGAGATACCTAACTTTCCACTTAAGTCCATAACACATATAGGACAACTATCTTTAAATCCATTACATAAGAAAGCACAATTCTACTACTATCCTGATGCTAAGGACTATGTACTTGTAGAAAATATGGACGATGCTCCACAATTCTATAAAAATGAATGGAGCGATCATAAGACAGATAAATTTAAACTAGACTTTGATACATGTCAATCTTTAATAGATGCTGAATAATTTGCAGGGCTTAGTCCCTGCATTTTTGTACAGTTAAAATTTACAATACTTATATATGATACATAAACAAATAATGGAGGTGATTACAATGGTTGAAATTGATTACATTGTAGATGGATTAGAAGAGATTATGAGTGATGAACGAGCACTTGTAGAAGATACTAATGATACTGTTAATTCTAGTAGAATGGTAGTGTGGGATAAGTTAGTTGAGAATGTTGTTAATTCTGTTATGAAAGATATCGATAGATTTAATGTACAATCTAGACACAATATTCTTAGAGCACTAGCAGATAAACTATCAAAAACACAGTTCACTTCTATGCTCGTTTATAGCCGTTATAGAGGCATTCCTTATCTTAATGATATATTTGTCAACGTAAGTGCAAAGATCGCGTCTATGAGCCGCTCAGGCAGTCTAAACGCGTTTTGTAATGCATTTTATGACAAAAACATAGACAATAGCGTGTTATCGTGTCAGAAGAGAGTAATTAAGTATATCGAGTTCTGTTTAGATATAAGAGTTGCTATGGTGATAAATGAAACATCTAATGAAAACATGTATAGATCTATGTATAATCTGTTTAGAATATTTGAGACAGATTTAGATGAAACATTAAGAAATGTTAAGGATAGTGTAGACTTTGATGTGATGGAGTTCAGTGAAATAGGAGATGTTATTAATGTATATGGTGATAGTCCTAATTATACATCTATGTTACGAGTTACAGATGAACTATGTGTAAATTCTGTAGACCAAACTATATACGATACTGTTATCTTAAATATTAAAAATTATGATAAGATAAGAGCTAGATCAACTGTATTTAAAAGAGTGGTACATCAATTAGCTATAACTGAACTAAATATATATGCAAATGATATTAATAAACTAGCAGGGGAAACTGTATTTGAAGATACTAATAAGTTTGCATATGAATACGAACAACAAACTAGTGATACTATAATTCGTAGTTTAGTAGAACACTTTGTTGATCATAAAAAGTTACAACTTAATAACATGTTTATAGATAGTAGATTACAAGTAGAAAGAAATATGGGAATAGTGATGAAGTTTATAAATATGTTAATGGTAATATAAGGAGGAGATAGAATGAACACAGATGTACAAAAGGCAATTTTGGATGAGAAGTTAATTAGTATTAAGAGAAGTGCTATGGAAGCATATGTTGACCCAGATGCTTGGGTTCATGTTGAAAGTAGTATACTTGATATGATTAATACCGTAGCAGGTATAAACCCAAGTATTAGAAGAAGTTACGAGGAATATGCAGTACAAAAGATAGCAACAGATATGTTATTATCGTTCTTAGTTTGTATGAGAAGTGGTACAGACCCAATATCTATAAGGGTTATAAATATGTTTGATGCTGTAGATAAGAAATGGGTAGGAGAATATGACGAAGATATAGCTGGTAGTATAGTTGAAGTAGTTAGAAATGATGTAATAGAAAGGACAGGTGGATTTTCTCTACGTGATGAGTTAGGATTTATATTAGGACTTGTATCAAGTGGATATTTAGTTAAATATCAACTAAATACAAACTTTGAAGATGTGTTGTGGTTTAAAAATGATCTTCTAAGTTTCCTATTAGATGGTACTTATATGGATAGTGATGAACATGGACCATATGAGTTTAAACGTGGAGCCATTGGTGATATATTCTCTGATATAAACCATATAGTAAAACTACTTCAAGAAAGATTTACTATATATGTAAATAAACTTACTGTGGAAATATATAACTCTGGATACAATCATAATAATTCAGCTAATAAAGAGTTTGCTATTAGTAATATGATAAGAGATTTGCAAAATATAGTTATGAATACGCTAGTTGACGGTGATCTTCGTAAAGAAAACGTAACATGGCTTGCAACAGCAGTAGTTGATACATCTGGGATGAATAGACTTATAGGTGAAAATGAGGTTAGACAAGCGGTATTACCTATTGTTGATATGACTATAAGAGCTGTGGTAGAGGCTCATGTTATGAATGGACATAGAATAGCAAATACTAAAACAGCTCAAATGATTTGGGATACAATTAGTTTAAGGAGGGTATTAATAAATGAGAGACTTTGCATTAACAATATCGAAAATCCTAAAGGATTATAATCTAACGACTCAAGAGGTTAAAGATAAAATAGTAGAACATATTTTCACTAATATGTTCTCACTTACACCAGAGGATAAAGAAGAACTATTTGAACTAATGTTGGATAGTACAGAACTGGCCACTCTGATAGTTCTATTTGCTAATAATATATTATCTGAAACTATTACCAGATATATTAAATGTCTTAGTGGTGAAGACTTTTTGGATAATCTTAAGAATAGATCTAATATAAGTGAATATTCTGAGTATATTGTAAATAAATTAAAAGGAAAGGCTCAAGATGATATACCAGAAGTTAGATATCATAAACTTAAGATTAGAGAAACTATAACTAATGTAACTCTGGCTGATACATTTATGGAAAACAGAATGTGTTTCTTATATTTACAAGAAGATTTAGATCAAATGAGAAACTTACATAAAATCCTTAGAAACATTGATAGTATGTACCCAGATAATAAAACTATAAAAGGATTTTATGACCTAGATTCTAAGACAATGAAAATGATATATGATTCAGCAGTACTACTTCTAGATATAGACGACAATTATGTTAAGAACATGATACTGGATAACGTGGATAAAATATATCAAGTCTGCAATGAAGCTTGGATAAGAGATACTGGGGTATTATATAAAGTTATTTCTGGTGATCATTCAGCAAAAATAGCGATACTTGAGCTATATGATACATTCTTAACATCTATTGACTCTAAAATAGAAGAAATATCATCTCGTAAACATATAGAGTGTATATTATCTGTTATAAATTGCATATCTGAAATGATATGGTATAATATACTTAAAGAATATGTACATAATCTAGCTGTTACATTAGATGAAGAGGATTTTATAGTATTCATATATTATATGTTCCAAATTACTAGATATAACTTCAATACACCAATTCAAGAATAAGGAGAAGATAGTTTATGGATAATAAAAAGTATGATAAAGGTTACAGAAATACACTTAAAATAATCAATGGTATAGACTTAGAAGATGAAAACCTTTCTAAGAATACACTAAGATTTATATCTACTCTTGATAGGGGACTTAAGAATGTTGATATGTTCCTAGGAGCTAAAGATGCGTTTAAAGAGCTTACCAGAATAGAAGTAAATAAACTTATATGTTTAGCAAGTCCTATAACGATGATAACCAGGCTTAGAATGCTTGGTTTATCTGACTTGATATTTATGTTAATGAGTAGTTCTGATTCGTATGATAGTAGAATACCGGTATCTAAAATAAAATTCTCGGATATGTTTCAATATGATGATAGGTCTATGGTTCAGAGAGCTCTAGTAGGTTATATTATGGAAATACCAGAAGATAGTTATCCATTGACAGAAAGGTTTATAGATTTAAAAACTACCATATGGAATAAATGTCTAGAGATAGCGTCTCAACTTAAGAACAAATATACTATGTTCGCCAGTACTGGATATTCTGAACTAACTTCTGCTATTATAGATTGTAGTTATGGAGATTCTATAGGTAACGAGAAATATGGTATTGATGTTTTCTATAACAAGTTTATCGGAATAAATGTTGGAGATCTAGTTGGAAGTGGTGAAAGTGATGTTTACAGTACTATAGTTGACGGATTATCTAACATAGGCTCTTACATAGTATCTCAGTTAGATTATTTCTGGGATAACTATGTTCAGCGTTTAATGCTTTATATGAGACTTAAGATACAACTGTTTAGACTTCATCCAGAACTAGATGAAAGATGGTCATATATAGATAATCAAGATATCTATATTGAGGGAGGAGCGATATATTAATGATAAATAAAGATAAGTCTTATAAACTATCTAAAATAATGGATAATGTATTTAAACATGAGTTATCTAGACAGTTTAAAAGAGATAAATTAATGAATGTAGATGAGTTTAGAGCTAATGTTACAAAGACTTTATTCTCACTATTATCTAAAGAAGAGTTTAACTTCTTTAAAAATAGTATATGGAATGAGTATTGCTCTTTGGAGTGTGAACTTCTACTAGATAAAGTTTATGGAGATAAACTACTAAGATGTATATATGAAAGTGGTTTACCATTTATAAATCAACTTGTTATAAACCATATGAGAGATATAAATAAATGTCTCGAGATGATTAATACTGTACCAAGTCTTACCGATTACATACTAGATACTCTTTCGTTTAGTATAAATAAAGACGATATTGAGGGTTTTCTTAATCTAGTAGCCGCAAATAACAAAAATGATGAGTTAAAGTTATTTGAGGAAAATATGTACGACGCAGAATATACAGTATTAGAAAGGTTTAGTGATTGGTGTGATGTAAATGATATGCTTGATATGTATCATTTGTATAATGACTTACTTGACTTAGATGTTATAAATTCTTCAGTAGTCAATGATGAAGAAGAATTTGAAGATAATTCTGTAAGTAGTAGTCTAACAACTCTATTAACAGATCAAATAGAATTTGTGATATCAGAAATAACTAATGGAACTATGTCTAAGGTTGGAGCAGACCAAGTTCTATTTAGTATGGGTTTAAATGTTCTTACAGACTTTAAAGAACTAGTTGATACTAATGAAGGTATAAATAATGTATTAAAAACTAAGCATAAATTCTATAAGTTTGCTCAAACTATAGACGAGTTTATAAGGTCTGAAGTAGTTGATTGGATTATAGAACAAATAGACGAAAAACGCAAACAGTTAAATGTAAAGAATATATTAGCTAACTTAGTTAATTACTACTTTACAAAATCTTGTATTAAATAGAAAGGAGAGATGTTATGCGTAACTATAGTTTATTCCCACCAGGGTATAATCTAGTGAAAGATGACCCGAACCTAGTGTTATTACACTGTTATTACTATAAATCAGAAGACACATTATTCTTACTATATAAGAATAATAAAACAGGTGAAAAGATATTAGACAGAATAGAAGAACCAATGGTTCCTGTATTTATAGCTAAGAAGAAACCTGAAAGAAACCTAGAATATATTCCTGTCAGACTTACTGACAGGATTATGGTTTCATATAAAAATAAAGTAGAGGAAGTAAAAACAGAACTATTTGAATATAAGCCTATTAAGTTTAAAGATAAGAAAACTAAACGGACTGTATATGCAAAGAAGTTCCCAGATATTCCTAGAAGAGCAGAAACACTTCATCCAAGCTTATTCTATTATGATGTACCAATAGAACAAATATGTTTTACTGAGTTTACTATTAATAGATATAAACAACAAGGTGACCTACTATACGAAGAGATTGATATGCCAAAACTTGATTTCGGAGCATTTGACATAGAGACCTCTAAGGTTGATGGTCACTGGATAATAAACACTAATACATTTATAGATCAAAAATCCGGTCAAGCTTATATAGACTTCTTATATAAACCAGAAGTTTATGCTAGACAAGATGAAATGGTTAATGATGTACAAGGATTTATTCAAAACGTTAAAGATACAATGGAAAAAGAAATAGCTAGTTCAACTCTTAGCAACCCATCAGAAAGAGCTAAAGTACAACAAATCTGTAGAGATATTATGTCTAAGATAAACTTTAATGTTCGTTGGTATAAGTCAGAAGAAGAACTTATTCGTGAAACTACTAAGAATATGTTTACAACACATAAACCAGATATTCTTATGGCATATAACACTACATTCGATATTGGAGTGTTTGCAGATAGAATAAGAGCTCTTGAACTACCACCAGGAACTATGAATGAACGTGGTATTGGTTATGATGATATTTATCCACCATATGATAATGATCGTAATAGAGATGATAGTGGTAAGTTTGTTGGTGATGTAGCTATTCCTAAGAAACGTAAAGTGTATCTTAATAATATAAGTCATACTATGATAACAGACTTACAAACTTGTTATTTTAGTGCTAGACAAGGATCAGTATTTAGTAACTATAAACTGGATTCATTAGCAAACTTAGTTTTAGGATTTGGTAAATTTGATTATTCATCTATAACTACTAATATCTTAAATCTAGCTAATAAAGACTTCTATATTCATAGTACATATGCTCTTATAGACAGTATTCTTCTACTTATGATTAATGCTGTTACTAATGAATTTGAAAGTAAGATGACTTATGTTTATAGAAGTAAATGTAATATAGAAGACACAAGTCAATCTAATAGTACAATAACTAGAGCATTCCATACTGATGCTTATGCTAAAATGGGAATGGTACCTGGATGTAATATAAATAAGGTTCTTAAATCTATGACTAAAGCAGATGCAGCTAAGGCGTCAGCATTAATAGGAGTAGACTTTGTTAAAAACTGGATGAGTATTATGTATAGACCAGGATACTCCGGAGGACTTGTTAGCAATCCAAACCTATATGACTTTGATTTTAAAGAACTAGCGCCATTTAATGTTCTTAATAATGAAGCTCATCTTACTATGTTTAAGAAACTTCTAAATCTGATATATTATGACTTTAAATCACATTATCCAAATACGATTATAACTAGAAATATATCTAAAGGAACATTATTTGGAGTTATTCAAGCTGTAGAAACAGTTCAAGATCAAAAGATTATAATGACTAAAGATAGAAGATATAAAGATGATCCAACTATATATAAACCACACTTAGGAGGGATTACTCTTTCAATGGCAAATAAAGATATAGTAAGTTATGGATCTAAAGTAAATAAACTTCCATCTATGTCAGAGATTTCAGGTTTATTCGTACCACTAGATAGCGAACCTAAGATTAATAAACATAATTATCCCGTATTTGAAGCAGAAGTACCTAATAGATACCATAAGCTTTGTAGTCTACTTACTAAGTTAAATCAACTTAGATTTACTAAGACTGATGAAGAGTCTGTAGAAAAGGATAATAAGTTATTTATGTTTACTAATGGAAGTTGTGTATATTTAGGTGGTAGAGTATTCTTTGATTGGAATGGTAAAGATATTATAGATTGTACTGACGTTCCTAGACCAACAGGATGTGACTGGTTCTATGGAACTTATACTAAGAAAACTCTTATCAGTATGAATGATTCTTGTAACCTACCTAGATTCCCTAAATTTGAATTTAAAGGTGAATGGAAACATCTTGATAATGATATTCTTAGACAACTACATACTATGTATCTATTTAGTGGATTTGTGAATATAGATGGATATAAACTTATGCTTTGTGATAGAAGTCTATATTATCCATTAGACCATAAGATAAAACAACTTAATAACGAACTACCAAAAGGAAAGAATGTTTATGTAAGTGATGTTCAATATAGATGGGACAAGCTTGATAATACTTCTAAATGGGAGTTTAAATATGATATTGAATTTGAAGATATAAAGCTTACTATATATCAACAAGCTCAATTCGTAAACTTAGATTAATAAAGACTGGGACATAGTTCCCAGTTTTTTCTTGGCAATTTAAAACAACTATCTGTAACGAAATAAATAAAAAGGAGATAATGATAATGGCTGGTAAAAAGACTAAAATATTTGACTTAGATAGTAAACAACTACCTGAGTCTACTAAAACAGATAAAAAAGAAGCTACAGTCAGAGATCAACGGTCTGCTGAAAAAGAACTAGAGGCTATAAGACAATCCAATGACGCTAATATGGGTTCTATAGTAAAACTATCTGGTTCTCTTAGAAAAACACTAGATGTTAATAAGACAGCTCTACCACAAATAAATACAAATGGTAAAGAGCTTGCTCAAATTAATAACTCAGATGTTTTCCAAATGGTAGGAAAGTTTAAATCTAAAGAAGAGGCTGAGGCAGTTATATCTGCAAAGATAGAACAAGCAACAGCACAAGTATCTTTATATAACCATACTGGAGTATATGCTAAGATGCTTGAGGCTCGTAGAAATAACTTTATAGAAGATAACTTACCTATTACTCGTACTTCTCTAGATTTATATGTTGACGACGTCAATAATGGTTCATTTCGTGGCTCAGAATATGGATCACATAATAAATTTAGATTTTATGAGAATGGAGCTCTTGTACAAGATTTAAATAAAATAGAGAAGATGACTGAATACCTAAACCCTACATCTTATCTTAAACTTACTGATGACGTCAGATCGTTTGATGAAATAGATGCACGTGGTGACTATTTAGCATACAAGCATGGAAATAGTGATACAAGACTTATAAGTCATAAAAATGTTGCTAAAGACATGTATATCAAATATGTTCTTAAAGAGGCTAAGAAACAAACAGTTGGAAAAGACTTTATTAAAGAACGTGCTGTAGTAGCGTCTAATGAGTCTGCTCTTGAGTTTATAAACGATTATATTACTTCTGTTTATAATATGGAACCTGTAAAGCTTGGAGACAACCTTGCTAATATATTAGAAGAGTCTATTCTATCTAATATACCAGAAATATATTGTAAAGTAGAAGATCGTTATATAGGACATATAGGTAATGAGTCTATAGCTGTAGATACTTATACTTATAATGAATTTAGTAAAGATGAAACATTCTTAGACTTTGCTGAGCGTTATCTTTATGGTGGATGTTCTAGAGTTTATAATGTAAACCCTAAAGATAATAGAGATAATGTTATAAATGGATACTGTTTTACATATGAAACAGAGTCAGTTTCTACAGAAGTAGCAAATGCTATAATGCAAGAGCTTATTCAAGATTCTCTATCTTATAGTGGTAAAATAAGTAACGAAAGTCTTTCTCTCGGAATAGAGTCTTTTGTTAATACAGATAAACCGCTTATAAATGGTTTACTAACTACTGTATCATTTGAGCAAATATATAATACTTCTATGAATAGAATAGCTGGTTATAACAAGCTTGGTAAAGTGGTTAATAGAAATCAAACATCTTATGAAAGTTATCAAGATATACCAGATAATGCTTTCTTAAGAGCTCGTGGTGCTAATACTATTGATAGTTTGTATTTAAGATGTTTTAATGCTCTTAATAGAAACGAAGAGATTGGTATGGAAAATGGTATCGCTGATAATACTCTAAATCCATCTTATGGTATGATGGAGCTTGGAGGGTATGCTCTTGATACTAAAGCAGAAGATCGTAAAGATGTTAATAATAAAACTATAGAACAAAAGGTTAAAGATAAACGCGTAAACTATAATAAACTCGAAAAGATGTTTGCTAATATCAAAGGTTGTACAGTTGAATACTTAGATAATACTCGTAAGATTGACCTTGTAGCAGGTAATAAGAAAATAGGAGTTTACTACATAGAATACACTCACCAAGATATTCAACACTTTATAGGTCTTAGAACTATTCTAGGTAACCCTGTAACTTATACTCAAAATATAGATATGCTTAACGTACGTACTGACGAACAAGAAGAAACTCTTGGACGTCTTATATTCTCTGATACTATTAAACCACTTTTAGAAGAGAATATGGATACTAAGTTTATACGTAATAATGCCGATACAATCTATTGCTTACAAAAACTTATGGAAGAGAATGAGCTTTCACAATCTATGAGTTATAACGATCTTACTCGTTATTCTATGTATAACTTATCTCGTATAATTTTTATACCTGCAAATCAATGTATATTTAAGCGTAATGGTGATGGACCTCTTGGAGAGTCTAGATTTGCTCAAGCAGTAGTACCAGCAACTTCACATATTCTTGCTAAAGAAGCATACTTATCTTGGATACTTTGTGATGCTAAAGGTATATCATTCTTAACTATTCCAAAAGGTATGTCAGAACTTGGTGGTGAATACGGACAAGACCATCTTAAAGATAGAATAGACGATCTTAATATGTCCAGAGCTAAACTTCGTGATATAGCATTTAACAACAGTCCACTTACTCATAGATTCGTTGTATTAGAAAAAGGAGAAGAGGCTGATCAAAATATAGATATCAATACTATTGAATATCCAGACTTCCAAATAGATGATCAAATGATGAAAGCTTGGCAATCTGAATATACTTCTATTATAGGTATGTCTTCTGATATATTTGCTAATATGGATGGAACAGTAGAGCTAGCTAAGAAAATGTTTGAACTAGACGACGCTCAGCTTATGCGTGTACTTAAGTCTCGTGCTGAAAAGAAAATTCCATCTTCTCAACTAGCTACAAGATTACTTCAACTTCGTGGTGGTAAAGAGTTTGAAAACATTTCTGTAGAATGGATAGAACCATCTATAAATGTAAATAACTATGGACGTAGAAGTGAAATAGTAGAAGAACTTAACAAAACTGTTGAGACTTATATGGCAACATTTGACGCTGTATATGATGAAGCTGATGAACGTTATAAAGCTGCAAGACCATATGTAGTAAAAGAAGTTTATGAAAAACTTACAGATACAGATGCTATACTTACCGGAATGGATGATATAGTTAAAGAAGCAATTCAAAAGATGATGGTAGCTATGACCGAAGAAGTATCTGAAAAAGATCTAGA